>JAABUM010000099.1_pt1 | contig 174696 bp, 149 predicted proteins | sample 5559161 | NCBI WGS metagenome assembly JAABUM01 (sample SAMN10711868, study PRJNA513369) | rock metagenome | isolation source: Antarctica rocks | place: Antarctica: Victoria Land, Siegfried Peak nord | reverse complement strand
AGCCAAATCACTCGTCTCTTGCCCAGGCACCTCAACGCCGTCACCAAGAAGGGATTCGTCCTCAAGATCAACTGCTTCCTCTTGGTCGTCGCCTTTCAATGCCTCAACGGGTAGCAAGTCGGGTTAATTTATGGCTCAGCCTTCCATCACGCCGATGTTGCGCCCACGCTGAGCCGCGTATCTACTTGAAGCGGGCGGCGCGGGCGCTGAGCTCAAGGGGTCGAAGGCATCTTGGTGCGGGGCTCCGAAGCGGGCTTCCTCGGCACGCTCGCGCCGTGCCTGCTCGTAGCGCCCGATGGTTTCCAGAGCCTGGAGCCTGTGCTCCAGATCCTGCACATGGCTCCTGAGCTGGGCTGCCTCGCGCCTTTCTTGCTCAGAGGCCTGGCGCTCGGCGCGACTGCGCTTGGCCGCAGCGTCTCCAAAAGCCCACACGCTCGCGCTGCTCAAAGCAGCTCCCGCAATCAGGCTCAGGGGAACCAGGACGCTGTGGGTGGCGAAGACCATGGGCACGGCAGGCCCCATCATCAACGTGGTACAGAACCAGATCCAGCCCGTGGTACTGGGCCTCGAATCGCGTTCTTTGGCGCGCGCTTCGCCTTGAGGGTGCCCAGGCGCGGGCCTCGAATGAAACTCCATCTTGATCTTGCACCTCGCGGTTTTGCAGTCACTAACGAGGTGCAAGTACTTGCGCTGCCTCCAATCTTCTAATCCGCGTTGTCGGCCTTCCAGTTGTAGGAGGAGTCTCCGACTTTCTGCTTGAGCGCCACCTTGCCTTTCCTCAAGATCGTGCGATACAACTGGGCCACGATGTGGCGCGGGCCAAGCGTCTTCGAGACGACCTTGAGCCTCACCTTTTGCCCCTGCGTGCGCCGCCCGAAAATAGAAGCCGTGGCCGTGCCGTTCTTGACCACGTAAGTGATGTAGAGAGGAGCTGAAGTCGGGTTCTTGAACTTCATGTCGAAATTGCCCCAGCTCACCGTGGCATCGCGCCCGATGGGGAGATACACCACGGGCCGCGAGTGCGTCTGGTAAGTCTGGATCGGCAGCCCGGCCAAAAGCGCCGCATTGAACAGCGTGCCCGTGATCTGAGACACACCGCCGCCCAGCCCCTGCTTCTCCTTCTGGTTCTCGAAGATGATCGCGGCCTGGTAGCCTCGCGCCCGCGTGCGCTCGCCCACAGCATCGTTGAGCGAGAAGGTGCCTCCCGGCTTGACCAGAGTTCCGTTGATGGCGCGCGAGGCCAGCACCATGTTGAAGGTGCGGCCCTTCTTGCCTGGGTTGTACTCGGTCGAGAAGGTGGCCAGGCGCCCGTTGATGCCCTTGAAGTCGGCACGCACGCGGCGCGGCCTCTGCTTGTGCACCATCAGCGGGAACTCAGTCAAATCCGAGCTACGTTGCACCGCCAGCAGCAAGCGTACAGCCGAGCCCGCCGGATTCAGCTGTTGGCCTATGGTCTCGGGCACGATCTTCATCCCGCGCCTCTGGTTGAGGATACTGGCCTCAGCACCGCGCACCTCAAACCTGGGCGAAAGCCTCTTCATGGCCGCGATGGAGCGCTGCAAGTTGACGCGCAGCTTGAGCGGAACATAAGCATCGCCCCGAGCCGCGCGCCCCAGCATCCATCCCAGATCCAGCTCGATCCCGACGCTGCTTCTGGACTGCCACGCCTGGCGCGCCCCGCCCTTGAGCAGCACATGCGTCCTCAGCTTGCGCCTGAGCTGACGCCTCAGCCGCCGCCCCCGAGCCGAAGGGTCCAGCCCGGTCACATTCACGCCTCCCACCATCTGCCTGACAAGTCTCGAATGAGCCACGGGCTGAGCATCGTGGCTCCTGGGCTGAGGCGCAGCCAGCAACGGCGAGGCCGAAGCCAGAAGAAGAGCAGCTAACGAGATCCTGGGCATAAAGCCGCCTCTGGCAAAGAAAAAGCCACTTGTCAGGCAGCTTCCAACTGCCTCCTGCCGACAGTCCGCCGCTCTACACCTGCAACTGATACAGCTCGACCAACTCATCAATACCCTTGAGCCTGGCCTGGAAGGGGCGCACACGAGCGCCGCTGCGCTTGATGAAGTCGCGCACGTCGCTTCTTTCGTACACCTCGCCTGACATCACGACATCGCCGCCCATGCTGGCGTTCTGGATGCGAGCGGCCAGGTTCACGGTGCGCCCAAAGTAGTCGAGCCTCTCGTTCGAGGTCACGGCAATCGCAGGCCCCAGGTGCAGCCCGATCTTCAAGATCACGGGATGCTGAGCTGCCTTCTCGCCGCGCCCCTGAGCTTCCAGATCAAGCTGTTGCTGTTCGTTAAATTTCCCAACGTCTTGCTGCATCTTCAGAGCGGCTTGAACGGCTTGGTGGGGCGAGCGAAAGACGGCCATCAGAGCGTCGCCCATGGTCTTGACCACGGCCCCGTGGTGCTCCTCGATGTGGCGCTGCAAGAATTCGAAGTGCGCGCGCACTCGCCCGAAGGCCTGGGAATCTCCAGCCCGCTCATACATCGCCGTCGAGCCCTTCAGGTCCGAGAAGAACAAGGTCAGGCTTTCCACTCCCACGCTCTGGCCCGTGGCAAGTACTTCCGATCCGAACAAATCGCGAAACTCGTTGAGCGTCGTGACTTTGGCCGCCGTCACCGCCAGCTCGTCCCATTCAACCTTTTCTATAGCGACCAAGATGTCACGCTCGCTCTCATTGCGAATGTTGAGGTGTCCATCCACGGCAGCCGCGCGCTCAACCTGCCAGCCATGGGCGCAGTAGATGAGCCCAGCCGGGGCCGGAGCCTGGGCGTTGATCTGGAACTCGTGGTTCCAGCGGAAGACGCGGGCGCGCAGGCTGTGGCTGGTTTCGGGCACGGGCAGGGCGCGCTCCTCGCCGCGGGCGATGATCTGCTGCACCAGGATGTGAGGCGTGATGAAGGGTCCTCCGACGCAGTATTCCGTTGGGGTCACGGCGCGCACATCGGAGTGAGGGCGGAAGCGCAGCTCGATGTATTGGTCGAAGTTGGCGCTGTAGTCCACGCCGCAGGCGTCGCAATGGAAGGGCGAGGACACGGCTTCCAGGTGCTGCTCATCGACCTTGGAGACGCGGCAGTTGGGGCACATCAAGTTCCACGACAGGTTCAGCAGACCGCAGCGCGTGGCATACAGGAACACGCGCAGGGCCTGCTCCTGGTCGCACTTCCACTCGCGGGCCAGGTGGAAGGGACGCAGGGCGGCCACTTCATCGTCGCCACGCGTGCGAATCCAGGCGGCCAGGCTCTCGATGATGCCGGGCTCAAGCCGCGCGCGCCAGCCCTCGCGAGGCTGAGCCTTGAGGCGGCGCAGCGCGTTTTCCAGGGCCAACTCGTTGACCTGAGGCGCGCGCAGGGGACGGGGCAAGCCCAGTTCGCGCCGAATGATCTCGATCTCAGCTGCGGGTGCAGCGGGAACTGAGCTACTGGACACGCTGGTAGTACTTGCACGCGTCCTCGAAGCCTGGAAGTCACCTGTGGCGCTAACATCGGACGGCAACCCCTGAGCGCTGGGGAGGGGTGAATCGGGCGGAGCTAACGCGGAAGCGGCCTGATCCAGAGCGGCCGGAGCGGGCAGAAAGGCGCGCTCGCCGTACAGGGCGCGGATGTGATCGCGGACATACTTCCAGGTCTTGCGCATCGAATTGCCAGCCACGGCTTTGGCCAGGCCCACTCCAAGCACATTCGAGGGCAGCACGCTGGCCGTGATTTCGAGCAAGGTGCCGCCCGGCATCTGGAGCGAGTCGCTCAGGCGGATGCCTCCCGTGACCTCAGCTAAAGGCCCGATGTCGAAGGCGCGCAGGATCGAGTAGCTCTGGCCCACGACCCAGTTGAAGGGATACTCGCGGTAGCGCACGGGCAAGCCGCCCAGGCGAGCGCGGGCCTCGCGATAGAGCACGCCTTGATCGGGAGGCAAGGGCGCGAAGAGAACTTCGGGCAGGCCTATGGCTCGGTTAAGGTGGTCGGTGTGCGAGAGCAGGTGCCACGTCTGCGCGCGGCTCAGCGCGATGTCGCGCTCCAGGCGGAACTCCTGCGAGGGCAAGGGCATAAGGGCTCAGTTCGGATAGAAGCGCGCCCAAGTACTTGAGGCGCGCTTCTATTGTGTCCCAACCTGCCGCTTTCGCATCCTGCCGCTTTCGCATCCTGCCGCTTTCGCATCCTGCCGCTTTCGCATCCTGCCCGCGCGGTTCCAGCCGGCAACCCTATTCGGTTGCTCCTGCTTGCTCCAGGAACTGAGCCAGAGAGACAAAGCCATACGCTCGCGCCAGGGACAAAGCCGTATCGCCGCCACTGTCCATAGCGTTGATGTCGATGCCTCGGTTGATCAGATCCTGAATCGCTTCCACAGGCTCGGCCCTGAGCACGCCCAGCAGCAGCCTGTTTTGCCCCTCGTTGTCCCGCGTGTGCAGGTCGGCGCCCCGCTCCAGCAGCAACTCGAAGGCCTGCGAGCCAAGCGGAGCGCACAGCAGAGCCGTCCTGCCGTTTTCATCTCTGGCATCGACTTTGGCTCCTCGCTCCAACAGAAGGTGGACCAGAGGCGCATCAGAGCGCTGAGCCGCCAGGATTAGAGCCGTCTCACTATCGCCCAGAGCATCGCGCGCGTTCACGTCCGCGCCCTCATCCAGCAAAACCTGAACGGAAGCGGCATCGTGGAGCAGAACGGCGTCCAGAAGAGCCCTGTTGCGCTGGCGCCGCTTCGATTTGCTCATCGTGATTCACCTCACAAAAGCAAAACCGCGCCCCTAAGTACTTGAGGACGCGGTTTTATTTTGCAACAGGGCTCAGTGCCCGTCGCGCTCGGACGAGTGGCCGGGGAAGACGCGGGAGTGCGGATCGACGTGGTGCTTGGCGTAGTTGGCGGCGGTCGCGGCCTCGCCGAAGCCCGTGGCAATCAGACCGAGCTTGCCCTCGTAGCGCGCGATGTCGCCAGCGGCGTAAATGCCGGGGATGTTCGAGGCCATCGAGCCGGGATCGACCTTGATACCTCCCGCTTCGATCTCCAGGCCCCATTCCTTGATCGGGCCGATGTTGGCGATGAAGCCCAGGCACATCACGATCTTGTCCACAGGCAGCGTGTCCTCGGCCTTGGTCTTGTTGTTGAAGACCACAGCGCTCTGAATCTTGGCGCCTTCGACCTCGACGCTCTTCACCTCAACGAAGGTGCGCACATCCACGCTTGAAGCCAGGACTTTCTTCACTGAGTCTTCGTGCGCGCGCCACTTGTCGCGCCTGTGGATGAGTGTTGTGCTCTTGGCCAGGGGTTCGAGCATCATGGCCCAGTCCATGGCCGAGTCGCCGCCTCCGACGATGAGGATGTTCTGGTCGCGGAAGACTTCCAGATCCTTGACGAAGTAGAAGACTTCGGTGCCTTCCAGAGCATCCAGCTCGGGCTGAGCGCCGGGCAGCTTGCGCGGCGCAAACGCCCCCACGCCAGCAGCCACGATGAGCGTCTTGGTGCGGTGCTGCTTCATCACGCCGTGCGAGGCTTCAGTTGTCAGCGTGAACAGGCCGTCCGGGTGCTTTTCCAGGTGCTCGACTTTTTCACCCAGGCACACGGCTGGGCCGAACTGAAGGCCCTGCTCGATGCAGCCCTGGATGAGCTCCTTGCCCTTGACGGCGGGAAATCCGGCCACATCGTAGATCAGCTTCTCGGGGTAAAGGGCCGAGACCTGGCCGCCCAACTCGCCCAGCGAGTCGATGATCTTGGTCTTCATCTCGCGCATTCCGGCGTAGAAGGCGCCATACAAACCTGTCGGGCCACCGCCGATGATGGTGCAGTCGAAGAGTTCGTCGGCATCGTGCGCGGGCTGATCTTCTTCAAGCTTGGGCACGAAGTGCGGGTCCAGGGGCTCGATGATGGTTTCGCTCTGGACGGGCTCGCCGGATGTCGCATCGTCAGCGAGCTGCACTTCGGCGTCCCACACGTTGACGGTCTCATCGGCAGCGGCGGCGGCTTCGATGGACTCGGGCTGCTTGGCGATGTCGGGCTGCGCTTCAGGCGTCTGTTCGGGCGTGTTCTGCTGGTCGCTCATGGTGAAGAGTTGAAACTGGAATCCAAGCCTGGACTGGGAGAAAAGACCGCTAAAAGTTAGCCGAATTTCGGCCCCTCTTCAACGCCGCCCGGCCAATGAGTGTTATTGCACACCAGCAAGAGCGCCACAGACGGCACCCCAAGTACTTGGGGACGTTGGAAGCGCATCCCAAGAAGTTGAAAAGGTAGAATGTCCTGGATTTTGTGGGCGGTTTTAGGCGCCCTGGCCACCGCCGTGACCGCGATCTTGACTAAGGTCGGGCTGGAGAAAGTGGATTCCACGCTGGCCCTGGCGGTTCAGTCGGTCGTGATCTTGATCTTGTCGTGGTGCGTGGTTGGTTACAGCGGGCAGGCCACGCGCCTGCTCGACATCGAGGGCAAGTCCTGGCTCTTCATTCTCGCGGCGGGCGTCATGACAACCGTCGCGTATTTGTGCTACTTCCGTGCTCTGGCTGCAGGCGACGCCTCGCGCGTGGCTCCTGTGGATCGGCTCTCGCTGGTCTTCACCATCGCGCTGGGGGCCTTCTTCCTGCGCGAGAAGCTCTCGCCCGTGGCCATCGCTGGAGCCGCCATGATGGCGATTGGAGCTGTCATGGTGGCAGTTTCACCGGGCGGCAAATGAAGCCGAGCCAAACAAAGAGCGGCCAGTACTTGATGCAAGCACTGGCCGCTTCTTGTTGTGCCCGAGACGAATTTGATTACGCCATAGGCGCGAGCTGAGGCACTTCCTTGCCTTCGTCCTGCGCGGCCTCAACCACGCGCTCGACTATGGTGGCCTCGCGGTTCATGTCGCGCTCGTTGCTCCAGTGGCTCAGGCCAATGGCCTCGGTCGAGAGATCGACCTCGCCCGGCTCCAAGCCGACTTCCAGAGCCGTCTTCTCGGCCACATAGCGCTCGGCTTCAATGGCGGCCTGGCAGCCCATGCCAGCCGCCGTGATCGCCTGGCGATACATATGATCGGCGATGTCTCCGGCCAAGAACACGCCCTCGACAATGCCTTCCTCGTGCGCTGAGCGAGCCCGCGTGCGGCCATCGTGCAGCAAGTAGCCGTTCTCATCGGACTGGACGACGCCCTTGAACAGCTCGCCGTTGGGCGTGTGGCCAATCGCCACGAACAGGCCGTCAATTTCCAGCTCGCGTGTCTGGCCCGTGCGCGTGTCGTGCAGAACAGCGGCTGCAAGTACTTCCTTGCCCTCGAAGAACTTGCTGGTGGCGGCTGCGGGATGCGGCTTGCCTTTCAAATCTTCGACTTTGGCGTGCAGCACGAACTCGATCTTGGGGTTCTGCTGGGCTCGCTTCAGCATGATCTTCGACGCCCTGAACTCCTCGCGACGATGCACGATGTACACCTTTGAGACCAAATTCGCCAGGTAAGACGCTTCTTCCATCGCCGAATCGCCGCCTCCGACAACCGCGACGGTCTTGCCGCGATAGGCGTTGCCGTCGCAGGTGGCGCAGGTCGAGACGCCTCCGCCCTGGCCGAAGAATTTCTCCTCAGCGGGGATGCCCAGCGTCTTGGAGGCGGCTCCCGTGGCGATGATGAGGGCACGTGTGCGATAGGCCGCGCCGCTTTCGGTGTGGATGGTGTGGATGCCGCCGGGCACGATGTCAACCGAGGTCACGAACTCCTCGACCATCTCGGCCCCGAAGTGGCGCGCCTGCATCTCCATCTTCTTCATCAGATGCGGCCCGCTCATACCCTTGACGCCGGCGATGGCCTGGGCTTGCTCGTGGGGCTCCTGGAAGTCGAAGGCGTCCAGGTCGGCTGAGGTCTCGATGCCGGCGGGGAAGTTCTCGATGTCGGAGGTGTACATCAGCTGCCCGCCCTTGATGCGCGAGGTCTTCTTGTCCACGCTGCCCGCGATGAGCAGCGGCTCCAGGTTGGCGCGCGCCGTGTAAAGCGCCGCCGTGTAGCCCGCAGGCCCGCTGCCGATAATGATGACGTTGCGCACGCCATCGTGCGGCAGGGCGGGGCCTTGCGTTCCGCTGAGCAGGCCTTCAGGCTCGCGCTCACGACCGTTGGGGTTCAAGCTGTTGTCGCTGGAATGTCCGTTCTGAGTGTTCATAAGGTGTCCTCGTAAGGCTCAACGCAAGAGACGCGGGCGGGTTGCGTGGCGTCGAGCGCGAGGCGGCTGCAAGTACTTGGGGAGCTTAGCCCGGTTCAAGACGCTGTGTTGTGCGGGCGGTAGGCGTAAATGGCGACCCCAGCCACATCACCAACCTTGAGAGGCTCAAACTCTTGCAACGACTGGCCCAGTTCCTTACGACGGGCTTTCTGCGCAGGATCGAAGATCTGGAGCCTCTGGTTGTGGCAATTCACGCAGGCCTGCTTGCTGGCCGGAACCGGAACAGCCACAACGTCCCACGCCCCGCTCTTCCAGCGCAGGGGCGTTGCGCCTTTGCCACTCAGCAGCCCCGCGACGCGCTCTTGCAGGGCTGCTGGAGTGGGTAGATCGGCTGGAGGAGGCTTGATCTTGCGAGCGGGGCTGCCCGAACTGCTCACCACCGGGACGTAAGCCTCGTGGCCCTGCACGAACTTCCTGAGAGGTCCCTCCGTCAGAATCGTAGGCCCTGAGACAGTGGTGAACTTGCCCACGTGCCCTGCACGATCGTAAATGCTGCGCCCGGCCATGTAAAGCGCGACATCCAGGCCGGAGCTTCTCAACTGGGACAGGGCCAGGCTCTCAGGCGGCGTCACGGGCCGAAAGTTACTCTTCGTGATGACACGGCTCATGCCGAAAGAGTTATCGAACGGCACCACAGCCAGGCGATCTTGCACCACGTCATCGAACGCAACTAAAGCGGGCAGCTGCAGCACATCGGCGCGGGCCGAGCGCGAAGACTTCTTCTGCTGCAGCCCCCACGCAACCGGCAATGCCACCAAGACCACGCACAAAGCCAGCATCGGTACAGGCCGCGGCCTCATAGTCTTCAAGGGCGCACGCTCTTCACCTTCACTCGTCGGGCCGGATGGTTCTTGTGGCATTGGGCATCAGCTCCTAAAGCACTGTTGTCTCCAAGTACTGTACCCACCGCGACCTCTTGATGAACAAACGGATGACGTTGGAATGATGCAGCTCAACACCTGAAAAGAAGCACAGCCCGAGGTCAGCATAAGCGAAGCACGCGCACCTCGTTAGCTCGCAAGTACTTGCAGAATCGCCTCGCCATACTTCTCGACCTTGATCGGCCCCATGCCATGAACCGTGGCCAGCTCCTCGCGGCTCTGTGGCTTCGCCACGGCGATTTCACCCAGCGTTTTGTCCGCCATGATGCAGTAGCCTGGTAGGTTCGCTTCGGCGGCTTCGGTTCGCCTCCAGTCGCGCAGCTTCTCGAACAGCTTCTCGTCGGCCTCGCTCTCGAACGCGCCCTCGAACTTGGGAGCTGAAGACACCGCTTTCGAAGCCTGAACCGAAGCTACGCGCCGCGCTTTGGACAACGGAGAAGCCACCGAGATTTCACTCCGCTTCTTCCAAGCCTCGCGGCCCGCGATGCTGACCGAGAGCACGTAATACGCGTCCTCCTCGGCCTGATGCAGCAGCCCGGCACCAATCAAGGCGAGCAGAAGATCATCGACGGCCTTCTCGTTGGCTCCGCGCAGCACGCCCAGCAGAGGATGATCGTCATCGCGGAAGCGCTGCACATCCTTGGAGTTGGCGCCGCGCAGCACTTTGTTCAGCCGCGCCTTGCCGACTTTGGGCCACAGAGCATCAATCCCTTGCAGAATGGCGTAAACATCGGCGCCGTCGATGTTGAGCGGGACGCCGATGGCGGCCTTGGGCGCGGGCTTGGAATCGGGCGCTTTAACAGGGCGCTCGCCAACCGGGGCGTCGCAGTTGTCGCAGCAGCCGGCTCGTTCGGGCAGAGGCTCGAAGTCGCCGAAGTAATCTAAAATCGCCTGGCGCCGGCATTGATGGGTGCGACAGTAATCGACCATCTCGTCCAGGCGGCGCTTGCGCTCGGCCTTCTGCTTGTCGAAGTCGGCTCGTATGCGGCGGATGGCTTCAAACGGGAAGTTCTGCTTCAAGATCTCGGCGCGCGTGCCATCAGGCGTGTCGGCCAGGACGCGCACGCAATTTTCTTTCTGCAGCTCGCGCCAGACCAGCCGAACGGTGTTGTCGAACATCTTGGGGAAGTGATGGCGCCACCACTCGCGCGTCACCAAAACCTCGTTGTTCTCGTCCAGGCCTCGCCTCATGCGCGTGAAGGCCTCGCGCACATCATTGGCGTCCACGCCCTCGTTGTCGATGAAGAACTCGCGCACGCGCTTGTCGCCGGGCCGATACATTATCACGACGCGGCTTATGCGCCCGTCGCGGCCTGCGCGTCCCGCTTCCTGATAGTAGCTTTCCAGCGAATCTGGGATGCCGTAGTGGATCACGAAGCGCACGTCGCTCTTGTCGATGCCCATGCCGAAGGCATTGGTCGCCACCAGTACTTGCACCTCGTTGTCCAGCCAGGCGCGCTGCAAAGAGTTGCGCGTCTCGCCATCCAGACCCGCGTGATAGACCTCGGCCTTGAGCCCGTGAGGAGCCAGGGCGCGCTGGGCCAGGGCCGCGACTTCCTCGCATTGCTTGCGCGTCGAGCCGTAGATCAGGCCGCTTCCGCCGCGCGAGCACAGCTTGGGAAGGGCTTTGGCCAGCCGCACATCGCGCTCCGCATCCTTGTCGCAGCGCAGGACGGAGAAGTGCAAGTTGGGCCGATCGAAGCCGCCCGCAAGTACTTGAGGCTCCCTCATGCCCAGGTTTTCGATGATCGAGTCCTGCACGCGGCGCGTAGCCGTGGCCGTCACAGCCATGATCGGGGGCCGCCCGATCTCTTCGACGAAAGGCCTCAGCGCGGTGTAATCGGGGCGGAAGTCGTGGCCCCACTCCGAGATGCAGTGAGCCTCATCGACCACGAAGCGCGCGATCTTGGCCTGCGCGATGGCACTCCGAAACGCATTGGAACGAAAGCGCTCGGGAGCCACGTAGACAAGCTTAATCAACCCGTGGCGAATGTCATCGAGCACGCCTCGCTGCTCGTCCATGCTCATCAGTGAGTCCATCGAAGCACAACCCAACTGATTGAAAGAAGTGCGTTCGTTGAGCCCGATGACCTGATCGCGCATCAAAGCCACCAGGGGCGAGACGACCAAAGTCACGCCCTCAGATATGGCGGCTGGCAGCTGGAAGCACAGCGACTTGCCTGCGCCTGTTGGCATGACGACCAGAACATCTTGGCCGTCCAAAGTGGAGCGCACGGCTTCTTCCTGCAAAGGACGGAAGCCGCCAAAGCCAAAAACATCGTTCAAGTGACGCAGCAACTCGTGCCCATCCGCCTCCACAACGCCTTCGGGAGCGGGCTCAGGAGCTTGGGGAGGCGCTTGAACGATGGGAACTTGAGCCTGGATAGCTGATTCGGCTGGAATGGTGGGCGGCGCGTCCATAGCACGTGATTATATCAGGCGGCGCTTTCACGCGAACCGATGAACTCACCTGAGAGCAACTCAAGCAAGGAGGCTGTCCGGTGCGGTGTTGGCTCCGCTCCTCAAAGTAACGCGGGTGCAACACTGAACTCATGCCTCTGCTGCGCAACAACACCCCGGCCCCCGATTTTTCGCTGCTCGATCACGAAGGCAACAGGCGCTTGCTCGCTGATGTGCGGCATGAGCGCGCGCTGGTTTTGCTCTTCTTTCGCGGCGCTTTCTGTGCCACCTCCAGGCGCGACCTGCTGGCCTGGAGCGACATCCACGAGCGCATCCAGTGGCTAAACGCCGAGCTCGTTGCCGTCAGTGTCGATCCGCCCGATGAGCTGAGCCGCCTCAAGGCGAGCCTGCAACTGCCCTTCACCTTGCTGAGCGACGAGAGCTTCGAGGTGTCGAGGCTGTATGGCATCTACGAGTCGGATGAAATTGAGGCCGGGCCGCAACCTCACGGCGAGCCCGCGACCTTTGTGCTGGATGCTGGGGGCCGCCTGGTCTATTCGCAGCTGCAAAGCGGGCCAAAGGGCGCGGCTCCGGCCAACGAGATTTTGCTGATGCTGCTCTTTATGCACCAGCACGGCGGGCTCTACTGGGAAACGAGCTGAAGAGTTCGCCTTTGCCCACGCTTCACCACAGAAAATGTGGAGGAAAATCCTCGCAAGTACTTGTAGATGACTTTTCTGTGACTCTCTGTGGTGAATCTTGCCTGGCTTGGGCTAAAATCGCAGCCATGTCTCTCAACGGATTCGCTGACCTCTTCGACTTGTCCAACCGCACCGCTCTGGTTCTGGGCGGAACAGGAGAACTCGGTGGTGCCATTGCGCAGGCTCTGGGCGAGTGCGGCGCGCGCGTGGTTATCGTGGGCCGTTCGTCTGAGCGCGGTCAGGAGCGCGTGCGCAAGATCCAGCAAGCGGGCGGAATCGCTCTCTTCGCCTCGGCTGATGCTTTGGATGCTGAGGGCTTGAAGCGTGTGCGCGACAAAGTACTTGAGGACGCGCCTTCGCTCGACATTCTGGTCAACGCGGCTGGAGGCAATCGTCCCGATGCCACGCTGCCTCCAGGAGCCGACTTCTGCGCTCTGCCTCTGGAAGCCTGGAGCGGCGTCTTCGACCTCAACTTAATCGGCGGCGTGCTCTTGCCCTGCCAGATTTTTGGAGCCGCAATGGTCGAAGCAGGCGGGGGCTCGATTATCAACATCGCCTCGCTTTCGGGCATGACGCCTCTCTCGCGCGTGGTGGCCTACTCAGCCGCAAAAGCCGCCGTGCTCAACCTGACCCAGTTTCTGGCGCGCGAGTGGGCGCCGCGCCACGTGCGTGTGAACGCCCTTTCGCCAGGCTTCTTCCCAGCCGAGCAGAACCGAGCCCTGCTGCTACGCGAGGACGGCAGCTACACCGAGCGCGGCCAAGCGATCATCTCGCACACGCCCATGGCCCGCTTTGGCAACGCCCACGAGCTGGCCGGAGCCGCTGTGTGGCTGGCCTCGGAGCGCGCTTCAAGCTTCGTCACGGGCCAGAACATCGTGGTTGATGGCGGGTTTTCGGCGACCACGATCTAAGCCACTCCCATCAAAGCATGAACCTTCAAGAACTCCAGGCTCTTGTTCCCGACGCTGTTCTGCTGCCGCGCTCGCTGCATCACATCTACGGCGAGACCCTCATTCTGCTCAAGCGCGGCGGTCACAAGTACTTGCTGATGCACCCAGGCTACCTCCACTTCCCAGGTGAAGATCTCAATCGTCCCGGCCAGGGACGACTGTCCCTGCTCTCGTGGGGCGGCGCAGACCACATCCGTGACTGGTTCCCGCACACAGCGCCGCAGCCCATTGGTCTCAAGTCCTCGTTTGGAGCCGGGGACAGGCTCGGCCTGGCTGGAGCCGCGCACATCCGTGCCGCGCGAGATGCTGGCGAGCACAACTTCGCGCTGATCTTAGCTCAGCAGTCGATGCGCGAGATGGCGCGCACCCAGCGCACGCCTGAGCAAGTTCTGGATGCGGCGACCTGGGCCGTCTTTGAGGAGGGCTTCCACGAGTCTTGGGGTGCGGACGCCGACCACTTGAAGACCGTGGAAGACGTGCGGCTCATGGCGCGCGCGGGCTTCACCTTCTTCACCATCGACCCTTCGGAGCACGTGGATGCTCAGGCCGATGAGTATGAGGAAGCTGAGCTAAAGGCTCGCTTCGAGGCCCTGCCCGAGGCCGCTGAGTTGCGCGCCAACTATGAAGGCCAACGCTTTGAGGTGCCCAAAACGTCGGACTGCGCGGCCTTCGGGGTTCAGTTCAAGCCTGCGATCTTGTGGCGCGCGGCTGTCAAATACGCGCGCGCCCTCACGCACACGCAGCAACTGTCTCAAGTACTTGCAGCCGAGAAAGACTTCTTCGATCTGGAAATGTCGGTCGATGAAACCGACTCGCCGACCAGCGTCGAGGAGCACTTCTTCATCGGGCACGAGCTGAAGAGGCGCGGCGTGGCGGTTCAGTCGCTGGCGCTTCGGTTCGTGGGCGAGTTCCAGAAGGGCATCGACTACAGGGGCGACAAGGTTGAGTTCGAGGCGAGGCTCAAGGAGCACGTGGCCATCTCCAAGTACTTGGGGCCCTATAAAATCTCCATTCACTCGGGAAGCGACAAGTTCTCGATCTTCCCCATCGCGGCCCGCGTGTGCTGCGGCTTGCTGCACGAGAAGACGGCTGGAACCTGGTATCTCGAAGCCCTGCGCGTCGCCGCTCGCCGCGAGCCCGCTTTGTTCCGCGAGATTCTCAGCTTTGCGCGCCAAAGATTCCCAACGGACCGCGCCACTTATCACGTTGTCCAATCGGTTGAGTCGCTGCCTCAGTTCGATACGCTGAGCGATGAGCAGCTCGAAGGTATCTTAGATCTGGATGATGGGCGGCAGATGCTGCACGTCACCTTCGGCTCCGTGCTGTGCGAGCGCTTGGGCGAAGAATTTTTGTTCCGTGAGCGCTTGTATGAACTGTGGCGGCGCGAGGAAGAGCTGCATCTGGAGATCGTGGCGGCGCATTCGCTGCGGCACATGAAGGCGCTGGGATTGGGAGCCGAACCCGTATGAACATCATAGACGAAGCTCAGGTGCAGCAGATCGTGGAGCGTGCGACGCAAGGGCTGGCGCTGGACCACAAGAAAGTCTTGGTCATCATCCCCGACGGCACGCGCACGGCTCCCGTTGGGATGCTGTTCCGCGCTCTGTTCAACTCGATAGGCGCGCGCGTTGCGTCCTTCGATATTTTGATCGCGCTGGGCACGCACCAGCCGATGAGCGAGGAGGCCATCAACGCTCGCCTGGAAATCTCAGCCGAGGAGAGAGCCGCGAAGTTCGGCACGGTGCGCGTCTTCAACCACGCGTGGGATGAGCCCGCGCAACTGGAGCCCATCGGCGAGATCAGCGCAGCCGAGATCAAGGAGCTGAGCGGTGGGCGCTTCGAGATGGATGTTCCGGTCACGATCAACAAGCGCGTGGCGGATTACGACCAGATCATCCTTGTCGGGCCAGTCTTCCCGCACGAGGTGGTGGGGTTTTCGGGCGGCAACAAGTACTTGTTCCCCGGCGTGAGCGGGCCCGAAGTGCTGCACTTCTTCCACTGGCTGGCCGCTCTCATCACCAATCCGCGCACCATAGGCCACAAAGCCACCGATGTGAGGCGCGTCATCGACCGCGCGGCGAGCCTGGTCAGGCAGCCCAAGCTGGCCTTTTGTATGGTTGTTGAGCCCGGCTCGACGCGCTTGAACGGCCTGTTCGCGGGCTCGCCCGAAGAGGCCTGGAGCCGGGCCGCTGATGTGTCCTCGCGAGTTCACATCGTGCGCAAGCCGTGTCCCTTCCGGCAAGTACTGTCGTGCGCCCCGCCGATGTACGCCGATTTGTGGACGGGCGGCAAATGTATGTACAAGCTGGAGCCCGTCGTAGCCGATGGCGGTGAGCTGATTATCTACGCGCCTCACATCAAAGAAGTCAGTGTGACGCACGGGCACTTGATCGAGGAAATTGGCTACCATACGCGCGATTACTTCATGTCTCAATGGAGCCGCTTCGAGCATTTGCCCTGGGGCGCGCTGGCTCACTCGACCCATGTGCGAGGCGTGGGCACGATGGAAGGCGCTGTGGAAAAGCCGCGCATCCAGGTCACGCTGGCCACACAGATTCCGCGTGAGATGTGCGAGAAGATCAACATGGGTTGGCGCGACCCGGCTTCCATTGATGTCGAGAGCTTCGCCAATCGCGAGGACGAAGGCGTTCTGCTGGTGCGCAAGGCGGGCGAGATGCTGTTCCAGCTGAAAGATCCGCCTGAGTGGGCCAGGGCGTAGCTGCAAGTACTTGAAGCGCTCAGAACTCGTTGCGCGTTCGCGCAAGGTTAAGAGCAGATCGAATCTTGCTCTGCGCCGACGATCCACTGCGAACCGTTCCATTCAACGCTCACAGCGGCATCACACGACATCATCGGACCAGCCCAGTAACCACTCCGCACCTGCGCCTTGTCCTGGCCGAACTTTTCCAGGGCTACAAAAAGTACCGTTCCAGAATGCCCTGTCTCTCTATCGGTGCCGCCCTTCTGATTGCCAATATCTTCGGGTATGGAAGCCTGTGACACCTTCTTGATGTTGGGATAGTAGTCGGCAAGCTGCTGCATCACGAAGTCGTCCGGGTCTTGCTTCAGGCCCCTGCCAATCGAAAGAAAATAAAGCTCGCTGCGGTGCCGCGAGCTTGAAGCAGGAAGGATTTCCTTGAAGGCCGCGATGCGAATTTCATCTTCCTGAACCGGACGAGGTTTGTCATTGGGCCAGTGCCAGGCGCGGACAGCCGAGACAAGCTGTGCTTGCGCGGCGAAGATCGCACCCGAAAGGCTAAGAGCGGCGAGGATAAGGAGCAAGGGGCGCTTTGGCGTCGGTCGGGGCTGAGACAAAATTTTCTCTTTTCCAAGCTTTGCAGCTTCAGCCCAGGGCAAGCGGGCACCGCAGTTCTCGCACGCATATTTGCTGCGAGAGTTCAGGCTGCCGCATTTGAGACAGGAGCCTTGCGAAGTCATAGCTAAGCATTCCCTGCATCAACCAAGGATGAACCAGTCCAAAAGCCAGGGATCTGGGTAGGATTTAAGAAAGAGAGGCCTCAGACCAGGCACCACGGGCTCCTGAAGCAGCGCAGACGTATAATCCTTGAGGCATTCACCGAGCCGACGCATCCGGTTCCCAACATCTACTTGCAGTCCCAACGCAGCACCTTAACTCAACTGAATGGACGCCTTGATACTCGCTGGCGGGCAGACGCCGCCTGAACTGCTGGACGCTCTGCCGCAAGAAGATCGTCATGAGGATCGTGCTCTGGTTGCTCTGGAGGGGCGGCCCATGATGGACTTCACGCTCGAAGCTCTGCGCAAGTGCTCGCGCGTCGAGCGCATCGCGGTTGTGGGCACGCCGAAGGTGCTGGAGCACGTGGCCCGCCATCATCCTCAAGTACTTGGGGTTGAGGCCGGGCCGCGCATGATCGAGAACGCCCTGCGCGGCAGCCGCGAGTTGCGCGAGCAAAAGAGCGCTTCTCCAGTGGCTCTCATCACGACGAGCGATGTTCCCCTGGTGCAGACGGCGACTTATGAGGAGTTCCTGCGTGGCTTCGAGGCCAAGGGTCTTGAGGCGAGCTACGCCATCGTGCGGCGCGAGGTATGCCAGGCGCAGTTTCCCGGCGGCAAGCGCACCTATGCTCGGCTGAAGGATGGCTCGTATACGGCGGGCAACGCCGTGATCGTGCGCGGCGCTGTCATCGAGAAGATGGGCGCGATGTTCGAGAGGTTCTACGCCGCCCGCAAGAATCCCCTGGCGATGGCGCGAATTTTTGGGCCGAGCTTTTTGTGGCGCGCTGTGTCCAGGCAGCTTTCGGTGGCTCAGTTGGAAGCGCGGCTTTCGGTGATTGCGGACGGCAAGTTCGGCGCGGTCGAGATGCAGGACGCGGCTCTGGCCTTCGACGTGGACAAGATCGAAGACTACAGCATCGCGCGTGCTATGCTGCAAAGGAAGTAATTCAACACCAAGTACTTGGTTCAAGTATTTGAGTCTCAGCGCAAGCAAGAGAAGTGGAGGACAGATGAAGCAAGTCATCGCAACAGCCGACGCACCGCCCGCCATCGGGCCTTATGCACAGGGCATCCGAGCCGGAGACATGATCTTCGTCTCGGGCCAGATGCCTTACAACTCGCGCACCCGGCGCATCGTCACTGGAGGCATCAGCGAGCAGACCGAGCAGGTGCTCTCCAACATCCGCGCCGTAATTGAGGAAGCCGGAGCCACCATGGACGACATCGTGAAGATCACCGTCTTCATGAAAGATCTGGACGAGTTCGACGAGATGAACCGCGTGTACGCGATCTTCTTCCCCTCGACCGACAACCCTCTGGCCACCACGCTGCCCCCGGCCCGCTCCACGGTTGAAGTCGCGCGCCTGCCCCGCGATGTGCAGATCGAGATGGACGCCATCGCCGTGCTCACGCCGCGCTCCCTTGACTTCGACATCTATTGAAGCCCTGAAGCTAAGCCAAAGTAAGAGGCCGCGAACTTTTAAAGTTCGCGGCCTCTTTTGCTGTTTGGCTCAAGGCTTCAGTGAGGAGCCGATAACGGGATAACGGAAGTCGCGCCCCTGGAAGGTCTCCATGGCTCCAATGACGCCGTAGATAGACGCAACTATGTGCGTCAGGCCCAGCACGGGAACCATGAGAGCCCAGCCCAGGCCAAAGGTCGAAAAGGCAAAGACCACGCCCAGAACAACCACCAGCCATTCGAGCGCCACCGCCGCGAGGTGGAAGAAGAAGGCTTGCTTGGCCTGGAACGCCACGAACGGCGAGCGCCCGCTGTTCGAGTTCGCCAGCCACAGAACCAGAGCCATCAGCAGGCCAGCGTGCGGCAGTAGGATCGAGGCGTGCGCAGCCGCAGCCATCAGCTTCTCGTCTTGAGCTGGGCCAGAGGGGTTCGAGTTGCGATCGGACGCGCCGTAAGGGTTGCCATGGGGGTTGAAGGAAGGGCCATTCATGGGCGGAATCGAAGGGTGAAACAAGCGCTCCAAGTACTTGAGCCTGCGCCTTCAGGCTTCATCAGGTGCCACGAGATGCTGCTCAAGCTCAACAGCGAATCCTAAGATGGTGGGCCTTGAGGATTAGCGATGGGCACGTTGGCCGGAGCGATGGACGTGCTGGCGGGAGCGGGCGCGCCGGCAGTGAGAGCAGGGCGCACGAAGAGGAACAGCGCTCCAAAGGAAAGCAGCAGGCCCAGCAAGAAGCCGCCCGCGCTCAGCCAGACGCGCTTGGACCACGAGCCCAGCACAAGCCCCAGCACGACCAGAGCCACCACAACAGCCAGCACGCCAGGCCCATACAAGGCAACGCCCGCGTGCTGCAGGACAAGCAAAAAGAAGCCCAGCACTATGTTGCTCAGAACTCCGCCCAGGCAGCCGCCCGCAACCAGAGCAGCTGGAGCATCCACGCCCTCCTCCAGCTCAGGCCCAAAGCCACGCCCGCTCACCGCCTCGACATGCACGGGAACAGCAACGGGTTTTGCACCCGAGGCCGACAACAGCGAAGAGCGGCGCGGAAAGGCTTCGTCTTCGTAGTCGGGCAGCAAAGCCATCTTCGCTTCCAGCTCGGCCTGCTCCCGAGCCTTTGCTTGAGCCGTGGCTTGAGTCTGAGCCTGAGCCGCGGCCTCGCCCGTGATGCCGGGCGCATCGAAGGGCGAAGGCGTATTGAAGGGCGTCTGATTCGGCGTCGCGTTGGGATCGGGCGTTGGGTTCATGGCGTCACGGGCAAGGCGCAAGCGAGATTAAAAGCACCAAATCGACAGCCTTTTGCTCCCCTCGGGCTGCTCGCCTCGGGAGCTGCACCTATTCCACTTCACCATCTTGGCCCTCCAAGTACTTGCACCGGGCTCGCGAGCTTCAGCTTCAGGGCACGCGTTGGCCCCGCGCGGCGACCCAGAGGGCGTACCAATCGGTGCGCTCCAGCTGGATTTTGACCGAAGGCGCTGCTTCGCGAATGTGCTCGGGGTTGTTGGAGCCGACCAGGGGTACGATCTGCGCCGGGTGCGCCAGCAGCCAGGCCAGGGCCAGCTGAGTGGGCGTGGCGTCGTCGTATTTTTCGCGCAGGCCGCGCGATACTTCGGCCACGCGCTCGATGCTCTCACGCTGAGCGTGATCCTGGGGCACTTCGCGCTTGCCCGCGAGCCAGCCTCCACCCAGGGGCGAGTAGGCCAGGGGCGTGATGCTGTGCTTGAGGCATCCATCGAGAACGCCGTCGCCAGCCGAGTCCACGCTGCCCGCTCCTCCAGCCGCGCCCTCGTAAATGGGGTCTAAGCGCAAGAGAGAAATCGCGATCTGGTTCGAGACGATGGGTGCCTGCAAGTACTTGCTCAGGGCGCTCAGCTGGCGAGGGTAATAGTTCGAGACCCCGACGTAGCGAATCTTGCCTTCCTGAACCAGCTGGTCCAGCACCTGAGCCGTCTCTGCGGGGTGCGAGAGCGGGTCCGGGCGATGGAGCTGGTATAAGTCCACGTACTCCATGTCCAGGCGCTTGAGTGAGCCCTCGATGGAAGCGCGGATGTGCTGGGGCGAGTGGTCGTAGTAGCCCGAGCGAATGCCGCACTTGGTCGCCACGAAGATGCTTTCGCGTGGCGTGCCCAGGTTCTTGAGCGCGTCGCGGAAGACGCTCTCGCAGGCCGTGGCGCCGTAGATGTCGGCGTGGTCAAAGAAAGTCACGCCGCATTCCAGGGCGGCTCGCACCGAATCGGTGGCGCGCTTGATGTTTTCTGCGCCCACCTCAGCCGGGTTCCAGGTTCCGGCCAGCCCCATGCAGCCCAGGGCCAGCCTGGTCACCTTCTGCTCGCTCGCGCCCAGAGCCTGCACGGGCATTGCACCTTGATCTACCATGTCCCCTCCTCAAGTACTTGAGGCGCATAACTTCAAGCGCCGCCTCTATTTTGCACCGAATCGCCGCCCTCTGCCGCCCTCAAAAAAGCTCGGCTCAGCACATGGATGTTGCGCTCAACATCGAAATCCGCCTCGACCCTGGCGCGCGCCCGCTCACAAGCCTCGCGCCAGAGCGATTCTCCCTGCTGCAAACCCAGCCAGGCCTGCTTCAGCAAGCCCTGGAGCGCCTCAACATCGTGCGGAGGAAAGAGCCAGGCGTTGCGATGAGACGGGGAATCATCGCACAGATCGCGCACGCTGCCCGCATCGCCCACAATAAGCGGAACTCCCGTGGCCGCGGCTTCAAGCAGGACATTGGGCAGCCCGTCGCGGTCGCCGTCGCGAGCCACGCGGCAGGGCAAGACCAGCACATCAGCCTCCAGCATCGCCGCGCGCACTGCCTCGCTCGGCTGAGCACCCGCAAAGCGAACCCAAGGCTCCAGCTTGAGCTGAGTGCTTAGCTGCTCCAGACGCGCCCGCTCCGGCCCCTCACCGATGATCTGGGCCTGCCACTCTCTGTCAGGGGAAGTCGAGCGCCAGAGAGAGAGCGCGCGCAGCAAGATGTCGAGCCCCTTCTTGGGCACCAGCCGCCCCACGCTCAGGATTTGAAAGGGCCGCGACGGGTTATAGACACTCCACTCACGCCTTGGCCACTCGCTCATTGGAAGCCCGTGGGGAGCATACAGAACACGCTCGGGCTGAGGAGCCAGCAGGCGCAGCTGTTGGGCTCCGCTCTGCGTGCAGGCCGAGGCGAAGGCAGCCGAACCCAGCTTGGCGCGCAGGTCGCCGCCCTCAACCCACAGGTCGCGCGCGTGAGCCGAGAAGCTCCACGGCATCTTCAATTCCTGAGCCGCTCCACTCGCCCAGGCTGCGGGGAACGAAGCCCAGGCCGCGTGGATGTGGTCAATCGAGAAGCCTCTTGGCTTCCACTCGCGCGCCCAGCGAGCGCCTTCCTCGCGCCACCATGCTTCGCCCCGCACGCGCCTCAGCAACCGCGAGCCAGGCGAGGAAGAGCGTGTCAAAGGCACAGCGCCCTGTCCAGCACGCCAGGCGAAGGGACGCACATCGAGCCCAAGCGAGCGCAGGGCCTCCACCTCGCGCCGCAGAAAAGTCTCGGACGGCGAGGGGAAGGCCTCGAAAATCATCGCGATGACCATGAGCGAGGGTTGGAAGCGGCTGCAAGTACTTGAGGCGCGGCTCCGGGAAGCCAGGTGGCGGGTGCTACAATTTCAACATGATACGATGGATAGCCAAGTGGAAAAGAAGACGCCGGCATCAAAAGATGGATTTCAAACCCACCACGGAACGCCAGCGCGAACTGCTCAACCAGATGCTGTTGGCCAGGGGCTTTAGCTACACGGATAGGCTGGACAAGGTACTGCGCGACCAAGACTTGTAGCCAACAACACCGCGACAGCAGTGCACGTCACAGTGCGGCTTCCTCAGCCGCCTCCTGGTAAGCCTGGAAGGTGCTCAGGGCGGCGCGGCGCCACGAGAACTGGCGCGCCCATTCCTGCTGCTTTTGCGCTTGAAGGGGCGAAGGATCTTCGGACAGGGTTTGCATCAGGGCCTGGGAAAGAGCGGGGACATCCAGGGGATCGACGATGCGCGCCACGGTTTCCAGGCCCTCGATGGGCACGCGATCCGAGGCCACCACGCGAGCGCCGCAGGCCAGAGCCTCGAGGACGGGCAGCCCGAACCCTTCGGCCAGCGAGGGAAAGGCAAAGGCCGAGCAGCCTCGATACAGCAGAGCCAGCTCATCGCGCTCCACGTAGCCCAGAGAACGCACTTGCACCTGGGCGCCCGAACCCTCTTGCAGCGTGGACTCGTCGAAGCTCCTCCAGGCGCGCGCGCCTCCCGTCACGATCAGCGGGACTTGGCTTAGCTCGGCTGGCCACAGGCTCATGGCGCGCCCGATGGCGCGCACGTTCTTCTTGGGCTCGGGGTTGCCCACGAACAGCACGAAGCGCGCGGGCAAGTTCCACTTGAGCCTGGACGCTTCGAGTTCCTCTGGGCTCGGCTCGTGGAAGAACGCTTCTCCCACACCCAGAGGAACCAGAACGCCGCGCGCACCGGGCGCGAAGCGGTTCAGGTCGCGCTCAACGGCGCTCGAAGGCACCAGCACGCGGGCAGCGCGACGTGCGCACAGGGGCAGCAGCAGGCCGTAGTGAACGCGGTTGAGGCGCGTGGCGAAGCGTGGCTGCGACAGGGCGATGAAGTCGTAGATGGTCAGCACGACGGGCACGTTGGGCCGCAGGGGGCACACGTAAGTCGGGCAGTGCAAGACATCTAAGCGAGCGCGGCGGGCCGCGACGGGCAAAATGCTCTGCTGCCAGGCGATGCGGCGCAGCTTGTGTTGCCCTTCGAAGCCCAGAGCTTCCCAGCGCCAGTTCGAGGGAAAGAGGCGGCGCGCCTGAGCGAGTGGCCCATCGCGAGGAATCCAGACCTTCCACTGGGAGCGCGGGATCAGGCCCAGCTCCTCACACTCGCGCAGAGCGGCGAGCAGGTTCCACAGCGCGTACTCCACGCCGCCAAAGCGCCCGTAGAGGGCCGTCGCATCCACTCCAATTCTCATCGCGCGCTTGGATTTTAACCCGATGCCGCTTCCGCATTCCAACCGCAGCCCCTTATAGTACTGACAGTGGCGCCTGAATCTGGATTGCCGACCTCCGGCTCGCAACCGTGTTACGCTTTTAGCATGAAGTTCCTGTCGCGACTGCTTGTTGTGCTGTGTGTTCTGGGCGGGCTGGGCTACGGATCGTATGTCTTTGGGCGCTACGTGCTTTCCAAGCATCTCTTCGGCGCTCTGCACAAGCAGAGTGTTTCTACAGTGGCCAGCGCTTCGATCAGCAAGACCGACCTGCGCGGAGGCAAGCCTCGCGTCGAGGTCGAGGTGCTTTCGGCTGATTCCGCAGGTCCCGGCCCGGCCCTGCCACCCAGCGCAGCTTTGGAACGCCACGCTGTGGGATTCAAGTCCGATAGCCCCACGTCCCTGGCGCAGTTGGACAAGCGCAACCACACCAGCACCGGATCGAAGGCTGACACTGGCACTCACCTGGGCCAACGCGAGTTCGACAACGCCAGTGGAATGGATGTCAACGACAGCGCGGACGGCTCTGGAGACAGCTCTCAAGACGGCTACTCGCGCCGACGCTCCCGCAATCGATACAACAGTGACCGCTACGGCCAAGATCGCCCGCGCCGCCGTCACCGCACCCATTCCTCCGACACCTCCAGCCAGCAGAACGACTATTCCGCTCCCGCCACACGCGACCAGAGCAGCACGCGTGAAATTCCCAGCCGCGCTGATTCCGGCGGCTCCAGCGGTTTTGAGCGGCCCGCGCGCCGCTCGGGTGGCTCAGGCGACGGAGGCGAGCGGTCGCACCGTGCGCGCTCGGAAAGCTCCGATGCGCGCGGCAGTTCGGGCTCAAGCGAGTCGCCCATCCCGCGCGCTGAAGGCAGCGGCGGTGGCGGCGAGTCGCCTATTCCCAAGCCCGAATAGATCATCTCAGCCAACCGGAGCCGCTCACTACAACCTTGTAGCGGGCGGCTTTTTCGTGCTGCAGCCAAGGCACTTGCCAGCCACAAGTACTTGCAGCGCAATGAGGCTTGACTAATTTCTACGGTGTAAACAAAATGCGCTCACCACTCTTGTCATTTTATCGCCTCATTGATCGGGAACAGCAGGAAATAGAAGGTTCATAGACAATTCGACGCAAATAGAAAACTGAATTCTATATGTTATAGAAGATTACTAAGCCTTGACCCGAGCTGCCCTCAAGAGCTGGTCTTCTGAATCTTTGGAACAGGTTAGTAACTGCGCACGTTGGGTATAATGACCTGAAGCAAATCAATTTGTGGGATGCAATAATCGCTAACCGCTGTTCTCAACGGGAATGATTCTTGCATTACAACTTGAGAAGCATCATGCAGTAGAAGCGCCCATCGCGCTAAGGAGCAACGAGATGTCTACATCGCAGAGCAGTTCGGCACGAGCAAGTGCCGCCCGTCGCAACCGAGGGTTCACCCTCATCGAGCTGTTGGTCGTCATTGCCATCATCGCAATTCTGGCCGCCATTCTCTTCCCGAGTCTTCGCGCGTGCCCGTGAGAACGCGCGCCGTGCGAGCTGCCAGAGCAACCTGAAGCAGATTGGCCTGGGCATCGTGCAGTACACGCAGGACTACGACAGCGTCCTGCCACCGCAGTCTGGAGGCGCTCCGCCTGGAGCTTCGGACAACGGCGCTCCCTTTGGCTCGTGGGCGCAGCGTATGCAGCCCTACGTAAAAAGCACGCAGCTCTTCAAGTGCCCTTCCAATAATGTCAACCGCGACATGGACGGAGGTGCACTGCCAGCGTTCAACTACCCGGCGATTCCCGCTTCGTACTCAGCAAGCATCCACTACTTTGGGAACCGTCCCGACGCGCCCAACGCCGAATCCGTGATCCAGTCGCCGTCCACCAAAATCATGGTGACCGAGGCCGACGCCAGTCAGACTGCCTTCGCCGCTGCTGACTGGAACGGGAATTCCTTGTTTCACGACAGAGGCTTCTCCGGTCACCTGGGCACCTGCAACTACCTGTTCGGCGACGGCCACGTCAAGTCTCTGCTGCCCTCGCGCACGATGGGCCCCAACTACAATATGTGGGGCGCGTTCACGGACACGAGTGGCCCTTCCTGCACCGCCGCAGGCTGGAACACCAACGACGACGCATCCAATCCTAACTGCGATTCTCCTTCGCCCGGTGCCGCAAGCAGGCTGGGCGACCTGGACAAAAAGGCTGGTTAACCTGTTTTGCGTTAAGCAAAGCAGACATCAAAACGCCGCGCTGAGTGTTCAACTCAGCACGGCGTTTTGGCGTTTGGCTCGCCATCTCGATTATCAAACTGCTTCTTCATTGGAGCCTGCCTAACTCCATGGCAAGCGAACCGCCAAGCAGGCTTGAGGCACAAGTACTTGCAGGGGTCGCGCGAACCGCTCATGGCAACAGCGAACTGCACGTAAGGCGCTGCGGCTAAGGGCGAGATCGAGGGCGTGTCAGTGGCTTCTGCTGCACGATGCCACGATCTTCGTTGATGGTGAGAGCCTGGTTCGCTGAGATATTACTGAGCACCATCAGCTTCCCGGAGGGCCAGTGAATGGTGAGGCTGAGGACTTTCGCCTGCCGCCCCATGCCGATTGTAATGGGCAATTCACTTTGCGACAGGTAAGAAGAGCCGCTCTTGACCATGCGGCGCACGATCTCAGCCGGGGCTTGGCCCACTTTTTGGAAGCGCGCTTCGACCACGGCGCCGATGGCACTGCGGTTGCTTTTGGTGCCCACGAGCGTCAGGCGCAGGGCGTTGTTGCGCAAAGCAGCAGAAGCCGGCTCGTTGTGCAACAGAACGGGGACGCCGCCATTGATGGTCAAGAGCACATCTGGATAGCCATCGAGATCAATGTCGGCGTAGGCCAGGCCGCGGGCCACACGCGGCTCACGCAGCCCAGGGCCGCTTTGCAGGCCTACCTCGTCGAACTTCATGGGCTGCTGAGCGCGATTCAGGTACAGCAAGGGGCGCTGGGCGAAATCCAGGTCGCGCCGCATATCGTGGATGGTGTCCTGAACATGACCGTTCGCTGTCATAATGTCGAGCCAGCCATTGTTGTTCACATCAAGGAAGATGCATCCGAAGGTCAGGAAACTCGTGCTGGGCTGGGCGACTTCGGCCAGGCCTGCGATGTCGGTGAAGGCCCCTTCGCCCTGGTTTTGGTACAGGCCGATGTATTCGTGATCGAAGTTGCCGATGACAACGCTGTCGCGGCCCGAGTGATCCACGTCGCCGACATCGACACCCATGCCGGCCCGGCTTCTTCCCGACGCGTTGTAGGAAATCCCGGAGGCAATTCCCATCTCGGCGAAGGTGCCATCTTTGCGGTTGAGGAAGAGGTAGTTGCGCACGGTATCGTTGGTGACCAGTAGGTCGGGCCAGCCATCGTTGTTCACGTCGCACAGCGCCACGCCCATGGACTTGCCCTCGTCGGTGCCGGGAGCCCTGCGCCTCGCCTGCTCCTGAGCCATTGTGAGAGGCGGCGCCATGGCCTCGTTTCTGGCCCTGGCCGCGCGCTGGCGCAGCACGGATGGCTCGCTTGAAACCAGCGTCGCGACCGGGCCGTAGATGCCGGATTTGGCGGACACATCCACGAACCGGCCTCCGCCCTCGTTGTGGTAGAGGTGGCTGGCCTGCCCGACGTAAGCAGGAGGGCCTGTATAAGTTTTCATGTAACCGCCCCTTACCTTCTGGTTCGAGCCGTAGCTCCAGATGTCTGTGGCTGGAGCCCACTCGATGTAGCGGCACACGAAGAGGTCCAGCTTGCCGTCGCGGTCGTAATCGACCCACATGGCGCTCGTGCTAAAGCCCGAGTCCTGCACTCCCGCTGCCTGCGCCACCTCCTTGAACTTGCCCTTGCCCTCGTTGTGGAACAGGTAATTGCGCCCATAGCCGGTCACATATAGATCGGGCCGCCCATCGTTGTCGTAGTCGCCCACGGCCACACCCATCCTCTGCATCTCGATGTCCAGCCCACTACCCGCCGTCACATCGGTGAAGGTGTTGTTCCCGTTGTTGTGATACAGCGCGCAAGTAGTGCGATGATGAGGCGGGAGCGGTGGCAGTGCAAAACCGTACTGCTGGTGCGCGACGCGGCCCGGCCCATCCTCATAGGCCTTGGCCTCAGCAGGCGTCCAGTCGCGGCCATTGACCAGGAAGATGTCCTGATAACCATCGCCATCGTAATCGATAAAGGCCACGCCGCTGCCCATCGTCTCGGGGTACAGCTTCAAGCCGAAGGCGCCGCTGTTGTGCTTGAAGCGCAAGCCCGCCAAAGCCGAAATATCCGTCATACGCACCGGCGAGGGCACAATCTTGCGTACACGAGCCTGCAGGCGCGGGCGCGGCAGCGAGGGCAAAGCAGCATCGTCGCTTCCGCGCGACCCGCAGCCGCTTAACACGCTCAACACAACCACCAGCACAACAGCCCACGTCGCTCTCAACTTCATGGAGTCGATGAGCCAGGAGCAAACGCCCTTGCCACAGAGCGCGCGGCCTGAGCTGCCTCCGTTGATGCTCCCAAACGTCTCACCTCTCAACCTCCCGCCGAGCCACGCCTTCATCCGCCTCTTTGTGCGGCGTGCGTCCAGCCCACGGCTGTCATGAGAGCCGCAGCACGGCTTATCTTTCATCGAAGAGTCATCGCATAAATCGGCGTCAGCAGCGTAAGCAGTGCCTGAATCGGAAGTTGCCATGAAGAGAAACCTTTGTTGAACCATACATTTTCCAGCAATCGAGCCGCAAAGACACGCTGCGGGCCCAAACGCACCCATTCCCACCTCGAATCCTCGCGTTTTTCGCTTGCCAGGCAGCTTGCTTGTGTAAAAAGTAGCTTCTTGAGATCAGTTACAGAGGCTCAGGCTCCCACAACAACAGGTTCTTCGGCGAGGAGCACCAAATTGCGGCTGGCGCCACAGGTAAACTTCCAGCCGCTAACCACTGATTTCTTCGCCTCAGCGCTGCAAGTACTTGCAGCCTCTGGGCGTGCTTCCCACCATTATGGATCTGCTGCAAGACTTAAACGCGCCTCAGCGACAAGCCGTGCTCCACGACAAAGGCCCTCTGCTCATCTTCGCCGGAGCAGGCAGCGGCAAGACGCGCACGCTGACGCGCCGCATCGCGCGCCTGGTGCTCGAAGAAAACGTCCCGGCCTCGCGCATTTTGGCGGTGACTTTCACCAACAAGGCCGCCAAGGAAATGCGCGTGCGGCTCGATCAACTCATTGGGCGCGAGGCCAAGTACTTGTGGATGGGCACCTTCCACGCCCTGTGCGCCCAGATGCTGCGCATCCACGGCGAGAACATCGGCCTGCCCAAGCGCTTCGTGATCTTCGATATGGACGACCAAATGCGCGTCGTGAAGGACGTGCTGCGCGAGCTGGACTTGGACTCCGAGCGCAATCCTCCGGCTCGAATGCTGGGCCACATCTCCGAGTGGAAGAACAAGCTCAGCACTCCCTCAGAAGCCGCCTCCACCGCCTCGACTCCGCCCAAGAAGCAAGCCGCGCGCGTCTACGCCAATTATCAAAAGCGATTGGAAGCCGCCTGCGCTCTGGACTTCGATGACTTGCTGATGCAATCGGTGCGCCTCTTGCGCGAAAGCCCCACCTCGCGCGAGTTTTGGAGCGAGAAGTTTCTGCACATCCTGATCGACGAGTTCCAGGACGTGAACCAGGCTCAGTTCGAGTGGGCTAAGCTGCTCGCCGCCAAGCACCGCAACATCTGCGTTGTCGGAGATGATGATCAGTGCGTGGCTGCGGGCCAGGTGGTGAGCACCTTCGGCGGCGAGCAGCCCATCGAGCAAGTGCAAGAAGGCGATGAGGTTGTGGCCGGAGCCGGGCGCGGCACGAGCATCAACACCCAGGTGAGCAAGGTGCGCGCGCGCGAGTATGAAGGGCCGCTGGTCGAGGTCAGGACGCGCGGCGGGCGCACCTTGCGCATGACGCCTCATCATATGTGCTTCGCCAAGCTGGGCGTGCGCGACGACAAGTACTTGGTGTATCTGATGGAGAGGCGCGACAAGGGCTTTCGCATCGGCATCACCGTAGGCGCGCGCTCGGATGGGAGGCGGCCCGATTTGCAGCTCGGGCTCAAGGTGCGCGCCAACCAGGAGAAGGCCGACAAGATGTGGATCCTGCGCGTGTGCGACTCGCGCGCGGAGGCCTCTTACTACGAGCAGCTCTTCGCCTTCGAATGGGGCCTGCCCACCACGCTCTTCCACGTCGCAGGGCGCGGCGTCTCGATGACGCAGGAGCACGTCAACGCGCTGTATGCGCGCATCGACACCCGCACGCGCGCGGCCCGCCTGCTGGAATCACTCAACTTCAGCGCTCAGCACCCGCACTACCGTCCAGGTGGCCTGGTTGATGGCGAGAGCACCAGCCGCCACGTCGTGCACGTCACGGCCTTTGGAGCCAACGCGCCGTCTCAGGCCTCGCCTTGGTTCAGGCATCGCGTGTGGCTCAACACCTCGGGCCGCGCGCTCGAAGAGCAGGTGCAGCGCGCCAGCCTGGACACGCGTGTGGGAGCCAAGGGCACCTGGCGCATCGAGCGTTCCTACGCCGATCTTGGCCGCACGGCTCTGCTCGCCCACACCATCGCGCGCGCAGTTGGAAGCGAGGAAGAGCCCGCCGACATCGCGCACTGGGCCGCGCTCACTGAAGGGCGCAAGATGGCTCTGATGCCCGCCTCGCACCTGCACCCGACCATGCTCGTCCCGGTTCTGGAAGGCGCGCGCGTCGTTGAAGACGAGATCGAGAGCGTGCAGAGCATTCCATACAAAGGCACCGTGCACGATCTGGATGTGGCGCACGCGCACAACTACGCCGTCGGCGGCATCCTGGTGCACAACTCGATTTACGCCTGGCGCGGCGCCGATGTGCAGATCATTTTGGACTTTGAGCGTCACTTCACGGATGCTCAGGTGATTCGTCTGGAGCAGAACTACCGCTCGACGCAGAACATCCTGGACGCCGCTCATGGCGTGATCTCGAAGAACTTCGGGCGCCAGCCCAAGCGCCTGTGGACCCAGAGCGGAGGCGGAGGGCGCGTCATTTTGCACGGCGCGGCCAACGCTCAGGAGGAAGCGCTGTGGGTGGTGAGGCAAGTTGAGGTGCTCAAGCGCGAGCGCAAGGGCAAGCTCGCGGACTTCGCGATCCTGTGCCGCATCAACGCGCAGTCGAGGCCCTTCGAGGAAGCGTTCATGCGGGCGCGCGTGCCCCTCAAGCTCATCGGCACGCAGCGCTTTTACGACCGCAAGGAAATCCGCGACCTGGTTTCGTATCTCAAGGTGCTCTATAACCCCAACGATGCGATGTCGCTGGGGCGCATCATCAACGTGCCCGCGCGCGGCATCGGCATCACAACCGTGGAGCGGCTGCAGGCGATTGCCAACGAGTCCGGCCTGTCGCTGTTCGAGACGATCTTCCATTCGGGTGGGGAAGTGCTGGGGCGTTCGATCGACATGAAGCTGGAAGGTCTGCGGCGCGTGCTCAAGGCGCTTCAGGAAGATGTGCAGCAAGCCACAACCGTGGTCGAGATCATCGAGCAAGTACTTGTGCGCACGCAATACCTGGAATTTCTGCGCTCCGAAAAAGAAGGGCGGGGCATTGATCGCGCGGCCAACATCGAGGAGTTCACCTCAGCGGCGGGAGATTTCGACGCGCGCATGAGCGACGAGGACTGGGGCGAGGCTCCCTCTGAGGGCGCACCTTTCCTGGGCTTGTTCCTGGAGTCCTCGGCCCTGGATAACGCGGTTGATAAGAACGGCGCGGCTGAAGATGCGGTTTCGCTAATGACCTTGCACTCGGCCAAGGGGCTTGAGTTCCCGGTTGTGTTCATGGTCGGCATGGAGCAAGGGCTGCTGCCTCATGGCAGGGCTCTGGAAAGCATGAGCGGAGACGAGCTGGAAGAAGAAAGGCGGCTGTGCTACGTGGGCATGACGCGAGCGCAGGAGCAACTGATTTTGACGCACGCGGCTCAGCGCACCATGCACGGGCGAACAGAAAGCACGCAGCCTTCGCAGTTTTTGGACGAAGTGCCGGGCAAGCTGCTGGAGAAGACGGGCCTGGGCTCAGCAAGCGCGGCGCGCACAGCCTCGACAAGCTGGGACGCTCCCGAGCGCCAGCGTTACGGCCCCAAGGCAACCACGGGCAACACGCCGGTGCCCAGCGCCAGCACGTCTGAATCCAAGTACTTGGAGCCACTCAAGTTCTCGATTGGCGACCGCGTCCAGCATCCCACGTTTGGCGAGGGCGTGGTGGTGAACACCTCGACCAACAGCGGGCCCAGCGAATGGGCCGAGGTCGCGTTCCTGAGCTCGGACGTGGGCAAGAAGAAGCTCTCGGTTTCGTTCGCGCCGCTGGAGAAGGTAGCTTAGCTCGTGAGGTGCAAGGACGTGCACCTCTTGGCCATCGCATTGCATCACCGAAGCCGCCGCGTTTTCGGCGCGACTGAATTCAACAGCGGTTCATGGAGCCGTGCAAGTACTTGAGAGAAGCGGAGAACATCATGGCGCGAGATCGTGTGCCTACTGGCATTACTGGGCTGGACACAATGCTGTCGGGCGGACTGCCCTTCGGCAAGAGCTACCTGCTCTCGGGGCCTCCGGGCACTGGCAAGACGACCTTCGCCGCTCAGTTCATCCGCGAGGGGCTCGAACGCGGCGAGAACGGCATCTTCATTTCCATCGACGAGAAGCCCTCGCACATGATCGAGGACCTGGAATCTCTGGGCTGGGATCTGCGCACGCCCTCTGAGGAAGGTCGCCTGACGCTGCTGGATGTGTCGCCCTACTTCAACTGGGTGCGCTACTCCAAGGCCAACGCCGTCGATGCCAACGAGGTGCTGCAGGACCTGTCCAAGCAAGTGCGTCGCATCAACGCCAAGCGCGTGGTGATTGACCCTTTGGTTCCACTTGTGCTGCACCGAGACCGAATGCATGATGTTCAGGAATACATCCGCAAGCTCATCTTCGGCATCGACGACAACCTGGGCGTCACCACGCTGATGACCACACACCCCGGCCCCTGGAGCTTCAGCTCAGGAGACAACGGCATCGAGGAGTTCATGGTCTCGGGCGTCATCACAGCGCGCCTGACCAAGCTGGACACAGGCCGCCACGTGCGCACCATGTTCGTGCGCAAGATGCGCGGCACGCCCACCGATTTGGTCGAATACACCTACGCCATAGAGCAAGACAAAGGTATCGTGATCGGCGAGCCTCTGTTCGAGGCCCAGCGCCGCGCCGCACGCGAAGCCCGCGACATTGGCCTGGAGCCAAGCAGCAGCTTCGGCTCCCAGGCCAGCCAACCCAATGGACACGTCGAGTCCGCTGTGGTCGAGCTGCCACGCGTATATTAAAAGTCCGTGCCAGATCAGCAGAAGCTTCTTCCACTTGGGAGAGGCTTCTTGCTGCCAGGACGCCAATGCCGCTCCGAGTACTTGAAGAGCATCAAATCGCCCTCTAATCGAGCTTGAGTTATCATTAAGAGCCATGCTTGATGCTCACGGGACGCGGTTTGCTCTGGCGTCGCTTTCGGTTCTGGCTTTTCCACGTGGCTTGGCTCCGGCTCTGATCCTGGCTTTGCTCGCGATGTTTTCGCTGTGGGCGGGCGCTGCGGTTCCGACCTGGGCTGCTCTGCGCTCGCGCGGTTTCGAGAAGCACCTGGCGCTCTTGATCGGCTTCTCAGCGGGGCTGATGCTGGCGACCTCGCTGCACGATCTGCTGCCCGAGGCTCTGGAGAAAAGCTCCTCGCGTGCCATGACGGGTGTGGCCATCGGCTTCTTGACGCTGTATATCGTGGAGCGCGCCACCCACTTCCACGCCTGCCGCCACCGCCACTGCGATGTCGAGCACGAGGCGGAGCATGAGCACGAGGAACTCGTGGCGCGCTCCAGGTCGCACGCCGGGCATTCGCACGGGTTTGGCGCAGGTGCTTCGGGGCGTGTGCACGCGGACACGATGGCTCTGGCGGGCATGAGCGTGCACAACTTCGCGGATGGGCTGACGACAGCCGTAGCCTTTAGCGTCTCGGCGGCGGCTGGGCTCACGGTTGTGTTAGCGATTGTGCTGCACCAGATGGCGGCTGGGCTGAGCTTAGGTGCCATCATGCTGCGCGCGGGCCGCGACAAGAAGCGCGTGTTGCTCTCGACTCTGGGCGCGGCCTCGGCGATTCCTGTGGGCGTGCTGTTCTACTACTTCGCCATCCCGCTCGATGTTCCTACTCAAGGCCTGGTTCTGGGCATAGCCGGAGGCTCGTTCCTGTATGTCGCGGCCTGCGACTTGTTGCCCGAAGCGCACGCCGAAGACGAGGGCTGGAGCATCACAGCCGCAACCGTCACGGGCTACGCCTTCACGCTTCTGGTGCGCGCCCTGGCCGCGCACGTGTAGCCGCATCGCGTTCGAGAAGCTGAGCCTCAAGTACTTGCAGACTGGCCTTCTCATTCTCGCTCAGAGCGCCAAACGCAGGAGCGACCTCGCGCTCGATACCTGCCAGAAACGCCTTGACTTCCACGCCTTCAACAGTTGAAGACGATAGGCGCAGACAGATTCGGGCGCGTGTGAATTGCCGCGTGGCTCCCGCCCAATTGCCGCGCCTGAACTGGAACACGGCCACGGCTCCGTGGATCAGGCCGCGCAGAAACTGCTTGCGCGTGGCATCGGCTTCGTGCTTCCAGGCCTCTTCGAGCACCTCGTGGCAGGCCCAGAACTTCTCTTCGCGCCACAACTCCCAGAAAGGCGCCAGCTCAGCAGAAGGCCCAGGCGGAGGCTCGAAGGGAAGGCAGCCCAGGGGCGGGCTTTCGGGAAGTGGCATTGGAACTTCTACACCTTTCCAGCGCGCCTTCAGCCTGGCTCGCGGCGCTTGCGGATGGTCTGCTGTTTCGATGAGTTGAAGACAGCCATCCACCGAAAATGGCAGCGCCAGTGAGAGTGCCCAGGCGGGAATGATAGCGGCCACAAAGCAGGCTCCGAGAGGCCAGCCGAGCGCGGCACGCAGGGCCAGCGTGACCGAGAGCACGCCGCAGAGCAACCCAATTACCGAAGACACAGCCGAGCTCAGGGTGAATGTCGAGGGAGGTGCGCCCGAGATGCGCCACAACAACAACGATAGAAGGAGGCTCGTGATGAAGCACAAGCCCAGCCCGAAGAAGGTTTGCCAGCTCATCGTCGTGGTGGAGAAGAGAAAACACAAAAGGCCACAGCGTTTGCTGTAGCCTTTTGTGTTAAGGAGCGTGCGTTACTTCTTCTTGGCAGCGGGCTTCTTGGCGGGAGCTTTGGCCGGAGCAGCCTTGGCTGCGGGCTTAGCTTCAGCGGGAGCCTTGGCGGCCTGAGCGGACTTGGCCGCCTTGCCATCCTTGGTGGTGGCCCCAGCAGTCGAGGCTCCGCTTCCCGTGCCCAGGAGGGCGTCCTTAAAGGCTTTGGAGGGCGCGAACTTGGGCACTTTCTTGGCCGGGAACTCTTGCAGCTCGCCGCTCTTGGGGTTGCGCCCCGTGCGAGCCTGACGCTCCTGGACCTTGAACGAGCCGAAGCCGTTCAGTCGGACTTCCTGACCGCTCGCGACGGCGCGCACGATGGCTGCTTCGTACTCGTGCGCGATGGCATCGGCCTGCTGCGCCGTCATCTCGAACTTGGCGGCGATGGCGCCCACAATGTCGTGGCGGTTCATGGGTGCGGCTTTTTCATTGGCCATAACGGTAATCCCCCTACTTCAAAATTCCTACAACGTTTTACAACAACCGGGTGCTGTTGGCTCATCCGCGTTCGCCCAGCCTTCGCAAAGGCCCGGCCACACGTGCCCGCGTGTACGCGCATCGCGTTGATTATGGCAGGAAGCCCAACAGAATGCACGTATTATAAGCCTTACGCGCCCAGCACGCACAAGTGTTTCCCCAAACCGCGCAAAAATCACCTCCTCATCAGTCAGCAGTCGCAAGGAGGCAGGAGCGCCACCTGTGACTCTGAAGGAGCTTGGGCCACTGAAGAGCCGGCTGCAAGTACTTGAGGCCGATGAGAACGCCCGGACGACGCCACCGATTCTTCGCTCGCTCAGGCCCCCTCCGACTGACAGATTACGCTCCCGTTGTCCGCAGCCTGCCTCGTGCCGACTGGCTCTACTCGTCGCGCCAGGAGCGGTTCATCAGCGCTTCCACGGCAGCGCGGGCCTCGTGGCCCTCGAAGAGCACGCGTGCCAGCTGCTCGGTGATAGGCAGCTCGATTTGGTTCTGCGCGGCTAATCTCAAGGCCGCGCGCGTGGTGTGAATGCCTTCAGCAACCTGCGAGACTTCGTGCTGGGCGCTCTTGAGGCTCTCGCCTCTTGCCAGGAAGCAGCCCAGGCGGTGGTTGCGCGAGTGCGGCGAAGCGCAAGTCGCCATCAAATCTCCGATTCCACTCAGGCCATACAACGTGCTTTCGCGCGCACCCAGAGCTACGCTCAAACGCGTCATCTCGTGCCAGGCACGGCACATCAAGGCTGCTTTAGAATTGTCGCCAAAGCCCAACCCGTCGCCGATTCCCGCGGCTATGGCCACGATGTTCTTAAGAGCGCCGCCCATCTCGACGCCGATTATATCCGTGCTGCGATACAAGCGGAACACCTGGGAGCCAAAGGCATCCTGAGCCGCCTGAGCCACTTCCACACTTACCGAAGCCACCACGCTCGAAGAAGGCAGCCCAGCCACCATCTCGCGCGCCAGGTTCGGCCCACTCAAGGCCGCGAACCGATGCAGCCCAACTCCGCCCTCGTGCTCCCACACCAGTGAAGGCCGCGCTCCTTCGGGATCGAGCCCCTTGGAGCCCGAGATCACAATTGCGCCGCTCGACTCCAGGATCGGCCTTAGCTCGCGCGCCAGGGCATTGAGCCCCGCGCAGGGCACAGCCACCAGAATCCAATCAACACCCTCAAGCGCAATGCTCAGCTCGGTTTCTATCTGCACGCCCTCAAGAGAAGCGCCGGGCAAGTACTTGAGGTTCTCGCCCGAGGCTTGAAGATCGTGCGCCAGAGCCTGATCGCGCGCCCATAAGCGCACGTGATGGCCTCTTCGACGCGCCATGTCCGCCAGCGCGGTGCCCCACGAGCCCGCGCCCAGGATCGCAACAGTTGTTTCTCGGCTCACGCCCCCATTTTACAGCACGCAAGCCGAGCCGCGAAGAGCAGGCAGCGAGCGGAAGCGCCTCTTAGTGCTAAATGTCGGCGGCGTCACGCCTCTTCTTCCCGAAGATATAAGTTCAGCTCGACCGCTAAGTTCAGGTTCCCGAGGCGCCGCATTATGTCGGGTGAGAAGCGAATGCCAGGAGTCCAGTCGCGATAATGGATGACGCAGCGGAAGCCGACTTCGGCCTGGTGAACCTCAACCAGAGTCGCGATGGCTTCAGCACGCGGTTCGAGCACAGAAATTAGTACCTCAAGATGTTCCTCAGTAGGCGCTGCCATTGGAAGCGGGCTGTCGAACGTCCACAAGTTCCAGTGGTTTTTCCTCCCTGGCGGATGTTTAAAGTTGGGTTCGCCAGCGACCATGACTTTGGTTGGCTGCAACTGCATCAATTCCGAGACAACAGACACCTCTGCATTGAACTTCCAGGCCTCGAACCAGAAGTGCACTTCATCTTCCTCACTGTAGTGTTGTGGCATCCTGCCCCTTCTAAGCCTGCTTGAGCCTGCCTTCCTCGTCGCATTCCGGTGAAGATGCCTTCTTCGCGCCGATCTTGGGCTCGGTTCCGTTCAGCAGCCGCTTCATGTTGGGGATGTGCTTGGCGATGGCCAGCACGCTCATCACGCTCATCACCAGCCCATCGGCCAGAGGAACGCGCAGCAACCAGGGCAGCACCAGAACCGAAGCCGCCGCCACCACCGAAGCCAGCGAGATAAACCTCGACAAGCCCAGAACCACGCCCCACAAAGCCAGAGCCAGAAAAGCCACCGGAGCATTGAGCCCAATGATCGCGCCCAGCGCCGTCGCGATGCCCTTGCCGCCGCGCCCCTTCAAGAAGATCGAGAAGACGTGCCCCAGCACAGCCGTCACCGCGCAAACCGCCACGATGTTCTCGTTCGCGTGCAGCCCACGCGCGAAGAGCGGCCCAAACAGCCCCTTGGCCACATCCAGCGCGAACACAGCGGCTCCGGCTTTGGGGCCAAGCGCGCGCCACACATTAGTCGCTCCCGTGTTGCCCGAGCCCACGGTGCGCACATCCACGCCCAGCCGCCTGCCGACCAGAACGCCAAAGGGCAGCGCGCCAACGAAGTAGGACAGAGCGATGGAGAGGAAGGCGGAAAGCATCGCCTAAAGGTTGCGTGCTTCCAGGCGGGGCTGCAAGTACTTGGGCACGACTTGCTCTCGGCTTAGCTGCACGTCATCATGAAAAAGTAAGCCGGTGAGATATGAACGAACATGAAGAGAAGCTAATCGCCGCCTTCATCTCGAAGGAGAAGCAAGGTAGGTATCGGTTTCTGCTCAGCAGCACCGACCCGAAGCGGCGAAGCGAATGCCTGGGCCGTCTTAACCATTGCCGCAACCTCAATGAGAAGCACGTCACCTGGCTGCCTCGCGACCCACGTTCGACAACGCGCAACAGCGAAATCGCTGCGGTGCTTCAACAGATGGGCAGTCCGCAGGAGGTCTACGTTCTTGCCTGCCAGTGCTCGGCGGACGAGAAGATGATGCCGCTTCTGGATGCGATGGACGCAATCACAGCCGCAGGGTGGGGCGCCATCATCTCCTGCATCCCCGGCGAACTGGCCTATTATTTCGACGAGGAAGGCGAGCGTAGAGCCATTCTCGAACGTGAGCCCATAACGTAAGCGGCGGCTGAATTCAGGTTCAGCCGCCGCTTCAAACCATGCCACAAGTACTTGCCCACAAGATTGATTAGCTCTGCACCTGCGGCATGAGCATCTCCCATGTGTCCGTTTCGAGGCCCAACGAGCGCGCCCACTCAGTGCCCACGCAATTGTGGCCCACCTGTTCGATTAGTTCATACGCCAAGCGAGGAACAGGGCAGCCGAATTCATGCAAATTGCTGCACAGAAATTGGAGTGCCAACTCCAGCTCCTGGTTAATCATGCTGTCGATAGAATCGGCAATCCACGGCACACCAGCTTCCGCAAACGACTCGCTGACGAGCGAGAGGGCTTGATGTAGTTTCTTCGTGTCAACAATAGCTTCTTCTGGCGTTTGCATAAACCATCATCCTACTGCTTGGGCCGCTTGCTCTTCGATGGCCCCTTGCTCTTGGCTTGCGCCTTGAGCTGCTTCCCCGAATTGGCGCGCGGCTTCTGGCCCTTGCGCAGCTTGCCCGTTGTGCTCGCGTTGCGGCTCGGCCCGCGCCTGGCAGCCGGAGCGACGGTTGAGCGCCCGCCCTTGGGCTTGCCTCCAGCGGGAGCTTTAGGTGCCGGACGATCAAGGGTCGAAGTACTTGCGGGCGCCGCTTGGCCTTCCTCACGCGCGGGCTGCGATTCTTGCAGCTCGTCTTCCTCGTCTTCCAGGAAATCCAGCTCGTCCTGGCTCAGCTCATCGCCCTCGTCTTCCATGTCGTATTCGAAGACCATCTCGTCGCCTTCTTCGGCTCCCGACACGTCCAGGCCGCTCTTGCGGCGGGCGGCGCGCTCCTCATCGGAGCGGCGCGTGGCTTCCAGGCCCGCAGCTTTCTTGGCCGAAAGGCGCTCTTCCTTACTTTGCAGGCCCGAGCCTCGCTTAAGCTCCAGCTTCAGGGGCACGCCTCGGAAGGGGAACTTGGCGCGGATCTGGTTTTCCAGGAAGCGCACGTAGGAAAAGTGCAAGTCCTCGGGCCGGTTCGAGAAGATGATGATCACCGGAGGCGACACCTCGGCTTGCGTCGCGTAACGAACCTTGACCTGGCGCCCCTTCACGCTGGCCGGAGGATGCTCGCCCACAGCGCGCCGGATCACATCGTTGAGCGGCCCGGTTCCGATGCGCTGCTTCAGCGTCCCCGCGATCGAAAGCGCGTCCTCGAACATCTCCTCGACGCCCATGCCGTTCAGCGCTGAGGTGTAGTGGTGCGGGGCATACGAGATGAACGGCAAGTACTTGCTGAGCATCCCCGAGTAGTCTTCCTGAGCCATGGTGTGGCCCGTGGTCTTGCCGCGACGCCCGTCCTCGTCGCCGATGATGTCCCACTTGTTGACGCAGATCAAGATCGCCTTGCCCGCCTCGTGCGCGTAGCCCGCGATCTTGGTGTCCTGATCCGTGACGCCGCCTGCATCCAGAACCAGAACCGCCACGTCCGCGCGATCCACGGCTCTGAGCGCGCGCAAGACCATGTGATATTCCACAGCGGTCTTGTCCTGCTTGACGCGCGAGCGACGCCTCATGCCAGCCGTGTCAATCAGCGTGACCTTCTCGCCGTTCCACTCCAGCTGGGTGTCGATGGCGTCGCGCGTGGTGCCAGGCACAGCCGAAACCATCGAGCGCTCGTAGCCCAGCACGCGGTTGGTCAGACTGCTCTTGCCCACGTTGGGGCGGCCGATGAAAGCCACCTTGATGCCCTCGTCCTTGGGCTCGGGATCTTCAGCGGGCAGCAGCTCCCACAAGACCTCGGTCAGCTCGCCCACGCCGTAGCCTGACAAGGCCGAGAAGCGCACCGGATCGCCCAGCCGAAGCTGGTTGAGGTGCGTGATCTCGAAGCGCTGGGTGTCGATCTTGTTGGCCGCCACCACAACGGGCTTGCGCGTGCGCCTCAGGATGTCCGCGACCTCGAAGTCCAGAGAAGTCGGCTCCTCGCGCCCATCGAGCACGAAGAGGATGATGTCGGCCTCGTCAATGGCGAGCTGAGCCTGCTGCACGATCTGCGGCGCGTAGCCTTCCTTCTCCGCCATGTCGAAGCCGCCGGTGTCGATAATGGTCGCGAAGCGGCCCCAGATGTCGCAGTTGGCATAGAGCCTGTCGCGCGTGGTGCCCGGCAAATCTTCGGTCAGGGCGATGCGGCCTCGCGCCAGGCGGTTGAACAGCGTGCTCTTGCCTACGTTGGGGCGGCCTACAATCGCGATTAGTGGTCGTGCCATAATTCTCCATTTATTCACCACAGATAAGCATGGATGAACGCGGATAATGCAGGATGTTGATAAAGATCAAGTGCAAGTCCTTGATCCCGATCCATTCGCGTTTATCCATGTCCATCTGTGGTGAATTTAATTTCTTAATAGTTGAGCCAGTTCGAGCGGCCCGTGCGCATCAGCCCGAACCTGCGTCCTGATCTCAGTGCTCAGCTGGCTTAGCGTGATGTCATCCAGCATTCGGCCCTGGTTGTCCACCGAATCGGGCGGCAGGAACAGCATCTCGCCGCAGTCCACGCCCTTGAGCTGGGAGCGCACTTCCTCGCCCATAATCAGGCCCGCGCAGCCCACGTTGCCGCCCCAGAAGAGGTGCTCGATCTCAATCACCTGCGAGCGAGCCAGCTTCTTCTCGTTGATTACATCTGAGAGTTCTCTCAGTGCTCCAGCGGCGAGCCTTCCGGTCACCAACGTAATTTTCGGCGGCTCAAGTATTTGCGATGCGGGCTTGAACTGGCGCTTCTTCAAACGGTTCACTTCATCCAGGAAGGCGCGGATGGTGCCCACGCCATTGGCGAACTGAGGGAAGCCGTCGTAGTATGAAGTGTTGGGAACAGGCTGGCCAGCCAGCAGATACATCTCGTCCGAAGGATAGACGAAGCGCGTGCCGAGTTGCTTGCGCGCCAGCTTCTGCAGCGGCGCCAGCTGCTCCAAGATGGCGGCGGCTTCTTGGGGGCGCACGGTTCTCATGCCGCGATCGTCCGGCATCCAGCGCGTCAGGCCCACGGGCACAATCGCGACGGATTCGACACCGGGAAACAGAGGCATCAAGTCTTCGATGCTCTGCTTTAAGATGGCGCCGTCGTTGAGTTCGGGGCACAAGACGATCTGCGTGTTGATCGTGATGCCGTTGTCGAGCAAGTACTTGAGCCGCTCCATGATGGCTCCGGCGCTCTTGTTGCCCACCATCTTGATGCGCGTGGCCGGATCGGTGGCGTGAACCGAGACGCACAGGGGCGAGAGCTTCTCGCCGATGATGCGCGCGTAATCCTCATCCTTCAGGTTGGTCAGCGTGATGTAGTGGCCGTGCAAAAACGATAGGCGGTAATCATCGTCGCGCACGTAAAGAGTGCGGCGCAGATTCTTGAAGCCCGGCGTGCCAAAGGCCGCTTTCACGCGTGGCGGCAGCTGATCGACGAAGCAGAAGGGGCACTTGTTGGCGCAGCGCTTGACGCCATCGAAAAGCTCGGAGTCGACGTGGATGCCGACCGACTCGAAGGCATCTTTTTCGATCTCGAAGGCGCGCGGCGAGCCGTCCTGCCCGATGACGGTGAGGCTGAGGCTCTCGGACGCATCGGCCATACGCCACTGGATGGCGTCGCGGGCGGGGGCTTCGTTGATCTCGACTAAGCGGTCGCCGGGCTCCAGACCAAGCTCATCGGCGATGGAGCCGGGCTCGATTTCGGCGAGCAGGACGCCGCGCCCAAACTCTTCGCCTTTGGTGCGTCGGGCGTTGTTGCGAGCGTGGCGCGAGGCTTCGTTTTCCTCGACCTGGTTTTTATATTTGAGCTGGGCTTGCTCGGCGATAAGGCTCATGTTGAGAATCGGGCGCGCTGCGGGCACACTAAACGGCGCGCCAAAATTCCGCTCGGCCATCGGGCGGAGAGAAACAGCAGCGCGAAAATCCTGCACAGTTAATCAGCTTGGGCTCGCTCCGGCTCAGGCGTCCCAAAACGGCTGCGTTGGAGCGACACAAATCAACGTTTTCAAAGGGCCAACGTTGCAAGTACTTGCCGCTCCAAAGGCCGGAGCTTGAGCGCTCGTGGCGCGTACAGCAACGCGATCAACTTGCAGAGGGCGCGGCGCAAGGCGGCGCGTGCTCAAGTACTTGCCGTTCAGGACGCGAGAATCTATGTCATCCAACCCGTTCGACCGCTTCTTCGAGTCGCTGCGCCGCTCGGACACGCCGTTCACGATGTTCCTGCTGCTCGCGACCGTCTCATGCTTCGTGATCTCGCTCTCCTACTCGGGCGCGGCTTTTCTGGTCAGCAGCTTCGCGTTCGCGGCTCCGCGCTCTTTGATGCAGCCGTGGCGGATGTTCACCTACCCAGTGCTGACCTTGTTCCCCGATATCCTGGGCTTGCTTTTCAACGGGCTGGGCTTGTGGTGGTTCGGGGGCTCGCTGGAGCGAGGCTGGGGCACGCGAGGCTACGCGGCCTTCTGGATGGCGCTCTCGGCTGTGACCGCCCTTTCGCTGTCGCTGGGCGCGTCCATCGCGGGCTTTGCGCTGGGCGTGGGCGCGTTCCTGCCGATCTCGGCGCTGTTCGTGGCCTGGGCCATGCTCAACCCCGAGCTCACGATCCACTTCTGGGGCATCATTCCTGTCAAGGCCAAGTGGATGGCTTTGGGCATCGTGCTCTACATCTTCTTTAGCTACGCTTCGGGCCATCCTCTGCTGGGATTCTTCGCTCTGGGAGGCTGCGCCTTTGCTTTCTGGTGGTCGCGCTTCTTCGTCAGCACCTCGGCGTTTACCAACTTCGGCGGTAACCGCAACTTGGGCAGCTACCCCGCGCCTCCGCGCCAGGACACGTTCTTCGGAGGCGTGAACAAGCCCTCGGGCAACGGTTCGCGAGGCGCTGGCAGCAGCCCCAAGCGGCCCCGCAAGATCTTGACTCCTCTGGATGACAAGAGTAGCTGGAAGGACTGGGGGCCGTTGGCCGCCTACCAGCGCTACCGCAGGCGCAAGCAGTTCGAGCGCCTGCTGGATGATGATTGATGTGATTTGAGTTCCAAACAACGCTGCAAGTACTTCAAGTACTTGCAGCGTTTCAACTGTGTAATTTCGCTGAGTGCACGGTTCAAGATATGGCTTCGTGGAATGAGTTCGCGCGCGAGCAGATCGAGGAAGCGGTCAAGAGCGGCAAGTGGAAGGATCTGCCCGGCAAAGGGCAACCGCTGGATCTGCGCGAAGATCCCAACGTGCCGCCACATCTACGCCTGGGCCACAAGATCCTCAAGGACGCCGACATGGTGCCCGAGTGGGTCTCGGCCTCGCAAGAGCTGCGTGGCCTGCACGACCAGACGCTGCGCCAGCGTGAGCAACTTTGGCGCGAAGGCCGCAGCCACGCACTGTCTAAAGCTTCGGTTTATGAAGCGTGGCGCAAGCAGACGCGCCACAAGTGGGAGCGAGCGCTACACGCTTTCAACCGCGTGGCCAGTTCGTTCGAGTGGAAGGCACCCAGAGCCGCGTATCGCCCGCCCATGTTCCGGGTTGGAGACGAGCTGAAGGAATTCGACCTCTTCTTCCCGAAGCGGCCGTAGCGCCGTTGGCCGACCAGCCTTTGGCCGGTCGCGATTTGTCCCGCTGCTTAACCCATGAAGCTCATAGCTCCACTGAGAAAGCCCTTGCTGCTAACCGCCGTCTTGGGCGCAGCTCTGGTCGCGCTGGCTCCGGCCCGCGCGCCGGGCCAAGTAACGCACAATGCCTCTGGTGCGCCCAGCGCGATAGCGGGTGGCTCGTTCTGGACGGGCGCGGATCTGTCGCAGTTGCCCGAGCGCGAGAAGCGTGGCTTCCAGTACTCGGACGCGCAGGGGCAGGCCGACTTGCTGCTCATCGCCAGGCGCAACGGCTGGAACATGATCCGCGTGCGCTTGTGGGTGCAGCCCGACCCGAAGCCCGAAGCCGCCGTTTCGAGCCTGGAAAGCGTCACGCTTCTGGGCAAGCGCATCAAGGCTGCTGGGCTGAGCTTCCTGCTCGACATCCACTATTCGGACACCTGGGCCGATCCCGGCCACCAGATCAAGCCCAAGGCCTGGGCAGAGCTGCCGTTTCCTCAGCTGGTGCAGAAGGTGCACGACTACAGCCGCGAAGTCATCGCCCACCTGCGCGAGAACGGCGCTCTGCCCGACATGGTGCAGGTCGGCAACGAGACGCGCAACGGATTGCTGTATGGCAGCGGCAGCAAGGGCGCTGGCCCGCAGCCGGGCGGAGGGTTCTGGGAAAAAGCTCCAGCAGGCCGCGACCGCGCCGTGCAGCTGCTCCAGGCCGGGCTCGATGGCGTGCGCGAGGGCGCGGCTCCAGCGCGGCCTCCGCTCACCATCATCCACATCCCCGATGGCCAGGACCCTCAGTTCGTGAGCAACTACTTCCGCGACCTGCACGCCAGCGCCAGGGCGCAGAACATCGCGCTGGATTACAGCATCATCGGGCTGTCCTACTATCCTGCTCACCCCTGGGACGCTAAAGCTGGCTACCCAGGCTGGACCATGGAGCGCTTAGCCGAGTCCATGAAGCTGCTCGCCACGACCTACCACAAGCCCGTCATGGTCGTCGAGACGGCCTGGCCACGTGCAGGCCAGCCCGACAAGGTTCCTGGCGCTCCTCAGTTCCCCTTCACGCCCCAGGGACAGGCCAATTATTACCGTGCGCTCCTCACCACGGTTCAAGCTGTCCCGGATGGCCTGGGAATCGGTATCTTGCCCTGGGATCAAGATTCGCGCAACTGGGATTCCGTGTTCGACGACAACGGCCACGCCCAGCCCGCCGTGCGCGTGCTGGGAGACGCCGCCAAAACTCGCTAAAGAGCTGCTTCTAATCCAGCAACAACCTGTATCCCGCGCAAACGAAAGCGGCAAGTACTTAAGTGCAAGTACTTGCCGCTTCTACCTTCTGCTTGTCTACTCAGTTCACGCGCTCGGCTCAGGCGTGGCTCCCGCACCGGGCAGCATCGGGGCCGCGCCGCCTTCCATGAGCTGATACTTGGTCTGGGTCTGCAAAGCCAGGCCCCAGATTTCGATGAAGCCCAGCGCGGCGTTCTGATTGAAGGTGTCGCCCTTGTCATAGGTCGCCAACTCGTAGCGATACAAGGACTTGGGCGACTTGCGGCCAACCACCATCGAGGTGCCCTTGAACAGCTTCAAGCGCACGCTGCCGCAGACGTGGCGCTGGCTCGACTCGACAAACGCCCGCAGATCCTGGTGCAGAGCCGAGAACCAGAGCCCGTTGTAAATCATCTCCGCGATTTGCAGCGAAACCTGAGCCTTGAAGCGCGCCTGGTCGCGCGACAAGCACATATCTTCCAGAGCCTGGTGCGCCTGGTGCAACACAACCGCCGCGGGAGCCTCATAAATCTCGCGGCTCTTGATGCCGACCAAGCGGTTCTCCACGTGGTCGATGCGCCCCACGCCGTGCTCACCCGCGATGTCGTTGAGCTTCTGCACCAGGGTCACGCCATCCAGAGCCTCGCCATCCAAGGCAGTCGGCAAGCCGTTCTCGAACTCGATCTCGACATACTGCGCCTTGTCCGGGGATTTGTCCGCGTCCTTGGTCCACAGCCACACTTCAGCGGGCGGCTCGGCCCAGGGGTCTTCCAAGATGCCGGCCTCAACGGAGCGGCCCCACAAGTTCACGTCTGTTGAGTAAGGAGAGTCCACGCTGGCCGGAATCGGGATGTTGTGGACGCGCGCGTATTCGATTTCCTCGGGCCGCGACAGCTTCCACTCGCGCACAGGAGCGATGATCTTGAGCTCAGGGTCCAGCGCCTTGACCGAAACATCCAGCCTCACCTGATCGTTGCCCTTGCCCGTGCAACCGTGCGCTACAGCCTTGGCTCCCGTCTCGTGCGCCACATCAACAAGCAGCTTGGCGATCAGGGGCCGCCCGATGGCTGTTGCCAGAGGGTATTCCTTTTCATAAATCGCTCCCGCTTGAAGCGCGGGGAAGGCGAAGTATTGCAAGAACAAGTCGCGCCCATCGACGACTTTGGCGTCCACGGCCCCAACATCCAGGGCACGCTGCCGGATTTCGGGCAGGCTCTTCTCGCTGCCCAGATCGATGGTGAGCGCGACTACATCCATCTGGTAGGTTTCTTTGATCCATTTGATGGCGACTGAGGTGTCCAGCCCGCCCGAATACGCCAGAACAACTTTTTCCATTTTTATTCCCGAAGCGATTTATTTTTCGATGCGCGTGCGTCCGCCTTGCTCTTGATTGGCCTGAGCCTGCTCATTGAGGCTGGCGACGCGGCGGCTCAGCTCGGCGTCTTTGCGATCGACCTGGCGCCTGAGGTCGCCCAACTGTGAGGCGATGGAGTTGAGCCGCTGGATCAGCATCATCACGGCGACGCAGGCAAAGCCAAGCAACAACAGCAGCAAGATCAACTTGAACATGGTTTATGGGACAAAATTCAGTCGTCAAGTACTTGCAGCGGCTGTTGAAACACTTCGGCCTGGCCCGACTGCCTCTGCGAGAAGAGCCAGCTCAGCACAGCCTTCTGAGCGTGCAGGCGGTTCTCGGCCTGCTCGAAGATGCGTGAGCGCGGTCCATCCATCACCTCAGCCGAAATCTCCTCGCCCCTGTGAGCCGGAAGATCATGCAGCACAATGGCGTCTTCTTTAGCTCCGCTCAGCAGCGTTGAGTTCAGCTGATAGGGCGGGAAATGCTTCTGGCGCTCCCTATTCTCGGCTTCCTGGCCCATCGAAGTCCACACGTCGGTGTAAACCGCATCCGCGTTTTGCACAGCTTCGCGAGGATCGGCAAGTACTTGCAGCGTGGCTCCTGTGACCTGAGCATCAACGCGCGCGGCCTGGACGATTTCAGGAAGAGGTTCGTAGCCGGGCGGCGTGGCGCAGGAGAAATCGACTCCGAGCTTAGCGCACAGCAGCATTATGGAGTGGCAGATGTTGTTGCCATCGCCCACGTAAGCCAGCTTGCGGCCCTGGAGCCCCTTGTGCTCGCGCAGCGTGAGCAGATCGGCCAGAGCTTGGCAAGGATGTTCGCGGTCGCACAGCCCGTTGATGACAGGCACACCCGCGAACCGCGCGATCTCAACCACGGTCTTGTGCTCGAAGACGCGCGCCATGATCGCGTCGCACATCCGCCCCAGCACGCGCGACACATCAGCCACAGACTCGCGCTGGCCCAGCCCAACTTCCGAGGGCGAAAGGTAAATCGCGTGGCCCCCCAGCTGGAACATCCCGACATCGAAGGAAGTGCGGGTGCGCAGCGAGGGCTTCTCGAAGAGCATGGCCAGCGTGGCTCCGCTCAGCGTCTGGCGCTGGCGCTCGGGGAAGACAGGCAGCTCGGCCTTGAGCCGCGCGGCCTCGGCCAGCAGGAACTGCGCTTCGTCGCGCGAAAGGTCGGAAATCGAAAGCAGATGTCTCATCAGCCGCAAGAAGCGCCCTCAAGTACTTGTGCGCGATCCAGACAAGGTTACAGCATCAGCCCAGCCACGTCAGGTTCCCAACACTCTATAGCTGAGCCATGAGATCATACTGAAGCAACGCAAGTACTTGCAGCACCAAGAAGCCCGCGCCCAAACGGGAGCACGGGCTTCTTCATTTGGGAACATCTCTACTCGCTCGGAGCGTCTTCCAATGATTGGCGCGCCGCTTCCAGCTTCTGCATCGCCTCGTCCACATCGGCTTCGCTGATGCAGTAGGGCGGCAGGAAGCGCAGCACGTCCGTGCCCACGGCGTTGAAGATCAGGCCGCGCTCCAGGCTGGCCTTCATCAGCTCGCGTGCGATGGGGCGTGTCAAAACCGCGCCGATCATCAGGCCGCGGCCCCGCACGTGGTCGATCAAGCCCGTCTCGCGGCCCCAGGCTTCGAGCTTGGCCTTGAAGTAAGCGCCCACTCGCTCGGCACGAGCCATAAGATCTTCGTCCTCAAGTACTTGCAGCGTGGCCAGAGCAGCGGCGCAGCTCAGGAAGTTGCCGCCAAAAGTCGAGCCATGGGTTCCGGGGACAAAGTTCTTGGCGACTTCTTCGCTGGCCAGCATCGCGCCGATGGGCACGCCGTTGCCCAGGCCCTTGGCTAAGGTCAGGATGTCGGGGCGCACGCCCGAGTGCTCCCAGCCGAAGAACTTGCCCGTGCGCCCAACGCCGCACTGAACCTCATCGAAGATGAGCAGCAGGCCGTACTTGTCGCACAGGGCGCGCACGTCCTGCAAGTACTTGTCGTCAGCGGGCTTGACGCCGCTCTCGCCCTGGATCGGCTCCAGCAGAATCGCCGCCGTGTTTTCGTCAATGGCTCCACGCAGCGCCTCGATGTCGTTGAGCGGCACGTATTTGAAGCCCTGGGGCATCGGAGCGAAGCCCTCGTGGTACTTGGGCTGGCCCGTGGCGGCCAGAGCCGCGTAGGTGCGCCCGTGGAAGGAGTCCGAGGCCGTGATGATGTCGGCTCGCTGGGCGTCGCCGCGCATATTGCGCCCGTGGAAGTACTTGCGCGCGATCTTGAGGGCGGCTTCGTTGGCCTCAGCGCCCGAGTTGCAAAAGAAAGCGCGCATCCCGCCACTCAACTGATGCAGCTTCTGCGCGAGCTCGACCTGAGCCTCAATGTAGAAGATGTTCGAGGTGTGCACTAAGGTCTCGGCCTGGCGCGTGATGGCTTCGGTCACCGCAGGGTGGCAATGGCCAACCGTCACAACCGCGATGCCGCCCAAGAAATCCAGATATTCCTTGCCCGCGTGATCCCACAGCCTCGCGCCCCGCCCGCGCTTGAAGCCAACCGCCAAACGCCCGTAGTTCTGGATGCCCACCTGAGCATCGGCCTGGACCAGCGCGTGCAGGCGAGCTTCGTCCACGTGAGGCTCGGCCTGAGCTGAGGTCTGGCTCGTCTGAGCCACGTCCGAGGTGGCCGTCGCCGGCTTGGGCGGCACTTCAAATGCTGTCACGCTCATAACACTCCCTTGTCTTTAGCCACAGATAGGGAACAGAGGATTTTGGGGAAGAACATCTGCAAGTACTTGCTCTCTCCTCAGTATCTCTGTGCTCTATCTGTGTAGCTGTGTAAATTCAGTCGTTTGAAATCATGGTTCCGCAGCCTTCGGGCGTGAACAGCTCGATTAGAATGGCGTGCGGGGCGCGCCCGTCGATGATGTGCGCGCGCTCGACGCCGCCGCGCACCGCGTCCACGCAGCAGCGCACCTTGGGAATCATGCCCTTGCTCAACACGCCTGAAGACGCCAGGTGCTCGGCTTCGTGAACTGTCATGGCTTCGATGAGCGAGTTCTTGTCCTCGAAGTCGCGGTATACGCCAGCGACATCGGTGAGCAAGAGCAGCTTCTCCGCGCCCAGAGCGACCGCGATGGCCGAGGCCGCTAAGTCGGCGTTGATGTTGTAAGTACTTGCACTGCCCTCATCGCCGCTTCCAGGCGCGATGGGCGAAATCACGGGCACGAAGCCTTCGCGACTCAGCGCGTTGAGGATGGTGGGCGTGACGCTCTCGACTTCTCCAACCAGGCCCCAGTCGGCCTCGCCCAGGAACTTCTTGGCTTGCAGCAAGCCCGCGTCCTTGCCCGACAAGCCCACGGCTGGAGCGCCCTTCTCGGTGAGCAACAGCGCGATGCCCTTGGCGATCTGGCCCAGCACCATCTCGGTGACGCGCATGGTGGGCTCGTCCGTGACGCGCATTCCGGCCACGAACTGCGGCTCGATGTTCATCTGACGGCACATCTCCGAGATCTCAGCCCCGCCTCCGTGAACCACGACAGGACGAACTCCGGCCAGGTGCAAGAGCGCGATGTCGCCCATGACGGCGGCCTTGAGGCTCTGGTCGGTCATGGCCGCGCCGCCGTATTTGATGACGACCGTCTTGCCGTGCCACAAGCGCAAGAACGGCAGCATCTCGCCGATCATGCGCGCGCGCAGCACGGGATCAGCTGTGCTGGCCTCGGCCCAGGCCGGCTCCTGGGCAAAAAGCTGATGCATCGGGTTGTTCATGGTGAAGTCGTCAGTCCTCAGTTTCAAGTGTTCAGATGATGGGCCACGGCAAGAACTTGTAGGGCGTGGAGCGCAGAGCTAAGCATTCATCACCGCACCGAGCACTCCAGGCTTCAGCCGTGCGCCTTGAGAGCTTCAGCTTCCTCAGCTGAGAACGGGCCGGGCGCCGAGGCAAAGCCTTGCAAGTCGTGTTGATGCTTCAGTTCTTGCAAGTCGATTGTGCTTGCGTTCATGCGAGCCTCCACCCGAGACAGTAGACGGGGATTGAGGGCGTCACGCAAGTACTTGCAGCTCTAAATCTTCTTGCCTCGCAGCGTGAAGCGAGCGTCGAACTTGCCTTGGCTGAACTGTTTGCAGCAGCGAGCGCAGGCGCGGGCGCGGCCAAACTTCTTGCGGCGGACGACCTGGGCCTGGCAGCGAGCACACGAATAAATCCAGCCGCTGCGTGGCAGTGGCCGCGCGATGTCGTGGCGAGTCTTGAGCTGACCGATCTCGCGTGCCTTGCGCCTGAACTCAGGAGTGTGGCCGCAGGGCAGGCCGCGCTCGAAGAGCCACAGGTGAATCATCTCGTGCTTGAGAATTTCCTCCACGGCTTCACCCGAGCTGCAACAGCGGATGCCGACCACGATATGCTCCTGCCCATCGGCAAAAGCATCCAACAGGAGCGGAGCCGAGAGCTTGACCAGGCGCTTACTCACGTTGATGTTGCCCGCCGAGCGCGAGAGCTGGCGGCTCCACTCGATGCGGCACGAGGGCAGCGCGCCCTCGAAGAAGCGCGCGTTCAAGCGCATCCAGAGTACTTGCAGATCTTCCACGCGCCTCAGTTTGGCTAATGAGAGCCGCAGCAGGCGCAGAAAGAGAAAGCCTGCACCGCAATCAGACGCTCTGGCGGGCAAGAAAAGACCTCCGCCCTTTGGATGGAGCACCAAAGTTGACGGAGGTCTTGTCACTGTTCGCCATCCTCAAGCTCGGGGATGACTCAAGTTTGGCTGGCGGGCGGGAAGCTAATTGGCGGGCTTGCTCTTGGTGTCAGCCCAGGCCTTGCCGTCCTTGAGCGAAATGGTCACATCGGTGATGGCGGGAAGGTTCAGGTTGCCCCAGACGTATTCCTTGCCGTCCTGATCAACCAGCCTGAGGTCCCAGTTGTCTTCCTTCTCGGTGCCGTCGAAGGTCACATCAACGTCCTCGCCGTCCTTCATGACGCCGCCGTCGATCACGAATTCCTGCCAGGGCGTGCCATCAACGTGCGGAGCCAAGAAGATCTTGTTCATGTTGAGGCCCGTGCCGTTATGCAGGGTGAAGTCCTGCTTGCCATCGGCAAACGCCGTGGCGATCATCAGGAGAAACGACACGCAAAGCGCCACCACTCCAACCGCGCGACCCCGTGAGGTCAAGGAAAACCGACTCATGACAGCCTCCTCGGAACCAGCTATCCGCCAGCTCCACCACCTTCAAGCCCAACACCACTGACTCTTCCAGCTCGTTCAAGACTTCTAAATCCCTGAACGCGGGCGCTTCAACGGCGCCTTGTACCGCTTGTTCACCGTCCCGCTTGTTCGCCGGAATAGCCAAAGCGCAACCGATGCGGAAGATATTTTGAGGCCATTGACAGAATATTTTTGCGGCCTTCAGTAATGGCTCTACGGCTCTACCCGCCTCCGCCGCCCGAGCCCTTGATGCCGCCCTCGGTCATCGACTTGGCATCCAGAATCGCGTCCAACTCAGCTGGGCTCAGCTCGGTTTCTTCCAGCGCTACGTCCTTCAAGCGCCTGTTCTCGCGGTAGGCGCGCTTGGCGATGGCCGCGCCCTTCTCGTAGCCAATGATCGGGTTCAAGACCGTGACCATGATCGGGTTCTTGTCCACCAACTCGCGCATCGCCTCAGACTTCACCTCGAAATTGGCAATCGCCTTGTCCGCCAAAACCCGCGACACGCTTGACAGCAGCGCGATGCTCTGCAGCAAGTTAAGCGCGACAACAGGCAGCATCACGTTGAGCTGGAAGTTGCCGCTCATGTTGGCCATCGAGATCGTGACATCGTTGCCAAGTACTTGGGCGCACACCATCATCGTCGCCTCGGGAATCACCGGATTGATCTTGCCCGGCATGATTGAGCTGCCCGGCTGAAGGCTCGGTAGCGCGATCTCACCCAGCCCAGCCTGCGGGCCTGAGTTCATCCAGCGCAAGTCGTTCGCGATCTTGAACAAGCTCGTGGCCAGCGCCTTGAGCTGGCCCGAGACCTCAACCGCCGTATCCACCGTGGCCTGAGCCGCGAAGTGGTCGCGCGCCTCGACGAAGTGCACGCCGGTTAAATCCGACAGTTTCTCGGCCAGGCGTCGTCCCAGTTCAGGATGCGCGTTGATTCCTGTGCCCACGGCTGTTCCACCTGTGGCCAGCTCGCGCAGGCGAGGCAGCGTGGACTCCAGGCGCTCGATCGAGGTTTGAACCTGGAAGGCCCAGGCGCCGATTTCCTGCCCCAGCGTGATCGGCATCGCATCCATCAGGTGTGTGCGCCCGGTCTTGACCACATCCGTGTTCTGTTGGGCTCGCTCGCTCAGGACCTGGTGCAAGTACTTGAGCGAAGGCAGGAGAGAATCCGAGATTTCGCAGGCTGCCGAGGCGTGGATGGCGGCTGGGATGACATCGTTGGACGACTGGCCGTTGTTCACATCGTCGTTGGGATGCACCTTGAGCTGGGGCGTCGAGGCGAGGGCCGCGACGACCTCGTTGGCGTTCATGTTGGTCGAGGTGCCCGACCCGGTCTGGAAGATGTCGATCGGGAACTGGTCGTCGTGCGCGCCCTCAGCCACTTCCTTCGAGGCCGCGACAATGGCTTCGGCCTTATCACGGGGCAGCAGTTCCAGATCCTCGTTGGCCTGAGCTGCGGCGGCTTTAATCAATGCCAGCGCGCGAATAAAAGCGCGCGGGAAGCGCAGGCCCGAGATGGGAAAGTTCTCGACGGCGCGCTGCGTCTGGGCGCCATACAGGGAGTTGACGGGCACTTTCATCTCGCCCATCGAATCTTTTTCAATGCGAAAATCCATGGTTCTCCTTGGTTGTGCTCAAGTACTTGGGGTTATTTGGCGCCGAGCTTGCCCGCGATTTTTGCCAGCATCCCGATCACAGCCGAGACTTCTTGCAGCTCCAGTACGGAGCCGACGAACACGAACACGAATGTCCCCGCGGCGGCTCCACCCAGAAACGCCAGCGGCGCGGCGTGCACAACCGAAGCGATGCCAAAGGCCGCGATGCCCGCAGCCACAGCCGAAGCCGAGCCCTTGGCCAGCACTTGAGGCGTGCGCCCCTGGTCCCAGCCTCCGAGCTTGTGGCTCAGCGAACGCGCCATCCAGATGCTCAGCACGCCGATGGCCAGCGAGGAGCACAAGGCCAGGGCCGGAGCGATGTGGCCTCCCGTTGAGCGCGACAAGTGCAGCGTGGCCCACGCTGTCACGAAGAAGAACAGCATCGAGGCCGCGCCGATGAGCGTGGGCGTGCGCGTGTCGTTGAGGGCGTAGAAGCCGCGCGAGAGGAACTGCTGCGCGCTCAAGGCAATCAGCCCAGGCGCGTAGCAGGCCAGCACCAGAGCCGTGTCGCGCGTGTTCTGCGCCGTGAAGCTTCCGTGCTGCAAGACCAGATGAATCAAGGGCTGAGATAGAGCAATCAGCAGAGCGCAGGCCAGGAAGTTCAAGGTCAGGGCGCGCCGCAGTGAGTGAGCCATCTCCTCGCGCATCTCAGACGTGCGCTTGTTGGCGCTGAGCTGCACCAAAGTCGGGAAGAGCGCGATGGCCGGGCCCGAAGCCAGCACAGCTAAAGGCACCGTCATCAAACGGTTGGCGTTGTCCAGAGCCGACAGGTCGCCCATCGGGGCGCCCGTGGCAAAAAAGCGCGGCAGATTCAGCGCGATCATCTGGCCTGAAGCCAGGCCAAAGGCGATGGGCAGGAGCCCGCCAAGTACTTGCTGCACGCCGGCATCGCGCACATCCCACAAGGGCTTGAGCGTGAGCCCGTGACGATACAAGCCGGGCACCTGAATCAAGATCGAGCCGATGATACTTCCGCACAGCGCGCCCCAGGCCTGGCTCTCGATGCCCGCGTGGAACACCTTGGGGCCTATGATGCCGAACACGATGATGCCCAGGTTGAAGGCCACGGGCTGCAAAGCGAAATACCAGAAGTGGCGCATCGCGTTCAGCGTGCCCGCGAACAGCCCGCCCAGCACGTAGAAGAAGATCGAGACCAGCAGAATGCGCAGCAGGTGCAGATACAAATGCGCATCGGCTGGCGTCACTTTGGCCGGAGCCAAGAGCAGAGCCACAGGCGTGAAGGTCAGGGCGAACAGAACCACGACGATCAAGCCGAAGGCCGCGAGCAAGAGCGTCCACATGGCGCGGAAGGTGCGCACGGCGGCCTCACTCTGCCCGCGTTCGAGCAGGCCGGTGAACACGGGCACGAAGCCCGTGGCCAGAGCGCCTCCAGCGATGATGATCGAGAGCGTGTCGGGGATGTTGAAGGCGGCGTTGTAAGCGTCGGTCTTGGACGAGATGCCGTACAGAGACGAGGTCAGCATCACGCGCCCAAAGCCCGTGAGCCTGGACAAAGCGACCATCAAACCCAGCAGGAGCGAGGCGCGGCCCACGCTCATCGAGGCCGAGATCTGGGGGCCGCGCGCCGAGGAAGCAGCAGGCGCAGATGAGGGAACCGAGGCGGCGGCAAAGGCACGGCGGCGAGAGGGAAGCGGCATGAGCAAGGCCATTTTAGCAGGATGAAGCCCAATGGTTGAAGCGACAGCGCTCACAACCCCAGGGCAAACGCACGAGGAGTATGAGGGAAAACTGGGAGGATGCTTCTCTTCGAGATCTTCCAAGATGTTCCTGATCCGCGCACGCCTCACCCGTGGCTCAAGCACTCGTTGATGGATGTTCTGTGCATTGGGTTGTGCGCTGTGGTGAGCAGTGGAGAAGGTTTTGTGGACATGGCGGACTACGGCGTGGCCAAGGAATCCTGGCTGCGCGAGCGGTTGGGTCTGGAGTTAGCCCACGGCATCCCCAGCCATGATACCTTCAACCGCCTCTTCTCGGCACTGGATCCCCACGCCTTCGAGCGCTGCTTCATGGCCTGGACGCATCAGTTGCACCAGGAGACACAGGGAGAAGTTCTGGCCATCGACGGCAAGAGCCTGCGCCGCTCCTTCGATGCCGCCACGGGCCAGGGTGCTGTGCATCTGGTGTCGGTGTGGGCTGCCCAGGCACGCCTGGTGCTGGCTCAGCAGGCCGTCGAGAAGAAGAGCAACGAGATGACGGCGGTACCACTCTTGTTGGAGATGCTGGACTTGAAGGGGTGCGTGGTGACAACCGATGCCCTCAACACCCAGAAGAACATCGCCGCGAAGGTGGTTGAGCGCGGCGGCGACTACGTTCTGGCCCTCAAGGAGAACCACCGGCATCTTTATGAGGACGTGCGGGACTACTTCGCCTGGTGTCACAAGCAGCCCGGAGGCTTGAGGCGGCTGTGCGAGGACGAGGCTGCGACAAAGGAGTGGGGGCACGGTCGGCGCGAGGTGCGCCGCGGCTTCTGCCTCTCCACCACGCCCGCGGAGTGGCCCGTGGCGCTGAGCCAGTGGAAGGGGCTCCGGTGCGTGGTGATGGTGGAGCGCGAGCGCACCGTGCTGCTGCCCGAGGGCACTCCCTCCGGCGCCTGCGTGACTCCTACGGTGACGCGCCACTTCTACTTGAGCAGCCTGGAACCCGAGGCCGTTCGCTTGCTCCACGCCATCCGTGCACACTGGGGCATCGAGAACAGCTTGCACTGGGTCTTGGATGTGGCCTTTGCCGAAGATGAATGCCGCATCCGCCGAGATCACGCACCCCAGAACCTGGCCACTTTGCGGAAGCTATCCCTCAACCTCCTGCGCCAGGACACAAAGGCCAAGAGCGGGCTCAAGGCGCGGCGCAAAGCGGCGGGATGGAACAACGACTACTTGCTCCAAATCCTCGCGGGCCCATAAACACTCGTGCGTTTGCCCTGGCTCACAACCCCAAGTACTTGCAGTCCATGCGAAAGCAGCGCCGCCGAGATGAACTCCGCCTATGAACCGAGACTTCCTCGCTTCCATCGAGCACCAGCCCTTCTACGCCCTCATCGCCCGCAAGTACAAGGGCAAGGTCGCGCGGCGCTCAGGCGTTCCTTACCTGAACCACATCCGCGAGGGCGCGCTAATCCTGCACCTGCTCTTTCCCGGCGATGAGGAAACCATTGAGGCCTACTGCCTACACCCGCTCTTCCAGAGTGACCGTGCGCTCGCGCAGCTGCTCGCGGAAGGCCAAGCTGAGCTGATGAGCCTCTCGCCACGCGTGATTGTGCTTGCGATGGAGTATCGGCGCGTGGCCAATGCTTACAGCATCACGCACAAGGTGAGACGAGCTGAGGACACCGAACTCGGGCCGCTCGAAGCGGTGCGCCGGATGCTCATCGCCGACAAGATCCAGAACAAGAAGGACTTTCTCAAGCACATCAACGGTAAGTACCAGAGGTCAAGCTACGCACGAACCTGCGAGCGCAGCCTGCGCTACTGCTCTAACCTGGTAGTAGAGAGGGACGGATCCAGCGGTGTTCGAGGCTGAGAAACCTACGTGGAGCGGCACCTCACAAATTTCCACCTCCAAATTCGTGTCCCTCTCTACTACCGGGTTAGAGCACTACTTCAACAGCTGGCTCGAACGCCTGGGCGTCAGCGAAGAGATGTACCAGCAGGTCGTCGAGGCGCTGGAGCACAGCGGCATCAACAATGGCGAGTAGCGCGGCAAGTACTTGCCACACAGATTTGGCTGCGTGTGGCATCATTGTGCTTGTTGCAGCACGTCAAAAGTCCTCAGCTTATGAACCGATTTCTCTTTTCGCTCCCGCATTCCCTGGCCATTGTCGCGTTTGTGCTCTGTCTGCTGGCCGTGGGGCTTGAGGCGCCTGCGGCCTGGGCTCAACCGGCTCAGGATGTGCCGCCGAGCTTCAGCAAGTTCATCGTCTTTGGCGACAGCCTTTCGGATGTGGGCGATCTCGCCAAGCGCACCAACGACAAGTTCGGAATTCGCTATCCTGGCCCTCATTTCAACTACGCTGATGGCCGCTTCACGAACGGAGCGGAGACGAGCCCGGCCTCGCGGAAGTATGTGGGCGTCTGGCACGAGCAGCTGGCGCGCGATCTTCAGCTCAGCCCTGCTACGGCCAGCCTCGATGGTGGCCTCGACTACGCTTTCGGAGGGGCGACCACTCAAGACGGCACGCACGATGTCCAGGTCGGGGACGGCAACCTCACGCTCACTATTAACGACTTGGGCAAGCAGGTGGACGATTACCTCAAGGGGCGCGCGGCTGAGCCCGGCGCGCTGTACATCTTGTGGGGCGGCGCCAACGACTTGCTGAGCGACCACAGCGCGTCCAGCATCAGCGGGAGCGCAGCACGCATCGGGAACCTAGTGAGCAAGCTGGCTCGGGCCGGAGGGCGCAGCTTCCTGGTGGCCAACGTGCCTCCTCTGGGCGATGTGCCTTCCGAAAGCGGCAAGCCACAGGAAGCCGCCGCTCTCAACGCGGCTTCGGCTCAGTATCGAAGCCAGCTCAATGCGGCTCTCAACGCAGCCGAGGCGGGCTTTAGCTCAACTGGCCTGAGCGTCAAAATTTATCGCCTGGATATCTTCGACCTCTTCACTCGCGTGCGCCAGAACGCTGAAGCGTTCGGCTTCAGCAACACTTCGGACAGCGCTCAGGGGCAGGCAGTGGACGCCGACAAGTACTTGTTCTGGGACAGCCTGCACCCCACCATAGCCGGGCACCACCAGATCGCGTTGGCTGCCCTCAATCTGCTGCTGGGCTCCGCTCCCGCGCCTGCCACGCTCTCGCTGAGCATCGCGCCCTCTGTGCTGCGCGCGAACGCGGGCGCCAGAGCCGCCACGGGAACGCTCTCGCGCAGCGGGCCGACCTCAGCTCCTCTGGCTGTTGCGCTTAGCTCCAGCGACACCAGGAAGGTGCGCGTGCCGTCTTCGGTCACGCTTCCAGCGGGAGCCAAGTCCGTCACTTTTGAGGTGGCTGTTGTCGATGATGGCCTGGCCGAGGGAACACGCAGCATCACGATTTCGGCGCGCGCGGCTTCATTTAAGGAAGCGCAGGCCGTTGTCAGCGTGCTGGACGCCACGGCGCCCGCGCTGAGCCTGAGCCTGTCGTCCACGCGCATCCGTGAGGGCGGAGCCAGCGCCGCCATCCTCACGATTAAGCGCAACACCAAGATCACGTCCCAATCGCGCGCTCTGATCGTTTCTCTAAGTGCAACACCTGCGGGACAGCTTTCGATCCCGAGCAGCGTGATTATCTCGGCTCAGTCGGCTTCGGTTAAGGTGCGCCTGTCGGCCCTCAACAACAAGCTCGCGGGTAGGCCGCACGTGGTGACAATCACGGCGCGTGCGCCTGGGTTTAGGCCGGCTCGTCTCGCGCTCACGGTTGAGGATGGCGCTCCGAGCTCGCGCTTTTCGATTACGGGCCGCGTGCTGTTGGCTTCGGCTCATGCCGGAGGAGCCACCGTGGGTGTGCCTCAAGTACTTGTGACCCTGAGCGTGGGCACGGTTGTTTATGACCAGGTGCTCTCGGATGCCGAGCGCGACGCCCCGATCGAAGAAGTGCGCCCCGTCGTGGAGCAGGACGCCAAGGACAGCCAGCAAGGGAAGAGCAAGCTGTTCTGGCTGCACGATACGGCTGTGATGGGCTGGGCTCAGCACGATGAGCCGGTTCTGGTTTCGTATTGAGCCGGGGTTGAGGACAAAAGCACGCTCGCGAGGGCGTGCTTTTTCGTTGTTGTAGAGCTGCAAGTACTTGAGGGTGGATGCCGCGCGAGCTGAGGGCACGCATAATAAGAGCCATGAAAATCGGCATTGGCTCGGATCACGCGGGCTTCGCTTACAAGGAAATGCTGCGTGCCTACCTCAGCGAGAAGGGGCACGAAGTGGTGAACTTCGGCACCTTCTCGGCGGAGCGCACCGACTATCCTCTGTGGATCGCGCCCACGGCTCGGGCTGTGGCCTCGGGCGAAGTCGAGCGCGGCATTGTGCTCGGGGGCTCGGGCAATGGCGAGGCCATGAGCGCCAACCGCATCAAGGGCGTGCGCTGCGCCCTGTGCTGGAACGTCGAGTCGGCGCGGCTGGGGCGAGCACACAACAACGCCAACTGCCTCTCGATCGGCGAGCGCATGATGGACGAGGAGACGGCGCGATCGATCGTGGACACCTGGCTCGAAACGCCCTTTGAAGGCGGACGCCACGTCGCGCGCCTGGAGATGCTGGATCAGGAATAGCGCCTCTTCCGCGCCTGCAAGTACTTGCGGATGCGGGCGCGCTTGAATCTATGGCCGTTGCCCCCACTCAATTCGCGGCTCTGGTCGAAGCCGCCGAGCCCGTGCGCCCTTCGTCTCGCGACCAGAGTTTCGCGCGTCGGCTCTTGCAGCACAGGCTCGCCCGCGTCGGGCTGCTCATCATCGCGGCCTTGATGCTGGCGGCTGTCTTCGCGTCTCTGCTCGCTCGCCACGATCCCACCGAGAGCCTGCCCAACGGTTTGGATGCCCTGGGCACGCCGCACGGACTGGGGCAGGGATTCTTACTGGGAGCCGACACCCTTGGCCGCGATGTGTGGGCGCGCACGCTCTTTGGCACGCGCGTCTCCTTGATCGTGGCGGGCTGTGCTATGTTGACGGCAACCTTCATCGGCACCACGATCGGCTTGATCTCTGGCTTCTTCGGCGGTTGGGTGGACTTGGTTTTGATGCGCTGCACCGAAGTCGTGATGGCGCTGCCCACGATTCTGCTCGCCATCACCTTAGCCTCGGTTCTGCCCACGAACCCTCCGCTCCAGATCGGCCCGCTGGCCATTGATCGCCACTTGCTCAACCTGCTGCTGGCGATTGCCCTTGTCACGTGGACCGGCATCGCGCGCGCGGTTCGAGGCGAAGTGCTCTCGCTCAAAGAGCGTCCCTTTGTGGAAGCCGCGCGTGCGGTCGGGGCCTCAAACGGGCGGATTTTGCGGGTTCACTTGCTGCCCAATGTGCTGCCTACGGTCATTACGCTGGCGACTCTGGCTACGGCGAACAACATCTTGCTTGAGGCTGGGCTTTCGTTTTTGAACCTCGGAGTCGAGAAGGCCACGCCCTCGTGGGGCGGCATGATCGCCGAGGGCCAGCCCTGGATTTTGAGCGCGCCGTGGATTATTCTGGTGCCCGGCGTGGCGGTGGTTCTGGCCGTGATGGGTTTTAACCTGCTGGGCCAGGCGATGCAGGAAACGCTGGACACGCGCTGAGCGAGCCTCAAGTACTTGAGAGGCTACGGGAGCTTGGGGCTCCGTGCTGTTGAGCCTTTGTAGGGGCGCATTGCAATGCGCCCTCGGAAGAGGGTGCGTGTGATTGGGACGCATTGCAATGCGCCCCTACACCAAATCGCGACGGAGACTGGCGCTGCGAGTCCTCAACCGCTTGCAGCGCCTCAGCCACACGCCGTGTTAACTCAGATCATGCCTCTCGCCGCCCGTCGTCTCAAGTACTTGCCTCTTGTTTTAGCCGCCGTTGCTCTACAGGGATGCGCGCACGCGCCGCGCGAGGCCGGAGTGATCCGGCTCACGCAAGAAGGCGACGCGTCCTCGCTGGACCCGGCCAAGGCCTACGACACGACTTGCATTCCCTACGTGCGCGTCCTGTATCGCGGCCTGCTCGACTACGACGATAAGGCCGCGCTTAAGCCCGAAGTGGCGCGCTCCTACAAAGTCTCGCCCGATGGCAAAAATTACACCTTTTCGCTGCGCCCCGATGTGTTCTTCCACTCGGGGCGGCGCGTGGTGGCTGAGGACTTCCGCTACGCCATCGAGCGCGTGCTCAACCCCAAGACCGCTTCCGATGGCTCTTCGTTCTACGGCGTCATCGTGGGAGCCGATGAGTTCGTCAAGGACTTAGCCAAGCCGGTCGCGGCGCGCAAGTACTTGCACGTTTCGGGCATAGAAGTGCCGAATCAGAACACGATTCGGTTCCGGCTCAAGGCTGCGGATTCGACTTTCCTGAACACGCTGGCCTTGCCCTTTGCCTACGCCGTGCCGCGCGAGCACGTCGAGAAGCTGGCGCGCGAAGGCAAGGATCTTTCGGAGTATCCCGATGGCTGCGGGCCGTTCAAGCTCAAGGAGTGGACGCACGACGCGCGCCTGATTCTGGAGCGCAACCCCAAGTACTTCCAGCCCAGCTTGCCCAGGGCGAACCGCATCGAGGTTCAGTTCGGCAACTCATCCTCGCTGCAGATCATGCGCTTCGAGCAAGGCCAGAGCGACTTGCTGATGATCTCGGACACCAACGCGCCCGACTTCTTGAGGCTCACCCACGACCCGAAGTGGAAGCCCTGGATCACGCACGCGCCGATGATGGACGTGCGCTACGTCACCTTGAACTGCGAGATGAAGCCCTTCACGGACAAGCGCGTGCGCCAGGCCATGAACTACGCCATCAACCGCCCGCGCATCGTAAGCTTCCTGGCCGGGCGCGGCACCTTAGCCAAAGGCCTCCTGCCGCCGCAGATGCCGGGCTACAACCCCAATCTCAAGGGCTACGAATATAACCCAGCCAAGGCCAAGGCCCTGATTCGCGAGGCCGGAATGGAAGGCAAGTTCCCGCCCTTGGAGATGTGGTATTCGACCAACGAGCCGTGGTATGAAAAAGCCGCGCAGTCGATTCAAGGCGACCTGAAACAAATCGGCGTCACCATCACCACGCGCGGCGTTCGCTACGCCGAGATGAAAGCCAAAGCCGGCACGCGCCACAGTTTGGAAATGGCGATCATGGGCTGGCTGCAAGATTACACGGATCCGGCGAACTTCTTCGACCCCTTGGTCAACGGCAAGAGCATCACGCCGACGGCTTCGCTTAACCGCGCCTTCTACTCGAACCCCAAAGTCAACAAGCTACTCGATGCCGCTTTAGTCGAGCGCAACCGAGCCAAGCGCCTGGCGATGTATCAAGCCGCCGAGAAGATCGTCGTGGATGATGCGCCCTGGGTGTTTTTGCACCACACCGAGCGCTACGCCGCTCAGCAACCCTGGGTCAAGGGCTTCAAGCTGCACCCAATGTGGTCGCAGAGGCTTGAGTTTATTGGGACAAGCTGATGCTCAAGTGGCGCAAGTGGATCATCAGCGCGGCGCTCTTAGTGGCTTGTGTTGAGAGCGTTGTGCTGTGGAGAAGGCATCAAGATGAGGCCGTTGGATACAAGCGCTACGTGTCGGAGCCGCTGCTTGGTGGAACCCGTTACACGTTTCTCTATCCCGCACGAATGCAAGTGTTCACGCAGGCGCCGCCCGGAGGTGGTTCGTCTGCCTCTTTCCTCTCGGTGGCAGATCCTCTCGACGCGATCTTCTTCCAGGCGCCCAACTCAAACGATGGCTGCACTGACATCAGCATTCAAGTTGGCGGTAAAAACTCTGAGACATACGGAGATGGACGAGACGACACGACAGACCTCTACTCTCACTTTCGCCACATCAGCCAGCCGCGTTCACAAAACCAGTTCTTCCTGCAGCACACGAACTGCGACAAGGAAGAGCAACCTTTCGAGCGCGAAGATGAAGTCTTCAACAAGAGCTTCCAAATCCTGCCGCCTGGCTCACGCGTGCCTTCGCCTTGAGAGCCTCAAGTACTTGGAGTGGCTTTATGCGGTCTGAGCGATGTGTTGAGGCAAGGGAACGGGCAGGCCATCTTCGAGCAGCGACTCGATGAGGAGCAGGCGCGCCTCATCGAGCGAGCGCAGGGCCTCGTCACGCGTCCAGCCCCAGCCTCGGCAGCCCTTCAGCTCGGGATGCACGGCCTCGAAGCAGCGCCTGCCCTCGACTTCGCTGCCCAAAATGTGGATTTCGTATGGCAGAGCCGCCATCTCTTGAGCGCGGCTTGCGGTGCTGGAGTTACTCATCATGGCTCTGCTCCTTTTCGAGTTCGGCAAGGCGCTGCCGCAGCTCACGGATGTTGCTCACGGCATCTTGAGCGTAGCCTGGTGGCAGGCTGCGATGACGCGAAACGGTGGCGCGAATGTCTCGAAACTGAGAATGGATGTAGATGCGGTGGCTGCCGCCTTCGCGCACCTCAAAGCCGAATCCTTGATACAGGGAATCGAAGTCTTCCTCGCCCCAGCCAATCTTGGTGCGCTGCATCCGGTCGAACAGCTTCTACGCCGCGCTCATGCCGCCCAGTTTACTCCTTCTCGGGCCACAAGTACTTGCACGCCGCCAATCGCTTCCTGTTCGCGCGCACCATTTGTGGTTAATTCAATTCGATGAACAATGCTTTGTGGCTGGGTTTGCTCAAGCGCGTGTTGTGGGGCATCGTGACGATGTGGGGCGTGAGCGTGATTGTGTTCGCGTTGCTCTTCATCGTGCCGCGCTTTGGGCGCTCGCACATGACCGGAGACTCCGAGGTCAAGGGCGCCTCGGACCCGACCACCATGATGGCGCTGGCCTTCGCGGGAGCGCACGCCACAGCGGAGAACATCGCGGCCATCAAGCACGATCGGGGTTTGGATAAGCCTCTCCTCGTTCAATACACCATGTTCGTGCACGACGCGCTCACCGACAAGCTGAAGTCTTACCGAGGCAACGGCACCCTGGTGATGTCCTCGATCGCGCAGCGCTTCCCGGCCACGCTGCTGCTGGCTGTCTCGGGGCTCTCGATCTGGCTGCTGGTCGCGATTCCTCTGGGCACGCTGACCGCCAAATACGACCGATCCTTCTTAGACCGCGCGGTTCTATTCCTCTCGGTTCTGGCCGTCTCGATCCCGACCTTCTGGCTGGGCAAGCTCTTGCAATATTACGTGGGCTATCGCTGGGGCTTGGCCTCGGTTGGCGGCGAGGCCAGCCTGTGGAACCTGCCGCTTCCGGCCCTGACGCTTGGCATTGGAGGCGCGGCCTATTACTCGCGGCTGCTGCACTCGAATATGCGCGGCGTCTTGAAGCAGGAGTTCGTGCGCGCGGCTCGGGCGCGCGGGTTGAGCGAGCCTCAAGTACTTGGCAAGCACGGCTTGAAGAACGCACTGATCCCGCTGATTACGATTCTGGGCATGGACTTCGCCTCGTTGCTTTCGGGCCTGATCTTCACGGAGAAGATCTTCGGCTGGCCCGGAATCGGCAGCCTGGCCGTCGATTCCGTGACCAACCAGGACACGCCGATGATTATGGGCACCGTCTTGTTTTCCGCGCTGGTGGTGGTGATCGCCAACATCTTGGTCGACTTCGCTTACCGCCTGATCGACCCGCGCGTGCGCCTGGCCTAACCCTTTAACCCTTGAAGCGCACAGAACCACGGCGTAGCGCCGAGAGTCTTGAGCGCGAAGGACAAGTACTTGCTGCAAGTGCTTGCGATTTTTTGTGTCTCTGTGGTTGATTCCGAAATGAAAACCCCAGCCAAGCCTGGCGACCTGTTGCTGTTCACCGAAGCGCGTGGCATGAACAAGCTCATCACGGCGTTTTCGCACACGCCGTTTTATCACGTCGCCTTCTACGCCGGAGGGCCATTTGTGGTCGAGGCGCGGCCTCGCGGCGTGGTGCGCCGCGACTTGCGCGGTCCCGATGGCGACAAGGTGTTCTCGGTTGTGCCCGCTCCGTGCTCGCGCGAGCAAGCGGTTCAAGCGCTGCGCTGGGCCGAGAGCAAGATCGGGCTCAGCTACGACCCGCTCAATGTCGGTGTGCTGGTGATAGATCGCAGCCTGCCCTGGCTTAATCTGCCCGGCCTGCCGACCGAAAGCTACTCGTGCGGCGAGCTGATCGTCGAGGCCCTGCGGCGCGCGGGCTTCGACCCCCTGCCCGGAATGCAAGCCGCCGACGTGCTGCCCTCAGATTTCATGCGCTTCCTGCCGCCTGAAGCTCTCGTGTGCGAGGGCGCGCCGCGCGGCGGCTATGCTGAGGTCAAGTGCCACGTTGAAACGGTTGATGAAGCGCGACGCAAGTAAGGTTCAAGCGTCGCTTAAGCTATGGCTTCACCCGACTACGATTGTAAAACTTGCGAGCTGTGCGGGCGCTGCGTGGACATCGTGACGCTGCATCATTTGTATCCACGCTCGCAAGGCAAGAGGCGCAAGATGAAGGCGGCGGAGCTGCCCACGGCTCGGCTGTGCTCGGCCTGCCACCGCCAGTTGCACATCCTGTTCAGCAACCGCGAATTGGCCGCCCGCTTCTCTTCGATCGAGCAGCTGCGAGCTGAGCCCAACGTGCAAAAGTTCGTCGAGTGGATCGCCAGGCAAGACCCCAATAAACGCGTCAAGGTGCGGGGATAAAGCTGAGGAGCAAGACAAAAGATCGTGGAACTGGATGATCCAGTTCCACGAGCTTTTGCCTTGACGACCTCAAGTACTTGAAGAGGCTCAGTCGATCGTCATGTTATCGACGATGGCGTCCAGATCCTTCTGGGCCTGGGCCTCCTGGGTTTGCAGGGCGTTGATCTTGGCGCGCGTGGCATCGACCTGTGCTTCCTGGGCCGTGAGCTTTTCCACGTATTGCTTATACAGCGCGCTGGTGCGATCCAGCTGAGCCATGTTCTGGCGGATGCGCGTCTGCTCCGTATCAATAGCGGCTAAGTCAGCCTGCAAACGGGCGCGCTGGGCTTGAAGGTCGACGATGGCGCGCCTGCGAGCGACCAGATCTTGCAGCGCCTTTTGCAGCGCCGGCGAAGCCTTGGCCTCGCGCGCGTAGGAAATCAGCACGTCCAGGTCGAGGTTGGTCAGCGCGATGGTCTGCGAGATCGGGCGCTGCGTCACGACGTTGAAGTCCACGCTCTTGCCCGCGGGAACATCGACCATGAAGCGGTATTCGTCCGCTGTCTTCTCGACATTGGCCGTGGGCTGAACCAGATCGTAGCTCGCCTCAATGGGCTGCTGCACAAGTACTTTCTTGGGCTGAGCGCCTTTGTTGCGGAAGGTGTAGCTCACGGTGCGCGTCTCGCGGCGCGTGATGGTGAGCACTCCGGCGCGCGCGACCAGGCTCAGCGTCTGCGAGCGCTGTTCGGGCTCGTGCACAGCCGGGACAAGCTCGCCATCGACGGCGTAGGAAATCAGGCGCTCGTCGCCCGGCCCAACGTTGCCAATCTGGGCATCGCCTGCGTACACGCCGTCCTGGAACACGGTAAGTGGGCCTCCAGCCAGGCTGAGCTTGGTGTTGTTCTTCAAGCGGAAGCCGCTCAGCACGTGGGGCGAGGCGGCTGGGTTGAAGATCGAGACGCGCTCGCCGCCAATGCTCTGGCTCACGATGGGCACCATCGCCGCCTGGTTCTTGGGGATGCTGACCGGCTGCGCGATGGCGTATTCAAACAGCTCGCCGCGCTCGGAGCCCTGAGCTTGAGAGGCGGTCTGGGCCAGAGCTTGGGCCATGTCGCGCCGCGTTCTGTCTTCATCCGCAAACGCGGCTGACTCAGAACGAGGCGCTCCCACCACTCCCGCCGCTCCCTGCGGCCCGCCAGGAAAGCCTCCGCCAAAACCGCCTCCGCCGTTGCCGCCGTTGCCATTGCCGCCGAAGCCAGCGTTGGAAGCCGCTCTGGAAAGGGGGGCGCGCGCGGAGAGGGGAGCATTGGCCAGTCCGGGCGCGGTCGGGGCGTCCACGGTCTCGCCGTAGACTTGAGGCGTAGGCGAGCCCACGACCTGGGGAGCCACGACGGGACGCGGGATGTAAAGCGGCTGGTATAAGTCCTGGATGAACGAGATGGGGCGGCCCGAAACCAGGCTCAGGTGGACGTTTTGCCAGTTGTCATCGGTTGTGTTCTCGACCAGGCCCCAGCCCTGCAAAAACGGCGGCGTCTGGTTGGCCGCGTCCAGCACCAGGCGATACGAGGTCTTCCAGACCGGGGTTTCGAGCAGATAGCCCGCGCGCACATCGCGAGGCGCGCCTCCCGCGAAGTGCAGCTGAACCACGCGCTTCGAGTCGTCGGTCACAGAAGCCGAGGTGTCCAGGTTCTCTTGCAGCTGGCGGTTCAGGTTGGCGTCGAGCAGCGTGACCTGAGTCACCGAGTCGAGGGGGATTGACTGCAGGCCGCGCGCGCTGAGCACGTTGAGAATCTCGAACTGCGTGGTTCGGTTCTGGTTGTCGGTGACGGCCTTGGTCTGCACGCTCAGGATGCGCCCTTCGATGCGCCCCTCGCGCGTCTCGACGCGCACCTGAGCGCCCTGGAACTGGCGCAGCAGCTGGCCCAGAGAAACATCGCTGCCCACCGAAACTCCGCTCTGGCTCAGGCTGCGCGAGGCGGCGTCTTTGGTGGCGAACGTTACGGGCCGCACGCCGCCCGAGGCGTCGAAGATCACCAGGGACTTCAGCACATCGTTGACCTGAGAGACGCGAAAGGGCAGCGAAATCGTGGACTCGCGCGCGCCCCCGACCTGGCCCGCGCGCCCGAAGTAGCCCACGCCCGAAGAAAAGAGGACGACCTCGCGCAAGGGCAGAGGATCGCTCAGCGTCAGCGACCCGGCGCTGGAAGCGTTGCGCGAGTTGTCGCGCGCCCACAAAGGGGCGGCCTGGAGCGAACAGCTCAGGATGAAAAGAGGCAGCAGCATTCGGCGTTTTGTCATAGATCTCCTTGAAGCCCGGCTTAAACCTTTGCCACGCCCTCAGTGTTCCCCTTGGCGCTTGCAAGTATTTGAGGGGCTGCGAAAGCGCCAGGCGAGCTTCTTCTGCTTAACTTCGGGCGTATGATTTTGATGATCGACAACTTCGACTCGTTCACCTACAACCTGGTGCAGTATCTGGGCGAGGCGGGGCACGAGCTGATCGTCAAGCGCAACGACGAGATTTCACTGGACGAAATCGCCGACCTCCAGCCCGACCACTTGATCATCTCGCCCGGCCCCTGCTCACCCAAAGAAGCGGGTATCTCAATCGCGGCCATCGAGCGCTTCGCGGGCGAGATTCCGATTCTGGGCGTGTGCCTGGGGCATCAGGCCATCGGCGCGGCTCTGGGCGGGCGCATCGTGCGCGCCAAGACGCTTATGCACGGCAAGACCTCCGCGATCCACCACGACGGGCGCGGCGTGTTTAGCAACCTGCCCGACCCTTTCGACGCTACACGCTACCACTCTTTAGTTATCGAGCGCGAATCTTGCCCCCAGGAACTCGAAATCTCGGCTCAGACTGAGGACGGCGAGATCATGGGCGTGCGCCACAGGAGCCTGCCGCTCGAAGGCGTCCAGTTCCACCCCGAGAGCATCCTCACAGGCGAAAACGGCAAGACGCTGCTCAAGAACTTCATCGAACGATTTTGAATGAGTCGGCAGGAGCCAGTGAACCGCCACGCACAAGTACTTGCAGAAAAAACTGCCTCCTCTAACTCATGTCTTCCGTTTTCGATTCGCTGCGCCGCGTGACCAATGGGCAGATGCTTTCCTCCGAGCAAGCTCAGGCCACGATGGGCGAGATCATGGACGGCGTGTCCTCGGCGCTTCAGGTCGCGGCTCTGCTGGGCGCTTTGAGGATGCGCGGCGAGAGCATCCAAGAAATCACGGGCTTCGCTCTGGCGATGCAAGCGCGCATGGTGCGCGTCGAGCCCAACTCAAGGCCCTTAGTTGACACCTGCGGGACGGGCGGCGATGCCAGCGTGCATTCGGTAGCCACCTTCAACATCTCGACGGCGGCTTCGTTTATCGCGGCAGGAGCGGGGGCGATCATCGCCAAGCACGGCAACCGCGCGGTTTCTTCGCGCACGGGCTCCTCGGATGTGCTGGAAGCTTTGGGCGTGCGGCTGGACATCTCGCCCGCGAGCATCGCGCGCTGCATTGATGAGGTTGGGATCGGGTTTATGTTCGCGCCTGCTCATCATCCCGCGATGAAGCACGCGGCTCCCATCCGCCGCGAGCTGGGGATTCGCACGGTGTTCAACTTAGTGGGGCCTCTGGTGAACCCGGCCAGCGCTCAACGGCGCATGATGGGCGTCTCGGATGCGCGCTGGATCGAGCCCATCGCACAAGTACTTGACGGCCTGGGAATCGAGCGGGCGATTGTGTGCCACTCGCGCGACGGCATGGACGAGTTCTCCACCATGGCCCCCACCGATTACATCCTGCTTGAAGGCGGCAAAACTTCGCGCCACGTTCTGGACCCGCACGAACTGAACGTCGCGTGCACGGATGCCCAAGTACTTGCGGGCGGCGAAGCGAGCGAGAACGCGCGCCTGATTGAGGCGCTTCTGCTCGACTCGGCTCGGCCCACAGGAGACATTGCCTGCCTCAACGCGGCCGCGATTCTGATCGTCTCGGGCCACGCCGCAGACTTTGAAAGTGGGCTTGAATTGGCTCGCCGGAGCGTGCGCTCGGGCGCGGCGCGCGAGAAACTGGAGTTGCTGGTCGAGAGGTCGAACCAGAGCGAGATGTAGCGAACTGCAAGTACTTGAGGGCTCTTAGTTGTTGAGGCCGGGCTTCTCGTCGGGCGCCTCGGATTCATCTGGCGCGTCAGTGGAACCGGGCGCTGGGTTCAGGTTCAGCGCCTTGAACAAGCGATCCTGATCCTTGTAGCCCATGGCCAGCGCGGTCTGGGCTTCGCGCCTGGCTCCAGATGTGTCGCCCGCGTCGAGCAGAAGGCGGCCCAACTGGACGTGGTAGTAGGCCTCATCTTGCACGACCATGGCTCGCTTCAGAAGCGAGGCGGCTTTGAGGTGTGAAGCCACGTCGCGAGGCCTGGCCATGAGCAGTTCGGCGTAGTCAGAGAGGGCGTCTGGGAACTCGGGCTTGATGCTCAGGGCGGCTTCATACTCGCGCTGCGCTTCCTGGAGTTGCCCTGTCTTGTGCTGGAGCGTCCAGGCCAGCGAGTAGTGGACATAGGCGTCCCAGGGACGGAGCTTGAGGTACAGGCCGAACTCGCGCACTGCAGTTCCATCCTGGGTGTGAGCCAGGCCGAAGCGCTTGGCGCAGTAAGCGAGTTCATAGTGCGGCTCGGGGCGCTGAGGCTGCTGGCGGGCCTCATCCTGCAGGCGACTGACGGTGCGGTTGAGCATCTGCTGGCCCATGTCCTTGAACAAGTTGTTGTCGCCTTCGGCATTGGTCAGAACGTGAATGGCGTCTTCGTGCAGGCTCTCGAAGAGAGGGCGCGTGCATTCGATGTGGGTGATCATCTGGGGCAGCAGGTCGCTGTGCCTGGTCCACTTGGGCTGCAGCAGTTGCAGCGCCCAGGAGCACAGCTCGCTGTTCTCGGGATCAAGCGCGAGCCCGTGCCACAGAGCGCCCTGGGCCAGATCATCCTCGTTGGCGAAGGTGGCTGCCGTGCACAGGAAGGCCCAGGTGCGCCCGTCGCGCCCGTCCAGCGAGGCGGCGCGGGCCTGGCAGAGCAGGCTGATCTCATACCAGCGGTTCAAGACATCCCACTCTGAGCGCGAGATCTGGGAGCTGTAACGGCCCTGCCGAATTTTGTCGGCCTCATCGCCGGCGAAGTGGCCCGTGGCGCGCCAGCACACGGGGTCGAGAGGAGCCAGCCTCAGCGCCCGGCCAGCCCAGCGATAGGCCTGCCGGGGATGATCCGTCATCCTGTCGCCGTAAGCCTGAGCCATGCACAGCGCGGCGTTGCTGGGAAAGCTCGCGCGGAGTTGGTCTAAATCCCTCTGCCGCCCATGCAGGGACATCGCGTTCAGGCACGAGGCGCCGCTCCAGGCCAGGGCGTTGCGCGGGGCCAGGCGCAACAAGTGCCCCTGAGCCGCGTTATAGCGGGCGTCGCCGAAGGTATAAGGGTAGTCAAACAGCACCTCCAGAGCGGCCAGGGCCGAGCGAGGCGCCAGCTTTTCCAGAGCCCGAACCTGAGCACCCGAAGCCGCCTCGCCCTTCGAGCCCACGTCCCAGGCGCTCCAGGGAGCCGAGCCCACCGCTTCCAGATCAGGAGCCGACAGCTCGCAGCGAGCAGGAATCTCTAACGCGCCTTTGTAAGTACTTGCAGCTGCGTTGAGGCTGCGCGCCAGGCTTGGAAGCTGCTGCGCGATCTGGCCGCGCGTGCCCGAGGTCTTGAATGTGGCCAGCAAGCGCCCGCTCGGAGCATCCCATACCTGGTAGCTCAGCACCTCGGGCGCGGCTGATCCCGAGGTTTGCAGGTGGCCCAGGGCAATTCTGGCGGCTCCAGTCGCTCGATACAAAGCGGCGACATCGCCCGCTCCAGGCCGGAAGCCCACGCGCTTATCTCTCGCCAGGCGGCGCGAGTCGGCCATGGAAAGGCGCGCGTATTCAACGCGATGCCAGAGAGGAGTCGCGCCCATGTTCGGCTCGCCCGAGGCGTTGAAGTGCAGCCAGCGCGCGCAGCCATCGGCAAAAGCCTGCGCGCCCTTGGCTCCGCTTGAATCCACAGCCGGCTCGCACACGATGAGTGAGGGCTGAGGCGGCGCTGTTATGGTGCCTTGAGCCCAGGCATCGGCGCGTTGCATGATGTTGGTGAGGGCCGCCTCCTGATCGGGCGAGGCCGTAGGCAGAGGCGGAGGAGCGGGAATGGGAGTCGCCGCAGGGTGGATCTTGTGCGGCAGGCGTGGAGGAGCCGACAGATCCATATTCTGAACACGTAGCGCCGACAAGAGGGCGAAGCCTCCGGCCAGAGCCAGAGCCCCGACACCTGCGAACCACGCGGGCGCGATGCGGCGCGGCAAGTACTTGCGCTCGACGCTCGCATCGTAGTCTTGGCTCGCGTCCTCGCCGCGTCCTTGCGTGTCGTGACCTTGCGCCTGATGCCCGCCCTCTTTCAAATCGAGATCGTCCATGCGGCCTCCGCTGCCTCTGTGCTGCGCCTATTCTACCCGACGCGGGCGCGCTCCTATCACGGCGCCGCCGCGCAAAGAGCAAGTACTTGAGGCGCTACACTTTGGGCCTGATTATGATCCTCCAAGACATCGTGGCCTCCACCAAAGAGCGCGTCGCGCAAGAGATGAACCGCGAAAGCCTGCGCGACATTGAGGAGAGGCTGCAAAGCGCCCTCGCCTCAACTCCCACGCTCGCGCCACGCCCCTTTATGGCTTCGCTCAAGCACCCGAACCGGCTGGGGCTCATCGCTGAGATCAAGAAGGCCTCGCCCTCCAGGGGCCTGATCGCGCCTGACTTCGATGCCGAAAAACAAGCCTCGATCTACCGCGATTCGCTGGCCGATTGCCTCTCGGTTCTGACCGAGCCCAAGTACTTCGGGGGCGAGCTGAGCCACATGAGCCAGGCGCGCGAAGTTTCGGGCAAGCCCGTGATTCGCAAGGACTTCATCATTTCGGACTGGCAGATCGCGCAGGCTCGCCTGGCCGGGGCCGACTGCGTGCTGCTCATCGCGGCCATCTTGAGCGACTGGGAGTTGCGCTGCTTCAAGGCGCTGGCTCACCGCTACCAGATGGACGCCCTGGTCGAGGTGCACACCGAAGACGAAGCGCGCCGCGCGGTCTCGAACGGCTGCGAACTGGTGGGCATCAACAACCGCGACCTGAGCACCTTCCACGTGGACCTGAGCACAACCGAACGCCTACGCAAACTGCTGCCCAATGATACAACCGTGGTGGCTGAGTCGGGCGTGTTCACGCGCGAAGATGCACATAGGCTGCGTGACGCGGGAGCGGACGCGCTTCTGGTGGGCGAGAGCTTGATGAGGAGCGGCGATGCCGTGCGCGCGATTGAAGAGTTGTTAAGTTAAGAGATGAGGTGATTACGATGACGATGACCCTGGTGCTTTCCGAGGAACAGGAGAGGGTGCTGCGCGAGGCGGCTGCTCAACAGCAGACTTCGCCCGAGGACGTGGTGATGAAGGTAGTTACTCAGATGGTGAAACAAGAGAAGCCTCCGATCTCGTTCGAGGAGATCGTCGAGGGCATCTTGCGCGACAACGCCGAGCTTTACCAGAGGCTGGCGTGATGAAGACGCTTACCTTCGAGCAGGTGCTGCTTGTCCACGCCCAACTCATTGCGCAGTCAGGCGGCTCGCAGGGCATCCGCGACCGCAATGCTATTGAATCGGCTCTGGCGCAGCCGTCCATGACCTTTGGCGGTCAAGATCTCTACCCAACTCTGGCCGACAAAGCCGCCGCGCTGGGTTTCTCGCTCATCGCCAACCATCCCTTTGTGGACGGCAACAAGCGCATCGGGCACGCGGCAGTGGAAGCCTTCCTACGCTCGAACGGCTTCCAGCTCAGCGCTCCAGTCGATGAGCAGGAAGCTATCGTGCTGCGCGTGGCCGCTGGCCAAGCCGAACGCAAAGAGTGGACGCTCTGGGTTTGCGAGCACATGGCGCCATTCACGCCTTGAGATGGTCGCCTCAAGTTACTTGCAGCCCCAAAACTCTGCAAGTACTTGAGGCACGCTAAAATGCCTTGCATGACCGCAAGCACTTTTGAAATTTCGCCCAAGCCTTCCAACACATCCGGCCAGGTCACAAATCAGGCCGTCTCAGCCCAGCTCCAAACACACTCGGATGGGCGCTTCGGCTCCTTCGGCGGCCAGTTCGTGCCCGAAACCTTGATGGTCGCGCTGCGCGAATTGGAAGACACCTACAACCAGGCCAAGACCGACGCGGCCTTCCAAGATGAACTCGCGGGCCTGCTGCGCGACTTCGCGGGCCGTCCCACGCCACTGTACTTCGCCGAGCGCTTGACCCAGCACTTCGGCGGCGCTCAGATTTTCCTCAAGCGCGAAGACCTTCTGCACACCGGAGCGCACAAGATCAACAACGCGCTGGGCCAGGCTCTTTTAGCTCGGCGTATGGGCAAGCCGCGCCTGATCGCTGAGACGGGCGCTGGGCAGCACGGCGTGGCGACGGCGACCGTGGCGGCTCGCTTTGGCTTTACCTGCGATGTCTACATGGGCGAGGAGGACACGCGGCGCCAGGCGCTGAATGTGTTCCGCATGAAACTGCTGGGCACGCGGGTCATCCCGGTTGCTTCGGGCACCAAGACGCTCAAGGATGCCACCAACGAAGCCATGCGCGACTGGGTCACCAATGTGCGCGACACTCATTACATCATCGGCTCCGTGGTCGGGCCGCATCCCTTTCCGGTCATGGTGCGCGACTTCCACGCCGTCACGGGCCAGGAAGCGCGGCGCCAAGTACTTGAGCAGCTGGGGCGCCTGCCCGAAGCCTGCGTCGCCTGCGTCGGCGGCGGCTCCAACGCCATGGGCCTGTTTTATCCGTTCATCCAGGACGAAAAGGTGCGCTTGATCGGAGTCGAGGCGGCTGGCGAAGGGTTGGAAACGCCCAACCACGCGGCTCCCTTGAACCGGGGCTCGCGTGGCGTCTTGCACGGTTCGCTGAGCATGATTATGCAGGACAAGGCCGGCCAGATTCTGCCCACGCACTCGATCTCAGCCGGGCTCGATTATCCCGGAGTCGGCCCTGAGCACGCGCACCTCAAGGAATCGGGCCGCGCCGAATACGTGGCCGTCACCGATGCTCAGGCTCTGGAAGCGCTGGAGCTGCTGTGCAAGCTCGAAGGCATCCTGCCCGCTCTCGAATCAAGCCACGCCCTGGCGCATCTGCCAACATTAGCGAAGGAAATCGGAGCGGGCGGTGCGATTGTGGTCAACCTCTCAGGGCGCGGTGACAAGGACGTCCACACTGTGCAGGCGGCTCTCGAAGCGCGCCATCAGTAGCAAGTACTTGAAGCATCAACACCATGAGCATCACGATTTCAGACGAGCAGAAGCAGCTGTTCCAAGACGAGGGCTACTTGATCTTGCCCGGCGTTATCCCGAGCGAGCAGCTCGAAATGCTGCGCGAGGAGTGCGCGCGCTTCATCGGGCTGATGCAGATGTTGAGGCGACTTGACACTATGCTGTTGTCCCATGAAATTGGAATCAGGCTTCATGGGACAACGCTCTCCCAACTTGCAGAGGTTGCTCGACCAGCAGCGAAGGTGCTAAAAGCATAGTGACCCGATATGTCTTACATTCTCATTCCCATTCCAGGCGGCGGCACGACGTTGGATGATAGACCTGTCGTCCAAGTCGTCAGCGAGCGTAATGAGATGGTCAAGTTGATCATCAAGTACAAGAGTTGCTACTCGGATGAAGGCCCGCGTTTTGGAGAGTTGACCTTCACGCCAGTTTTCCAGTATCGGTGGACGTATGGAGAAGTCGGCTATAAAGATTTCGAGTCCGATGCAGAAGATTACGAATTTGGCCTGATCGAAATTACCGATTCAGCTTACATCGCGGACATCCTTGGTAAAACCAAGAACTATGATGGACAGCGGGGCTTGATTTTCTATAAAAACTTCTACAATATCCGTCACTTCAGACTGGGATTTGACGAGTATGGAACATTTGACATTGTAGCCGCCGATGTTCTCGTGCGCGAAATTGATCTCTCTGCGTAACCTACGCTTCAAGAGATGAAGCGACTCGGGGTCGAGACTCTGAACATCACGTACAACAACAACCGCTACTTCATCAACTTCCACCGCTCGGGCTCGAACACAACCGACTCGATGCGCCGTGTGTACCTCGCGCAATATGCAAAAGAGCCGATCAGGGGAGCCAATGGCGAGCAGTTCGGGCTGGCCGAGCCGTTCTTGAAGGGCGGTGAAGTGGTGGCCGCTCAAGAGTAGTTGGGGCAGAGCAGCATACGCTGGCGCGCAAGTACTTGAGGAAGTGCTTGCGCGCTGTGTTGTCCAGCAACTTCGCAGCGGCGAAACGACCAGCTGGGGTGCTTGTCGGTTTGTTCAATCTAGGATTCTGATGTGCTCAGTCGCATCCCACTGTGTCGCCCCATCTCTTATCCTTGGTCCTGAAAAGTTGACTGACACTTTGTCTCTTGGAACAGTGTTGACGTAGCTGGGCAGCTCAATAACTATCAACAACGTTGCATCCACTACGCCGGCCGCATTCATATTTATCCAACAGTGCCCTGCATCAAGGTGGGTATTGAATCGAGCGGCGTATTCTTCTGGTGTTGCAAGCACCGCACGAGGGATGTGAGTAACTTCGCCGTGTTGGATGTTTGTGTCTTCAGCAATCAAAACCCGCGACCAAAAGGGTGGCTGTGCTGACCACCGAGAGAAGGAAGATATGAGCTGGTTAAGATATTTTTGTAGGTCACTCATCACTTTTCTGAGTTTAGCTTTCTGGAACGCCGCTCCCTTAGCCTAACAGCAGCAAACCTCCGCACAAAAACCTGCATCTCGCGTTAACTAAGCTCATGTCCCGTTTGCCCAAGACCTTCGCGCGCCTGCGCCAAGCCAACGAGCGCGCCTTCATTCCTTTCGTCACCGCAGGCGACCCCGATCTCGCAACCACCAGGAAGCTGCTGCTGGCCTACGCCCAGGCCGGAGCCGACATCATTGAAATCGGCATTCCCTTCACCGATCCTCTGGCCGATGGGCCGACCATCCAGCGCGCTTCCGAGCGGGCTCTGGCTGCAGGCACCACGATGGACGATGCTCTGGACTTGATCTCGGATGTGAGGAAAGAAACTCAGGTGCCCTTGGTTCCGATGACGTATATCAACCCGGTCTTCCAGATCGGCTACGAGGAGTTCGCGCGGCGGGCTTCGGCTGCCGGAGCTGATGGCGTCATCATCTCGGACTTGCCGCCCGAAGAAGGCGGCGAGTGGATCGAGGCCGGGGCCAACTTCGATCTGAACACCGTGTTCCTGGTGGCTCCGACTTCCGATGAGATTCGCTTGCAAGCCGTCTCCAAAGCGGCTTCGGGCTTTGTATATGCCGTGGCTCGTCTGGGCGTCACGGGAGCTAAAAGTGATGTGCCGCCCGAGATCGGCGGCCTGATCGAACGCATCCGCTCGCACACCCAGACTCCGATCTGCGCGGGCTTCGGCTTCTCTTCGCCCGAGCAAATCCGCAAGACGTGCGAGACGACTTCGGTTGACGGCATCGTGGTCGCCTCGGCTCTCATCGACCGCTTCGAGAAGGCAGAAGGCTCCTCAGACCAGCGTATCATGGCCGCCGCGAGCCTGGCCCGCGAGCTCAAGGAAGCCACGCGCGGCTTGTAAGCGCCCCAAGTACTTGCAGCGTGCCGAGCACGACAGAAGAGGCGTGGTCGAGGGCTGCGGCTCGGGTTAAACCTGAGCACCAAGTTAAGAGGAATCCCTAATGAGCCAAGCCCAACTGAACGGAATCAACCAGGCCGCCTGCACCCTGAGCGCGGAGCAGCAGAGCTTCCTGATTGAAAACGGCTACGTCGTTTTGCCCCAGGCCGTCTCTCCCGAGATGGTGGGACGCGCGCGTCGCGCCATCAACGCCTCGATGGGCCAGGGCATTCCCGCCGATGAGCTAAGCACCTGGAGCTCGCAGAGCTTCTTCCCTCAGCTGGCGCGGACAGAGACAATCTCGGACTTGTTCAACGAGTCTCGGGTGCTGCCCACGCTCAGCTCGCTGATGGGTGAGGGCAAGGTTTCGCGCGCCGGGGGCGGCCAGATCGCGCTGCGCTTTCCGCGCGAGTTGGGAGTCGAGGCCAGGAGTCCAGGCCCGCACGTCGATGGAATGTATTCGCCCAACAACGGCGTGCCCAAGGGCGTGTTGAGCTCGTTCACAGCCCTGGCCGGAGTCTTCCTCAGCGAAGTTTCCCGACAGAACGCAGGCAACTTTTGCGTCTGGCCCGGCACGCATCGCCTGTTCTCCGAGTATTTCGAGGAGCACGGCGCCAAGTGCCTGCTCGAAGAGAACAGGCTGCCGCCCATCGAGATGCCGGCTCCGGTTCAGATCGAGGCCAAACCGGGCGATGCGATTGTGGCGCACTATCTTTTGGCGCACGGCGTGGCGTGGAACACCTCGCCCGATGTGCGCTACGCGATCTTCTTCCGCGTCCAGGTGCCCGAGCACAAAACGCAGAAGGTCGAAGTGATCACTGACATCTGGCGCGAGTGGCCGGGCCTGCAATTGTAGACCTCAAGTACTTGCGTTGAAGAATTTCGTGGCCGCTTCACAGGGGAGCGTTGGGCGCTCGAAGAGCGTGGTGCCGAGTCAGCATTATGAGAACAGCGGCATCGGCCCCCTACGCGGCGCGTGCGATTGTCTTGAGGACGCGGCCTCTGGGCGAGAAAGATCGCATCGTCGAGCTGTTCGGGCCGGGCATTGGCCGCTGGAGTGCGGTGGCCAGGGGTGCGCGAGGCACCAAGTCCAAGCTGTCCGCGCTCTCGCAACCCTTTGTGTGCGCGCGAATGCTGCTGGCCAGAGGCCGCTCGCTCGATGTACTGACCCAGGGCGAGATCGAAAACGCGCACTTCCACATCCCGACCAACCTGCTGGCTGCGGCCTGGGCTTCTTACTGGTGCGAGATCGTGGGCTCTCTGCCCGAACGCCATCAGGAAGACGAAGTGTTCCAGATGCTCGAAGTCTCGCTGGGAACACTGGACTTGCTGTGCTCTCACGCCGCGCCGCAGTCAGAACAGAACGCGGAGCCTAACCAAGTGGAACAAACAGAGATGGAAGGACACGAGCCACCGCAGGCGCGGATGATGCTGCTGGGCCACTGGTTCGAGGCGCGCTTCCTGGCCTGCCTGGGCTTTGGCTCGGTGGTGGGCTTGTGCGCGCGCTGCGAGGCGAAGATCGTGGTCGCGCGCGAGCAGAAGGAGGCGCGTGTGGCGTTTTCGCCTTCCATGGGCGGGACGCTGTGCGCGAACTGCGCCCACAGCGATCCCGAGCGCCTCAGCCCTCGTGCTCAGACCTTGCGCCTGCTGCACCGCTTGGAACGCACCGAGTTGCCTTCGCTTTTGCCGTCTGCAAGTACTTCCACGCGCCTGGAAGCCGAGTTGCGCACGCTGCTGCGGCGTTGCTTGCTGGCTCACCTGGACATCCGACCCCGCTCGCGCCGCTTCCTGGACGACCTCGTTTCGCACCCGAGCTAAGAGCCAGGCGTCGTGAGGTGGAGGCTAAAAAAATTGTGGCGATTTTGGCGAGATAGGTTCCAAGAACGGCAAAAGCGTCTATAATGAGCGGGTTCCGACCCGTGGACCTTCGAGACAAGTTCAGGAGGCCCGGAGCGGGGGCACAAAATTGAATTGAGTAGGAGGGACATGGAGAACTTCTCTTCGGTAGACGAGGCGCCAGGCGCGTTGGATGCTGTCAGGCCGGTGGTGCCAGTTCAAGACGCACGGCACGCTGCCGTGCCAGGCCATGTGCCCTCGGCAGGGCGGGCTTCTCAGGAGCCCGAGGCGGGGCCGGCGGGCGCGGATCAGCTGGGATGGGTGTGGCGTGAGGTGCGCAAGCGCGTGTTCCTGAAGCTGCCCTTCTCGATTGGGGTGGCGGACGCGATGGAAGCTGCGGTTCCCATTTCGTTGGAGGAAGCGGCCTTTGTGGTTGGGCTCACCTCGAAGAACTTCCCCCTGTCCTCGCACCTGCTCTCGGATCACGTCAAGAAGACCATTGAGAACATTCTGAGGGCCGCTGCGGGGCGCATCATCGTGCTCGAAGTGGTCGACGGCACAACCCTCGAAGACTGGCACATGGTGCGGGATCGGCGGGCCAAGGCACAGGAAGCGGTGTTGGCCGTGGCGCGCCAGCACTCGCAGTCGCATCACCTGGACGATATGCTGAACCAGATCGTGGGTGAGATCCGCCAGCGCGTGACCTGCGTCAAGGATCGCGCCCTGCCTCAAGTGCGCGCCCAGATGCTGCTCGACATCGCGCCGACTCTGGCCGACGCCGCCGAAATGCTCTTCCCCGACCCGGACGCTCACGAGGCGCGCCGCGCCATGTCGCGTGCTCTGGATCGCGTAGCCGGATTCCTGGACGTGCAGCCCATCATGCTGGCCATAGAAGTTGAGCGCTGCCGCCGCCAGCCCAAGGCTCCCGGCGAGCGGCCCGCGCCCGAACGATCCAACACCCTGGACCCGCACGTCTCCTGAACCCAGCAAGCTCTAAACGCCCGCCAGATTGGATTCTGGCGGGCGTTTTCTTTTGCGAGCTGTTCAGGCACTACAAGTACTTACGAGCTGGCCGCAGTCTCCAGGGCGAGGCTACCGTTGCAAGCGGGAAGCGCTGTAAAATGAAGTCGCCCCTTTGATTTTGTTTTGCACGCCTTGGGCCTCGCTTCCGGCCTCGCTCCTCACGCCGCCCCATGAACCGCTCCACCAACCAGGCTGGGATCACGCCAGAGCCCGCCGCTGCCCAGCCCGAAGTTGCTGCTCCAGCCACCCTCGAAAGCTCGCTGCCTCAAGAGGCCAGCCCGAAAAACTCGACGCACACCTCAACGGAGGCCGCGCCGCAGAATGGTGTCTCGAAAGAAACGTCCGCGAACGGGACTTCCCTCAGCAACGGCAGCAAGAACGGCCTGAACGGGCACTCAAACGGGCACAGCCTGGGCTCAGCTTTCATCCAGCCCCCCTCAAAACCGCCCCTCAAGAGGCGCCAGACGTTGTGGGCCGCTCTGCTGGGCGCGGGCGTTGTGGGAGCGGTGGGCGTGGGCTTGTGGACTCACGCGCAGCAGACCTCGAACACAAAAGCCCCTTTGCTGCGAGCCACGCTGGGCTCCGGCACGCCTGCGGGCTCATCTCCCTCGATTTCTTCGCTTTTCGGGGCAACGGATTCTTCCTCTGCACCGGCTGCCACGGCTCCTCTCTTTCCTGGTCTGGGACAGTTGGGCGGCTCAGGCAAGGGCTCGGCGACAACTCAGGGGAAGCCTTCGCCCTTTGGCGTGCCAGGGCGAACTCCTGGAGCGGAAGCTAAGCTGTCTCCCGCAGTGCAGGCGGCCTTCGCCAGTGCGCTGGCGGCGCAGAAGGCCGGGCATATTGATGAAGCGGTGCAGCACTACCGCGAGGTGCTGCAGCTCAAGCCGAATGCTGTGGAGGCACACGCGAACCTGGCGGTTCTGTTCGCGGGCCAGAAGCAGCCCGAGCGCGCCATCGTGCAGCTCGAAGAGGCTCGCAAGCTGGTTCCTCACGAGCCCACAATTTTGTTCCAGCTCGCCCAGGCCCAGCTGCAAGCTAAGAAGCCCGAGCAAGCCGTGGAGCCCCTGCAGGCCGTCATCAAGCTCGATCCCAAGAACGCCACGTCGCAGCTTTTGCTGGCTCAAGTACTTTCGCAACTGGGACGGCCCACACAGGCTCTGGCGGCCTGGGAGAGGCTGTGCGAGCTGGACCCCAAGAACAGCGCGGCGGCTCTGGCGGCGGGCACCATGGCATTGGAAGGCACCAAGCAGCCCGAGCGGGCCATCAAGTGGCTGCGCAAAGCCGTGGCTCTGCCTCCTGCCGACCCGCGCGAGCCCTTGCTGCTGGGCCGCGCTCTGATGGCCGAGCACAAGCCCCAGCAAGCCGCGGCTGCACTTAAGCAGGGCTTCGACCAGTTTCCCCAGACCTTCGAGCTGGGCACCATGCTGGCCGATGCGCGCGTGGCCTCGGGCGACCTCAACGGAGCCGAAGGTGCTCTGCGCGAAGTCATCAAGCGAATGCCGGAGTCTCAGGGCAAGGGAGTTCCCTCGGGCCAGCTCCACATCGCCCTGGCCCGAATGCTGGCCACGCAGAGGAAGTTCAACCCGGCCCAAGACGAGCTGAGCGAAGCCTCGCGCCTGCTGCCCCACGAAGCCGACGTGAAGGGCTTGTCTGTGGACATGGCGTTGCGCGCGGGAGATTGGGCTACAGTGCAAAAGAGCCTGGACGAGATGATCTCGATCGACCCCAAGCGCTTCCCGGCTCGCGTTCTGGTGGCGCGTCAGGCTGCTGGGCGCAAGCAACTGGGCCAGGCCGAGGTGCAGTACGCCAAGTACTTGGCCCAGCGCTCGGACGACACCGCGATTATGGCCGAGCACGCGGTTGTGCTGGAGCGCCTGGGCCGCACCGATGAGGCCGATGCGCAATGGAAGAAGGCTCAGATCCTGCTGCCTAACAGTCCGGTTCCAGGCTTACAGCGAGCCCGCGCTCTGCAGCAGGCCGGGCGAGACGAGCGCGCTCTGGACGCCTACCGCTTCGTGCTGCAGAACTGGCCCGGCGACCCCAACGCCCTGCTCTCGGCGGCCCAACTGGAAATGAAGCTGGACCAGCCCGCGCGAGCCATGGCCCGTTGGAGAGCTCTAATAGGCGTGCGCCCGGCCTTCGAGCCGGCTTACGCCTCGCTGCTCGAAGCCGCGCGCCAGGTCGATCAGTTGCCCTCGGCGCTGGGCTTCCTGAAGCAGCAGGCCGCGCGCAGCCCCGAGCGAGGCGCCATTTACGAAGCCGTGCTCAACGTGCACGCCCGCATAGGCCAGGCGCGCGAAGGCCGCGCCTGGGTTTCCAACATGGCGCGCCTCTTCCCCTCGGCTCGTGCGCCCAAGCGCGCCCTGGCCGAGTTCGCACGCCGCTTCCCCTCGCTGGCCAGGGATGACATCAAGCCCGCGCCAACAGCCACCACGCCCCGAACCACGCCTGCTCCCAAAGCCACGGCTCCAACGCCTACAGCAACAGACGCTTCCGCTTCAGATTCAACCTCCGATGCCTCGCCTGGAGAAACGCCCGCGAGCTCCAACGCACCCACAGGCGCCGATAAGCCTTGAGGCAGCGCAAGTACTTGCAGGCGAAAATCTGGCGCGGCTTGAGCGATCTCATTGAGCCATCTCTTATAGCTCAAGTGGTTCTCAAGCATGATCCGTCACGGAGCGCGACAACAGGGCAGGGACAAGCCCCGCTCCTACAAGGGTGCATCGCTGCTGAGAACGGCTTCGATGAGCGTGGCGCGCCGCTGCGCCCGAGCCATAAAAGCAAGGGCCACAAGCACGTGTAAGTACTTGCGGCCCTCGCTTCTTTTGTTTGCCCGGTGCGTCGAGCCTACTCTGCGGCGGCTTTGCCACGGGGCTTCCTGGGCGCTGAGGAAGCGGCTTTGGGAGCGTCTGTGGTTTTGCTCGCGGCGCGGCTGCTCTTGGCACTCGCGACTCGGGCGTGGGGCTGGTCAGCGGGTTGGGCTTCATCTTCCATGAGCTCAACCGACTGGCCCGTGGGAAGGGGGGGCGTGGAAGGAATGTCGCGCAGCATCAGGCCGCCGTAGAATTCGCGCTCCTTCTGCTGGCGGATGCGGCAGGCTCGCTTGAAGGCCTCGTCCTCGCCATATTTCTTGATCGAGACCGTCGTACGGTGCACCTGGCCGGGAGCGGGGCTCCACGTCACTTCATAGGCGTAGCCTCCGGCCTTGGCCACTCGCTTCACACCCTGCACACCCGAAGTGTTGCGCGAAGAAACAGCCGTCACCGTGCGGTCGGTGCGCGGTTTGCCCAACTCGCGCTCGATCGAGTTGCGGTGCTTGACAGCCTTCTGCAACGCCTTCTGCTCGCCTCCGTGAGCCGAGTCGGAGAAAAATTTCGCGTGCGTGGTACCAAGATACTGCACGCGCACATACCAACCATGTGTTTTGTTGGCCTCACTGTCAATCCGGCTGATGCCCTTGTGTCCACTCTTGCCAACCATGTTCTACTCCTGTTTGCCTTGCCAAAATAGATCTCCTCGCACGCTACACACGCACCAGGACGATGTACTCGTTCGCCATGTGTCAAAGGCCCACGCAACCGCCACACCTCAACCTGTTTCCGTCATGACGGAAACCAAGATTCAGGCGAGCACCCGCAAAGCCCAGCGCTTCACGTCTTCACACGTCGTCCCAAGCGTGCACAGGCCTTTGTGTAACGCACCCTCCGACGTATTGTGTTGGGGACGCCCGAACAAAACTTCCGCTTCGCCACAAAACACTTTGTATGTAAGCTTTTCTTAAGCCTCCGGAACCTATGAGCCTGCAAATATTCGCTCGCAGAGCTCTTAGCGCAAGACTATCCTCTTCAACTCCATCGCTCCTCTTGTTAAAACACAGTCTATTGACAACAAATAATCATATTATGAGTAACTTCGATTTTATGTCCGGCTCCACGCGTGGCGAGCTTCCACAAGTACTTGAAGTGCTTGAGCGCGCGGTTTATGCGCCCCGAGCCGATGAAGTGGCGCGCAGCCTTCTGGGCCACTGGCTGCTGCGCCGCGTGGGTGCCGAACCAGGAGCACAACCCGGAGAGCGCTGGTGCGGAGGCGAGATCGTGGAGACCGAAGCCTATCTCCAGGATGACCCGGCTTGTCACGCTTACGTGCGCCAAACGCCGCGCAACAAGACGATGTGGGGCGAAGCGGGGAGGGCTTACGTATTTAATATCTATGGCTCTTATAAGTGCTTTAATCCTGTGTGCGGTCAGCCAGGCGTGGCCGAAGCGGTTTTGATTCGCGCTCTGCGGCCTCGGTTCGGGCTTGAGGCGATGAAGGCGTTGCGCCCCGTGGCTCGCGAGCGCGATTTGTTGTCCGGCCCTTCTAAGCTGTGCCAGGCGCTGAGCATAGGCCGCGACCTGGATGGCGTGGATCTGTGCGACGTCGAGGGCCCGATCATCCTGGCGCGCAATCCCGGAAGGGCGCAGTTCCTCAGCCAGAGCGGTACTGTCGTCGTGTGCACGCGCATCGGCCTGACGCGGGGCGCGGATTTGCCTTTGAGGTTCTATCTTCAGAACGACCCCAACATCTCGAAGAAAGCCTCGCCTGGCGAGATCTTCGCGAGCGACGAACTGGGCTCTTAACCAACCCGATTCATCTGCAAGTACTTGAGGCGTGCTGCAACAGAGATCGAATCCCAAAAGCAACAGCAGCCGCCCAGTGTGGGCGGCTGCTGTTTTGATGATCCTGGGCTCAAGCGGCTCAGGTGGGCTGCGAGGAGGAGACGCTGACGGTGCGGATGGCGTTTTGCAGAGCCGTGAGGTCGTCAAAGCTTTGCAGCGAGGTGGGCTTGGTAACGTTGCCCGCCTTGTCGGTGGCCACGGCGAGCAGGCCGTAGTTGCCGGGGTCTGTAGGCAGGCCCGAAGAGCGCGTCCACGTTACCGAGGCGCCGCCCGCAGCGGGCGTGAGCGTGGTCGAGATGGAGGGCAGCGAGCTGATGGTGGTGCCCAGGGTGAGCGTGCTGGTCACGAAGCTGTTGCCGTTCCAGAAGTCGGCCTGGTAGGAGATGAAGCTGTCCTTGTGCAGGTTGCGAATCACATACAGCTTGACGCTGTCCACGCCCGAGCCCGCATCAGCGGCGGCGCCTGAAACCGAGCTCAGCGAAGCGACCGAGATCGGCGAGTCCGCTGTTCCCCTGCTCACGTCCGTGGTTCCTACGGTCAGGACGCTGGCCGTGGGAGGCGTGATGTCGTTGCCCGGAGGCGCCTTGACTGGACCGATGGTGAAGGTGCGGCTGACGACCTCGCTGCGACGCAGCGAGCCGTCGATGCCTGCCATCAGAAGACGGTAACTGCCCGAGGCCAGGGGCTTGGGCAACGCGATGCTGAAGGCCCCGCGAATCTCGGTCGGGAACGTGCCGTGGGGCGGCGTGAAGCGAACGCCGTTCACCAGCCTGACCGCGTAGTAGTCGGGGTTGAGCCTGGGATCCGTGATCTTGGGCAGGCCAGGAGCCGTGGCCGGAGCTTTGGGTACCTCAAAAGCTGCGGTGCGCCAGTTGAACACCTTGACCGCTCCGCCGGATGTGCTGTAAATCGCAGCACCCACGCCAATCGGCCCGCTCGCATTGCGCGGCGTGCCCGAAACGGGATCGGTGAGCGTGCCCTTGATGGCCACCAGCGAAGGGATGCTGGGCTTGGACGCCGTGGAAGCCGCAGGCGTCTCGATAGTCAGCACGGGGTTCGAGACATCCAGCGCAGCCTTCTCGAAATTGGCGGTCAGAGTGCCCGAAGTGCGATTCTCGACAACCACAACAGGCGAAAGCAGATTGCTCCTCTTGTTGACGCGGTAGATGACGCCCGGCGTGTACGGGCCGAGGAAGTAGCGCCCTGGCTTCACGCCCGAGAGCGAATAGTGGCCCTTCGCATCGGTGAAGGCCACCTGATAACCCGCGTTCGTGGTCAGCACAGGCCCCAGGTTGGCCTGGTTGAGCAGAGCCACCGCAACGTGCGCCAGAGGCACACTGGCCGCGCCTGCCTTGGCTCCAGGCTGCGTCACGACGCCGCTGATGGTGACGCCGGTCGCAATGGATGTAGCAGCCTGAGCACTCGCGCCGCTGCACCCAGCACAAGGCTCAGGGTAACGCGTGTCGCACGCGTGGTCGTCGAAACAATAGTTGTCATGGAAGTTCCTCGTCTTGAAGTTTTGCCGCTTCCTTACTTGGCGGTCACGAAAATCACGGCATTAAGACGAGCCTATTGTAAACCCTCTCGCTCGTTTATTGGCGTTCTAATCGCGTTGATTCTTTACAATGAGCGTGTGAATTTTCAACAGTTGCCAAAGTCAGCTTTATCTGCGAGTTCAAGAGATGATGTCAGGAGGTGCGTTTTGATAGGTTTGTGCAAGTACTTGAGGCACGGCTGCTACACTGTGGCGGCTTTTCCTTGATCCTCACCATCGCATGGAGATTGAACTTCAACTGCAGAATTTGGAAGCGCGTACTCTGGAAGCCATCTCCGGATCTTCTGACCTGGGGGCGCTCGAAGCCTCGCGCCTGGAAGTCTTCAACAAGACAAGCGGCAGTGTCACCTTGCTGCTGCGCGGCATGAAGAGCGTTCCAGCTGAGCAGCGCCCGCGCGTGGGAGCCCTCGTCAATGAGGCGCGCGATCGTATCGAGGCCGCCATCGCCGCGCGCAAGCAAGTGCTGGCTGAGCAAGCTCAGGAGGCCGCGCTGGGGGCCGAGGCCATTGATGTGACACTGCCCGCGCCTCTGCTTGCTCTGGGGCGGCGCCATCCGATCATGGCGACCTGGGACGACATTGTGCGCATCTTCTCGAATCTGGGCTACGCGGTGGCCGATGGCCCCGAGGTTGAGACGGAATACTACAACTTCGACGCGCTTAACATCGGTCCCGACCACCCCGCTCGCGATGAGCGCGACTCGCTCTTCGTAGGCTCGAACCTGGTGATGCGCACCGAGACTTCGGCGGTGCAGATCCGCACCATGGAAGGCCGCGAGCCGCCGATCCAGATCATCGCTCCAGGCCGCGTCTACAGGCGCGATGATGTGGATCGCACGCACTCGGCCATCTTCCACCAGGTCGAGGGGCTGTATGTGGCCGAGGGCGTCTCGTTTGGCGACCTCAAGGGCACGCTGTCCACGTTTTTGCAGCAGCTCTTCGACTCGGTTCCTAACAGTTCAGGCCGCAACGGAAGCCTGCAAACGCGTTTCAGGCCGCACTTCTTCCCCTTCACCGAGCCCTCAGCCGAGTTCGATGTGTGGTTCAACGGGCGCTGGCTGGAGCTGGGCGGCTGCGGCATGGTGCATCCCACAGTGCTTGAAAACGTGGGCTACGACGCCGAGAAATACACCGGCTTCGCCTTTGGCTTTGGCATCGAGCGCATGGCGATGATCAAGTTCAACATCGACGACCTGCGCCTCTTCTACGACAACGACTGGCGCTTCCTGAGCCAGTTTTGAGCTTTCAGCAGCCAGCCTTCGCTGCAAGTCACTGCTTATGCTCGTAAGTACTCGTATTGCGAGCGCTAATTCCTGACTGCTGGAAGCTAACTGCTGGAAGCTAACCGCTTATGAGAATTTCCAACGAGTGGCTGCGCGAGTTCGTCTCGCTGCCGCCCGATGACGAGCTGGACGCGCTCTTCGAGATGGCCGGGCTCGGCGTCGAGGAGCACAAGGACGATGTGTGGGCTCTGGAAGTCACCTCCAACCGGGGCGACTGCCTGTGCGCCCTGGGCCTGGCGCGCGAAGTCGCGGCCATGAGCCAGGCGCGCCTGCGCTTCAACGCGCCCATTCTGGAAGACGGCGCTCAAGTACTTGAGGGCGTGCACATTCGCATCGAGAGCGCCGACGACTGCCCGCAGTATCTGGCGCGTGTCATCGAGGGCGTGAGCGTCGGGCCTTCGCCGGATTGGATGCAGGCTCGGCTCATCGCGGGTGGCATGAGGCCGATCAACGCGGTCGTAGACGTGACCAACTACGTGATGCTGGAGCTGGGCCAGCCCCTGCACGCCTTCGATGCCGCCACTCTGCGTGATGCGGAGGGCGCTTATCGCATCGAGGTGCGGCGCGCGCGCGTGGGCGAGACGCTGCAAACCTTGGATGGCGCCGAGCGGACGCTTGGCCCTCAAGTACTTGTGATCGCCGATGCGAGCCGGGCCATCGCGGTGGCCGGCGTGATGGGCGGAGCCGCAACTGAAGTCAAGGATTCGACGCGCTCGGTTCTGCTGGAAGCGGCTGTGTTCAACGCGAGCGTGGTGAGGCGAGGCAAGAGGCTGCTGGATTTGCCCTCGGAAGCCTCGCGCCGCTTCGAGCGCGGCATCGACGCGCTAAACACACGTCGCGCTCTGGATCGAGCGGCTCAATTACTGGCCGAGATAGCTGGTGGCAGCATCCGCGAGGGCGTGGCGCAGAACGTGGCGCAGCCGTTTGAGCCCAGAACAGTTGAGCTGAGGGTCGCGCGCTGCAATCAGGTACTTGGGCTGGGGCTTGGGGTCGAAGAGATGGCGGCGGCGCTGGAGCGGCTGGGGTTCGAGGTGAGGCGAGGCGAGGCGGAGCTGCAAGCGCGCGTGCCTTCGTGGAGGCGCGACATCGAGCGCGAGATCGACTTGATCGAGGAAGTGGCTCGCGTTCACGGTTACAATCGCGTGCCCTCGACCTTGCCGCGCACGGCGAACGAAACCGCAGGACGCTCCCTGCCGCACCGCTTGCAGGAGAAGGCGCGCGAGCTGCTGGGTCGCTGCGGGCTCAGCGAGGTCGTGACGTATTCTCTGGAAAGCGCCGGCGCTTCGTCTCGCGCCGGGCTCGAACCGCGTGCTGCGGTTCGACTGCGCAACCCGTTGTCCGAAGATTACGCCGTGCTGCGCACTTCGCTGCTGCCTTCGCTGCTGGGCGTGCTGGAGCGCAACGCGCGCCTTCCCGTGCGCCTGTTCGAGCTGGCCAAGATTTACATTCCACGCGATGAGGCCAATCCCGAAGCCGAGCAGCCCGATGAAGTGTTGAGCATTGGCATCGCGCTGCTGGATGCTCCTGCTCCAGCGAACTGGCAGAAGAAGGATTCGAGCGTGGATTTCTTCACGCTCAAGGCCATGGTGCAGAACGTGCTGCATGGCATGGGCTGCCCAGACGCCGATTTCCACGCCTCGTCAGTTGCGCCCTTCCAGCCTGGGCGTTGCGCCGTGGTTTCGATTGAGGGGCAGGAAGTTGGCGTGCTGGGCCAGGTTCATCCCCAGGTCGCGGCCCGCTACGAGCTGAGCGGGCGGGCTTACCTCGCTCAGCTCGACTTCGAGAGCCTGGTGCGCCACGCCGCGATTTCTGTTGGAGCGCTGCCCATCGCGCGCTTCCCGGCCTCGGAGCGCGACATCGCCCTGATCGTGCGCGATGAAGTTCCCGCGTCTCGCGTGCAGAGCGTGTTGCGCGAGGCGGGAGGCCAGCTGCTCGAAGCTGTTGAGGTCTTCGATGTGTACAAGGGCGCGCCCATCGAGCCCGGCTCCAAGAGCCTGGCCCTCTCGCTGCGCTTCCGCTCGCCCGAGCGCACCCTGACGGAAGAAGAAGTTCAAGCGGCCATGGAACGCGTTCAATCCGCCGCCCGAGAATCGCTGGGCGCCAGCCTGCGCGCCTGAGCAGTTCTGCTGCGAGCGGCTCAAGGAAAGGTAGAAATGGAAAATCTGGACAATGAGGAAGAGGAACAGGGTTCTTTGCTGAGCCAGGAGCCTTACGACTGCGCGTTCTGTGGTGAGGAGAACGAAGTCGGCGTGGATCGCAGCGGGGCGCGGGTGCAACGCTTTACAGAGGACTGCGCGGTCTGCTGCCGCCCCAACTTGTTGAGCATCACCATCCAACACGACAACTCAGTCGAGATTTTGGCTGAGCAGGAATACGAAGCCTGAGCCTTGTCCCCAAGTACTTGCAGCCGCTTCAAAACCTAAAACGCCGCTCGAATGAGGTTCGAGCGGCGTTTTGGGTTTGTAATTCTTGGAGCTTCTCAGGTCAGGACGAGAACCGCTTTTGCCAGGCGGCGATGAGGGCGTTGACGGTTCGGTAGTCGAGGCGTCCACCCACGGGGAAGCCGGATGCGCGCACGCCGCGCCTGGCGTAATCGGGTGACTGAAAGGGGTTGTTCTTGACCTTGGAGCTGAGGTCTATCTCGGGCGCGCGGAAGCCGCTTTGCAAGAAGGCCTGCTGCACGGGAGCCGAGCGCAGGAACCTTTCGAAGCCAGCGGCGGCGGCTCCTGTGGCCGAGGTGGTTCCGGCCCTGTCGGTGCGGCAGAAGGGGTGGTCGGCGAAGAAGGTCGAGGGCAGGTAGAACACTTCCAGAGGCTTGCCCTGGCCGATCCAGTAGATGGCGTCGCTTTCGTAGGCCAGAGCCCACCAATACTGAGCCGTGGTGCCGCGCGCCAGATCCGTGACCATATCGCCGGCCATCTTGTATTGCGGCACGTTGCTCTCGAAGCCGTTCATCCAGTTCCACAGGCGAGGGTCGCTCATGGACGCGGCGCTAAAGGGCACGTGGCTCAACTCGCACCACCTGCGCGCCATGGCCGTGCGCACCAGAGCTCCCGCCTCGCTCTTCTCGGGATCCGTCATGCCGAAGTGCTGGGCGCAGTTCTGAGCCACCATCTGGCGCAGCACGTCCCACGAAGAGATGAGGCGAGTAGGAAACTTCGCGATCAACGCGCTGGCCTGATCCGAGCGAGCCACCAGAACAAGAGGAGACAAAGCCAGGCCCGAGCCTGCGGTGATGGTGGGCTTCTTGGACTGAGCGGCGACATCGTTGAAGCGGTTGCTCCACACGCTCTCGGAGGGAATCCACACATCGGGCGCGTCGGTGCCGGGAGCGGCGGCCAGAACCGAGTTCATGGCCGAGCGCGAGTCGCGGGGAACCAGCACAACCTGGGTGCCCTGACCCTCGGGTGAGGCCTCGAACTGAGACTCGGCGGCTTCCAGAACAGGGCGCAATTCGCTGGAATAGATCACGTTGAGCGGAGCGCGCGGCGCTGGAGGGCGCGTGCTGCTCAAGATAATCCCCATCGCGGCCGCCGACATCACGCCTATGAGCAGATGAGTCACCACAGGCGGAAGCAGGGCGCGGCGGCGCTGGGCCGGACGGAGCTCTTCGCCAATCGTGACGCGCGAGCGATAGGGCTTCTTTTCCTGGTCCTTCCTGGCTCCGCCCAACTCAAGGCCGCCCGAAACAGCGCGCGCCTGCGCTTCCTGACGCAGCTGCGCCACGCTCTTGCCCTGGGCTTCCAGATCAATGACTTTGGCCCGAATCTGAGGCTCGCTGTTGTTGGGCACCGCGGTCACAGCGCGCCTGTCCTCGATCTTGGACACGCTGGGCTCTACCTGCGGCTCCACCTGCGGCTCCACCTCGTCTTGGGCAGGCTCGGGCCTCCTCCTCTGCCTCGCGTCCTCACGCAGCCGAGCGATCTTATCTGCCATGAGCTCGGCTGCGGGCTCAGCCTGTGCCGCTGAAGCCTCCTGAGCCAGAGGTTGCCTGGAGGATGTGGACTGCTCTACGGGCATCGTCTCGTTGAGCCCACGAAGCCCATGGCTGCCGGGATTGAGCAAGTACTCGTCAGGCGAAACCTCGGGGCGTGGGCGCGCAGCAGGAGGCGTCGAGCGCCCAGCCACTTCGGTTGGATTCTCCACGCCCAGATCAGCGGCTGGCACGCTCTCGGCTTGAGTGGCCGCAGGCTCCGAAGACGAGGTGGAAGAAAGGGAGCGGGCGGGCAGCAGGTCGAACTCCGAGCCGGACTGCACGGCTTCGATAACCGCACGGGCCAGGTTGATCTCGTCTCTTACGCGCTCGGGCAGCAAGTCGAACTCGCTGGAACGGGCCAGAGCCTGGCGCGCCGAGTCAGCCGAAGCGCCCTGCAGCGAGGCCATAAAGGAAACGTAGTCCAGGGCCGAAGCATCGCCCACGGCGTGGCGCGCGTTTTCCTGATCGTAGCGCGTGCGCAGGGTCGGGTCCAACAAGACGCGGCGGCACTGGGGCAGCACCTGCTCAACCATGGTCTGGAAGTAGTGGCGGCGGTTGAGGTCGCGGTGATCGATGTTGGCCGTGGCCTCCGAGTAAGCCTCGCCGATGCTCTTGCGCAGAGAATTGCCGTCGGCCTGCGGGCTCACTCCCAGCATGGCGTAGAAATCCAGCCAGCCAGCTGCCTTCTGCCCCGACGGTTCCGTTCCAGCTCCCACTGTGTTGCTGTTCATGCTTGCTCTCGCCCGCCCTTAGCTCCGTTGCGTCTTACTGTCCAAGCTCTGCCGTCCTGCAGCAAATCGGCCTTCAAACCAAGCATAACGCCTCAGCAACTTCCATCGCACACCGGGCTCGCCACCTCAACTCTGATTTGCCGACTTTGGTTCTGCAAGTACTTGCGCGGGCTCAGGCTCCGCGCCGGGCATCGCGGAAAGATTTGGCGCACCCGAATACAAAGGCGGCGCAGATCAAGAACATCCACAGAGTTTCCCAGGCGGCTAAAGGCAGCTTGACCTTGTCGCTCTGGCCCGTCAAAATCAGCGGCCACTTAGAGGCCCCACGTCCCAACCCGCCCAGGGCTCCGATCACTCCGGCCACAGCCGCGCCGTGCATGGCGTGCTTGCGCTGCAAGGGATTGCGAGCGACGAGCCCAAGCGCCAGAATGGGCAGCCCGATCACAGCCGGAATCATGGCTGTCACGGGATTATGCCCCGGCTCAGCGTGGCTCACCGACAGGCCATAGAATCCAAACCCAAGAGCCAGCAGCAAAGCGCCCGTCGCGATGGCCCTGCCCGACATATTCGTTGACATCTCTTCTCCTCGTGCTTCCTCTTACCCACAAGTACTTGCAGCCCCGAAAAGCTGCCTTCTATCGACTGCCTCCCGCTGCATAGCCTCAACCGTTGCGCTGGGCGAAGTCGCGCATAAACTGGGCTAAGAAGAGGGCGCTCTCGGGCGGCACGGCATTGTAGAGCGAGGCGCGCACGCCTCCCACGTCACGGTGGCCGGGCAGACCCATCATCTGCTGCGCTCTGGCTTGCTCCAAAAAGCGCTGCTCCAGAGCCTCGTCATGCAGCCTGAAGGTCACATTCATCTGCGAGCGAGAGCCTGCCTCGGCGTGGCCGCGGTAGAAGCCTTGCGAAGTGTCGATCTCGTGGTAGATTAACGCGGACTTGTGTTGAGCTCGCTGCTGCATGGCGCCCAGCCCGCCCAGATCCTGAATCCACTGCGCGACCAGGTCAACCATATAGATGGCGAAGGTGGGAGGCGTGTTGTACAGCGAGTTCGCCTTGAGCTGCACACGGTAGTCCAGCATCGAGCTTAGCGAGGGGTTGGAGGCGGGCAGAAACTCTTCGCGAGCCAGCACGATGGTCACTCCCGAGGGGCCGATGTTCTTTTGTGCGCCGGCGTAGACCAGGCCGTAACGCTCGCTCTGCAGGGGGCGCGAGAGAATATCCGAGGACGCGTCGCAGATCAGGGGCACGCCATTCGAGTTGGGCTCAGACGGCCACTGCACGCCCTGGATGGTTTCGTTCGAGGTGAAGTGCACGTAGGCCGCGCCTGGGTTCAGGTCGAGTTCCTGAGCTTGAGGCACGCGGCGGAAGTGCTCGCTTTGCGTCGAGGCAGCCTGGCGAGCCGAGCCGAACTTGCGGGCTTCGGCCAGGGCCTTGCGCCCCCAGTCGCCCGAAACCAGGTAATCGGCGCCCGAGCCTGAGCCCAGGAAGTTCATGGGCACCTGAGCGAACTGCAGCGAGGCCCCACCCTGCAGGAAGAGCACGCGCCACTCGTCTCCCAGGCCCAGCAGAGACTTCAGGCGCGACTGGGCCGAGTGCACAATGGCCTCGAATTGTGGCGAGCGGTGCGAAAGCTCCATGACCGAAGCGCCGCAGCCGGGCAGCTCCAGCATCTCGGCCTGGACGCGCTCCAGCACGGGCGCGGGCAGGGCGGCTGGCCCGGCGTTGAAGTTGTGGATGCGTGGCATGGCGCCCATTTTACAAAAGCGCGCACGCATGATTCCCTACCTCTTGCTGCAAGTACTTGCCTCAAGCCAGCAGCAAGTACTTGAGAACGCTTTCCTGATGCTCGTCGGCTTGCTCACCAAGCTCGGCCCCAATTGCAAAAGGGCCGCGCAAGCGCCCATTTATGAGCGCTACAGCTTCAGGAGAGAACACAATGGCATTGAATTCGAACACCAACACGAACTTGACAACCGGCGCTTACGGCACATACAAGGGCCGCGACATCACGCGCGCCGAGTACGACAAGCTGTCCGAGGCCGACAGGATGCGCGTGCAGCTCATCGAAGAGACGCTGCACGTCGATAAGGAAATGCGCGAGAGCGGCGAGGTTCAGGTCTCCAAGCACGTGGTCTCGGAGCAGGTGCAGGTTCCGGTTACGCTGCGGCACGAGGAAGTCGTCGTGACGCGCCGCGCCGTGGATCGCCCTGTGGACGCCGCCACAGGCACCGTCTTCCAGGACGAGACGATCAAGGTGCCCGTGCACGAGGAAATCGCCGTTGTCACCAAGCAGGCGCACGTGGCCGAGGAAATAGAGATCGAGAAGCGCGCCGTGTCGCAGCAGCAGACCGTCTCCGACACCGTGCGCCACGAAAAACTCGATGTCCACGGCAACCCCGAAGGCCGCGTCCAAATCGAGGGCGACACTACCAAAGGCAAGCTGTAAACCGACCTCAAGTACTTGCCGGATCCAAACATCCCGCACGAAAAAGCACCCGCTCCTCAGCGGGTGCTTTTTCGTTTTTGCGGTGCAGGGCAATCGCATTGAAAACTTCCCCGTTCTGCTGTCATTCAGAGGGAAGCTGTGCGACCTGAAGAATTGCCCGCAGGAGATTCTTCGGTCGCCAAGGCTCCCTCTGAATGGCGGCGGACGGTTAGTACTTCAATCGAAGGCTGCTCTAATACGATTGCTATGTTCCGGGGCGCGAGGACTTGTCTCAACAGAGGTCGGATTTGTAAAATAGAAGGCAATCCCATAAGGAGGTGGTCACTATTTCAACAAGCAACAGTGGATCAGGAGGGTGCGAGTCTTAACTCCGCCCGCGCGCGGCCCGTGGTAACACGAGCCGTCGCCGGGGTGAACTGGAGCCTCTTTGTTCTCGCCGCTGCAAGTACTTGCTACCGCAGCCACGGTCGCAGTTAGGACAATCCAGCGCACCCGCCGCGCCGCCCCGAGTTTCTCGGGGCGGCGTTTCCTTTTGTGCTTCTTCTTGCTCTTGTTCCACCGCGCTCAACCGAAGCCAGTGCTAAGGGCAAGGTTTGGTTCAAGCTTTGGTGGTTCGTGGAACACCTTATACTCGCGCAGCGAAGCGATTGGGCACTGGAGAGGAAGACGCGATGGCAGCATTGGCTCCGACGGTTCTGGCTCCTGTGGACGCGTGGCGTCCCTGGATGGTGTGGGTGTGGTCGGGTCAGCTGGACGAGTCGGCTATCCGGCTGCGAGCGGTCGAGATCGCCACTCGTGGTTACGCGGGCGTTGTGCTGCGTGTTGGGCTGGGCTGCGCTCCGGCCTGGAACACGCCCGAGTTCCACGCTCTGCTGCGGACTGCCATCGCGGCCTGTCGCGAGCACAAGCTGCAAGTGTGGCTGGGCGATGATGGGCCTGGCGCCTTCCACGTGCCTTCGAGCGCCTCAGCAAGCGGCTCGCTGCTGCTGAGCGACAACGGAGCCGCGCGCTCGGGCAGCGCTGGAGGCCGCACCGCGCGCGAGTGGCCCGATCTGCGAGGCCACATCCTGCGCGTGGCCACTCAAGATTTAGGGGCGGCAAATGGCACTTCAGGCGGCTCAGCCGAAGCCTCTTTGAAGAACTGGAGCGTGCCCTTGGCCGGGCCTGGCCTGCTGCTGAGCGTGGCTGTGCCGCGCATTGAGCGCAAGCTGGACTTCTCGCGCGCGCTGCCCTTGCTTGATTACCCCGAAGAGAGGAGAGGCACCTTGATCGCGCGCTTGCAGCGCGAGTCGGCGAGCGAGGTGCGCGTGCTTTCGTTTGCTCACGAGCGCGGCGGCTACATCGACCTCTTCAGCGCGCAGTCCGCGAGCGCTTTTATTCAGCTCGCGCTGGAGCCCCTGCGCGACGGGCTGGGCGAATCGTGGGCCTGGGTTCAGGGGCTGTGGCTGCAGCAGCCTTCGCTGCGCGCTTCGGGCATGGCGGCCAGCACTTCACCCGGCGCGCGTGGCGCCTCGGGCGTGGGCGGCGAGATGTTCCTGCCCTGGTCGCCCGCCTTCGCCGAGGAATTCCAGGCGCGCAGGGGCTACGATCTGCTCGAATGGCTGCCCGCTCTGGTCGCGGATCAGGGCGACATGGCCTCGCGCGTGCGCCAGGATTTCTGGCGCGTGGCCACCGACCTGGAGCACGGCTGCTTCATCCGCCCGCTGCACACCTGGGCGCGCGCTCACGGCAAGAAATACGGAGGCAGCACCTCGCACCCTCAGCCCATTAACGCCATCGTCTCGCACGCTGGCGATCTGTGGCCTCACTACTCCACCCTGGATGCTCCCGCCGTTGATGCTCCGGGCCTGCAGGCCGGAGGCGACGCGCTCGATCTCAATCGCGGTCTGCAAGCTCGGCTGGTAGCTTCCATTGTCGCTCTGCGCACGCCCGAGAACGCGGGCCAGCCCTCGCAGCCCGCGCAAGTACTTGAGGCGCGCGTCGAGGAGCAGGTTCTGGCTGAGGTGGGGCGCGGCGCGGGCTGGGGCGCGACTCTTGGCGAGCGAGTTCACGTGTGGCATCACCTGCTGCGCCAGGGAGCCACTCAACTCATCGAGCACGGAGGCTTCCAATCCTGGCGCGACGACGCTCCTCTGGCCACGGCTCCTTCTCTGCTGCACCAGCCGTGGCGACAGGCCTCAAGTACTTGGAGCGACTACACGGCTCGGCTGGGCTGGGCCTTGTCGCGCGGGCGCAGCGGAGCGCGCGTGGGCTTGCTGTGGCCCGTGCGCTCGGTGTGGGCGCATCATCATCCTCGTGGCCATCGCTTCACGCGCTGGGTCGAGGAAGACCTGCACGCCACGGCCCTGATGCTGGACGATTTGCACTTCGAGTTCCTCTTCACGACCGAGGAGCTGCTACTCGAAGGCGCCATCGAGAGCGAGGGCGGCAAGGGCGTGTGGAAGTGCGGGGCCGCGCGCCATCCCTTCGAGATGATCGTGCTACCCTCGGTCACTGCGATGGATCGGGCGCTGTGGAGCAAGCTCGAAGCCTTCATCGAGAGCGGAGGCCAGGTCGCGTGCCTGGGCCTGCTGCCTCGCTACTCGGAGCGCGGGCGAGACGAGCAGTTCGAGCAGCTCATCTCGCGCGCCACGATGCTCACTGTGGGCGACCTGTATGAAAGCTACGCCGCGTTTGAAGATTCGGGCGGCCAGAGCACACCTTTAGCCGGCTACCCCATTACGCGCGACACGGTCAAGGGCGGGCGCTTGTCGTGCTACCAGCCGCGCCTGAACGATTCGGTGCGCGACGCCCTGCTGCGCGTGCGCAAGCTGCTCAAGGAAAACATGGCGCCCGAGTTCGAAACCCAGGCGCCCGACATCTTGTACACGCGGCGCATCCTGAGCCCAGATGAAGACCTGCTGCCTCCCGTCCCCGCTTCGAGCGCGTCCTCAACGCGCCTGGGCGAGCCTGTTGAGGAAGAAGAGGATGAGCAAGCGGCGCCTGATGAATCCGAGTCCTCGGGAGAAGACGACTTCTCGTGGGACCGGCCCTACGACTGGAACCAAGCGCCGCCCGCCCGCCCCCAAGTACTTGAGGGCACACCTCAAAGCGCTGAGGAGCCGGGCGCAAGCGAGAGCGAGAGCGAGGCGAGCGAGGACGATTTGCCCACCTGGAACGAGGTGACGGTGCGCGACAAGAGGATGGAGTTGCCTCCTCTGCGTGGCGGCGAGTTGTTCTGGGTCTTCAACACGGGCGAGATGCTGCAGCGGGCCAACGTGCGCCTGCGCCCGGCCCAGGACTCCTCCCCACACCGCATCGACGCCTGGAGCGGTGAGGTCACGCCCATCGCGGTCTACACGCGGTTTTCGGATTTCGAGGGCGGCGGGCTCAGCGTGTCTCTGGAGCTGGCTCCCGGCGAGGCGGCTCTGCTGTGGGCTCAGCCCGTGTCGCAGCGCGAATCTCAAGTCGCCCACATCGAGGCCGCGACCTGGACTGTGGAGGCCTTCGATGGCCGCATCGCGCGCGGCTACGCCACTGAAGGAGGCCCTCCGCGCACCGCGATCCGCCAGGGCGAGAAGGGGCGGCGCGTCGAGGGCGAGAGCATCGTGGTGCCGCCTCCGTTGCTGCTACCCGATGCGTGGCAGTCCGCTCGCTCGCATCCCAACGTCTGGGCTCTGGAAGCCTGGCAGTGGCAGCGAGGGCGGCACCTGCCCTCAGCCCAGAAGAAGCTGTTCGGGCGTGAGCAGTGGGTCACTCTGCCTGACAACGGCTCGCCTGGCGCGGATGCTTCGGGCATTTTGTCCTTTCGCACCCGCTTCGAGGCCGCCGAAGTGCCGCCCGAGCTGTTCTTGCCGCTGCCTCCATTGGGCGTGCCCTGCGATCTCTTCCTGGGCGACGATCTGCTCGATGTGGCTCAGCCCGAGTGGTCGGATCTGGCTCCGTTCAATGATCCCGGCTGGACGTGGTTCGACCTGTCGCCCCTGGTTCGCCCCGGCCAGAACACCCTGACCTGCGTGGTGGACCGCCGCGAGCGCGCTCCATCGGAGTCGCACGCGGGCTCGGGCGAGGCGTGGACAGCGCGCGCTCCCGTGGTGCCGCGCCTGGTCGGAGACTTCGGCGTAACAATCGGTGGAGCCCTGACCTCGCCTCCGGCCATGGTGCTGTCCAGCGGCTCGTGGCACGCTCAGGGGCTGCCGTTTTATGTGGGAGGCGTGGACTTGCGCCAGTGGATTCGCGCCGCGCCCGAGTGGAACCGCTGCCGCGTCTTCCTGGAACTCTCGGACTGCCGCGACGCTGTAGGCTTGTGGCTCAACGAGCGTTATGTGGGCGTGCGCCTGTGCCCACCCTACCGCTTCGACGTGTCGCGCTTCCTGCTCAAGAACGCCTCGAACGAGGTGCGCCTGCGCGTGTGGAACACCTCGCACCCCTTCTTCGAGCCCCGAGCCGATCGCCTCAGCGCGGGATTGCTCGGCCCCGCTCGTTTCGTGGCCTACCCGATTTTAACGCCGATTTTTGAGTGAGAAGATGCCGAAGCAGTCGAGGCTGCGGCGGGGTTTGCGCCCGCCTCCTCTGCTTTCTTAAAGTCGCAAGGGCATAATGGCCACTATGAACAACACGCCGCTCGCTCCTCTTTCCTCCGCGCCCACCGTCGCCGTGCTGGGAGCCTCGGGCATCGGGCGCAACCACGCGCGCTGGTTCTGGAAGCACGGCTGCCACGTCCATTCCTTCCTCGGCTCCTCGCCCAAGTCCGTTGCCAGGACAACGGAAACGCTACGCAGCGTGTTCCCCTTCGAGGGGCGCGGTTACGACGATCTGAGCCAGCTTCTCGCAGCTGAGCGCCCTGAGATCGTGTGCATCTCGACGCCTCCAGCTCAGCACAAAGCCCAGATTCGCGCGGCTCTGGAAGCCGGGGCGCACGTGCTTTGCGAGAAGCCTCTGCTCTTCGACGCTCACCAGAACTCTAAGTACTTGCAGGAGCGCGGCGCAGAGTTGCTGGAGCTGGCGCGTTCGAAGGGCCTGCTCTTTGGCACTCAGATGCAATACGCGGCCGTCGTGGACGATCTGCGCGCGGCTGCGGGGCACGAGGGGCCAGTGCGCCGCTTCGGGATGGAGATGGAAACCAAGAACATCAAGGACAACCGCGAGGGAGCACAAATCTGGCTCGATCTATCGCCGCACCCGCTTTCCGTGCTGCAAGTACTTGCAGGCCCTGAAGCCGAGCTGGAAGCCACCAGCATCCGCTGCCACATCGAGAAAAACCAGACGCACGCCGAGTTTCGGCTCAAGAACAAGCGCGACGAGACGATCGAAGCCTCGATCTTGGTTCGCTTCGACCCACAGGCGAACCCGCCGCGCCGCTGCTTCCGCTTCGACGACCAGACGGTTGAGCTGGTCGGCCACCGCGAGCCCGATGGCGAATTCCGCGCCCTGCTGACGAGCAGCAAGGGCAAGCAGACTTTGCGCGACGACTGCGTGGACACGCTTATCGGCGACTTCTTAGCTTCAGCGCGCGGCCAGAAGAAACTGCTTGTCACGGGCGCAATGGGCCTGCAAAACGTGGCCTGGCAGCACGCGATACTCCGGGCCGCTTAAGGCGAGCGCTACAAGAGCGTGACGTGATGAACTTGAAGGATAGAAACCACGGAAGCATCCCTAAGGTAAAGGCCGTTCCTATGGCAGCCGGTGGCAGCCGGACACAAGCTCAATGATGCCGTGCGCCGATGCCGTGCGCCGTCCCCTCCCGTAGCATCTGAGGCCACGCCAGCTCAAGGTGTGTTGCGCACTTGGCGCAGCACATCAGCCGTCTCGATGGCCGCCAGCAAGCAGTCAGCGCCTTTGTTGCCAGCCTTGGTGCCCGCGCGCTCAATCGCTTGCTCGATGCTCTCGACTGTGAGCACGCCGAAAATCACAGGCACATCCGTGCTCAGCCCCGCGTTCATAATGCCCGAAGCCGCCTGCGAGCAGACGTAATCGTAATGATCTGTGGCGCCGCGGATCACGGCGCCCAAACAAACTACGGCATCAAAATCCTTGGACTGCGCCATCGCTTTGGCTACGATGGGAAGTTCAAAGGCTCCGGGCACCCAGGCGACCTGGCAAGTACTTGGGTCGCCTCCGGCGCGCTCAAAGGCTTCCAGAGCGCCGGACAGGAGCTCTTTGACGATGAAGTCGTTGAAGCGCGAGGCGACGATGGCGATGCGCAGGTCGGAGGCAAGCAAGCGGCCTTTGATGTGGTTCATGGTGAAGTAGCGGGGTTGTGATGTGAGGAGGTGGAGGCTCGGCAAGTACTTGCGTTGCTCCGGCATCGTTAAGCGCTGGTCTGCGGCGCGAACAGCGAGGCGGCGGGCATCTTCCAGCCGGGCACGGCGGGCACGGCGTCGGCGATTTCGCCGCGCTTGAAGATCTGCGGCACAAAGGGAGCGCTTGCGCTGTATTTGGCGATGACTTCTTCGTCTTGCAGGTCCACATCCCACGCCACGAGCGTGCCCGCAGCGAAGTATTCGGCTCGCTTCTGCGCCATCTGGCGCTCGGCGCGCGCCCCACAATCATTCTCGGAGCGCACTTCAATCGCGAAGACTGGCGCTCGAGGGAAGAATTCCATCGCCTCGGGCAACGTCCCATCGTAGAACGCCGCGTCGGGCGAGAACGATTGGCGCTTGGGCAAGTCGCACAGGAAGCCCTTGCCATTGGCCACCGCAATGCCCGCGTTGCCCTGGCGAATGTGCTCGCGCAAAGAGGCGTAACTCTCATCAGCAGCGTAGCCCGGCTTGAACCCTGTCATTTCCATCCCCACGATTTCGCCGCCCACAATCTCGGCCTTGCCCTCGACGCGCATCAACCCCTCGACCAGCGGGCTCAAGGTGGTTAAAGTTGCCATGAAGCGCCTCCCAAATCAAAAGTCTAACGGATGAGGATGCCTGAACCGGCAGCGAAGAGAAGCAGGAGAAGCCACTTGCCTGCGCCAAGTACTTGCAGCTCGGCCCGAACCCCGCAACCACACTACGGCACTTGCTCGTCTACGCCTTCGTTGAGATCGCTCTTGGCCTCGTCCAGCACCTCGATGATGTGGTTCATCTTGTGCTTCTTGGTCCACAAGTAGAACTGATTTTCCTCGTGCACCGTGGGCTGCAGAGGCACGCGCTCGACGAGTTCGAGCCCGTAGCCTTCCAAGCCGATGCGCTTGTCGGGGTTGTTGGTGAGCAGCCTCATCTTGCGCACTCCTAAATCGAAGAGCACTTGAGCGCCTGTTCCATATTCGCGGATATCGCTGCCAAAGCCCAGCGCGTGGTTGGCCTGCTCGGTGTCCAAGCCTTCATCTTGAAGGGCGTAGGCGCGCAGCTTGTTCAAGATGCCGATGCCGCGCCCCTCGTGGTGGTGGATGTACAGCAAGACGCCCGAGCCCTCCTCGTTGATGCGGCTCAGCGCGGTGTGCAGTTGCTCGCCGCAGTCGCAGCGCAGGGAAAGCAGCGCGTCTCCGGTGAGGCAACCCGAGTGGACACGAACCAAAGTTGGTTGCTCGCCCTTGATCTCGCCCTTGACCAGGGCCACATACGGAGTCTTGTCGATGATGGACTCGTAGCCGACCGCGCGGAACTCGCCCAGGGCCGTGGGCAGGCGCGCCTCGGCGACGCGGCGGACGAGCTTCTCGGTCTGGCGCCTGTAGCGGATCAGGTCCGCGATCGAGATGATCTTGATGCTGTGCTCGCGCGCCAGCTCGTGCAGCGCGGGCAGGCGAGCCGGGTCGCCATCCTGATCCATCACTTCGCAGATCACGGCCACGGGAGCCAAACCCGCCAGATTGCACAGATCCACGGCGGCTTCGGTGTGCCCGGCTCGCGCTAAAACGCCGCCCTCACGAGCGCGAAGAGGCTGCATATGGCCAGGCCGCGTCAGGTCGTCGGGCCTGGAAGTGGGCGAGGCAAGTACTTGCACGGTGGTGGCACGATCCGAAGCGCCCACGCCCGTGCTTGTGTTGTGCTTGCGCGGGCTGGCGTCCACGGTCGCGGTGTAGGCGGTGCCGTGGCGGTCGGTGTTGCGCTCAGTCATGGGAGCGAGTTGCAGCTCGTCCAGGCGCGCGCCGGTCATGGGCACGCAGATCATGCCGCGCGCGTGGCGCAGCAGGAAGTTGATCGCGGTCTTGTCCACGAACTGGCCGGCCATGATGAGGTCGCCCTCGTTCTCGCGCGCCTCGTCATCAGTCACGAGCACGAACTTTCCGGCCTTGAATTCTTCCAGCGCTGCTTCAACTGAGGTGAACATAAAGAAGTAGAGCCCGCTCGCACGAAGGCGCTCCCTATTGTACGTATCAGAGTCCGCTGCGGCACCCGGCACGAGTTGCGCGTACTTGTTGAAATAAGAGCTATGACTTCAACCAAGACCAAGGCTCGCGCTGTCCTGCTCGCCGTTGTGCTGGGCGCGTGCGGCGGAGCCAAAGCCAACTACCGCGACAAGGCTCGGTCTCAGACCGACTGGATCCAGAGCAACTACTTCGACGCCAAGGCGGGCTTATACCGCGCGGCGTTCCCCGCCGACCCCAAGGGGCTGCCCTATGAGGTCATGTGGGGCAATGGCGTGCAGTTCTCGGCTCTGGTCGGGGCCACGCGTGACAACCCGACGAAGTACAAGCCGATCCTGGACGCCTTCGCCAAGGGGCTGGAGAAGTATTGGGACACAGGGGTGGCGATTCCCGGCTTCGACGCCTGGTTCTCCTCGCCTGATAACGACGACAAATACTACGACGACAACGCCTGGCTCACTCTGGGCTTCGCCGAGGCCTACCGCGTCACCAAGGACACCAGGTACTTGGACTGGGCCAGGAAGACGCACCACTTCGTGCTCTCGGGCTACGACGACAAGCTGGGCGGAGGCCTGTACTGGCACCAGCAAGACCTCAAGAGCAAGAACACCTGCGTCAGCGCGCCCGCAGCCACCGGAGCTCTCGCGCTGTATAATCTGGGCGACCGCGACCAGCTCGCGACCGCGCAAAGCCTGGTGACTTGGACAACCAAGACGCTGCAAGACCCGACGGACGGCCTGTTCTGGGACAACATCAAGCTGGACGGCAAGGTCGAGAAGGCCAAGTGGACTTACAACACCGCGCTGATGATCCGCGCCAACATCGGCCTGTGGCGCGCCACCAAAGTCGCCAAGTACTTGCAGGACGCCAGGCGCGAGGGCGATTCGGCTCTGCCCCACTGGACTGACCCCGCGACCGGCGGCTTCAAGGACTCGGCGCGCTTCAACCACTTGCTCTCGGAGTCGCTGCTGCAGTTGTTCGAGGCCACGCACGACCTCAAGTACTTGAACGCCGTGAGGCGGGACGCCGACTTTGCCTACCGCTACGTCCGCGACGCTGGCGGAGGCTACTGGAACGATTGGAAGATCAAGCCCCACACCGCCGATGAGCGCAAGCAGCTCATCGAAAACGCCTCCGTCGCGCGCCTGTTCTGGCTCTTGGCCCCGTATCCCGATGTCGAGGAACTGAGCGCCCAGGCCAAGACAGCCGAGGCTCGTCAGGATTGGAAGCGGGCCAGTGAATTGCTGCGGCAGGCGGTGGACAGCACGTCGTAAAATTCCACGAACACAAAAGCGCACGGCAAGTACTTGCCGTGCGCTTTTGTGTGGGCCGACTGCTTAACGCCCGCCTATCCCGCTCAGCGATACGCCCTCGATGAAGTAGCGCTGCGTGAAGAAGAACAGCGTGATAATCGGCAGCACCATCAAGGTGGAAGCGGCCATCAAGAGGCCGGGCTCGCCGCCGTGTTGCTGGCCATACAGCTGGAGCGCGTAGGCCAGGGGCATCTTCTCGGGCGAGGACAGGTAAATCAAAGGTCCCATGAAGTTGTTCCACGAGCCCAGCACCGCCATGATCGAGATCGCGGCCAGCGCGGGCTTGACCTGGGGCAGCATGATGTGCCAGTAAGTCCCAAACGGGCCGCAGCCGTCGATTTTGGCGGCGTCTTCGAGTTCGCCTGGGATTGACAAGAAGAACTGACGCAGCAAGAAGATGTTGAAGGCCGAGCCGAAGAACGCGGGCACCCACAGCGGCTTGAGCGTGTCGATCCAGCCCATGCTGCGGTAGATGAGGAACTGAGGCATCATCGTGACCGCGCCCGGAATCATCATGGTGGCCAGCAGCATCCAGAACAGGAGCTGGCGGCCCGGCCACTGCAAGCGCGCGAACGAATACGCCACCAGCGAAGACGAGAAGACGGTTCCTATGACGCCCATCAAGGTCAGGAACAGCGTGTTGCCCAGGAAGGTCAGGCCGTAGTGCGTCTCGGGCGGCAGGAACTCCAGCGCCTCCGCGTAGTTCGACCAACGAGGAGCCGAGTGGCGGATCTTCACCAAGTCGTCGCGCGAGACTTCCATGTCGCCCGCTCGGGCGGGCACAACGGGAGGAGCCGCCGCATCCGCCTTTTCCGCCGCGCTCGTGGAGACCACGGTCTGAGCATCGGCCACATACGAAGGCGGAACCGAGCGCACCCGCACGCCTCCACTGGGCAAGTCCGCGACCTCGGCCACAAGTACTTTGCCTCCGCCCTTGGTCAAATACGACAGCGGAGCCGGGTTGCCCTCGGCGTTTTGCAAGTGGGGCGTCGCGACCTGCTGCGAGGGAATCCAGACTGGAGGAAAAGCCGCCATCTCATCGTCGGGCTTGAGCGAAGTCGAGATCAGCCAGGCGAAAGGCACCAGGAACATGATCGAGCCCAGCACCAGAACCACGTGAGCCGAGGACAGCTTGCGCACCTGATCCGCCTGCGCATCCGACTGCGACACGCGTCGCACCATCTTCAGGCACAAAGGCGCGCTGATGAGCGAGACGACCAGCATCACGATCGGGTGATGCACGATGAGCGACACGCTCAGCAGAGCGACCATCGCGCCCACGCCCAGCAGAATGAGCATCGTCTGGTGCACGCGCACGCCGGCGATCACAGCCGCCAGAGCGCACGAAGCCGCGCCCAGCGTCACAAGAATGGCGAGTAGCCAGAGAAGAGGAAGCATAATCGTTGAAGTGCCGTGTGCCGAAGCACCGGCTCATAGGTCGCGTGACGTGCCGAACTTCTGGATGGGCGGCTGCAAGTACTTGCAGCCGCCCTCGCGAGTAACACGAGGCTACTTGTTCTCGGTCTCGTAATGCACCCAGTATTTCTGCGCCTGCCACTGCAACAGCGTGAGGGCGAGGATGATGATGAACAAGATCCACGCGATGGCGCTCGCGTAGCCCATCTTGAAGTAGCGGAAGGCGTTGTTGAACAGGAACAGCATCGGCACCAGGAGCGAGTCCAGCGGCCCATTGCCTCCTGTTCCCCCGGCCAGCACATACACGCGGTCGAACTCTTGCAGCGAGCCGATCGTGCCCATAATCAAGTTGAAGAAGATGTAGGGCGAGAGCATGGGCAGCGTGATGTGGCGGAACTGAGCCCAGCCCTTGGCGCCGTCGATTTGAGCCGCTTCATACAGCCCGCGCGAGATGCCCTGCAAGCCCGCCAGCCACAGGATCATGCCGCCTCCCGCTCCCCACAGGCCCTGGATGATGAGCCCAGGCTTGGCCCACGCCGCCACGCCGAACCAGCCCGGAGGCGGCACGTGGAACCACGGCGTGAGAGTCGCCTGCCACAAAGCGTTCAGCAAGCCCCGGTTGGGGTCGCCGGCCAAGATCCACTGCCACAACACCGCTGAAGCCACAGCGGGCACAATCGACGGAATGTAAAACGCGGTGCGGTAGTAGTTGAGCCCCTTGACGTTCATGTTCAGCAGCATCGCGATGGCCAGGCCCGTGCTCATGCCCAGCGGAATGCCGATGATGGCCAGGTAAGCCGCGTTGCCCAGGGCCTTGAGCAGCATGGGACGGTCGTTGCCCATCAGCTCCTGGAAGTTGCTCGCTCCCACAAAGCGCGGTGCGTGCAGGACATCGTAGTCGCAAAACGCGAAGATCAACGAAGCCAAAATCGGCCCAGCCGTGAGCAGCAGGAAGCCTATGATCCACGGCGATGCCATCAGGTAGCCCGCGATGGCATCGGTGCGCGCCATCCTGGAGTTCCCAATCGCACGGCGAACGCGCGCGCCTCCAATGGCCAGGCCGCACAGGGCCAGCGCCGAGATGATGGCAATGGGAAGCCCGAACGAGAAGTTGGGTAGGCTTTCGCGCGCGAAGCTCTTGTCCAGCTCCTTCTGCACCAGGATGCGGCCTTCTGTCAGTGCGGCCTTGGGCTCCTGCTGGTGCGAGGCGGCCTGCTCGAAGGCGCGCACGTGAGCATCCCACAAGGTCTGGCCGATGAAGGTCACGGGCCTGTACTTGGCTGCGGGCAAGATGTCGAGGTAGGCCTTCTGCGCTGCGAACAAGCGAGGCGAGGCGGGAGGGAATTCCTTGAGCAGAGCCTGGTTGATCTTGGGCTGGGCCGTGAAGTTGAACACGAAAGGGCGGCCCTTGGAGATGTTGTAGGCCTTGTCAGCCTTGTTTTGCATCCTCGTGGCTTCAAGCGAGGTCATCCACTTGATGAAGCGCCAGGCCTCCTCGGGATGGTGCGCGTTGCGCGGGATGGCGAAGGCAAAGCCTCCGGTCCAGGTGATGTAAGGCGGCTGGCCCGCGAAGCGTCCCTTGCCCGACTTGACGCCTTCGAGCCTCTCCTTGGGCACGGGAGGCGGAGCCGCGGCGAAGTCCAGGCCCGGAGCGTAACGCGCGATGCTCGACAGCACCCAGCTGCCGTTGATGACCATGCCGATCTTGCCGGTGTAGAACGGATCCTGCTCGTTGCTCTGGAACGAGGACTGGAACACGTTCACCTTGTCGTAGCCGCCCAGGGCATCATACAGCTGCCTCATATACTGGAGCGAAGCTGTGGAATACGGGTTGTCCAGCGTGCACTTGCGCCCGCTGGGGTCCATGAACTCGCCGCCGTTTTGCCACGAGTACAAGTACAGCCACGAGTTGCCGTAGTTGGGGATAAAGCCCAGCCTGTCGATCGAGCCGTTCGGGCCCGTCTTGGTGATCTTGAGCGCGTATTGCTGCAGCTCTTCCCACGTCCGAGGCGGCTTGTCCGGGTCCAGCCCAGCCTCGCGAAAGACCTTGCGGTTATACAGCAGCATCCTGTCGTCGATGCCGTAGGGGATGGCGAACACGTGCTTCTGGTACAGCGCTTCATTCCAGGCCGCAGGGTAGAAGTCCGCTGCCTTGAGCCCGCCTGGTGAGTTGGCCTCGGCCTTGAGAAAGCCGTCCAGGGGCAGGAAGGCGTCGCGCGAAGCCCAGTCGCCAATCGTGAAGCGGTCTTGCAGAATCACATCGGGAGCCGCGCCGCCCACGATGGCAGTCATCAACTTCTGAGGGTTCATGCTGCCCGCGCCCATCGAAAGCAGTGAGGGCTCGATGTCGGGGTTGCGCCTGGTGAACTCGGCCACCATCGCGTCCTGCCCCTTGGTCTCAGCTCCCGACTGCAGCCCCCACACCACCAGCTTGCGTTTGGACTGAGCCCAGGCGCGGCCCGTCGAGCAAAAGACACAAACGAAAAGAGCCAGGCACAGGGCCCAGGCTCGAAGAACACGGGGCTGCGACTGGCTGAAGATGTTGCTCATCGTATCCAATAATGACCCAAAAACTCGAAAATGAAACATTCTCCCAGGCACCTCGCGCAGAGCCAGCAAAAGAGAGCGCCTTCAAGTACTTGGACGCTCCCTTTCGCAGGCCACGTGGCTGACTTAGTGGCTGCTGGGCGTGGCCCACGTCATCAGGCGCTCCACATACTTGGCGATGATGTCGGCTTCCAGGTTCACGCAGGCTCCTTCGATCCACTCGCCCGCCGTTGTCACCTCGCGCGTGTGAGGAATCAAGGCCACCGAGAACTTCGAGTAGGACACGTTCGCCACCGTCAGCGACACGCCGTCGATGCAGATCGAGCCCTTCTCCACAATCGACTTCATCATCTCGAACGGCGGCTCGAACGTGACCCACAGGCCCGCGCCCTCGTCGTGCGTGCCCATGACCTGCCCCACGCCATCCACATGGCCCTGCACGATGTGCCCGCCCAGCCGAGCATTGGCCCTCAGAGCGCGCTCCAGATTGACGCGGCTGTGCTGAGCCTTCTGCCCCAGCGTGGTGCGACACATCGTCTCCTCAACCGCCTCCACCCAGAAGGTCGAGCCGCTGATTTCAGTCGCGGTTAGGCAGGTCCCGTTAACCGAGATGCTCTCGCCGATCACGGCGTCCCGCAAGTACTCGGAGTCGCCCGAGTCGATGAGCAGGCGGCGCGACAGGCCGTCCTCGCCCCGCTTCTCCTCGATGCGCGCGATGGTTCCCACGCGCTCCACCAGTCCCGTGAACATAAGCGTTAGTTGCTGGGCTCAGCTGAGCTCAAGCACCACCGGAGCGGCGCTGGATCTGGACGCGCTGGTGCGGGCCTTCGCCCGGCCCGGCTTCTTCGGAGCGGCCCGCTGCCTTGCGCGCTCCCTTCTGGCGGTTCTCCTTGAGCGCTTCCTGCTGTGCCCTGACGCGCTGCAAGGGTGTCATCTTGACTTCCTTAGCGCTCTGCTCTTCGGTCGATTCGGCTTCGAGCGGCTTTTCTTCTTGAGACATAATTTTTCTCCTGCAAGTACTTGAGGCTCCTGCGTCCTACAGATGCGGCGTCTCGTCCTGGCGCCCGAGCTTGCCTTCTCCCACGCGCTCGATGAAGTTGACCAGGTAATCGAGCGAGAGCGAACTGGGGATTTCGGCGCGTATGCGCTCCAGAGCCTCAGTTGTGCTCAGGTTGGAGCGGAACAAAATCCTTACAGCGGTCGCGACGTGCGTGCGCTCCTCGGATGAAACGCCGTTGCGCCGCAGGCCGCGGATGTTGAGCGAGCGCGTCTTAGCCGGGCGACCATCGGCCATGCAAAATGGCGGCACATCCTGCACGACCTTGGACACGCCGCCTATCATGGCCATCTTGCCGATGTGCACGAACTGATGGATGCCCACGAAGCCACCGATCACCACCTTGTCCTCGATCGTGACATGGCCAGCGATGCCCGTTGAGTTCGAGATCAGGTTCTGCGAGCCGATCGAGCAGTTGTGGCCGATGTGCGCGTAGGCCATCAGCAAGTTGGCGTTGCCGATGCTGGTCGCTTCGCCCTCCCCGGTAGCGCGGTGGATGGTGACCATCTCGCGCAGGATGTTGTCGTTGCCCAGCGTGAGCAGCGAGCGCTCGCCCTTGTACTTGCCGTCCTGAGGGTCGCCTCCCAGAACGCAATGCGGGAACACCCGGCACCTCTGCCCCAGCCGAGTGCCGCTCTTGACCGCCACGTGCGATTCCAGAATCGTCCCCGCGCCGATTTCGACATCGCCCTCAACCAGGCAAAACGGCCCGATCCAGACGCCTTCTTCCAACCTGGCTCTGGGATCAACCAGGGCCGTGGGATGAATAAAAGTCGGCCCGCTATACGAGCGCGGCACTTCCAGAGGAGTGCGCCCATTCTGCACGCTGCTCGCAGCAACGCCGTTTTGTGACGCGGATAGCGGGCTCATGCTGCCATTGGAAGCCGAAGTACTTACAGGCACCACAGAGGGCGCGGCGTTCAGCGGAGGCAAGGCCTGAGCTGAGGGCTTCAGCGGCGTGATGTGGGTTTGAGGCGTGGTGGTGACGAGCGGCGGGTGCTGCGCCGACTGGTTGGCCACGATGACCGAAGCGGCAGCGGCGGCGGCCTCATCGGTGCTGGTCATGAACCTGTAGGTGGCCTCAACCACGACCTGACCATCGACGCGGCCTATGACGTTGACCTTGCAGTAAGGGCCGCGCAGCACTTCGAGAATCGCCTCAGTCACGACCTGGTCGCCGGGGCGCACGGGCTGACGAAAGCGGGCGTTTTCGATGGCGGCGAAGTAGCTGAGCGCTCCGGGCGTGTTGCGCGAAACCAGCGTGAGCACGCCCGCGACCTGAGCCATGGATTCCAAGATCAAGACGCCGGGCATCACGGGGTGGCCGGGGAAGTGGCCCTGCACGAAGTCCTCGCCCGCCGTCACGTTCTTGATGCCCACGCAGCGCACGCCGGGCTCCAGCTCGGTGATCTTGTCCACGAGCAAAAACGGGTAGCGGTGCGGTAGGATGGCGCAGATCTCGTCATAGTACATCGGCAGCGCAACCGCGCCGAAGGGCTCTTTGGACATCTGCACCTTGGGGTTGCGCTTGCGCGGAGCGGCCTGAGGCTCTTCACCTTTGGGCTCTTCAGAGGAGGGTGCGGAAGCGGAAGTCGGTGGCATGGGCGAAGAGAAGCCGTTGGAAGGCTCGGCGGAGTGGGGCGGGGAATGCTCGGGCGTCGGGTCGGACATCGAAAGCGCAGCTCCTTCACGATCGTCGCCCCGCACAAGCACTTCAAGAAGTACTTGCAATGCAGCGTTGGCGTGGCGGCTGTATGATTGTAGCGTTTTCCCCTTACACGCTGCCATCTTCCAAAAGAGAACAGCGAAGCGACGCGGCAAGTACTTGCAGACCAATTGGTCAGGAGGACGAAGATGAAGAAGCACACGATGTTGGTTACTGGCGGCCCTAACCCTGGCGAGCGCGCCCCGAGCCTGGAGCGCGCCCGAAGTTCCTGAAGCCACGGTGCGGAAAGCCGAGGCCACAACCGTGGCCATCAAGCTCAAGAACCTGACGCCCACGATGATAGCGCTGATGCTCGCGCCTCCGCGGGATGTCGAGCCCGATCCCGAGGCGGGGCGGCTCTACACCAAGGCCGAGATCGACGCACTGATTAAGAACGGTCCTCAGCCCGCCGATCCCAACGCCAAGCCAGAGCGGAAGCTCAAGCCGGTCAGCGTCTGGGAGTTGCCCTCGGGCGTCGAGAGCATCACGCCCGATGATACCTCGGGCGTGCTTCAAGTGCGAGGAACAGCTGAGGGCATCGGGCGCGTGCGCCAGATCGTGGAGTTCCTGGACGTTCCCCTGCGCCGGGTCGAGCTGGAAGTGCAGGCCGTGAGCCTGAACAAATCGGACTCTCAGGGCTTCGGCGTGGACTGGACAGGCCAGGGCCCACCAATGCTGGGGGTGCTGCGACGCGCCGACTACAGGCAGAAGGTGCAGGAGCTGGTCGAGGCCAACCGCGCCAGCCTGCTGCTGGACGCGCGCGTGGTCGCGGTCAACAACCTGCCCAGCGGCCTCAGCTCGGGCACCTTCAATGGTCAGCCTCAGATCGTGCCGGCGTTCGAGATGGAGCTCGTGCCCACCATCAACAACGACAACACCATCACCGTGGTCATGCAGAGCGCCGTCACCATGCCCCGGACGCGTGAGGTCAAGGCAGCGGTAGAGAACGCTCCGCCTGCGAGCGCCAAGCTCCAGACGGTGGCCAACGTGCGCGACGGCGACACCATCGTCCTGGGAGGCCTGGGCAACAACGAGACGGGCCAAATCACGCTGACCTTCCTCACCGCGCGCATCGTGCGGCGCGTGCGGCGCGTGGGCGAGTTGAAGTAGCGCTCTGTGCCCGCAAGTACTTGCACGCCTTGCCCCACCAAGACGCGAGGCCTAAAATCCCTCGCGCCACCCTTTTGAATCCAGGAGAACAATGAGCGATTACACACCCAAGCCGCAAGACCTCTTCACCTTCGGCCTGTGGACCGTCGGAGCCACAGGACGCGACCCCTTTGGCGAAGCCGTGCGAGCGCCCCTCGATCCCGCCGAATCCGTCCGCAAGCTGGGCGCGCTCGGTGCCTACGGCATCAACTTCCACGATAACGACCTGATTCCCTTTGACGCCACTCCACAAGAAGCCCAGGCCATCAAGAAGAGCCTGCGCGCGGCCCTGGACGAGAGCGGCATGAAGGTGCCCATGGCCACCACCAACCTGTTCACGCATCCCGTGTTCAAGGATGGCGCCTTTACATCCTCCGACCCCAAAGTCCGCGATTTTGCCTTGCGTAAAGTGATGCGCGCCATGGATCTGGGAGCTGAGTTCGGGGCCGAGTTCTTCGTGTTCTGGGGCGGGCGAGAGGGCACCGAAGTCGATGCCTCGAAGAACCCTCTGGACTGCCTGAAGTGGTTCCGCGACGGCCTGAACTTCCTCAACGCTTATCAAGCCGACCAGGGCTACAATTACAAGCTCGCGCTGGAGCCCAAGCCCAACGAGCCGCGCGGCGACATTTTCCTGGCCACGACAGGCAATATGCTGGGCTTCATCGCCACGCTGGATAAGCCCGAGAACGTCGGCGTCAACCCCGAATACGCACACGACACGATGGCCGGGCTGAACTTCATGCACCAGGTCGCTCAGGCCCTGGACGCGGGCAAGCTGTTCCACATCGACCTCAACGGCCAGAAGCCGGGCCGCTACGACCAGGACTTCCGCTTCGGCCAGGAAGACCAGAAGACCAACTTCTTCCTGGTCAAGCTGCTCGAAGACAACGCTTACAAAGGCCCGCGCCACTTCGACGCCCACGCCCTGCGCACAAGTAACAGCGACGACGTGTGGGAGTTCGCCAAGGGCTGCATGAGGACGTATCTCATCCTCAAGGAAAAGGCCCAACAGTTCAACGCCGATCCCGAAATCCAGGGCATCCTGAAGCAGCTGCACTCAGGCGGCGAATCCCTGGCTGCGGGTGGCTTCAATAAGGCCAAGGCGACTGAGCTGAAAGCTTCGGAAATGGACGCGAATGAGCTGGTGAAGCGGCCTCTGCCCTACGAGAAGCTGGATCAGCTGACGATCGAGCTGCTGCTGGGCGTGCGCTGAGCCTCGCTGCCAGCTGCATCCAGGCAATTCTTCTCCACCAAGCCCGGCCCAAGTACTTGCGGTACTTGGGCCGGGCCTTATTGCTGTGGAAAATTTCCTCTGCCAAGCCCTTGCGCTCTCGGTGACAAGGTGCTACCGTGAAGGTATTCCCAACACCTGACAGTTCATTGATCGCTGCCAGCCCGAAGGAGCGTGTGTGATGAAGACTCGATACAAGCGCCACTTCCTCCGTTCAAGCGCCCGTTGCCGCTTGACGCCCACTGCTTCGATGATCGCGCGTGCGGCCATCGGCTCTGCCCTCACCTTGTCGCTGACCTTATCGGCCACGACGCGGCCTGCCCAAGCTCAGCCAGCCCAGCCGCCGCAGAAGCCGCATTGGGCTGCTCTGGAAGCCGGGCCCGCCTTGACCCTGCGCTACATCTACCTTGTCTTGGTGCCGCAGCCGGAAGCAACCAAGGAAGAAAGGAACGGCGTTCCGGCTGGGCTTCTTTCGATGCACACCGCCGAGGGAGGCACCTTGAGCTTGGGGCCGACGCTGGAAGCCTACGTCAAGTCGCTTAAGGAGCAGGGCGCCCAGCATTACGACGTTCGCGTCATCGCAGCGGGTGACGTTACTGCTGGCGAGGACGGTGCGTACCGCATTGAGGTCGCCCCCAACCCTGACGCCCGCCTCTACCACGGCGCTATCTCGGATATAGTTCGCCTCAAGCGCGTCAAGCCCGGAGTCGTTCACATGAGCTATACCGGCCAGATCTCGTGGATCGAGCCGGGTAATGGAAGTGGCGCGGCGCCAGGGAAGTCAGCCGCTGGTTGGGAGGACGTTGGCGCTCCAAAACCTGACAGGTTCATTGGCCACACGTTTGGCCGTGGAATTCACTGGAGCAGAGACGGCGCTCTTCTTGTCTATGCCTGCTGTGCCCTGCCCGGCAAACCAACCGCAGCCAAATAAAGGAGGTGGTTCCATCATGAAGATCTACAGCCATTTCGCGGCGATGTTGTGCGCGGTGATGGTGATGGTGGCATCGTGCCAGGCCGCCACCATCATCATCACCGCACCAACGAGTAACGCCAACACCAACGGGCCAAACTTCACCTGTGATGTCACGGTGACCGCGACGGTCACCCTGGCACAAGGAGAATCGTTTTACGGCGGCGCCAAGCTGACCGTCACCCAGGCCAACGGGCCGACTAAGACGTACGACATGAACGTGGCCCAGACCACTTGCACTTTTGTTCTGGACACGCTCTACCTGTCGAACGGCCTCTACTCCCTAGTCGCGCAGTGCAACATCCTGCAGGGCGGTTACCCGCCGAGAGGATCCACGATCTACTCCGACCCGGTTCGAATCACCACGCGCAACGGGTGGAAGATCATTGATGATCCGGCTAAGACCTACTCCAAGGTAACCGCCCCTGCGGAAGGCACGGTTATTCGCACGGGTAACGTCCTGACCATCCACAGCGACCACAAGGTCACGTTTCAGCGGCTCGAAAGCTGCGCGCCGCCATACAACGTTGGCTACAGCTTCGACCATTACACGACGTGGACGAACGTGCTCAACGCCACCGACCCGAGGCAGCAGACATTTGTCGAAGGCACCGGCACTGCTGATATGGAGACGCACTTCGAGTTTCGCACGCTTGACTCAGCACCCAACATAGCTGGCGGCAACACGGGGTTCTACGCCGTCATAGCGGAGACATTCTTTCCGCCGGACAGGAACACTCCCAGCCCTGGCCCTCTGGTAGCGACCGACTCCAAGAACTGGGAGCACAGGTCGCCGCTGGCGCCATAGCCGTTCCCACACCAAAGCCGCAGCGGAAGTTTCTTTCCGCTGCGGCTTTTGCCGTCACAAGTACTTGCGGCTCACGGGCGCCCTACGCCCAGGCCATCAGCCACGCGGTTGATGTAGTTGAACCACGAGGCGATCAGGTTAATCTGCAAGATGGCCTGGTCATCGAAGCCGTGCTGGCGCAAATTATCCAGGTCGTCGCGTCCGCACGAGGACGGGCGCAAGGTCAGCTTCTCGACGTAATCGAGCATGGCGCGGTCGGGTGGGCTCAGCTCGGCTGAGCGCCAGTCGCGCTTGATGGCTTGGGACAAGGCTTCGTCCAGGGTGGCGAGGCGCAGAAACTCTGCGTGCGACTCCACTCAGTAGAAGCAGCGGTTCAGGCTCGAAACCGTGGCCGCGATCATCTCGTGCTGGCGGCGTGAGAGCGGCAGATCCGGGCTCATCAGTGCGCCAAACGTCGAGAAGGCGTGGCGCAGAGCCTCGGGAATCAGCGAGTGCGAGGCCACGATGCTGTCGTCGATAACAGCTTGCGGCAGCTTGGTGTCGGGCGCGGGCGGGCCGTATTCGCGCGGATATTTCGAGCGCTGCGACTGCATCGCGTCGCGCACAGCGTCGTCGTCCTGAGGCGAGACGGTTTTAATCCAGGTCATGGCAAATCCTCCACAGCTCTTATACCCCGCGCGCCCGCTTTATATCTCGCGCTACACAGGCACCTCGCGGAACCGCTCGTCGATGTCCAGCGTGCGGCACTCGACGCCGCGCCGCGACAGCTCAAGGCCCAGCAGAGGCGCAAACAGGCAGCAAGGCAAGATAAAGGGCTCGACTCGATCGGCCAGCTCCGCGACGGTGGCTTGGTCCCAGAAATACTGCTCGTTCTGGTGCAGCTCGTACATAATGAGGCTTCGGTCGCCAAGTTAAGGCAGAGGCTCGCGGCTTTGGAGCCAGGCATCGGGAATAGGAGCGCGTGAGCTGAGGCTCACGATGCCGCCGACCATGGCTGAGGTGGTGTCGCGGTCGCCCAGGCCCGAGACCGTGATCCACAGCGCGTCCTCGTAAGAGTCGAGCCGCTGCGAAGCGCACCACAGCACGAAAGGCACCGTGTCCTGAGCCGTGATCTCACCCCCGTTGCCCAGCATATCGGTCACTTCGTCCACGGAGATCTCGCCCCAGAAGGGCATATCGCGCCCGCACTCGATGCCGTCGCGCACCGCGCCCGAGGGCACGTGCGGCAGAATCAGCTCGAAGAACTCAGCGGCCAGTACTTGCCTCGCTTCCTCGCCGGGCTGGGAATCCACTCCGGCTTCAAGCGCCTGCGAGCGAGCGATCTTCTCGCTCAGCTGCCAGGCCGCGCCTGCGGCCACCGCCACCGCGACGGCTCCCGCGATGCCCTGCTCGTGCGCGTGCGTCACGTGAGCCGAGCGCCTGGCTTCACGGGCGCAACGCCCCAGGTCGTCCGCGAAGAAAGCGCCCAATGGAGCCGCGCGCATAGCCGCGCCATTACCAAACGAGCCACGCCCTCCAAACAGAGCCGAGGCCAGCGACTTCCAATCGCCGCCGTGCGCCAGATCGGGCAAGAGCGTGTGCATCGCACCCCCGTAGCCACGCGCGGGCTCCTTGAGGTAGCGCCTCCCAAAAGCGCGCGCCAGAGCGTCCTCATCGACTTCGCCTCTATGCTCAAGTACTTGCACCAGAGACAAGGCCATCGCGGTGTCGTCGGTCCATTTCCAGGGCGGCTGCGCGGGCACTTCGCGCAGGGCCTGGCACTGATCCATCATGTATTCCTCGACTCGCTCGGGGGCGTAGGGCGGGCCTGGAATCACGCCGGCGCGAATCAGCTTGAAGACTAAATCCGGCGAGAAGAAGAAGCACTCGCCAAAGGCATCGCCAACCGAAAGGCCTTCGAGAGAAAGCCGCGCGCGCTCCAGAGCGCTGGGTGTGGTGTTCATCGGAAGAATCAAAAGCAAAACGGCAAGTACTTGTGCCCACAAATACTTGCCGCCCTAACCTCTGTGCTCGCCTCAAAACGCGTAGCGCACGCGGCAGTATGGCATCTCAAAACCCAGAATCTCCTCGAAGCGCCGCACCAAACCACCCTTGAAGCCGCGCTTGTAACGCAAGTTCTCGCCTCCGCCCTCCGAGACTTTGCTTTCCTGTATCTCGGGCTGCCAGAGCACTTCCTCGGCTCGTGGGTGCCACTGCTCGTTGACCGCGTGCAGCTGAGCGTTGTGCGTCAGGAAGATGACCTCGCACGCCAGCTGCCTCTTTACAGGCTCGGAAATCGAACTGTCGATCATCTGGAACAGCTCGCGCCACTCGGCTTCCCAATCTTCGGTGAGGATAACGGGCGAGAAATTGAGGTTTAGCTCGTAGCCCGCCTCATAGAACTCGTTGATGGCCGCGATGCGAGCCGCGATCGAACTGGTGCGCACATCGACCACGCGGCTCATTCGAGCGGGCATCAGCGAGAAGCGCATCCTGGTCTTGCGCTGAGGATCATAACCCAGCAAGTCGCGGTTGACGAACTTGGTGGCGAACGTGGCGCGGGCGTTGGGCAAGGTGCGGAACAAAGCGATCAAGTCGCGCGCGTTGTCGCAGATGGAAGCATCCAGGCTCAAGTCCGAGTTGCAGCCCAGCTCATAGATCCAGAGGCCGCCTCCGGCTGTGGTGGGCTCGGTCTTGGGACCGGCTTTGTGAGCGTGGCGCACGATGGCTCGGTTGATCTGCTCGATGTTGACAAAGGTCGAGATCGGGTTCGCGAACCCCTTGCGCCTGGGGACATAGCAATATGCGCAAGCCAGAGCGCACCCGTTCGAATGCGAAGGCGCCACCCAGTCGCACGAGCGCGTGTAGGGCAAGAACGTCATGCCCTTCTTCACGCCGACCACGAGCGTCTCGCGCTTGACTTTGAGCCAGTCGCGCACGCGGCCCTCGTTGCCGTGCAAAGCGGGGATGTTCCAGTGCGAAGGCACCTCAATTCGCTGCGCCTCCGGGAAGCGCGCCAAGATCTCGCGGCCACGCGCGAACTCCGAAATGTTGAGCTCATGGTAGATGACGCCGACATCCAGGACGTGCCGGGGAATAGTCGGTGTCCCAACGGTTTGGGGCAGTTCAAGCGAGTCGAACAGAGTGGGTTGTTGCACCATGAAACGACGAGCGGGAGCAGGCACGGTGCCCCGCACTCAAGTACTTGCAGGGGTTCGCGCCCCGACTTCACAGCCTCAAGTGTCCACCGACCATGCCGACGCGGTTCTCGCTCACGAACAGCGTCCATTGATCCAATGGATCGTCCCCCTGCGCCTGGATGAGCCCGTTCAACTCATGGCCCTGCAAGAAGCCGAATGCTTCGGGGTGGGCTTGCCTGGCCAGAGCGTTGGGCTTAAGGAAGTGCTCGATGAGATACTGCATCCACACCAGCGCACAGTAGAACTTCTCCATCCCGTTCCACTCCAGAGAGCTGCCGTCTTCGGTTGGAGTCCACTGGCACCACAGGCCGGGCTGCTCTTCAGGCGGCTCATTGTAATCGAGCACATCGGGCCCGTTGTCCTGGCCCATGAACCCCTCGCGCCCGACGTAATACGCGCCTTGTACACACCTCATGCGCCGCGTGCCCACGAAGAGCCGCAAGTACTTGAGTTCGTCCTGGCTCAGAGGCGGCTCGATGTAGATGCGGCCCTCGAACTCGGTTGTGTATCCCATAGAGAAAATTAACCACAGATCAACATAGAGGAGGAGGAGAAATGAAGAAGAGCGGGTGGCAAGTACTTGCCACCCGCTCTTCTTCATTATCTGTGGCTATGCGTGGTGAATTCTTACTCTTCCGAGTAGCCGAACCGACGCAGCCAGGTTGAGTTCTCGCGCCACTTCTCGCGCACCTTCACCCTCAGCTCCAGGTACACCTTGCGGTTCAGCTGCGACTCAATCTCCTTGCGCGCGGCCTGACCGATGTCTCGGATGCGAGCGCCGCCCTCGCCGATCACGATCTTCTTCTGCGACTCGCGCTCCACGAAGATGAAGCCCGAGACAAACAGCGTTCCATTAGCACGGGGCTCCATCTGCTCCAACCCGACCGCGATCGAGTGCGGGATTTCCTCGCGTAGCTGCAGCAAGGTCTGCTCGCGGATCAGCTCCTCGATGTGGAACTCGGGCGAGCGGTCGCCGATCATGCCGGGCGGAAAATACGCCTGGCCTTCAGGCAGCCGCCGCACGATAGCGCCCTTGAGTTCTTCGAGCCCATGGCCCTTGAGCGCGGAGATGGAAAACGAGGCCTCGAACGAATGCAGCTCCTTGAAGGCGTCGCCGTTGCTCTGCCACTCGCGCGGGTTCTCGATGCGGTCGATCTTGTTCAAGGCGAGCAGAACCGGCACCTCAATGCGCGAGAGCATGGCCGCGGCGCGACGATCGTCATCGTGCGGCACATCTGAAGCGTCGGCCACGAAGACGACGCACTCGATGTCCGAAAGCGAGGAGCGTGCGGTCTTGACCAGCGCCTCGCCCAGCTTGTGCAAGGGCTCGTGGATGCCGGGCGTGTCCAGAAACACGACCTGGAAAGCGCCCGCTTCCTCGTGGTTCGCAGACGAGTTGAGCACGCCCGCGATGCGATGCCGCGTGGTCTGGGGCCGAGGCGAGACGATGGCGTGGTGGCGGCCCAGCAGGGCGTTGAGCAAGGTGCTCTTGCCCGCGTTGGGGCGGCCCCATAAAACACAAAAACCGGATTTCATAAGTTGAGTTTTCAAGGCAGGAATGCTCAAGTACTTGAGCGCCGCCTACTTTTTCTTCTTCCTTCTCTTGACGATCATCTTGGCAATCTTCTTGAGCAAAGCTTTGATCAAGAACTTGAATATCATTCTCATGGCGAGGCTTCAGCTGCTGTTTCAGTTGGCACTTGGGAAGGCACGCGGCGGGCGCGGCGCGGGTCGGGGACAGGAATAGCCGCCAGCAACTCTCGCGTGTATTCCTGCTGCGGCGCGCGAAAAATCTGCTCGGATGGCGCCAGTTCGACGATCTTGCCGTTTTGCATCACGGCCACGCGGTCACACAGCACCTTGACCACGCTGAGGTCGTGCGAGATGAAGAGCATCGTCAGGTTGAGCTTGCTTTGCAAGTCGAGCAAGAGGTTCACGATCTCAGCCTGGGTAGAGACATCAAGGGCCGAGACGGGCTCATCGGCCACGATGAAGCGGGGGTTAACGGCCAGGGCGCGCGCGATGCCGATGCGCTGGCGCTGCCCGCCCGAGAACTCGTGCGGGTAGCGGCTGGCGTAGTGTGGAGGAAGCTGCACCATTTCCAAGAAGTGCGCCACGTTGTGCGCACGCTCGCCGCGAGCCATCTCGCGCAGCTCCAGCGCCTCGCTGATGATGCCTCCCACCGTCATGCGCGGGTTGAAGGCTCCGTAAGGGTCTTGAAACACGATCTGCATCTCGCGCCGCAGCAGCCTCATCTCAGCCTTCTTCAAGGCGAACACGTCGCGCCCATCGAAGGAAACTGAGCCCGAAGTGGCGTCGATCAGGCGCAAAATCAAGCGCCCCGTGGTCGATTTGCCCGAGCCCGACTCGCCGACAAGCCCGAGCACTTCGCCTGCTTCAATGTCGAAGGAAACATCATCCACGGCGCGCACCACGCCCGAAGCGCGGCCCGAAAGCCCGGAGGAGCGCGAGAATTCTTTGACCAGGTTGCGAACAGAAAGGAGAGGCATGAGAAGCTGCAAGTACTTGGGGCCGCGACAACCTTATTGTGCCAGACGCGCCCAGTGCCCTGAGCTGACCTCAACTAAGGGCGGCACAACCTCATTCGGAGAGGGATTGTAATTGAGCGTGGGCAAAGGCTGCTTGAGCGGCGAGTCCAGCGAGGGGATCGAGCGCAACAGCCCCTGCGTGTAAGGATGCCGAGGAGCCTCAAAGATGCTCTGCACATCAGCCGCCTCGACGACTTTGCCCCTGTGCATCACGACCACGCGGTCGCACATCTCGGCCACCAGGCCCATGTTGTGCGTGATGAGCAAGATCGCCATGTCGCGCTCAGCCCGCAGCTTCTTGAGCAAGTCCAGCACCTTGGCCTGAACCGTGACATCAAGGGCGGTTGTGGGCTCGTCCGCGATGAGCAGCTCGGGGTTGCACGAAAGAGCGATGGCGATCATCACGCGCTGCCTCATGCCGCCCGAGAGCTGGTGGGGATAAGCGTCGACGCGGCTCTCGGGCTCGCGGATGCCAACCTCGGCGAGCGCTTCAATGGCGCGAGAGCGAGCCGGGGCGCCGCGCAGATTCTGGTGCAGCGAAAGCGCTTCCTCGATGTGATTGCCCACTGTGTACAGCGGGTCCAGCGAGGTCATGGGCTCCTGGAAGATCATGGCGATGTCGTTGCCGCGCACCTTCCTCATCTCGGCCTCGGACCTGGGCAGCAGATCCTGCCCCTTCCAGAGTACTTGACCTCCGACAATCTTGCCCGGCGCGGCCACGAGCTTGAGCAGGGAAAGCGAGGCCACGCTCTTGCCTGAGCCCGACTCTCCGACAATGCCCAGTACTTCGCGTGGCCCAAGGGCAAACGACACATCGTCGCAGGCCTTGACCACGCCGTCATCGGTGAAGAAGTGCGTCTGTAGATTTTTGACTTCGAGAAGCGCCATTGTTTGAGAAACCGCAAGTACTTGCAGGCTATTTTCGTGTCTTGGGATCAAGGGCGTCGCGCAGGCCGTCGCCCAGGAAGTTGAAGGCCAGCGTGGTCAGAGCGATCACGAAGCCCGGCGCCAAAATCCACTGGCGCTCTTCCAGCGTCGTTAAGTCCTGAGCCGCTGAGAGCATATTGCCCCAGCTCGCCATCGGGTCGCGGATGCCAAGGCCAAGGAAGCTCAAGCCGGCTTCGCCCAGAATGTAGCCAGGCACGCTCATGGTGGCCGCGACGATCGCGTAAGTGAAGGTCGAGGGCAGGATGTGGCGCACGATGATCTTGAAGTCGCTCTGGCCCATCGAGCGCGCCGCCTCGACATACTCGCGCTCGCGTACGCTCAAGGTCATGCCGCGGATGATGCGCGCCATGCCAGCCCAGCCCACAAAGCTCAGGATGCCGATGATGAGCACATAGACCACGATCGGGTTCATGTCCGCAGGCAGGGCCGCAGCCAAGGCGAGCAGCAAATAAAAGTCGGGCACGCTCATCAAGACTTCGCAGCCGCGCATGATGATGTCGTCCGCGCGCCCTCCATAGTAGCCCGAAGCGCCTCCCACCAGCATCCCCAGCGTGAAGGTGATCAAAATCGCCAGCAGGCCGACCGAAAGCGAGATCTGCGAGCCATACAAGAGGCGCGAGAAGTAATCGCGCCCCTGCTGATCCGTCCCCAGCACGAAGACGAAGCCCTTGTCCACGCCGAACAGGTGAACCGAGCACGGGATGAAGCCCAGGACGTTGTAAGTGTCGCCGCGCGTGAAGAACTTCAGCGGGCGAGGCTGCGAGGCATCGGGCAAATCCACTGTGTCGAAGTTCTCATCCCGCGAGCGAACCGTTTCATACACAAAGGGACGCGGCGAGAAAGCGCCATTGGCCGTGCGGAAGCGGATGCTCATTGGCGCGTGGTAGCCCAGCGAAACGCCGCCTGGATTGGGGTTGGTGGCGCCGTAAGGCGAGAGGAACTGAGCGAACAAAGCCGTGCCATAGAGGAAAACCAGAATCCACAGCCCCAGCATCGAGAGCTTGTTCTTCTTCAACTCGTGCCACGCCAGCTGGCCGGGCGACATCGAGCCGCGATCAAAAGCGCGCGCCGCCTTTCCGGTCAAGCCCTGACGCTTGGCTCGCTCCTGAGCACCCGAGGTGACAGGCGCTGAAGAGCCGTTAGCGAGGCCCGAGGCGTTTTCGGTAACGTCGGGCAGCGCGGGCGCGGAGACGAGCTGGCCTTCGTGCGAGGCGGCTGTGGGATCTTTCTCAGGCGTTGCGTTCATGGTCTGGAAAAGCAGCGTGGCGAGCCTCAAGTACTTGCAGAGGCTCACAGTGGCCTCAGCTCGATTCAAAGCGGATGCGCGGGTCCGTGATGGCCAGCAGCACATCGGCGATCAGGTTGCCGATGATGAGCATCACGCCGCCCATCACAAAGGCACCCATCGCCACATATAAATCGCGGCTCTGCACCGATTCGAGCAGCAGACGACCCAGGCCAGGCCAGGCCATCACGTTCTCAACTAAAGCGGCTCCCGCGAGCAAGCCCGAAATTTCGTAGCCGAACAGAGTCACCAGGGGGTTGATCGAGTTGCGCAGCGCGTGTTTATAGATGACCTTGCGCTCGCTCAGGCCACGGGCGCGCGCGGCCAGAATGTAATTTTCGCTCAGCACATCGAGCATATTGCCGCGCATCTGGCGCATCAGCCCGGCTACACCACGCGTGCCCAGCACAAGCGTGGGCAGAATCAGGTGCCAGGAAGTGTCCTTGAGCTTGCCCAGCCAGCTCAGCGAATCGTAGTTGACGCTGGTCGCGCCTCCCACGGGAAACCAACCGCTCTGCTGAGCCAGCTTCATGGCCAGGAGAGCCATGAAGAAGCCGGGCAGCGAGATGCCCAGGAAGGCCAGGAAATTCCACAGCCTGTCGCTGATGGAATTGCGCCGCCGCGCGATGTAGATGCCCAGAGGAATCGCCACGCCCCAGGAGAAGATCGTGGACCAGAACGAGAGCAAGAAGGTGTAGTAAAGCCGCTGCTTGATCAGCGTAAAGACTTCGATCTTGTAGGTGAACGAGTAGCCGAAGTTGCCTCTCGCCGCGTTGAGCAACCAACGCCAGTACTGCTCGGGCGAGGAGCGATCCAGCCCGAACTGCTCGCGCAGGCGTGCGATGGTCTCGGGCCGAATCTGAGGCTGGCCACGCAACTGATCCAGATAATCACCCGGAGCCAGCTGCATCACGAAGAACGAGACGATTGTAATCCCCAGCAGCAGCGGCAGCAGTTGTATGATGCGCCGCGTGATAAATCGAGCCATGGCAGCGTCCTTTTTTCTGGCTGGCGCTCGGTCAAGTACTTGGCCGAGCGCTGCTCTCATCTACGGCGTGTCGCGTGTGGCCTTGAGGTCGTACCACTCCTCGGTGTTCCAGCTCAGGCCCGAGGTGTTTGAAGGCTTGACGTTGCCGAACTTGTTGCGCACGGCTGACAGCACATCAGGCGTAATGGTGTACACAAACGGTTGCTGCTCCGCGACGATCTGCTGCCACTGGTTGTAGATTTCGCGGCGCTTGGTCTGATCCATCTCCTGCGCGCCCTGGCGGAACAGGGTGTCGATCTTAGCTTCCCACGGCGTGTCGGGCTTTTCCTGATACGGGTACCACTGGTGCAGGTTACCCGTGCTGGTCCACACGTTGCGTCCGTCGTGCGGCTCGGTGCCTCCAGTGAAGCCCAACACGACGGCTTCCCAATCGAAGGGGGGATAGGGCTGGCCCGGCTGAGGCTTGGCGTCCATCTTCGAGATCAAGGCATTGAAGGAGATCGGTGTTACAGTCGCGCCCAGCCCGACCTTGCGCAAGTCATCGCCGATGATCGAGGCCATCGTCTTGCGCTGGTTGTTCTCGACGTTGGTCAAGATGTTGAACTTGATGTCCTGGCCATCCATTTCCAGAATCCCATTGCCATTGGTGTCCTTCAAGCCCATCTCGGCTAAAAGAGTCTTGGCCTTGGCGACATCATACGGGTACTTGGCGATGTTGGGATTGTAGAACTGCTTGTTGGCCGAGGTCTCGGGGCCATACAGCGGCGAGGACAGGCCCAGATAAACCTGATCTGAGATGCGTTGCCGGTTGATAGCGTAGGCCACTGCCTGGCGAAAGCGGGTGTCGCGGAAAGTCTTGATCAGGTACGGCTTGGCTTTGGCAACCGCAGAGCGCGGGTTCATGTTGAACGAGATGAACTGAGTCGAAGTGGAAGGCCCCAGGTTCATCGTCTTGTAGTTTCCCTTTGCCTCGTCGCGCTTAAAAGAAGGAAAGTCGGTGTGCTGGATGGTGTCGACCATATCCGTCTCGCCCGAGCGGAACTTAAGCGTGATGGCGTTTATATCCGGCACGATTAGCGACACCGCGCTATCAAGATAGGGCAGTGGGCGGCCTTGCGCGTCCTTCTTCCAGTAATACGGATTCCGTTTGTAAATCAGACGCTGGGTGGGCACATAGGAATCCAAAACCCACGGGCCGCACGAGACCAGCTCAGCAGGGTTCACGTCCACACCCCAGGCCGAGTTGAACTGCGTGCTCTTGGGCTGGCCCATGCGGTAGGCGGCTTCGAGCTTGTGATTGGGCGCGATAGGAAAGGACAGGATGTCGCGGGCCGGAGCGTAAGGCGCGGGGAACTTCATCTCGACCGTGCGCGCGTCGATCTTCTTGTATTCCAAAGGCACGCGCTTGAAACCGCCCTTGCCATCGGGCGCATCGAGCAGCATCCCCTCACGCATATTGGTCTGGATCTTCTCGTCATAGAGCACATCCAATGTGAAGATCACATCATCAGCAGTCAGGGGCTGCCCGTCGCTCCACTTCAAGTTCGGCTTGAGCTTGAAGGTGAAGGTCAGGTTGTCCTTGGAAACCGTCGGCAGCTCAGCTAAGTGCCCGACCCACTCCTGCGTGTAAGGGTTGCGCGCGATCAAGGTGTCATACAAGCCGCCCACAGCGGCGCCTGAAGAGGCATCGGCGGAAACCCACAGGTTAAGCGTCTTGGGATCGGAAAGAAAGGCATCGGTGATCTTGCCGCCGTATTTTCCCGGCTTCGAAGGCGGCTCGACGACCTTCTGGCCGCTGGCCTCAGTGTCGGTCGAAGTACTTGCGCCTGGAGTTCCACCCGGCGAGGCCGCATTCGAGCCAGCGAACTTCTCGCCACCTCCGCCGCAGCCGGACAGAGCACAGCAAAGCGCAAGCGAAGCAGCAGAGAGAGGAAGTTGAAGAGAAAAAGGACGCATCGGGGGCGTGTTCCTTGAGAAGATTAAGCAGATTTTAGCAGAGCGCTCCAGATGCGCTCGGCCTCTCCGCGCCGCGCTGGTCTGCGCAAGTACTTGCAGAGGGCGCGCTGAGGGCGGTTCTTCGTCTAAACGGGCGTTACGGCTCATGGCTGCAAGTACTTGCAGCCACATTCTGCGCGTGCGCGAGTGCACTTCGCGTTCTAAAATGACTTGCAGATTTGTTTGCCCGCACCCTTTGCCTGGCTCCTCCTTATGACACCCTCCTCAGACGCCACGCTCAACACGCGCCGCACCCTCGAAACCCCGCGCGGGCCTCGCGATTACTTCTCCTTGCCCGCGCTCGAAGAAGCCGGGATAGCTCCCATCGCGCGCCTGCCCGTCTCGATTCGCATCGTGCTCGAATCCGTACTGCGCAACTGCGACGGGCGCAAAATCTCCTTCGACGACGTGCGCGAACTGGCCTCCTGGAAGCCCAACGAGGCGCGCACAGCCGAGATTCCCTTTGTCGTGGCGCGCATCGTCTTGCAGGATTTCACGGGCGTTCCTCTGCTCGTCGATCTGGCCGCCATGCGCTCAGCGGCTCAGCGGGCGGGAGCCAATGCGGGCGTCATCGAGCCTTTAGTTCCCGTCGATCTGATTGTCGATCACTCGGTTCAGGTCGATTTTTCCTCGGTTCCCGATGCTCTGCAGCGCAACATGGAGATGGAGTTCAAGCGCAACGCCAGCCGCTATTCCTTCCTGAAGTGGGGCACGCAGGCCTTCGACTCGTTTTCGGTTGTGCCTCCCGGCATCGGCATCATCCATCAGGTCAACTTGGAATACCTGGCGCAGTGCGTGTTGGAAAAAGACGGCGTGCTCTATCCCGACACTCTGGTTGGAACCGATTCGCACACCACGATGATTAACGGGCTGGGTGTTGTGGGCTGGGGCGTGGGAGGCATCGAGGCTGAGGCCGGGATGCTGGGCCAGCCGGTTTACTTTCTCACGCCTGATGTGGTCGGCGTGAACTTTTCGGGCCAGCTCAAGGAAGGCGTCACGGCGACGGACCTGGTGCTGCGCGTGACCGAGATGCTGCGCGCGGCCAAGGTCGTGGGCAAGTTCGTCGAGTTCTTCGGGGCGGGAGCCGCTTCGCTTTCTCTTCCCGATCGAGCGACGATCGCGAACATGGCGCCCGAGTATGGCGCGACGATGGGCTTCTTCCCGATTGACGAGGAGAGCCTCAAGTACTTGAGCAACACGGGCCGCGACCAGGATCAGGTCGAGACGGTGCGCGCTTACTTCCAGGCGCAAGCGATGTTCGGGATGCCGCAGCCGGGCCAGATCGACTACTCGCAAGTCCTTGAGCTGGACTTGTCCACCGTTGTTCCGGCTCTGGCTGGCCCGAAGCGCCCGCAAGATCGCGTGGATCTGGCTCAGATCAAGCAGACCTTCCACGATTTGCTGCTGGCTCCCGTGGGTCGCAACGGCTACGCCAAGAACGAGGACGATTTGCCGCACCGCTTCCCCACCACTATCGGCGCGGCTGGAGCAGGCAACAACAGCCACACCAACGGAGGCGCTAACGGAGGCGCGGGCAAGTCGGCCAGCGGGCAGACCACGGGCCTCTCAACTGACGGCGAAGCTCTGGCTACGGCCACGCCCGCCTCTGAGGGCAACACGGTGATGGCAGGAGGCGGCGACCAGCAGCTTGTTCCCGCAGGCCACAACCCACTGGAAAGCCACAGGAACACCGCGACTTACACCGAGCGCGAGATGGTGGACAACCGCCCCGCGCCCGACCGCGTCGATGTCTCGCCCGAAGTACTTGAGGCCGAGTTTCCCACCGTTCAGGCCGACCTGGGCCACGGCGATGTCGTCATCGCGGCCATCACAAGCTGCACCAATACCTCGAACCCGTCTGTGATGCTGGCGGCTGGGCTCGTGGCGAAGAAGGCCATCGAGAAGGGCCTCAAGATCAAGCCCACCGTGAAGGCTTCGCTCTCGCCGGGCTCGCGCGTCGTGACCGCCTATCTGGAAAGCACGGGACTGCAGCCTTACTTAGATCAGCTTGGCTTCCAGACCACGGGCTATGGCTGCATGACCTGCATCGGCAACTCGGGGCCGCTCGATCCTCGCGTCGAGGAAGTCGTCGTGGGCAACGATTTGATCGTGGCCTCTGTCTTGTCAGGCAACCGCAACTTCGAGGCGCGCGTGCACCAGAGCGTCAAGGCCAACTTTCTGATGTCGCCGCCCTTGGTTGTCGCCTTCGCCCTGGCTGGACGCATCGACATCGACGTGGAGCACGAGGCCATCGGGCACGATCAAAACGGGGCGGAAGTCTTGCTCAAGGACATCTGGCCTTCGACGGAGGAAGTCTCGGAGCTGCTCAAGCAGGCCTTTGACTCGGCTAAGTTCCGCGAGATGTATGGCGGCGATTTCGCCTCGATCAACCCGATGTGGAACACCGTGCAGGGCTCGGACGGCGCGGTTTACGAGTGGGACGCCAGCTCAACTTACATCCAGGAGCCGCCGTTTTTCACCAACTTCTCGATGGAATCGGGCACCAGTTCGGACATCTTGCACGCGCGGCCTCTGGCCATCTTCGGCGACTCGGTGACGACCGATCACATCTCGCCCGCAGGAGCCATCAAGCCCTCTTCGCCTGCGGGGTTGTACTTGCAGCAGAAGGGCGTGAGCATTGAGGACTTCAACTCCTACGGCTCGCGCAGGGGCAACGACCGCATCATGACGCGCGGCACCTTTGCCAACGTGCGCATCAAGAACCTGATGGTGCCAGGCGTCGAGGGCGGCGTAACGACGTATCAGCCTGAGGGCGACCAGATGTCGATCTACGACGCCGCCACCAAGTACCAGGCAGCTGATGTTCCGCTCATCGTGATCGCGGGCCAGGAATACGGTACGGGAAGCTCGCGCGACTGGGCCGCCAAAGGCACGCGCTTGCTGGGCGTGAAGGCCGTGATTGCGCAGAGCTTCGAGCGCATCCATCGCTCGAACCTGGTGGGAATGGGCGTCTTGCCCTTGCAGTTCAAGGAAAACCAGAACGCCGCGAGCCTGAACCTGGACGGAAGCGAGCGCTACGACATCGTGGGCTTGAACGAGCTCAAGCCACAGCAGGACGCTTCTTTAGTTGTCCACCGTGCGAATGGCGAAGTCCAGGAAGTTCCGGTCACGGTGCGCATTGATACGCCGATTGAGGTCGAATACTTCAAGCACGGCGGAATCTTGCCGTTCGTGCTGCGGCAGTTGATTACGCAGACGCAACCGGCGGCAGCTTGAATTGGAGCGGCAAGTACTTGCCGCTTTCTGGAGGTGAGATGGAAGAGCAGACGGAAGACCCGCCTGTTTCAGCACGTCGGTTCGAGACGATGCGGTTTCTTAATAGCCGAGTAAAGAACCCCACCGCAAGCGGTGGGGCATTAACGACCACGACAAGAAGTGCTCGGTGGCATTGAGCCACCTCCCACTTCCAGAACTTCCGAGGAGGAAACAGACATCGAGTCTGTTCCCTCCTCCAGCCCATTCATCCCCGCCGCAAGCAGCGGGGCACTCTGGGCTACTTCGTAGAACTGTGGCGGGGATACATTGTAGCTCGCCCATTTCATGGCGCGCGCAACGGCATCCTGGCAGCCAAGATCAGCGGCCTGTTTGGAAGATGGGCCGAAGGCGAGAAGGCTGGAACGGTTGTCTCAGCGGTGGGATGGTGGATCGAGCACGACCCGGACACGGTTCTGGCTCCGCCCGTGGCGTATTTGACGCACGGCAAGATCCAGGGCTTGGGACCGGACTTTCCCAAGGGAGCGCCCGACTTGGCTGTCGATTTCACCTCGCCTGGTGATGACTACTGGCTTGGCATGAAGCGGCGCGCGCTCTTTGCCTGCGGCCTGCAGCAGTTCTGGGTTCTCAACGCCGACAAAAGCACCGTTCACGTTTACACCTCGCCCACACAGGTGCGCATCTTGACCAAAGCCGGCACGCTCGATGGCGGCGATGTGATGCCCGGCTTCTCGTGTTTGGTGCGCGAGATTTTCAGCGTGCTGTGAGGCGCGGCGGAACTCAGAAAAGCCACGGCTTGGCGAGCCGTGGCCTTTTCGTGCCTGCAAGTACTTGGGTGGGACGGTTCGAACCGGAGGATGTGTTAAGAAGAATCAGGCCATGACTTCCTTCGATTTCGCGCAGCCCAACGCAGCGCCCGAGCCCGCCGCTTCCGACGCCACGCCCGAAGCTGCGGAAGTCGAAGCCGAGGCACCGGGAGATGAGTGGCTCAAGGAACTGCCCGAGGAGATCGTGGCCTGGCTGGTGCGCTCGCTGCCCGCGCGTGAGCTGTGGGACTGGCTGGGCAACGAGTCGCGCGGCAGCCTGCGTTTGGTGCTGCTCTCGGGGTTCAGGGCCACGCCCGCCAACATCAAGCAGCCTTCGGTGGCCAAGAGGCTGGCCAAGCACGCCACAACTCACATCGAGATTCTGCGCGGCATGATCGAGCTGTGGCGCGCGGGCCACGCCTCGCTCTTCCAGTCCATCGAGGAGCGCGACGATGATGCCCTGAGCGAAATCCTGCCCGCTCTGCTCCACTCGCACGGTGGCCAGCCTCTACTTTTAGCCCTGGCTGCTCTGGGGCGGCACAAAGCTCTCGATGCCCTTAACGCCCTCGATCCAGACGAGGATTCCGAAGCCCCAAACGCATCGGCACTCAACTCAGCTCAGCAAGATGAGCCGGGTGCAAGCCATTCTTTAAGCCAGGACGAAGCGGTTCAAGTGGAAGCGGCTCGGCTGCGCGCTCAGCTGGACGAGGCTCGCGAGCGCGAATCTAAGCTGCAGGCCGGGCTCAGCGCAGCTCTGGCGCGCTTCGAGCAGGAGCGCGACAAGGTTCTGCTCAAGGTGCGCGAGTCTGATCGAGCACACAAAGCGCTGGAAAACCGGGCCGCGATTCTGGAATCGGAGCGGGCTGAGGCCAGGAAGCTGCTGGACAGAACAGAGCGCCGCCTGCGCCACGTCGAGCGCGAGAAAGACGAGCTGGAAGTCGATAACAAAAGGCTCAGGCGCCAGATGAGGCGCCAGCAGGAGATCTCCGAAGAAGTGCGCAAGCAGCTCGCGCGCGCCAACTCCCAGCTCGAAGCCCTCAGCCCTCAGCCTTCCGCAAATACTTCTACTTCATCAGGCAAAAGCCTTCCCTTAGCCGCACGCGCCGCCAGCACTTCGGCAAGCGAGCCCAAAGTTCTGTCGCCTGTGGATCGCGAGTACGTGCTGCTGGCTGATGGGCGCCAGCTCAGCGTGACGCCGCGCCAGGTCAAGCAGCGCGTGGACGCCAACGATGAAGAGTGGACCTTCCGCTTGATCCAGGCCCTGGAAGCCGTGGCTCAGGTTCACGCTGAAGGGCATCGCGCTTTCTTGGACGCGCTGAAGCCTCTGGGCTTGTATTACAAGCGCGTGCTGACGGCTGACACGCTGCGCGTGCTGGTGGACGCCTCGAACGTGGTGCGCTACGAAAAAGACCACAGGGGCCGGGGCCACCTCAAGCACTTGCTGGAGATGCGAGACGAGCTCAGGCGGCGCGATTGCTTCCCGATCAAGCTCATCGCCGATGCCTCGCTGCCCTACTTCATCGACGAGCAGGAAGAGTTTCTGGCCATGGCGCGCCGGGGCGAGGTCGAGCTTTCAGTTCCAGGCCAGGAAGCCGATGAAATCCTGGCCCGCGAAGCGCGGCGCACCGGAGCCTACGTCGTCACCAACGACAGGCTGTTCTTCCACAAGGCTACGCCCGATTTCGAGCCGCCTCGCATCACCTTCCGCATCATCGGCGGGCACTTGATCGTAGACGAGTTCTGAGTTTTAAAGCGCCTCAAGTACTCGGGACGTGGATTGCGCGTCTCTTAGCTGGCCTGGAGCCACAGGCAGCCTTCGGACTGCAGCTTTTCTTCCAGGCCCGGCAAGACGGAATCGTTGAAGGCATCGAAGATCAGCCTGTTCCAGTAGCCGCGAGCGACTTCCTGGCGCAGGATGTCCAGTGCTCCTTCGTGCGACATCGCCAGGCGATAGGGACGCCACGTCCTCAGCGCGTCATAAATGTCGGGGATGGCGAAGATCTGGGCGAGAACAGGAATCGCTTCGGCCTTCAAGCGGTCGGGGTAGCCGGTTCCATCGGCGCGCTCGTGATGGTGGCGGATGATGGGCAGCACGGGCTTGAGGGCAGCCACATCCATACACAGCCTCTCGCCCAGCACGGTGTGCGCCTGGATGATCTCCATCTCGCGCGGCGAAAGGCGCTGGGCCTTGTCCATCACGGCCCCCGCGATTGAAACCTTGCCGATGTCGTGCAAGTACCCGGCGCGCTCCAAAGCCAGCTGCTGCCAGGCGTCGCAGCCCAGAGCGGCTCCCAGAGCCGTGCTCATCAGTGACAGACGGCGGCAGTGCCCGGCGACACGTTTATCCTGCTCCTCAACTCCTGCGGCCACCTTCATCAGCGTGGCGATGGCGTTGCCGATCTCGGATTGGTAACGGCCCATGCGCAGCAGGCTGGCCACGCGCGCGGCCAACTCCTCACCCTTGGCGCCGCGCAGCAAGGAGTCGTCGGGCGGCAGGTACTCGCTGTTGGACGAGAGCACAGCCTGGGCTTCGGCTGCGGAATCGACCAGCAAAGCGACCGGGGTTGCGCCCAGCTCAGGAGAGGACTTGAGCGCGTGGCAGATCATACGCCCATCCGAATCGGGCAGGTGCCGCGAGCACAGCACAACATCGAAGGTAAAGCGCTCCAGCTGAAACTGCGCCTCGCGAGCGCTCGTGACAGCCACAACGTTGTGCCCACGCGAGCGAAGCACGCCTGAAAGCACAGACGACGAATCGGCGTGCGGCTCGATGAGCAGGATGTCTCCAGGGCGGATCGCTTGCATTTCGTTCTCAGCTTCAAGTCTGCGCCTTCCAGTTTGCACGCCGCGCCGCATCCGCGCAGCCTGAACACCAAGAAGTGCCATAAGCGCTCGCAAGAGCTTAGCCACTCCAAACCGAACGATTTCCAAACACCCCACAAACGAAAACGGGAGCATCACGCATTTGAGTACGTGATGCTCCCGCTCAGGAGAAGAACAGAGAGCAGTAGCGCCAACGGGAGTCGAACCCGTCTCTCAGCCTTGAAAGGGCCGTATCCTAACCGATAGACGATGGCGCCAAGCGGAGGCACATTTTAACCAAGCCCCACGCCAAGCGCAAGGCTCTTTCAGCGATCAGTTTTGAGCGGTCAGCAAGTACTTGCCGTTTGGCTCAGGCGCCTCAGCTACGCACGCTAACAACCCAATGCTGCGTGTTATGCTCAACGTGAAGAATTTGTCTGAGGCCGCCGCGAGCGTGGCTTAGCCGTGAACATCCTTGGAATGCGCGGAGCGCAGCGAGCTCGGGAAACGTCTTCATTATGATCATCCTCATCGCCCTACTTGGCACCACGATTCTACTTGTGCTTCCCGTAGCTTTGTTCCACAAGTCCCTTTAGAAGCTGGCTCTTCGCTCCCTTCCGCTCCTGGACGGGGCTGGATAAGAGGCGCGGGCCAGAGCTTTAGGCTCAAGTACTTGCACGCAACATGATTCGCTTTCTGCTTGGCCCAGCACGCCGAAGCTGGCTTCTTTTATTTCTCCTTATCGTCATCGCGGGCGCGTTGTGGCACGTGTGGACATTCTCAGTTCCAGCCCGCCTAACTGAAGAGGAGCGGTCTGCTTTACTATTCTGGCGCTTGATGGTGACGTTTCCAATGCCATTGATTGTGCCGTGGGTGCTCTGCGAGCTCTGGCTCCATTCGCAATGGCGCGAGGTATTGGCCTGGATGCTCCAGCCCTTCCGCTCTTGGACCGGCCAGGATGATCCGCGCAAGCCCAGGGTTTAAACGCAAGTCTTGGTACCTTTATGCTCCGCTTCCTGCTTGCTCTGGCGCGCCACTACTGAATTGTGCCCTTCGCCGTGGCTGTGTTAACCGTGGTCTTGTGGAGCGAGTGGAGCTACGCGCCCACCGTGCCAGGCGTGCCCAGACTGCGCGGCGCCCGCGAGACGCTGCTCAGCGAGAGCATCGCGTTGGCTCTTTGCCTGAGCGCAGTCGCCGTGTCCATTCCCGGAATGCTGTGGCTGCGGACGCATCGGGTTGCCATCAAGAGTTGGCTGCTCGCGCCCTTCCGCTCCTGGATGGGCCTGGATAACACTCGCAGGCCCAAGCCTTAGCCTCAAGTACTTGCAGCGCCTTTTGCTCCTCGATGATGTGGCTTCAGCTGGCCATCCTCAGCCTGTACTTCAGCCTGCCAGCTGGTGCCTCTGTCACACTTGCAGCGATGGATTCACCTCTTGTTTCTCCGCCTCAGCCGCTTCCCGCGACGAGCCGCGCGTACGTGGCCTGGCGTCTCACAGCCATCGACCGCGCCTACGCGCGCGAGATGTTGACTCCGATCTTGCTGGGCGTGCTGGTGATTGTGCTGGTGCTCTCGGTTAACTTTGTGTACGCGGGCATCAACTCGGTCATCAACCAGGGCGTGGACCCTGGCATTATGCTGCGCGTATTCCTGCTCGCGATTCCTGGCTTCTCGGTTCAGGGCGTGGCCATAGGCGTGATTCTGGGCGTGTGTCTGATTCTCTCACGTGCGGTGCGCGACAACGAGGTGATGGCGCTGAGAGCCGGAGGAGCTTCGGTCATCCGCATCCTGATGCCCTTCTGGTTCATGGCCGTGCTCGCCTCGGCAGCCGACTACGCCCTGCTCGAATACGTCGCGCCGCGCACCAACGTGATGGTCAAGAAGACGCTGCAGAAGTTGATGCACACTTCGGCCACTCAGCTCATCGAGGGCGACAAGTACTTTCACGTGGACAAATATTATTTCTACGTGCAGGATGTGCAGGACAAGGTGCTGCACAACGTGATGATCTACGCGCGCAACACAGGCGATTTCACCTCGATTGCCACGGCCACTTATCCCTCGGTCATCATCGCGCGCGAGGCTCACGAAGATCCTCAGAAGCCGAACAGGTGGATTCTGTCCGACGTGGTTACCACGCTCTACAACGATGATGGCAGCTTCTCCAAGCAGATGAGGATGAAGGAGTTCGCTCTTAACGTGGGGCAGCAGCTGTCACAGTTTTGGGCTGAGGACAAAGGCCCCTTCGAGATGACCAAGGACGAGCTGGGCAAGCAGATCAACGCGATGCAAAACGCGGCCTTCGACGCGGGCAAGGTGCGCGAGATGCGCGTCCAGTACTACCGCCACTTCTCGATGCCCGCGGCCTGCTTCGTGATGGCGCTCTTGGCGGCTCCGCTCTCGCTTAAGTTCGCGCGCCATGGCTCGTTCGCGGGTTTGGTGTGCGCCTTCGGGCTCGCCTTTGTGTATCAGGTGATGGACTCGTTCTTCAGCGCGCTGGGCAACGCGGGCCGTCTGGAGCCCATGGTCTCGGCCTGGAGCACAAACGCCATCCTGATCGTCTTCGGCCTGCTCCTGCTGTGGCGCGAGCGCTAAGCAGCCTCGCCCACACCCGGCTTTGGAGGCGATTTTCAAGTGCAAGTACTTGAGGGTCGGGGATAACCTCGCGACATCTCCAAGACAATCCCCAACCCCAAGTACTTGCAGCTCTTCTGCTTGCAGCCCTTCAACACAAGCTGAGAGGCTGAATTGCCCGGCGCGCTACACTCAGGCCAAGATTCCGGCTCGATCCGGCTGCTGAACCCTGACGAACCTGACTTCTGCTCTGGCCTCACCTCATGCCCAACCACCGCCCTCGCCTCCGCTGGCTTCCCTACTGCAACTCGTTCCTGCTGGGCGCGACTGCTGCCTTTTGCTATGAGCAATATTCTCAGCAGCGCCCGTCCGCTCCAAGCCCAGTTGCTGAGCCCTTGATTCAGCTCCCCACGGGCAGCGCCACGCCCGCGAGCCCAGCTCCCGGCGCCACACCCACGGTGAAAGTGCCGGCGCCCAAGGTGCTCACGACGCCTCCTCTGGTCGCTCACGCCGCGCCTAAACCACAGCAGAACGCAGCCAGCGCTGCTCCCGCGCCGCCCTCGCACTTCGCGGGCGGTGGGCTGCAGCGCGAGAGAGCGCCCATTGACTTCGGAGCGTTGCCATCGAGTTCCACTTCCACCGCGCCTGCTGCTTTTGAATGGCGCAAGCCCGAGCCAGGCAAAGGCGTGACACGCGTAGCTGAAGCGCCGCGTCCCGCGCCGGGCGCAGCCGCGACTCCAGCCCGCGGATCTAAGGCGGAGGGTGAGGAAACTCATTCGCAAGCCAGCGCCTCGACAGTTTCGGCAGCGGCCACCAACCCGAACGCGCCCACCATAGGCGTGACCACAACTGAGCCCCCTGCTGCTTCCAATGGCGCGGCCAGTTCTTCCAATTCTTCCAGCCCAAGCGCAGGATCGCCCAACACAGGAGAGGCGCCAGGCGCTTCAGGCGCAGCGCCCCCGGCCACAAGCACGGGGGCTTCAAGCGGAACGGCTGGAGAGGCTTCGGGAGCTGCTGCGAGCGGCTCGGGTGAAGCTGGCGGGGCTTCAGGTGGAGCGGGGGCTTCAAGTGGGACGGGAGCGGCTGCAAGTACTTCACAGACTTCAGGCGCGGCTAAGCCAGTGGCAAAAGAAGACCTTTCGCTGGCGCCAGCGAAGGGCTCGATTTTGCCGGAGCGGGCCGAGGCTGGGATTTCCTCGCGCACCACGACCTCGAACACCAACGCGCTTTCGCCTGTGCCAGCCGAGGCCAGCCTGCCGCGCAACGATGTCTCGGCGCCGCTGCCCTCGTTCAGCGGAGCCGCTCTGGGGGCCGCCGCGATCGTGGGCGGAGTTGTGGCCTCGCGCCTGGGAGCCGAGCCCCTGTTGCAAACGCAGGGCGTGGGCAACCCCGTGGCCAGCGGAGGCGAGGTGCCGGGCGACAACTTCACGCTCCAATCCGACACGCCTCTGCTCTACGACACCGAGCGCGGCATCTCGCTGGCTCAGGGCAACGTCACGCTGAACTACGGTGCCTTTCGCGCCACGGGCAGGCGCGGCGTGGTGTACCTGAACGCCACGCCTCGCATCGCTGAGCTGTCCGATAATTTGGTCATCACGGCGCGAGTCAACGGGCAGGAGCAGACCTTCAAGGGCCAGGCGCTGCGCTTCAACCTGGACACCGGGCACTGGGACCTGACCGACATCCGCGCCACCTTCCCGCCCGACATCTTTCCGCCCGGTCAAGTACTTGAGCCCCTGTTCCTGCGCGATGGGCGCGTCTTCGGGCAGGAACAGGACGTGGGGGGCTCAAACTTCAAGTTCACCTCGTGCGACCGCGACCACTACTACCTCTCGACGCGCCAGGTCAACTTCTACCGCGACCGGAAGGGCAACCCCGATCGCATCGTGCTGCGCCACAACGCGCTCTATGTTCTGGGCCACAAAATTTTGGAGCTGCCCAACTTCGTTTATTCGCTGCAGGGCCAACGCTCGCGGCGCATTGGCTTGCAGCCCCAGGTCGGGCGCAACGACGTGGACGGCTTCTTCGCCAAGACCGTCCTGGACCTCGCGTCCAACGCGGGCCACACCGACTCGCTGCTCGTGGACACGCTGCAAAAGCGAGGTCTGGGCCTGGGCTTCAACCGCGAGCTGGCCAACGGAGCCGGGCTTTTGTATCTGTACGCCGTCAGCGGCAAGGGCATCAGCCCAGGTCTACCCGGCTCGGGCGGGCGCGAGGTGGATGCGCGCGTGCAGCGCGAGTTCAACATCGGGCCGGACCTGCATTCGAGCTTAAGGTTCGATTCGTCCACCAACAACACGCTGGCCGGAGCGGGCCGGAGCAACACCAACGGCAACATCGAGCTGAGCTACGCGCCTCACAGCAACGGCTCGCTCAGCGGAGCCGGCACCACGGGCAACCTGCAACTTCAGTTCAACAACTCGAAGGACCCGTTCTCGGCCTTCTCGCAACGCTCGGGCACGCTGACCTTGCAACGCCAGTTCGGGAGCGGCTGGGACGCTTCGCTCCTGACTTCCTACAACGGCAACACATCGAGCTACGCGGGCCAGAGCAACGGGCTCAGCTCGGATAAACAGTCCCAGCTGGACAACACGTTCGCGCTCAACCGGCACGCCGACCGCTTCGACGCGGCCCTTAGCGCCGAGCTGCACCGGGATCTCACGGGCCGAACCTATTTGCAGGGTGGATACGGGGCGCTCGAAAGGCTGCCCGAGCTTCTGCTCACCACCGATTCGCAGCGCCTGGGGCTCGGCTCAGCTGGGCTGGGCCGGCTGCTCGAAGGCAACTTCGCGCTTTCGCTGGGCGAATACAACGAGCCCTCGACCTCGATGCGCCTGAGCCGCACCCACTTCGAGTTCAAGCCCCAGGCTCGCGAGCTGCGCCTCATCAACACCTCGGGCCTAAGATCCATCCTGAGCGTAGACGGCGACTTCGGGCAGAACGCTTATTCGGACAACACGGCGCGCTACGATTACAACACCAACGTCACCTTGAACACCGAAGTGGGGCGGGTGCGCAGTGTGAGCTACGAGGACGAGGGCTACACCCAGAACGAAACCATCGCGCCCTTCCAGCTGCGCGCCAGCTACTACAAGACCAAGGCCGTGGGCTACACGCCGTTCCAGTGGGACTACATCCAGCCCTCAGCGGTGTTCGACGCGCGCGGCATCTTCCAGCCCTCGAACAAGCTGCGCCTGGAGTTCGCGGGAGGGCGCGACCTGCAAAACAACATCAGCCGCGACCTGACCAGCACGCTGCGCCTGGCGCCCTCACAGTCGCTGGGCCTGAACGTAACGACCTCGTATTCGCTGCAGCAGAAGCAGCTCAGCAGCGTGCGCGGCAGCCTGCTCATCCGGCGCCCTGCCAACCGCTTCCTGGGCGGCTCGCTCGCGATCAGCACGCTGTATTCGCCCCAGGAGCACCTGTTCTCGCGCATTGACGTGGGAGCCGATCTGATGCTGGGAGCCAAGACGAGGCTGCAGGCTTTCACGAGCTACAATGGCTTCGCGAAGCAGTTCGACATCGAGCAGTTCCGCGTTGTGCGCGACCTGCACTGCTTCAACCTCTATGCGAGCTATGATGCCCAGCGCAAGGAATTTCGCTTCGACCTGGCGCTCAAGGCCTTCCCCTTCGTCGATTCGCGCCTGGGCCAGACCGCTCTGGGCGAAGGCTTCAACCCCGCTGCAGGCGTGGTGCGCTGAGGTTATACAAAGGTGCAAGTACTTGCAGGCCCCTTCAAAACACTATGCCTGAGCCAAAGCCAATAACTTCGCTTCAAGGGACGGCTTCCGTGGGCGGCCCTGTAACTGGCCCCGTGGTGCGCGTGGCCGCAGTCAATGACGAGCCCAGCCCGACCTGGGATCTGGATCAGGGCCTGGATGTGCTGGAGCAGTTGGGCTTTGGCTTTGTCGAGCTGCGCGCCGCCTGGGGCCAGATGGTCGACGATATGGAAGACGAGACCTTCGAGCGGGCTGCGTCTCGGCTGCACGAGCGAGGCTTCAGGGTCACGACCTACCTCAGCCAGATGGGTCAGTGCGTGCCGCACGAGGCCAACCGAGCCGCCGAAGCGCGCCGCCTCAAGCGAGCCGCCGAGCGAGCCCGGCGCCTGGGAGCCCGCCAGATTCGGCTCATGGGCTACCGCAAGGGCGAGGAAAGCGACAACTGGAACGAGCGCGCCGTCGAGCTGATCCACGACCTGACGCGCATCGCTAGGCGAGCGGGCCAAACCCTGATCTTCGAGAACCCACCCAACGCCCGCAACGCAGCCATTGGCACCGCAAGCGAGTGTTTGCAGGTGCTACGCGCGGTGAACTCGCCGCACCTGCGCCTGAACTTTGACGCGGGCAATTTCGGAGCGCACGGCGAAGAGGCCCTGCAAGCCTTCGAGATGCTCAAGGGCTTCATCGTCAACGTCCATGTCAAGGACATCTTGGTGCTGGGCGATCCCAGCACTTACTGCGCAGCGGGAGACGGCGCCTGCCGCTACCCCGAGATCTTCGCGGGCCTGGCCAGCATGAACTTCAGCGGCATCGTGACTGCCGAGCCTCACCTGCCACGCTCGCTGGGCCACCATGCTTCAGAACGCGAGGGTTTCATGCACGCGGCGCAGCGCATGGTCGCGCTGCTCCAGGAAGCCGGGTTCAGCGTCGTGAAGCGCGCGGAGTAACGCAAGTACTTGGGCTGAGGCCACCTGGTGTGGCGCAGCGCGGTACAATAGCCGCCCGATGCCCAACGCTCCTCAAGCCTATCTCCGTAGCATGGCATGGCCGCGCGCCGTGCAGCTTTCGCTGGGATTTTCACTGCTGGCCTTGATGCTGGTGCAGGCTTGGCGGCCCTTCTACTTCCTGACGGACGACAACCTGTGCGGCTGGATGCCGGTCGTGGTCGATCTGGGGCGCTCGCTCGGGCACGGAGCCTCGCCCTTCGTCAACCCTCACCTGTATGGCGGGCAGCACGCTCTGCTCAGCGACCCCGCCAACCTGTGCCTGTGGCATCCTCTGGTGCTGATCCTGGCGCTCGTGGGCCAGACTCCGGCCTTCGCTGCGCTGCCCGACCTCTACGTCTCGCTGAACCTGCTCCTGTGCGCCTTTGCGATGTCGCACCTGCTCATCCGCCTGCGCGCGATGGCGGCGAGCGGCCTTTCCGACAAGCGCATCGTGCTGCTGACCTTGAGCTTCACCTTCTCGGCTTACGCCCTGATCGCGGACGCTTCGTGGGCCACGTTTGCGGCCAATCAAGCCGCCCTGCCCGTCGTGATGCTGGGCCTGCTCCATCCTCGGCGGCGAGGCGGGCTCTGGCTCATCTGCGGCGGCCTCTTGCACGCCTTGCTGGGCGGGCACCTGAGCCCATTCATCTTCTCGATCTTCTTCATCAGCGTTTTCATCGTGCTGTACTCAGTGCTGGCGCGTAATGGCGAGATGGCCTTGCGCTGGGTTGGGGGGCTTGGCCTGACCTTGCTGCTGGCCTCGCCTCTCTTAGTTCCAGCGGTGCGAGGCTTTGCGGGCACGGCTCGCAGCGGCAGCCTGCCTCCCGATTTCACTTCGTTCCTGCACATCCCGCTGCCCGTCCTGGCAGCTTCGTTCTTCGCGGGCAAGCTGAGCGTGCTCTTCGAGAGCAGCGAGAAGGGCGCGATTCCCAGCAGCCTATCGCACATCGCGTGCTGCGTGGGCGCGATGGCGACCTTGCATTCCTGGGGCGCGCGGCGCCAGAGTTCGCTCGAATGGGCATTTTTGAGCGTGGCCTTGCTGTCGGTTGTGTTCATCGTGCGCCCCTTGTGGCTGACGACTGTGCTGAGCCACATCCCGATATTGCGCTCGCTGCGCATCCCGATGCGCGAAGTGCTGATCTTGCTGTTCTTCATCCACTGCTGGATCGCGCTACGCCCCGTGACCCTGGATGCCAGGCTCAGGCGCGCGAGTTTGGCTGTGGGCGCGGCTCTGTTCGTGTCTTCGTTCTGGAGTTTGGGGCCGCCCTCATTTTCCAATATGGAACTGGATCGCAGGCTCGTGCTCGGGGGCGATGCAGCTCGCCACTGGGCTAAGCTGAGGCCCACTCTGGCGGGGCGACAGTATGTCGCGGCCATCGAGGTTCCGATTCCCTTGCTCAATGCCAACCTGGATCGCGTGCCCTGGAGCCTGCTCGGGGCTTACAATTACGCGGCTTTGTTCGGGGTTCCGGCCCACGCGGGCTACTACATTCCGGGCCTGTTCAAAGCAGAAGCCGGAGCCGAGCCGCTCAACGCCGTGATGGGAATTTACAGCCTGGGCTCGGCTCGCCGCCTGCAAGCCCTGCACCCCGAGATCGCGATTCTCTCGCTCGCCTCGCTCAACCCGCCTCGCATCGACTGGATCGAGGGCCAGAAGCGCCAACCCATTCCTCTGCCGCCCTCGGCGCTTGAGCCCGGCCCGCTGCGCCCGCCTCTGGCTCGGCAGAAGCCAAACGGCGCGCTTTTGCGATAGCACAAGTACTTGCGCAACAGGAAAGCCAGCGCGGGCATAATGAAGCGCGATGCGCAACGCCCCGACACCGAGAACCGCCATGAAACCCCTGCTCTACGCAAGTACTTGCAGCCCTGACGCCGCTTTGCGAGCTACGACCTGGCGAGCAAGCGCCTTGATCCTTGTTGCCCTGGCAGCAGCTCCGGGCGCTCAAGCGCAGGACGCTCCCGCACCCAACGAAGCCGATGCGCCGCTTGTGCTCAAGGCGGGCGAGATCCTGCTTGAAGGCACCATTCAAACAGTGGAAGCCGATGGCTCGGGGCTTTCGATGAAGGCGACTTCCTTCGCTCTGCCCTCGGGCAAGTCGGCCAAGCTGCCCGCGCCCAGGCTCAAGGCCATTCACATCATGGACACGACGCGGCTCTTCGTGCGCGGCACACCGGGCCAAATCCTCAAGCCCACGCGCCTCAAGAGCGGCTGGTTCGTGGTGGCCGTGGGCCGCGACGATGGCTCGGGCCAACCCCTTCCCGCTCGCTCGCTGGCGGTTTGGACAAGCGTGCGCAACGGCAAGTACTGGCTCGATTCCGAACCCGGCAAAGCTCCTGAGAAAACTCCAGAAGCCGCGCCTGAGCCCGTCGTTCCTGAGCCCGTTACATCTGGGCCTGTGGCGCCTGGGCCTGTGACGGCTGCTCTTATCGCGCCTCCGAACTCCACACAGAAAGGCGCACCTGTTGATGCGGCTTCCAGCGTGCTCGAAAACGGAGGCTTTGAGGATCAGGACGCCAACCTGCTGCCTTCGGGCTGGGCTGTGCCGCGTGGCCCGGCCATTTCGATTATCGAGGGCGACAACAACCATTACGTGCTGCTCCGGGGCATCGGCGACATCAACGCGCGCAAGATTTCGCGGGCGCTCCCTCTCAAGCCTGCGTGGAAGACGCTGAAGTTCTCGGCTCGGGTGCGGGGTCGCGGCTTGCAGACCGGAGCTCAGCCGTGGGAGAATGCGCACGTCGAAGCTACATTCCAAGATGCTGCGGGTAAGGAACTGGAAGTGAACAGCGCCATCGTGCTGACCCAGGACACCGATTGGATCTGGAAGAGCGGCGTCCAGGCCATCCCCGAGGGCTCAGCTCAGGTGCTTGTCAAGGCCGCCAACTTCGGGCTGGGCGAGTTCGGGCTCGACGACCTGAGCGTCACACCCGACGCTCCTCCCGACGCCATTGAGCTGCGGCCCAATTTTCCCGAAGGCACGTTCGACGAGGTGGACGCTCAAGGTCGCGTCCAGGCAGCCGCCTGGAGCGGTCTCAGTGCTCCCTCAGCTCAGATCGTCCAGCAAGACAACAACCATTTCCTGCGGCTCTCGATGCCCGCTCCCGGCTTCGTCGGCGTGGACTGCCTGCTCAAGATCCCGCAGGGAGCGCGCTCGCTGCAAGTGCAGGCCAGGATGCGCGCCCAGAACCTCAAGATAGGCACCCAGCCCTGGGAAAACGCGCGCCTGGGCCTGGCCTTCCTGGACAAGAGCGGCGCCAAAACCGGCGGCTGGCCCGCCGCGCTCGAACTCAAGGCCGACACCGATTGGACGCCTCTCAGCCAGAAGATCGACGTGCCGCCTGGCGCGGCCTTCCTCAAGCTCTCGCCTTCGCTGCTCAACACCTCGGGGACGCTGGACCTGGATGACATCCAGGTCAAAGTTCTGCCCTGAGTCTCAAGTACTTGGGGCTTCGCTTTGCCAGTTCGCTTTCCCTACTCGATCTCCAGCGCTGTCATCGAGCGAGGCGGGAAGCTCCACTTCAGCGCGCCCTTCTCAAGCGGCGTTTCCACACCACTTTCGACTTCACGCACCAGTTCTTGCTTGCGGTTATCTGAGGCCAGATCCGGGCCTGTCACGACCCAGCGGCGGGCTCTTTTAGCTCTGAAGTTGCTGAGATTGATCGTGGTGCTGATAGGCTTCTGAGCGTCTTTGTTGAAGACCATCACGAACAGCTTCTTGCCACCAGAGGAGCGTGAGGCCGCTGCGGTGAGCAGGGCGTAAGCCGGGAAGCGCTCCAAGGTAAGCGGAAGCACTTGCACATCGCGCACATCGAAGGTGCCCGAGACGGGCTCGGTTCCAGCCAGGATGCGCCACACCAGCGAGGCGCCGGGCGAATCGGAATGAGCCTCGAAGCGGCCCTCGAAACTTGTCCAGCCGCGCGAGTTCTCAGCTCCCTCGACAGCCGTGCCGGACTGAGTGACTTCCCAGCCGCGTGAGTCGATCAGGCTCAGACCCAGTTTGGTTCCTTTCCAGCCCTCGCTGGAGCGCGCCTGGAAGCGCAGGATGTAATTTTGGCCTACAACCGGCGCCTTGACGTTGAGCAGGCCCAGATACTTCTCGCCCATGAGGTTTCTGGCCGTGATGCGCCACACGCCGCCCTCAAGTACTTGCAGCGAGAGAGCCGAATCCTTGACATCGCTGGGCGCGGGAACTTGCTTGCCGAGCAAGTTGTTCGTGCCCACGGCTTCGGGCTGGTAAGATTCGCCCCCAGCGGGCTTGACGCTGGTGCTCAGCCCCTCGAACGCCTGGCGCGGCGTGTTGACATTGGCCGCCACGAGCTGATCTCCAAAGTGCTGAGCCCACAAGCGGAACAGGAAATAGGCCGGGTAACGCTTCCAGGCGGACTTGTCGCCGGGCAGGTGCGGACCTTGAACCGCGCCCCAGTAGCCGTTGAGGAAATGCCAGTAGTTGGCCATCAAGATGTTCGAGTTGGGCTGCAGCAGAATGCGCTGGTAGTCTGAGGAGAACAGGGCCGGGCCAAACGCGAAGCGATACGGCTGAGGCTCTTCCTGCACCAGACCCACGTTGTATTCGGTGATGGCAAGAGGAACGTCACGACCTGCGAACTGGCGGACTTTGGCGCGGTATTGTTCCAGCATCGTGCCCGTCTGCTCGCCTGAGGCCATGCAAGCGCGCATCAGCTGATCTCGGGGCTGCAGGATCAAGCCGCCCGGAGCCCACACGCTGGCCACGTAGGTGTGCACGATGATGAAGTCGGCGCGGCCCTTGGTTTGGCTCAGCACGATTGGGTTCCACAAGTCGCCCGGCCCGGTTCCCGTTCCCATCAAGGCACCGATCTTGATTTTGGGGTCGATGGCGCGCATCTTCGCGGCGCACTCGTTGAACCAGGCCGCGTACTGAGCCGCCGTCCACTTCTGCCTGGGCAAGAGGTCGTGGTTGCCGTGGTCGGTCTCGTTGCCCATCTCGAAGTACTTGACCTCATAGGAAGCCGCGTGCCCATTGGCCGCGCGCTTCAAAGCCCAGGCGTGAGCCCCATCAGCGGGAGCGTTCAAATACTCAACCAAATCAGCGGCATCTTGAGGCGTGCCCGTGTAATCCGCGACTGTAATAAGCGGCTCGGCTCGCGTGGCCGCGCACAGCTTGAGGTATTCATCGAGCCCAAAGGCCCACTGCGGGCGCTCCTGAAGCGGGCCAATGGTTTCCTTCCAGTTGAAGCCATGAGCCAGGCAGCCCCCGGGATAGCGCAGAACTGAAGCGCCGATGTCGCGCGTGAACTGCACGGCCTGGAGAACAGGCGCGTTGGCGTCCGGGTTCCAGAAGCCATCGGCTGCGCGCGTGGTGTTGGGAGTGTCCGAAGGGCCGAAGATGTTCTTGCCGTTGGCCGCCTCGATGTTGTGCCCAAAGATCTTCCTGTTCACAGGCCCCAGTATCTGCTTCGCGTCAATGGAGATTGAGGCCTGGAGCGGCGCGAAGGCAACCGGCTCTCTGCGGGGCAGTTCGATCCCGCCCGACTGAGCTTGAGTAGCAGCAACGCAAGAGAAAAGGACGGTCAGAGCAAGAGGAAGGCGCATAGAGAAAGTGTGCCCCTTGAGGGCCAGCCGTGTATCGTCAAGTACTTGAGGGCCGCCCTGAAGTTTGTTCTCTGGCCCATCTTTGATTTCTTCAAGCTATAATGTGCGCCGACCCCACCACAAGTCCCCGAGGAGCTTATGAACCAGAATCCACCAACCAACCGCCTACGCGGTTCGCTGCCCAAGATCGGCATCCGGCCCACCATTGACGGGCGGCTCGGCGGCGTGCGCGAATCGCTTGAAGAGCAGACGATGCAGCTGGCGCGTGCCACAGCCGAGCTGATCCAATCCAACCACAAGCACGCTTGCGGGCTGCCTGTCGAGGTCGTGATCGCCGACTCGACCATCGGCGGCGTGTCTGAGGCGGCTCTGTGCGCCGAAAAGTTCGCGCGCGAGGGCGTGGGCGTCTCTCTCACCGTCACGCCCTGCTGGTGCTACGGGTCAGAAACGATGGACATGGACCCGCTCACGCCCAAGGCCGTGTGGGGCTTCAACGGAACCGTGCGTCCAGGCGCGGTTTATCTGGCCGCAGTTCTCTCGGCCCACGCGCAGAAGGGGCTACCGTCCTTTGGCATTTACGGCCACGATGTTCAGGACTCGCTCGAACAAGGCGGCATCCCAGACGACGTGAAGCAGAAGATCCTGCAGTTCGCGCGCGCCGGGCTCGCCGCAGCGACGATGAAGGGCTCGTCTTACCTCGCCATGGGCGGCGTCTCGATGGGCATTGCGGGCTCGATTGTGGATCAGCAATTCTTCCAGGAGTACTTGGGGATGCGCAACGAAAGCGTCGATATGAGCGAGTTCACACGCCGCATCGAACGCAACATCTTCGATCCCGAAGAATACGAGCGCGCGCTGAGCTGGGTCAAGAAAAACTGCAAGGAAGGGCTCGATTGGAACGACGAGGCGCACCAGCGTTCGCCCGAGAGCCACGAGCGCGAATGGGAGACTTCGGTCAAGATGGCGCTCATCGCGCGCGACCTGATGAACGGCAATGAGCGCCTGGCTGAGCTGGGCTGGGGCGAGGAAGCCGGGGGCCACAACGCCCTGGCCGGGGGCTTCCAGGGGCAGCGTCAGTGGACGGATCACGCGCCCAACGGCGACTTTCTCGAAGCCATCCTCAACACCTCGTTCGACTGGAACGGCCTGCGCCAGCCTTACATCATCGCTACTGAAAACGATGCCCTCAACGGAGCTTCGATGCTGTGGGGGCATTTGCTTACTCAGGGCGGCGCTCAGCTCTTCGCCGATGTGCGCACTTATTGGTCGCCTGAAGCGGTTCAGCGCGTCGCGGGCCACGAGCTCGAAGGCTTCGCCAGCGGAGGGTTCTTGCACCTCATCAACTCTGGCCCCGCTGCCCTGGATTGGACGGGCCAGGCCGAGCGGGATGGCGAGCCTTGCGTCAAGCCGTGGTACGAGGTGAGCGAAGACGAGGCACAGCAGTGCCTGGCAAGTACTTCGTGGTGCCCTTCGATGGGCGAGTATTTCCCAGGAGGCGGCTGGAGCACGGACTTCACCACGCGCGGCAAAATGCCGGTCACGATGTTCCGCATCAACATGGTGAAGGGGCTGGGGCCGGTGCTGCAGATCGCCGAGGGCTGGACCATTGATTTGCCCGCAGACGTGCACAAGACGCTGGACGAGCGCACCAACCCGACCTGGCCCACGACCTGGTTCGTGCCCAACCTGACCGGAGCAGGTGCCTTTTCCGATGTCTACAGCGTGATGAACGCCTGGGGCGCCAACCACGGGGCCATTAGCTACGGTCACATCGGCGGCGATTTGATCTCGCTGGCCTCCATTCTGCGCGTGCCCGTGGATATGCACAACGTGCCCCGCGAGCGCGTGTTTCGGCCTTCGAGCTGGAACCGCTTCGGCTCCATGGACGCTCAAAGCGGCGATTACCTCGCCTGCCAAACGTATGGACCGCTGTACAAATAGCAGGCCTTACAAAACAGTTGATGCCTGCAAGTACTTGCAGAGTGACTTCCTGGCACCTTGCTCCCATCGACTGCCCATAGGTCTTGAACTTGCATCGCGCCATGCTAAACCGTTGCAAAGGAAAGAGATGAACATCAAGAACAGCAAGCAGAACAGGACGTGGGTACTTGGCCTGAGCGCCGTTGTGCTGGCGAGCGGCTCGTGCGTGCGTGCGCAGGAAGCCCCTGACAGCACCGAGACGGACACCACGACTTCGAGCACCACGACCACCGACACTGCCGCCTCGGGTAGCACCTCGGGCAGCACCAGGATGGGCCGTAGCGTGGGCGCGGGCAGAAGCTCGAACATGAGCGGCATGAATATGCGCTCGATGAACGCCGCGATGCTGATCGCGACGCTGAGCGAGGAGAAGACCGAGATCGCGGCTCTCTCCGCACAGCAGGCCAAGTTCAGGCAGATGGGCGGGCGCGAGAACTTGCAGATCGCGCGGATGTGGGGGCGCTGGATCGCGGAGCACAAGGCCGGAGGACCGACCTTCATGCGCCTCATCAAGCAGAACGGCGGCGACCCCAACGAGGCTCACGTGCTGAAGCCCGCTGTGCTGGGCACGCGCCAGCAGATGCTGGACGCCACGCACAAGGATCACCAGGCCGCCGTGATGAGCTCGCAGATGCGCTACGGCATGACCAACTCCAGGGCCATCAAGCGCGCCATGCACATGAGGGGCAACCTGGCCCGCAAGCACCTGCGCCAGATGGCTCCCTACCACGCCATGCACAACATGATGAAGATGGACAAGATGAGCGTCCAGGGCTAATTCAGCAGGGCTAATTCAGCCTGCGCCAATCCAGAAGCGGCAAGTACTTCCCCAAGTACTTGCCGCTTTTGCATTTGCCTGGCACCCATATGGACTGGCGTTTTCTGTATCGTCTGCTGTATCGCCAGGCTGGCGCGGGATGAACTCAACGCCTGAGTTGAATCGGGCGATGGCGAAGGATGATGAAAGTCCCCAAATCTTCGTGCAAAGCGTGTAAGATGGGGCAGCACCGCATGAGCGGAAGGTGCTGGTAAAAATGGAGCACCTGGAACAACTATTGGCGCTGCGTGCGGGCCTTCAACTGCGCGAGCAGGAGCGTGAGGCGCTCAGGAAGATCGTGCAGGAGCGCCTGAACTCGCTCAAGCTCAGCCTGGAAAGCTACTGCTGCCTGCTCGAAGGCGGCGGGGCACAGGCGAGCCGGAATGAGGGCGAGTGGGCGCACATCTTCGCGCGCCTGACCAACAACGAAAGCTACTTCTTCCGCGACGCGGGCCAGCTCGCGCTGCTCGAAAGCACCATCTTGCCCCAGCTCATCGAGCGCAACCGCGCCACGCGCACGCTGCGCCTGTGGAGTGCTGGCTGCTCAACGGGAGAAGAGCCCTACTCGCTCGCGATGATACTGGACGAGGTGCTGCCGCGCAGCCAAAACTGGAACGTGCTGATTTTGGGCACGGACCTGAGCGAAGCGGCGGTGGCCAAAGCCGGGCGCGGCGTCTACGGCCCGTGGTCGTTTCGAGCCACGAGTCCGGGGCGGCGCGAGCGATATTTCCAGGCTCAACCCAGCGGCTCGGATAGATCGGGCTTGAGCCCGACAAGCGCAGCGCGGCGCGAGCACAACGACTTCACGGTTCGTCCAGGCATCCAGCAGATGGTCACGCTGCAAGTGGGCAATCTGGTCAGCGACGCTTTTCCTTCGCGCGCCAGCGGCCTCTTCGCTATGGACCTGATCGTGTGCCGCAACGTGTTCATCTACTTCGACCACAACGCCATCGCTCGCGTCGTCGAGAAGTTCAGCCGCACGCTGAGCCCTGGCTCTTACCTGCTCACGGGCCACGCCGAGCTGCACGGCGCTCCCCTGCACGGGCTCCAAGCCCGAGCTTTTCCCCAGAGCATCATTTACCAACGGGATCAGGTTCCTTCAACCGCTTCTGCTCCCACTTTCCCGCCTGCACCTGGGCCGCCTGCGTCTGTAAGTACTTGGACAAGCACTTGGAAGCACGATCTGCCCGCTCCTCCAACCGCTGCAAGTCAGCAAGCGCCCGTGCTTCCTTCGCCGGTGCCTGCCTCGCTTGTGCCTTCAAGGGAAGTCGTGGCTACCAATGAGACGGTGTTGCTGCTATGCTCAGCGCAGGTGCAGGCGGATGCGGGGCATTATGAGCGGGCGCGCGAGCTGTGCAGGCGCGCGATGGCGTTGGATGCGCTGTCGCCCGCGCCTCATCAGCTGCTGGCGCGCATGGCCTGGGAGCAAGGCGATCACGAGGAGGCCAAGAGCCTGTTCAAGAAGGTCATCTACCTCGCGCCCTCTCTGGTGTGGCCTTACATCGAGATGGACGCCATCTACAGGCACGAGCACGACTTGCAGCGCGCCCGCCTGATGCGCCGAGCCGCTCTGCAAGTACTTGCTGCTCTGCCTCCCGAAAGCCCTGTTCCCGAGGCCTCGCCTGTGCACGCTGCGCTGTCTGAGCGCGCCGAAGCCTCGCTTGCCCAGGGTCAAGTTGAAGGTGTGGTGTCGGTGCGGCAGCTGATCGAGCACCTCAAGGCGCTCGATTGATCTGTGTTTGCGCCTGGCCGCGTCCATGATCTTGCCTTCCGACGATCTTCACCATCCGCTTGCGCTTGTGCCCGGCAACGCCTCTTCGTCCGCGCCTCACGAAGGCACGCACTGGTGGCTTCTGTTTCGGGTGCAGGGCGCGCTCTATGGAATCGAGGCGGCTCCGGTGCGCGAGATTTTGGCTTTGCCCCAGATTTCGCCGCTGAGCGAGGCCGCGCCTTTTGTCATCGGCGTGGTGGATGTGCAAGGCTCCTTCGTGCCCGTAATAGATCTGAGCCTTCGTCTGGGGCGCTCGCCCGGGACTCTGCGGCTTAGCGTTCACGACAGCCTGATCCTGCTGGAGTGGAAGGATGTGCGCTGCGGCCTGGTTGTGAACGAGGTGCTTCGCGTCTGCGCGATCTCGCCCCAGGAAGAGCAACAGCCGCCCACCCCAGCGCTTGCAGGCGAGCAACCGCTCTTCATCCGCAGCATCGCGCGCGTGGACGAAGGGCTGGCGATGCTGCTGCAAACCGAGAATCTGTTGCGCCTGGAGACTGGCCTTAGCCCAAGCCAGACACAACCCAGCCCGGCCCAGCCAGGCTCAGCCCAGCCTCCAGTACTTGCCCGCGGCCGATGGCTACTTTGCTCTGGGAGCGAGCCAAGAGGAGCGCGCCTTGTTCGGGGAACGCGCGGCGCTTGAGCCAGCAAGCGCCAGACGAGGCCAGGGGTGGGCCCACGCCGTTTGCGGTTGTGAGGCTGGGGGGCGAGCAGTTCGGGCTGGCGCTTGAAGGGGTGCGCGAGTTTTGCGGGGTGCGCAACGCGTCGCCCGTGCCCTGCTGCCCGCCGCACATCGTGGGCCAGATGAACCTGCGCGGCGACATCCTGACGCTGATCGACATCCGCTCGCTGCTGGGAGCGCGCTCCACGCCGCCAGGCCAGGGGCCAGGCCAACCTCAGGACAAAGTTGTCGTGATGGAAAGCCAGGGAATGCTGACTGGAGTGTTGGTGGACGAGGTGCTGGATGTGCTGTACCTGAGCCCGTCCGCCATCGACGCCACGCCCGCAGCCGCTCCGCAGATGAGCGGCAAGTACTTCAGCGGCGGCGTGCGGCACGGCGCCCAAATGCTGTGCCTGCTGGACCTGCCCAAAATGCTGCGCGAAGGTGGTCTGGAAGTGGACGAGACTGTGTGAAGGGCTCCAAGTACTTAAGGGCAGAGAACACAAAAGCAACGCAGTTGGCAGAACAAAACCAAGGAGAATTTATGCGCTCACACAAGATGAAGATTAAGGACAAGCTGTCTCTGTTGGTCGCTCTTTTCGTGCTGGGCTTCGTCGTCTTTGGCTTGGTCGCGCTCAGCACGCTCAGCACGCTCAAAGTCAATGGGCCTTACTACAAGCAAATTATTGTGGGCAAGGATCTGGTCGCCGACATCCTGCCGCCGCCCGAGTACGTCATCGAGGCTTACCTGACGGCGCACCAGATCGCGGACCCGGCTTACCGCTCGCAGCTTGAGGGCCCGGCTGGGCTCGTCGCCAGAAGCGAGCGGCTGCGCCAGGAATACGACACGCGCCACGAAGTGTGGGCCAAGGATCTGACCGATGAGACATCTGGCGACCGCAGCCTGCGCACCATGATGATCGACACCTCCTACAGGCCCGCGATCCAGTTCCTCAACACCCTGCACAACAGCCTGATTCCAGCCGCGCGCGGGGGAGACTACAAGACGGCGCGCTCGTTGCTGCTTGGCCCGCTCTCGCAGACCTACAACGAGCACCGCACGGCCATCGACCAGGTCGTCAAGATGGCCAACGAGCGCGATGCACGCCTGGAAACCGAGGCCAGCGAAGTCATCGCGCGGCGCACCCTGACCTTGATCGCTCTGGGCATAAGCATCGTTTTGCTGGCGGCTGTTGGCATAGGCATCTTCCTCAACCGCTCGATTGCCAACGCGCTGCAGGACACGGCCAACGCTCTTTCCAGCACGTCCTCGCAGATCGCGGCCACCATGGAAGAGCACGAGCGTACGGCCATGCACCAGACAACAGCGACCATGGATGAGCTGGACGCCTCGTTCACGCAGACCGCGGGCATGGTGAGCAGCTCGGCTGAGGCAGCGCAGCAAGCGGTCGCGGTGGCCGAAGACGGCGTGCGCGCGGGACGCCAGACACGCGAGGGCATGGTCAGCCTCAAGCAGAAGGTCAACGTGATCGCCGAGCAAATCACCCGGCTCAGCGAGCAGACAGGACAGATCGGAGCCATCACCAACCTGGTCTCGGATTTGGCCAACCAGACCAATATGCTGGCCCTCAACGCTGCCGTCGAAGCGGCACGGGCCGGAGAGCACGGCAAGGGCTTCAGCGTCGTCGCCAGCGAGATACGCAAGCTGGCCGATGAAAGCAAGAAATCCGCCGAGCGCATCAACAGCCTGGTCGAGCAGATCCAGAAGGCCACCAACGCCACTGTTATGGCCACCGAGGAAGGCACCAAAACCGTTGAGCAGGGCATCCGCCTGGCCGACGAAACCGTGAACGCCTTTCAGATGGTCACAACTTCGAGCAACGCCACTTCCATGGCCTCGCAACAGACCCTGCTCAGCGTCCCCCAGCAGGTCACGGCTGTTAAGCAGGTGCTGACTTCGATGGACGCGCTCAATACGGGAGCCCGCGAAACCGCCGACGGCATCGGCCAGACCAAGATCGGCATCGACAACCTGCGCCTGACCGCCCTCAAGCTCAAGGAAATGATTTAGGCAGCACTTAGAACCTGAGCGCCTTCCAGAGCCATTCAGGTGCGGCTCAAGTACTTGAAGCTCTTGAAGCTTTATACCCTCCACCTTCCAATCCATGATCGAAGACGAAGAACTGCGTGCTCTCTTCGCGACCGAGAGCGAGGAGCACCTGCAAAGCCTGGACGAGGGGCTGCTGCGCCTGGAAGCAAGCCCGCGCGAGGCCTCGACGCTGGAAGAGGTGTTCAGGGCCGCGCACTCGCTCAAGGGCACGGCGAGGATGCTGGGCGTGGATGGCGTCGAGACACTGGCTCACCACCTGGAAGACGAACTGGGCGGCGCCAAGCGAGGCCGCATCCTGCTCGACTCGCACGCCATCGACCGCCTGTGCTTTGGCGTGGACGCCATCCGCCGCTTCGTGCGCGAAGCCGTCTCGGGCACGCCCTGCTCCATCGACTTGACAAACGCCCTGTCTCAGCTCGCCGGCCACACTCCACTCGACTCCGCTCACGCCGCGCCGCCCGCACCAGAAGAACCCGCACCAGAAGAACTCGCACCAAGCAAAGAGGAACAGCAGGAAGCGGAAGCAGGGCCAGATGAAATGGTGCCGCCCGAGTTCGCGTCGCGCCTCAAGTACTTGCAGGAGATGTCCGCGCTTCAAAATCAGCAGGAAGCAAGTGGCCAGATGCAGCCTGCCGCTTACGAGGAGCCAGAGCAAGCAGCGGCTGAGACCAAGCAGACCGACCTCAAGTACTTGCAAGCGCAAGGTGCACCGTTTGTGATCGAGCACGCCGCGATTCCGCTGCCGCCGGCCGCCGCGCCGCCGGCCCTTGAAGCCGCGACGCCAGGGCCTCTGGTGGAGGCTCAGCTTGTGGTGGCTCCGCCCGCCGTTTTAGCAGCGCCCGAACCGGGCGGAGTTCAGGAAGCGTCGATTCAGGCCGTGGTGGAAGCGTTGCCCGAAGGCGGCGAGGTGGCACCTGCTGAGTTCAAGATCCAGACCATGAGGGTGCCCCCGGCGCGGCTGGACGCGCTGATGACGCTGGCCTCGGAGCTTTCGGTGACGACGACACGGGTGGCGCGCGGGCTGTCTCTTCTGGACGCGCTGCACACGCTGGCCGATGAGTGGAGCAAGGACTCGGCCCGAACACGGGGGACGCTGGGCTCTTTGCTGCAGGTGGGCTCGCACAGCGAAGGGGAAGGGAGCAGCCTGCGCAGGCTGAGCGAGTTCCACGAGCGCGAGCAGGTGCGCCTGCTGCAGTTGGAGGCCACGCTGGAGGACATGGCGCGCCTGAGCTTTGTGGCCGGAGAGATGGAAGAGGGCATCCGCGATGTGCGGCTGCTGCCCTTTTCGACGATCTTCAGCCTCTTCGCGCGGCCCGTGCGAGACCTGGCGCGTGAGCAGCAGAAGGAAGTCCAACTCCTCGTGGAAGGCGGCGAGACGCCAGCCGACAAGCGCATATTGGAAGAGCTCAAGGATCCTCTGCTGCACATGATCCGCAACTCGATCGACCACGGCGTCGAAGTGCCCGAGGCCAGGCTGCGCGCGAACAAGCCGCGCTTGGCCACATTGCGCCTGCGCGCCCGGCAAACCGCCTCGAACGTGATCGTCGAACTCAGCGACGACGGGCGCGGGCTGAGCCTGGAAGGAATCAAGCGCGCTGCCCTCAAGCGTCGCCTGCACACGCCCGAGGAGCTGGAAGCGATGCCAGACGAGCAGATCCACGCCCTGATCTTTGCGCCTGGCTTCTCGACCAGCACGATCATTACCGATGTGTCGGGGCGAGGCGTGGGCATGGACGTGGTGCGCACGAATGTCGAGAAGCTCAAGGGCATGATCCAGGTGCGCTCGGAGCCGGGCCACGGCACCTCGTTCCTCATCCGCCTGCCCATCACGCTGGCCAGCACACGCGTGCTCCTGGTTCAAGTCGGGGCCCAGCCCTACGCGATTCCCATCGAGTTCGTGCACAGCCTGATGCCCGTGGCGGCCGAGCAGTTCTTTACGGTCGAGGGCCGCGACACCATTTTGTTCGAGGACAAGGCGCTCGTCGTGGCCAGGCTGAGCGACTTGCTTGAAGTCAAAGCAGCAAGCAGCCAGAGCCCCGCTTCCAAGGCCACCTGCGTGGTGCTGGAAGTGGGCGAGGAGAAGGCCGGGTTGCTGGTGGACGCTCTGCTGGACGAGCAGGAGGTTATGCTCAAGCCTCTTGGGGCCATGCTGAAGAGGGTGCGCAATATTTCGGGCGCGACCATCCTGGGCACGGGCGAGGTGTGCCTGATCCTGAACCCACACGACCTGCTCAAATCCATGCACCTGTCACAGACCACACGCCCACTGAGCCCTTCAGCCCCAGATGAAGTGGCGCAGGAGCGGCGCAAGTTGGTGCTGCTGGCCGAAGACTCGCTGGCCACGCGCACCCTGGAAAAGCGCATCTTAGAAGCGGCCGGCTACCAGGTCGTTACTGCCGTGGATGGCGCGGATGCCTTTGCCAAGCTGGGCTCGCACCCCTTCGACGCCGTGGTCTCGGACATCGAGATGCCCAACCTGAGCGGCCTGGGTTTGGCAGCCAGAATCAGGCAGGACGCGCGCTACAACGAGCTGCCCATCATCCTGGTGACCTCGCTGGCCTCCGAAGACGATCGGCGGCGCGGGGCCGAGGCCGGGGCCAACGCTTATATCACCAAGGGCTCCTTCGAGCAAAAGGCCCTGCTGGACGCGCTGGGGAGGCTCGTCTAAGTGGCTCCACCTCCGCTCTTCGGGACCAGGCCTGCTCCTCACGCCGCGAGCGAGCGGATTCGCGTTTTCCTGGTCGATGATTCGCCCGTAGCTCTGCTCTTGCTGCAGCGCCTGCTGAGTTTGGACGGGAAGATCCAGGTCGTGGGCACGGCGCGCAACGGGCGCGAGGCCATGGTTCTCTTGAAGGCCTCGCAGCCCGATGTCATCATCACCGATTATCATATGCCTGTCATGGACGGACTGGCTCTGGTGAAGGCCATGATGGAAAGGTTCCCACGCCCGATACTGGTGGTGTCCTCAGCTGTGGGCGCGGACCAGGAAGCGGCCTTCGCGTTGCTGCAGGCCGGAGCCGTAGATTTGTTCCCCAAGCCTCAGGGGCTGGGAAACATGAAAGAAGTCTCGGCTCAATTGGCGCAGAAGATTCATATGCTGGCCGGAGTCGTCGTCATCTCGCGCCGCGACCTTTCCACACCCGCTGCGTTTCCGGCCACTCCAGGCACGGACACACCACCTGCTCGCCCGGCTCAGCCCTCCAATGGCAATGGAGCAAGCGACACAGGGGCGTGTGCTCCAACCACGCCGGGCCAAACGCCTGGGGGTGCCACGGGTGCAAGCACCACAGGTGCAAGTACTTGGAGCGCGGCTGCTGCGGGCGCGGCCATTCTTGCTCCTGCTCCTCGTCGCGGTTACTTGGGGCGCGTGGTTTCGGCGCACTCGATTGCGCCACGATCAGTGCCATCGCGCGTGATGGCCATCGGTGCCTCGACTGGGGGGCCACAAGCGCTGCAGACCATTTTCAGCGCTCTGCCCGCGAGCTTCCCGTGCCCGATTTTGTGCGTGCAGCACATCAGTCACGGCTTTTTAGATGGGCTTGTCGAATGGCTGAACCGCTGCTGCCGCCTTTCAGTGCAGGTGGCCGAGCACGGCGAGAAGGCACGCGCCGGCGTGATCTACTTCGCGCCCCAGGACAAGCACCTGGAAATCGACGCGCGCTGCTGCCTCCTCCACTCGCAGGCGCCGCCCGTGGATGGACACAGACCCTCGGTCACGGCTCTGTTCGACTCGGTGGCACGCTCCCTTGGTGAGCAGGGCGTAGGAGTTTTGCTGACCGGCATGGGCGGCGACGGGGGCGAGGGGCTCCTGGAAATGGCACGGCGTGGGGCAGCGACCATCGCGCAGGACGAGGCCAGCAGCATCATCTTCGGGATGCCGCGCCAGGCCATCGAGATAGGAGCCGCTCAGTATGTGCTTCCGCTCGATCAAGTCGCTCCGGCCCTGGAGCGGCTGGCACTTCCTCCGCTGCCCCCGGCGCTCAGCCCGAAGAAATAAACCTGGAATCGACAACATGGCCAGAAACAGTGCTACAATGGCGCCAGCAGGCCCGACAGGGCGAGGGATTAGCCGGGCAATTGAGCTAAGCCATGAGTGGAACCAAAAAGATTCTGATCGCTGATGACAGCCCGGTGGTGTCCAAGGTGCTGTCGATGGTCCTGCGTGGTGGCGGCTACGAGGTCGTGCTGGCGTGTGACGGCATTGAAGCGACGCAAGCCGTGTACAACGAGATGCCGGACTTGATCGTGCTCGACATCTTCATGCCGCGCATGAACGGCTACCAAGTCTGCCGCCTGCTCAAGCACGATCCCGCCGTGGCTCACATCCCGGTCATCATCAACACGGGCTCCGAAGGACGTGGCGCTGAATTCTGGAGCCGCCACACTGGGGCCGACGCCTTTATGCTCAAGGGCTCGCCGCCGCGCGACCTGCTCGCCCTCATCAGCACAACCCTCGAAGGCCGCCGCGCGCAGCCCGCCGTGCGCCCTCGCTCGCCCGGACCCGAGGAAATCCTTTCCAAAGTCAGCGCTCTGGCCGACGCAGAGCTGCACGAGACCACGATCAAGGGGCTTGAGCTCAAGACCATCGTGGACAACCTGTGCGAAGGCATCCTGGTACTCAACGAGCAAGGCTGCGTGTCGAGCGCCAACCACTTCCTGTGCCGGATGCTGGGTAAGGAGGAAGCCGAAGTGCTGGGCAAGCACGCGCCCGAAGTACTTGGAGAGCCAGCCGGCGAGCAGGCTCAGCGCCTCTGCGAGCAGGCGCTTCAAGGCAGGGAAACGCTCAGCGTGGACTCGGTGCTCTGCGACACTCAGGGTCGTGAGACGCCCGTGTCGATCAACGTGGCTCCTCTCAACGACTATCTGGGCGAGGTAGTTGGCTGCGTGGCTTTGTTCCAGGACATCACGCGGCGCAAGCAGGTCGAGGGGCTGATCCAGCTCAAGAACGACCTGACCGACATGATTATCCACGACCTGCGTACCCCGCTAACTTCAGTTCTGACCGGGCTGCAGAGCGTGGAGATGCTGGGCGAGGTCAACGAGGATCAGAAGGAGTTGCTGGGCATCTCGATGAACGGAGGGCACGTGCTTCTGGGCATGATCAATGACCTGCTCGACATCTCCAAGATGGAAGACGGCTCGCTGCAGCTGGAGCGCGCTCCCGCCGATGTGCAGGAGCTCGTCGTGCGCGCCATCAGCCAGGTGTCAACTCTGGCCACAGCCAAGGGCATCGAGCTGGAGTGCATCGTCGAGCCGGGCCTGCCTCCTCTGTACACCGACGAGGACAAGCTGGTGCGTATGCTGGTGAACCTGCTTTCGAACGCCATCAAGTTCACGCCCCAGTACGGGACGACGACTCTGTCCGCGCGCTTCGTGCTTCGCCCTGAGCGCCGCGACTCGGTCGTGTTCGAGTGCCGAGACAGCGGCGAGGGCATCCCGGAGGAAGCGTTCACGCGCATCTTCGAGAAGTTCGGCTAGGTCGAGGGGCGCCAGGGCGGGCGCAAGATGTCAACGGGCCTGGGCCTCACGTTCTGCAAGATGGTGACCCTGGCCCATGGAGGCCGCATCTGGGTCGAGAGCGAGGTCGGAGTCGGTAGCGCCTTCTCCTTCGCCATTCCAGCCACAAATTAACTCAGCAGTTGCTCTCGCACGCTGCAAGCCAAGCCAGGGCAACCGCATCAAGGTTTCCTCCGCTTGGAAACGAGGAGTTGCGCAGTTCATAGAGGCGCATTGCACTGCGCCCCAGCTATGGGCTCAACTGCGTCACTCCCAGAAATAGCAGCAAAGCAGAAGGAAGGGCCATCTCGACGAGTTGAAGCCTTTCTCACGCAATTGCCCTGGTTTGTGTGGTGCGCCAGAGTCATTTGTGGTTAATGTAGGCCCAGTTCGGCGCGGACTTGCTTGACGCCGTCGCACATATTCTTGAGCTTCTGGCGCGCGGCCCAGCGCGCGGTCTGGCTCAGGCCGCAGTCGGGCGCAAACGACAACCTTTCGGGCGGCGCGAACTCCAGGCACTTGCGCACGCGGGCCGCCACATCCGCGGGCGTCTCGATGTAGTAGCTCTTGACATCCACGATGCCCACCGAAACGTCGCGCCTCAGCGCGAGTTCGCGGATGATCTCGATCTCCGCGAACTCGCGCGAAGCCATCTCCAGATGCACCTCGTCCACCGCGAAGTCCAAAAACGCCGGGAACATCAGGCCATACGAACGCGGCCCGACGGCGCGCGCCTTGTAGTTGCCAAAGCACAAATGCGTGGACAAGCGGCAGCGCCCGGCGACTCGCGCCACCGTGCGGTTAAAAATATCCACGAAGCGGCGCGTGTCTTCTTTGTGCGCGTAGCAGCTCATTGAGGGCTCATCGACCGTGATCTCGGAGCAACCTGCTTCGACCAGACGCTCCAGCTCGCGCGAAACCAGGGGCAGCAGAGCCTCAGTCAAGGCCCAGCGGTCGCGGTACATGGCGTTGGGCAACAGCCTTCCCGAAAGCGTGTAGGGGCCGGGCACCGAGGCCTTGAGTACAGGTGCGCGCTGGCCCAGCAGAGCTAAGTGAGGAGCCGCGACGCGCTTGAGCCGCTCGAACTCCTCGACGGCTCCCAGGCCGCGCGGCGCTTCGATGATGCCCTTGGCCGCGTGCTTGCCCCTCTGGTCGTGAGCCGGAGGCCCGAAGCGGCGCGCAGGCGCGGACTCCAGGTCGATGTTCGACAAGAAGCCGTAGAACGAGAGGTTGAAGTCCAGACGCGTCTGCTCGCCATCGGTGATGACATCCAGTCCGCAGGCGATCTGATCGTGCAAGGCGGCGATTACGGCATCTTCTTGCAGCTCGGCCTTGTCCGCAGGCCCGAACTCATCGAGGTGCGAAACTGAGAACTCCAGCCAGCCCGGAAAGGGATAGGAGCCAATAACAGTGGTGCGCAGGGGAATGGGTTGCATAGCTTCAAATTAAGCACAAACCGACACCTATGAAGCGGATGAGGGAAATCCACAAGTACTTGCACGCTCAATTTTTACTTTTCTCTTGTGCGGGCGCTTAAGCCAGGCCGCGCCTACTCTTCCTCGCGCGACACGTAGGACTCGATTCCCACGCGCCTATACAGCCTGGACAAGCGGTGCGCGTGCTCATCGTAAGCCGCCTCGAACAGTTCCGTGGCGCGCTTGGAGCCCACCAGAGCTGCACCCGTGAGCACTCGGGGCGGCTTGCCCATTTGAACCAGACGCTGCGCAACTTCGGCCTTCACCGAGTTCACCAGCAGGCAGCCGCCCACGGTTGAGCCCGGCGCAACAGGCGTATCGAGCCCTTCGATGAAGACCATGGCATCGCCTGGAGGCGCGCCGGTGTCGAGCACAAGTTCCGAGAAATCTTGCAGCTTGAGCCCATCTGGACGCTTAGAAACCGAGGCCCTGGAGTGAGCCAGCGAGATAATCGAGACGACCTTAACGCCGTGCTTGTGGAACTGCTCGGCCACTTCGATGGGCACCACGTTGCAGCCCGATGACGAGATAATCAGCGCGCTGTCTTGAGCCGAGAGGTCGAAGTTGCGCAGCATCCGCTCGGCCAAGCCCGAAACGTTTTCCAGGAACATAGCCTGGCGCTGCCCATTGGCGCCCACGACCAGGTTGTGGAACGAAAGCGACAGCTCAACCAGGGGGTTGAAACCGGGAAACGAGCCGTAGCGCGGCCACATCTCCTCGACCATGATGCGCGAGTGACCGGAGCCAAAGACGTGCACCATACGCCCCACCGCAATCGAAGCCGCGAATAAATCCGCTGCCTCTTCAATTGCGCCCTGCTGAGCGGCCACAGCTTCAATCAACCCTCGGCACTTCTCCAGATACTGCAACGCTGCCATTCAACTCCTTTTGCTTCCCACAGATGGCCACGGAGAACCACAGAGAGTTCTTGAAGAGAGCGCAAGTACTTGCTCTTGAATTTCCTCCGTGCATCTCTGAAATTCTCCGTGGTCATCTGCGGCTTGCCTTCAGGAGTCGCGCGCACGGCCTTGATGTTGGTGCCTCCGCTGTCGATGCCCAGCGCGTAGCTCATCGTTGTTCCCGAAACTCGCGGCCCTGGGCTCCGCGTCTTGAGCTGCCAGATTACAGGCTCGCGGCGGCCTGGGCCAGCACTTCGCGAGCGGCCTGGGCGCTTTGCCTGCGATCGCCGAAAGCCCCGGTTTCCAGCGTGATGAAGCCTTTGTAGCCCACGCGCCTCAGCTCGCGCAGAACATCCGCGAGAGGAACTTCGCCCTGGCCCAGAGGAACAGGGTTCAGGCCATGCGTAGCCTCAGCGGGTCTGGTGCTCGGGCTCTGGAACTCCTTGGCGTGCACGCGCACGATGCGCGTGCCCAGGGCGCGCACTTCGGCTACGGGATCGTGGCCCCAGTTCATGCTGTTGCCCATGTCCCAGTAGTCGCCCACGTGCGTCGAGATGGTGGCGTCGATCAGGCGCGCGGCCACTTCACCAGGCAAAGTGTGCTCGATGGCCATGAACACGCTGGCCTTGGCCGCCTCGCCCGCAAGTACTTGCAGCGTCATTAGCAGCCTCTCCTGGCCAGCTTTGTCGGTCAGCTCACGCTCAGCCGCACCAAAAAAGGGAATCAGCAAAGCCGTGGCGCCTAAATCATGGGCCAGGCTCAGCCCGTCGCGAATGGCCTGCACGCCCCGCGCTCGCACCTGCGCATCCTCCGAGGCCACGCCTCCATTGTTGAGGAAGTGCGCGCACACAGCATGGATCTGCACTCCGGCTGCCTCAGCCGAAGCCTTGATCGAAGCGCGCTCAGCAGGCGCCAGAAACCCGCCTTCCAAGATTTCCTCGGGGGCATTCCAGTCCAGCTCCACGCCCTCGAAGCCCAGCTCGCGAGCGGTCTGGAACACGGTGCTCAATGGCTCGCCCAGCACATTCTGCAAAACGCCAAATTGAAAAGACATAAGATGTAAAATTCCGCGCCTTCATACTCCCGACCGATGCAGTTGATCCATAGGGGCGCACAGCAATGCGCCCTCCATCATACGCACCCTCTTCCGAGGGTGCATAGCAATGCGCCCTTACAGAGACTCTCTTTACTCCTTAATCGCTCGCCACCTTCTCCGGCTGCCCTGACTTCAGCGAGGCGTTGGCCGCCAGCGTGACGGCCAGTGTCCTGGCGGCGGCGGCGTAATCGGAGCGAATCAGGCTCTTGTCGCCGGTCTCGATGGCCTGGAGGAATTGCTGCACCTGGCGGAAGTAGCCCGCTTCCTCGCCCTTGAACTTCAGCTCTTCCTGCCCATCGCGGCCTTCGAGCACATGATCGTGCGTGAGCTTGAGATACAAGTCGCGGCCCGCAAGCTCAGTAGCGAAGCCCTCGCCCACGTTGGCGCAGCAAGTCGAGTGGATGTTGCCGCAGGCGCCGCTGCGGAACCTCAAGTTGGCCACGGTCGAGTCCTCGAAGTTCGCGATGTCGTCGCCCAAACCCTTGTGGCCGTAGCAGAACACTTCATCCACTTTGCCCAGGAACAAGCGCAGCAGATCGAAGACGTGCGTCGATTGCTCCAGCATCTGCCCGCCCGAGACGCTGCCTTTGCCCCACCAGGGATGCGCTCCCATGCGGCACATGAAGCGGCCCAGACCGAGCCCGATCGGGCGTGCGCCGATGATCTCTCGCGCCTTTTGGGTAATGTCCGAGTAGCGCGCCATGTAGCCCACCTGGTTCAAGACGCCCGCTTGCTGCACAGCATCGCGGGTGCGGCGCACCACATCCCAGTTCAACCCAACAGGCTTGGCCACAAAGATCGCGGCTCCGGCACGAGCCGCATCCTCGACCTGCGAGCCATGAGCGCCCGGAGGAATCGAGATGAACACGGCCTCGGGCGCAACAGAACGCAGCATCTCGCGATGATCCGTAAAGGCCCGCGCGCCGTGCTCCTGAGCGACAGATTGCGCGCGCTCCTGGTTGATGTCGCAGATGCCGATGACCTCGCGCTCGCGCCCCAGCTTCTTGAGCGAATCGCGGTAGTTGCCCGCGATGCCCCCAACTCCAATCATGGCAATTTTCATGGTTCTCCAGGATTCACCACAGATGCGGTGCAAGTAGCGGTGCAAGTACTTGCACCGCATCTGTAGCCAATCACAATCAGCTTATGCTCCAGCCCGCGTCCACGATCAGAGTGTCGCCCGTAATGACCTTCGAGTCGTCGCTGAGCAAGAACAGCGCGGCGCGCGCCACATCGATGGCCTCGATCATGTCCTCAACCAAGGGTTGCTTCTTCTTCATCAAGCTCAGGATCTCGGGGCTCTGCTGGGCGCGCGCGCTCATGGGCGTGCGAATTAAGCTGGGCGCGAGGACGTTGACGCGGATCTTGTGCGGCGCGTAGTAGGAGGCCATCGAGCGCGTCATGCCAATGATAGCGCCCTTGCTCGCGGCGTAGGCGTGCGTGGCGAAGAAGTCGCGCTGGGGCGAAAATCCCAGCACGCTGGCCATGTTCAAGATCGTGCCGCGCAAGCCGCTCGGGGCGACTTCCTGCTCCAGCATTCGGTTCAGGACAGCCCGGCAGAAGAAGAACATCCCCTTGACATTGGTGTCCAGCGTCACATCCCAGCCCGCTTCGCTGGTCTCATGTAAAGGCCCGTCCCCGAACTTGCGGCCCGAAATCCCGGCCACGTTGAACAGGGCATCCACGCCGCCCAGGGCCTTGACGCAGCTCGCCACCGCAGCCTCGACTTGCTCCTCGTGCGTCTGATCCGCCGCGAAGTAAGCGCAGTTTCCTCCTGTGCTTTGAATCTCCTCGGCCAGGGCCTGGCAGTTCTCCTCGTGGCGCGAGACGACAAAGACGCGCGCTCCAGCCCGAGCCGCCAGCTTAGCCGTCTCGCCGCCGATGCCCGTCGAGCCCACGATGAGCACGCGCTGTTCTGTCATGTCGTTCATAAGGAGGTGGCGTGGTGGCGCAAGTACTTGCAGCCCCGCCGGAACTTCTTCAGCCGCTGTTGTGGGCAACTCCGGGCGCTGAGCCTGCGGGCAGAGAACGCACCTGGCCCGGAACCTTGGGCTGGCCTTGGGAAGCCGAGGCGATGGCCGCGAAGCACAATGCCAGCGACTTCAAGTTGTTGCGCGCCGAGTTGAGGGGCTCACGCTTCTCTTCGATGGCGCACAGCAGCTCGGACATGGTGCCGCGGAAGCCGTCGTTGAACCACTTGCTCTGCAAGCTCGGCTGGGCCACGCCCGCTTCCGTGGTGAGCGAAACGCTCTGCTTGCCCAGATCCGGACCTGTTGAATACAAGGTGCCCCGTGTGCCGCCGATCAGCGTTTCGTCGCGGCTTCCAAAGGGCAAGGCGGCGTCGAAGGCCATGCTGCCCTGCCCTCCCCGGAACTCAAACGCGACCTGAGCCAGCATCGGAGGCTCGATGCTCTGCCCCGAAGCCCGCGAGCGCGTGGCGTAGATGCGCGTGGCCTCAACGCCAGCCGCACTCAGGATGGTGGAGGCGAAGTCGAACCAGTGGATGGCAAAGTCATACAGCACCACGTCGCGGATGCGCTCGAAAGGCGTGCCCTGAATCCAGGTGTGATCCCAGTGCACACGGGCGTGCAGGCTCATCAGCTCGCCCACCAGCCCAGCGCGCACGGCCTCGCGCAAGTAAGAAAAGTGCGGCGCCCAACGCCCGTTCTGGTTGACTGCCAGCTTCAAGCCCTGCAAGTCGGCTAAATCAGCCAGTTCGTCGCCCGTGTCCAGGTCAAGCACGAAGGGCTTTTGCGACAGCACGTGCTTGCCCGATTGCAGAGCCTGGCGAATCAGGTGCACGCGATCCAAGGGGTGCGTGGCGATGTCCACGACCTCGATGTCCGAGCGCTCAAGTACTTGAGCGGCGTCCGTGTAAACATCAGCGCGAGGATAAAACTCGTCGCGACGGCGCTCGGCGTTGGCCCGGACGAGGTCGCACAAAGCGACGACGTTGTAACCCGCTTCCCTGTAAGCGCCCAGGTGCGCCTGCGTGATGCCGCCGCAACCGATCAAACCGATGTTGGGCTGATAGCTTGTGGGCTGGCGCGGCTGATACGGCAGAGAAGGCGCTTCCAGCTGCGATTGCGAGCCCGTGGACTTGAGCGCGTAATCGTCCTCCGACTTCTGGGTTGTGGCCTCGGACATCAGGTTTCGATCCCTCAAGTACTTGCAGCTTGTTCCAGCAACTCAGTCCAGCAGCTTAACGGTACGCTTCTCGCTCGCGCTCAGGAGAGCCGAGTCCACGATGCGCTGCCCGATGCGGCACACATCGGGGCGCAGCGGCCCGTGCAGCTCAGCTCCTGTCTCGAAGTGGTGCACCAGATGCGCGATCACGCCCTTCATGTGCTCGGGCTGCTTGTCCACTGGAATCTGGTGCGCCTGGGGGCTGTCCTGGGTTTGCAGGCTCACCACGCTCTCGTAATCGTAGCTGGCGATGGTGCCGCGCGTGCCCACGATGTTGAAGCCGCACTTGGGCTGGGGCTGCTCAACCCAGGGATCAGAAAAAGTGCCCCAGCACGTCTCGAACTTGGACAAGCCCCTCTCGTAGCGCGCGATGGTCACGGAATGCTCGTCCACTTCCAGGCCTGGCCTCTGATCCGTCATCGCCGTGACTTCCACAGGAGCCTGATTGCCATAGAACCACGTACCCAGCGTCACGCCGTAGCCCAAATAATCGAGCAAGGAACCGCCGCCTGCAGCCTTCTGATACCACCAAGACTCGCCCTTGAGCCGATTGGCTTCTTCCTCCGAAACCTCCGCTTTGTCCGCCACATGGCGCAGCGGGCCTCGGTTGCCATCGTAATAATGCACCTCGATGACCTCGCCTATGCTGCCCTCATCAATCAAGCGCTTGGTCGTCAGGTGCGGCGGATACCAGGCCAGAGGCCAGTTGATAATCAAGCTCTTGCCGCTTTTTTGCATGGCCGCGATCATGCGATCAGCATCCCGCAGCGAGGCCGCGAAGGGCTTTTCCAGCAGAACATGGCAGCCCAGGGGAGCCAGGGCTTCCACATAATCCGCGTGCTCGCCTGTCTTGGCGCACACCATCACCACATCGGGCCGCGTCTGCTCAACGCAGGCCAGGAAGTCACGAAAAACGCGCTCCTCGGCGATGCCCAGGCTCGCGATCGAGCCCTGCATCCGCGCCCTGTCCCCGTCCGCGATGCCCGCGATTGTGCAGGCAGGATGCTCGTGCACCTGGCGCAAGAGGTCGCCCATGTGCATATGGTCGAAGTTCACGCCCGCAAAGCGTAGCTCCCGGCTTATAGGCCCTCCACAAGTACTTGGTTCACGGCCATTGTAACCCCGCCCCAACACCCCGTCAAGCGTCCAATTCGATGATCCAAAAACAGCATCCATCAACGCCCAACTGAAACCAACCGTTATAAAGAAGAGACAAGGCCACAGCATCCAGGAGAGGAGATTTCAAGCCCAGGCTTTGGGAGGCGAGCATGAAGAAACCTGCAGAATTGGCGAGGGTTTAAGGCGGACAAAGAGAAAGCCTCAAGTACTTGGGTGCACTTGAGGCTGTGAATTCCTGGTCCTTAATGCGGCTCTGGAGCGAGCAGGACGGCTTCTATGAGGCCCGGGAAGCGCTTGTCCAGGTCTTCGCGCAGCGAGATGCAGCGCTGGGTGCCATTGAGCCTGGTCCAGATCACACCGGCTTCACGCAGCACTTTGAAGTGGTGCGACATCGTGGGGCGCGGGATTTCATTGAGGCACTTTCCACAGCTCTGCTCGCCGCTCTCCGCCAGCAGGCGCACGATATGAAGGCGCACAGGATCGCTCAGGGCGTGCAAAACTGTCGTCAATCCAACCGAAACCAAATCAGGGTGCTGCAACCGTCGCATAATGCTCTCTTTGTTGTGCAGATCTTTACTGTTCTTCCAGGCGCCCCGGAACGGCGCCCACATCATTGAAAAAGTGACAAAGCGTAGAATAAACACGGTTAGCAACCTGTCAGGTTCAGCTAAATCTGCGCCAGAACCTTCCTTGCCCCACGTGCTCAGCAGCATCTACAGCGATGATGTTTATCTACTCTCGGCAAATCCGCCGCCAAAGTTGACGCGGTCGTTCGCCTGATGGTAGACCCTCCGTAGCGTGATAGGTCTACCACACAGATCTACCACAGCTCGGCGCGAGGGAACGTTTATCGCACGCTGCCGTCTCGCACGTATCTGTTTCGAGTTTTCTCGAAGCAGCGAGTAGCCCTGGGTTCAGTGAGAGTTAAGGAGAAGACGGAATGTCTAAGGCAGCATCGGTGGAGACGGCTGATTTTGAGCGTGAGGTTTTGCAGGCGAGCGAGCCTGTGGTGGTAGATTTCTGGGCGACGTGGTGCCCGCCGTGCCGGGCTCTTTCGCCCGTGGTGGATCGCGTGGCTGAGCGTTACGCGGGTCAGGTGAAGGTAGTCAAGGTGGACATCGACCACAACCCTGAGATCGCGGATCGTTATGGCGTGCAGACCATCCCCAACCTGACTTTCTTCAAGGGCGGCCAGGTCGTGGATCAGTCGATTGGCTACGTGGGCGAGAACATCCTGGTCCAGAAGGTCGAGGAAGTGCTGGCCTCGTAAGTCGCCTTGCAAGTACTTGTGGGATTCTGAGACGGTGTAGCAAAGAGGAGGCGCCTGGCGTCTCCTCTTTGCGTTTGTGTGAGCGAGTGGCCTGGAGCGGGACGCGTCGAACGCGAAAGAGAGCGATAGGCAAGCCCATGGTGATGACAACAGACGATGACCCCAGGTTCTGCGGGCCGTCAAGCGCGATCTAAGGCGGCGCTACGGCGACATGTGTCGCTGAGCCTTTTGGCGTAACTTTCCGCAATGGGCGCCGTTTCTGGACACAACCCTACGCCCCAGCTCCACCCGCCGCAGCGCCGCCACTTGCGCCCGCTGAGGTGCTGCCTGAAGCGCTCGTTCCACCACCTGAACCTGAGCCGCTTCCACCCGTGCCGGGCCCTCCGGCTCCACCAGATGAGCCGGAGGATCCGCCGCCACCCGAGCTGCTTGCGCCGCCCGAGCCGCCCGAAGCTCTGCCGCCACCCGAGCCGCCGCTGCCTCCGAGCGCGCCGGAACCGCCGCCATTGCTTGATCCCGATCCTGAGCCGCCGCTGCTGCCTCCGCTTCCGTCGCTGCTCTGGGAGCCTGAGTCTGTGGCTTGCGACTGGCCTGCGACATCCGAAGCCGCGCCCTCGGAGACCTTGACCTCCTCGTCATCGGCCAGGTCCGTCGGGTTGAGCGCGACTTGGTCGCCCTTCCTGACGCCTCCAAGTACTTGCACACGCCCCAGCGACTCCAGCCCGAGCGCCACCACGCGCCGCTTGACGTGCCACTTGCCGTTGACCTTCACGGCCACGAACACCGTGGCCTGGCCGTTCTCGCCACGCTGTACCGCCTCGATGGGCACGATAGGCGCGTTGAAGACCTGCTGCGTCACCACGCTGCCGCGCGCGAAGGCTCCAGGCGTCAGCTGAGCCGGAGCGCTGGGAATCGAGATGCGCACCCGGAACTGGCGCAGCCGCACATCGGCCACGGGAATGATGTCGCTCACAAAGCCTTGCAGCGACTTGTCCGAGATCGAGTTCACGAACAGGCTCACGGGCTGCCCCACGCGGATGCGCGAGACCGAGCTTGCGGGCACTTGGGCCTCGAAATACACCCGCTCCAGCGACACCAGGTTCAGCAGCGTCACGCCTGGGCTGGCGGTCTGGCCCACATCGGTGAGCTTCTGGTTGACCACGCCGTTCACAGGCGAGTAGATGCGCGCGTAGTTGAGGTTGACAATCGCCTGCTGCAAAGTGGCGCGTGCGGACTGCACGTTCGCCTGGGCGATGGCGATGTCGCTTTGCGCCACAGGTACTTGCGCGCGCGTCGAAAGCGCGGTGCTCAGCCCGGCCTGAGCCTGGCGCACCAGCTCGAAGGCGTTGCGCGTTTCCTGCTGCGTGATGGGGATCTGGCCCAGGTTCGACAGCGCGGTTTGATACTGCGCCTGGGCCTGGCTCAGAGCCGCGTAAGCCGCCGTGATGTTGCCCTGCTCGTTGAGCAGGTTCAGGCGCGCGGCGTTGGCCTGCGACAAGCCGGCCTGAGCCTGGCCCAGCCCGCTCTGAGCTTGGCGCACTGCTTCCTCGCCCTGGGCCAGAGACTGCTCGGCCTGGCGCACCTGCTCGGTCGTCGAGCCCTCCTGGGCTAAGCTCAGCGCCTGGCGCGCGGCTTCGAGCTGAGCCTGCGTCACCTCGAACCGCGTCTGGGCCGCGTCCAGGGCCGAGCGCGCCGCGGCTCCACCTTGAACCAGCAGCCTCTGGCGATCCAGCTCGCGCTGGGCGTCGCGCACCTGGGCCTCGGCCAGCGCAACGTTGGCCTGAGCGCTGGCGATCTGCTGCGTGCGCGAGCCGCGCTTTACCTCGGCCAGAGCCGCAGCCAAGCGGTTGCGGTTGGCCACACCCGAGCCCACCGCAGCCTGAGCGCCCGTGATCTGCGCCTCAGCGGAGCGTATGGTGGCGCGCGTCGCCAGATCGACTTGCCTGACGGTCTGCTGGGCCTGGCTCAGCCGGGTGCGGGCCGTGCGCACGGCTTCGCGCGCGCTGCGAACCTGGTTCTCGGCCAGCGAGCGGGCGACGGGCTCGTTCAGCAATGTCTGCTGATAGCGCGCCTGAGCCGCCTGAACCTGAGCCCTGGCCTGCGCGATGCCGGCCTCAACCGACTGCGAGCGGGCCGGGTACTGCAAGCGCGCCTGCTGCAAGCGCGAAAGGGACTGCGCCACGCCCGCTCGCGCGCCATTGACCTGCGAGCGCAGGTCGGCATCGTCCAGAGTCACCAGGAGCTGGCCCCTCTGCACGCGCGCGCCCTCGCGCACCAGCACGCCTGAGACGCGGCCCGCGATCTTGGAGTTGAGATCCACGCTCTGGTTAGCCTTGAGCGAGCCGATCAGAGGCAGGCTCTGCGACAGGCTGCCAGTCGAGACTGTGACCACATTCGCGATCACCATCTGCTTGCCGCCGCCCGCACCGCCCGGCCCTCCAGCGCCGCCGCCCTGAGCGCCGCTTTGAGAAGCGGCCTGGCGGGACTGGCGCGCGCGCAGGCCGATGCCCACCAGCACAATAGTGCCCGCGATGGCCAGAGGCAGCCACTTCTTGGAGCCGCCGGTGCGCCGCGTGTAAGGCGGCAGCTCGGACGGAGGCCCATCGCCCGCAGCGGGCGCGGGACGCAGCGCCGCGCCGTTGGGAGATCCGTTGAGTACGGGGCGAACGGCTCCGTCAAGGCCTCCGTCGTGGTCGTTGAGGCCCGGCGCCGGGGTCAGGGGAGGCCCATCGCCCGCGCGCGGGCTGTTGTCGGGAGAAATAGCGCTCATGGAAAGGTCGGAGTCATCAAAACAGCGGGTCGAAAGGTTCAAGAGGCGCGCTGCAAGTACTTGCAGCTACTTGCAGCCATCAACAGCGCGGCCCTGAGCACCCTGAGCCGATCCACAGCTCAGGGGCTCAGGGCAGGGCGCAAGTACTTGCTACTTCTCGCTGACAGCCGCGCGCACCGGGCTGCGCAATCCGGGCTGCACACTTGCCTTGCCGCGCCCGAGGATGCGGTTGCGCAGTCCCGAGATGAAGTTGGCCAGGTCATCGAAGAGCGAATACACGACGGGCGTGGCCAGCAGCGTGAGCAGCAGGGACAAGGTCTGGCCGCCGAAGATCACGCTGCCGATGGCGCGGTTGGTGCCCGACCCGGTGCCACTCGAAACGATCAGGGGCAGCATACCCGCGACGAAGGCGATGGTCGTCATCAGGATGGGCCGCAGGCGATCGCGGTTGGCCTGGATGATGGCGTCGAAGCGGTTCATGCCCTCCTCGCGCAGCTTGTTGGTGTGGTCGATCTGCAGGATCGAGTTCTTCTTCACCACGCCGAAGAGCACCAAAATCCCCAGCATCGAGAAGATATTCAGGCTCTGCCCGAAGATCACCAGGCTGAACAGGGCGAAGGGAATCGTCAGGGGCAGCGAGAGCAAGATCGTCACGGGGTGCAGCCACGACTCGAACTGAGCCGCCAGCACCAGATACATAAACACCAGCGACATCCCCAGCGCCATCACGAAGCCCTGGCCCGAGCGCGCCTGTTCCTTGGCCTGGCCCGTGGCCTCCGCCTTGTACTCAGGGCCGAGGTGCTGCTGGGCGAACAGCTCGCGGATGCGCGCGCCGATGGCCGCTTCGTTGGCTCCCGGAACCGTGTTGGTCAAGAGCGTGATCTGGCGCTGGCGGTTCAGGCGCTGGATCACAGCCGGGCCGGTGTCGCGCGTGAACGAAACCACCTGATCCAGCCCAATCGCGCCGCCGTTCGAGGAAGGCACGCTCAGCAAGGCCAGCCCTTCTTCCTCAGTGCGGAACTGCTGCTCGGCGCGCAAGTGCACTTCATACTGCTCGCCGCCCTGCTCGAACTGCGAGATCTTATCGCCTCCGACCAAGTACCTGAGCGCGTTGGCCACATCCTGCACGCTCACGCCCAGCTGAGCGGCCTCGGTGCGGTTCACATTGGCCTGGATCTCGGGCTTGCCAAGGACTAAGGACGAGTCCACGTCGGCCACGCCGGGGAAGGTGCGCATCTGCGTCACCATCGAGTCCACGGCTTTGCGCAGCTTATTCAGATCCGGGCCATTGACTACATACTGGATCTTGGCCTGGCCGCGCCGCCCTCCGACCCCGCCGAAGGAGTTGACCGCGGTCACCGAGGTCAGCACGCCCCGATCGGCAAACGGCTTGAGCACCTTGCGCCGCACCAGGGGTACAATCTGCTGCTGCGAGATGCTGCGCTTTTCCACGGGAACCATGTGCACGTAGATCGAGGCCTCGTTCAGGTTGCCGTTGTCGCCTGCCGTGACCAACGTGTAGTCGGTCGTCTTCTCCTTGCGCAGAGCCTGGTCGATGGCCCTGGACACCTTGCGCGTGGCCGCCAGGCTGGTGCCCTGGGGCAGCTCGATGGCCACAGAATACTGCGACTCGTCGTCATCGGGCAGAAAGTTGAAGGCGACCAGCCCGTTCTTGAACAGATACACCGGCGAGAGCAAGAACGCGAAGCACGTCAGCACAATCACCCAGCGGTGAGTCATGCTCCACTTGAGCATCGAAGTGTAAGTGCGGTCGATCAAGGCGTAGAAGCCGCGCTCCTTCGAGCCCGAATCGTTGTGCCCCGCGCTGGGAGCCTTCTTCGCGTGCCCCGAAGTACTTGAGGCGTTGGCCTCGGCCTGCGCCAGGTTGCGCGGCCCTTCGCCCGGAGCATTGGCTCCATGCGGCGACTTGAGCATACGCGCCGACATCGCGGGAGTCAGCGAGAACGACACGATCAGCGAGACCACGATCGCAAAAGCCATCGTGATGCCGAACGAGTTCATGAAGCGGCCCACGATGCCGTTCATAAACGCAACCGGCAGGAACACGGCCACCAACGAAATCGTGGTCGCCATCACTGCCAGGCCGATTTCCTTGGGCGCTTCAATCGCCGCCGTGTAAGGATCGAAGCCCTTTTCTTCAATGAAGCGGTAGATGTTCTCCAGGACCACAATCGCGTCGTCAATCACGATGCCCACGGCTAATGTGAGGGCGAGCAGGGTGATGACGTTGAGCGTGAAGCCCATGTAATACATCAAGGCGAAGGTCGCGATGACCGAGGACGGGATGGCCAGGGCCGAGATCAAGGTCGAGCGCCAGTTCCACAGGAAGACGAGCACGACCAGGGAGGCCAGCACGCCTCCCAGCATCAGGTGCTCTTCGACGGCGTGCACGGCGGCTTCGATGTAGTCGCTCTGATCGCGCACCACGCGGATGTCGTAGCCCGGAGGGGCCGCGCCCTGCATTTCCTTCAGGCGCTCCTTGACCCCGTCGATGACAGCCAGCGTGTTGGTGCCTGACTGCTTGAGCACGGCCAGCTGAACCGTGGTCTTGCCGTTGATCTCGGACACGCTGGTGGCATCGGCCACGCCATCCTCGACGCGCCCCACGTCCGAGAAAAGTACTTGCGAGCCATTCTCGGCGCGCAGGATGATGTTGCCAAAGTCCGCAACGTTTTGCAGCTTGCCCTTGGTGCGCAGCGTGAGGGTGCGGTTGGCCTGCTCCACGCGCCCGCCCGGAATTTCCAGGTTCTGCGCCTGCAAAGCCCGCGTGACATCGGTGACCGTGATGCCCAGGGCGCGCATTTTATACGCGTCCATGTACATATTGATCTGGCGCGCGCGGCCCCCGCGCACATCGACTTCGCCCACGCCGTCAGCCGATTCGATGCGGCGGCGCAGCACTTTATCGGAGTATTCGGTAACCTCGCGGATGGGCCTGTCGGCTGTGACCGCGATGGAGATAATCGGGATCTGCGAGGGGTCGAAGCGCCGCACCGTGGGCGGGTCGATGTCCTTGGGCAACTGGTTCTGGGTCAGGGCGACCTTGTCGCGCACTTCCTGAACCGCCACGTCCACATTCTTTTCGAGCACGAACTGGATGGTGACGTTGGACGTGCCCTCGGATGAGTTCGAGGTGATCTGGTCGATGCCCGAGAGCGTGCCCACAGCATCTTCAATAGGTTTGGTCACATCGGTTTCGATGGACTCGGGCGCGGCTCCAGGCTCGGTCGTGACCACGGTCACGGTCGGGAAGTCGACCTGCGGATAGCGGTCCACGCCCAGGCGCGAAAACCCAATCCAGCCGATCACGACCATCACCAGAATCAAAACCGAAGCGAACACAGGCCGCTTTACGCAAATCTCAGCCAGCTTTTGCACAGCTTTTCCTCCAACTTCTTCAAGCAGATGAGCGGAACAAGAAGAACACCTTGCAAGTACTTGCTACTCGCTGCTCTTTATCCCGCTCATCCGCGTTCATCGGTGTCTATTGATAGTGAATTCAAAAAATGCCCAGAAACTTGCGCCTCTTCTTGGTCTTGGGCGCCTGAGTTGAGGACAGGTCGGGCGTGTCTGTGCTGCCCATCGGCTGAGCCTTGAGGCGCGCGGCTTCTTCATCCACGGCTCGGCTCAGGGCCGCGCGCGCTTCGGGCGAGAACACGCCGACCGAAGCGGCGAGGCTGGCCTGAGCCTGGGCCACGTCGAAGCGGGTGTTGATCGAGTTGGTTTGCGAGGTCAGCAGGGCGGTTTGGGCGTCCGAGACATCCAAGCTGGTCAGGGCGCCGGCCTGGTAGCCCAGCTGAGCCGAGCGCAAGGCCTCGGCAGCCGACACCACGGCCACATCGGTCGAGGCCTGGCGCCTCTGAGCCGAGTCCAGGGACAGCAGAGACTGCTCGATCTGCTGCGCGACCTGCTGCTGAGCGCCCGCGTAGTTCTGCTTGAGCTGGTTCACGGTCGCCTGGGCCTCGCGCACCTGCGATGTGGTGCGACCCGAGTCGAACACGTTCTGCGCGATGCCCAGCCCCAACCCGAGCAGGAAGCGGCCCAGGAAGGTCGCGGGGTTGCGCAGGAATCCGCTCACGGAAAGATCCACGTTGGGCCTCTTCTGCGCCCTGGCCACATCAACCGCGGCCTGAGCCGCCTGGATCTGCGCCTGCGTAACCGCTAAGCTCTGGCGCCCCGTGCCCGCAGCGGAGCGCAAGTTCACTCCGCTCTGCCCGGCCAAGATGCCGGCCTGAGCTGTGAGGCTGGCTGCCGTGCCCGCGCCGCCCGAAGTACTTGCAGCGCCGCCCGAAGCTCCTGTCGTGCCCGCTGGAGCTGTGAGTACGGTTCCGCTGGAAGTGGTTCCAGCCGAGCCTCCCACAGCCGTGCCCGCGCCTCCGGGAGCCGTCACTCCAGGCACGCTGATGCCCGCAGCCGTGGTGCCGGTTCCGGTGCCCATGCCGGTTCCAATGCCTGTGCCCGCAGCGCCCGCGTTGCCGCCGACGGCGCCCGGCACGGTCACGCCCGGCGCCGAGACATTGGGAGCGACCGTGCTTGTTGTTCCCGTAGCGCCCGTGATATTGGGAATCCCGGCGCTGGGCACAGTGTTGCCCGGCGTGATGATGGTCGTGTTCGCGGTGCCGCCTGCCGCAACGCCCCCTGCGCCCGCGCCAGGCGCGTTGGGAATGGCGATGCCCGGCACGATAGGATTAGGGTTGCCCGCGCCAGCTCCCGTCG
>JAABUM010000098.1_pt1 | contig 175662 bp, 132 predicted proteins | sample 5559161 | NCBI WGS metagenome assembly JAABUM01 (sample SAMN10711868, study PRJNA513369) | rock metagenome | isolation source: Antarctica rocks | place: Antarctica: Victoria Land, Siegfried Peak nord | reverse complement strand
TTGAACCCCGCAGTAGCGCTTGAACTCTGCGGGTGGTAAATCTTTAACTTGTTCGTAGCTCATCAGTGTTACTCCTGCCGAGCTACGTTGTCGCATCAATTAACCGACTTTTGCAAGAGGTCTAATATTGATTAGCGTTGATGTGGATGGGGCGAACCCCAACAATCTTTTATTTTAAGCTGGTGCTTGCCCATGGCGCACGCCGCGCTTCTTTCAAACGGCGACTGCCAGATGATGCAGATGTTCGCGCGCCATGTGTGTGGCGGCAATTGCCGGGGACAACACGGGCGGAGCGAGATATGCTTGAGGGGCGACGCGCAAAACTTCTTCGCGCAACGTCGCGAGCACCAGTTCGCCTGCGGCAAAAACGCCGCCGACGTAAGCCGCACGAAAACTCGCGCGCTCCATGTGCAAACGGCGGATCACAGCCGTTGCAGCAACACCGAGTTCGCGCCCGGCCTCATTGATAATCTCCACTGCGGCAATGTCTCCATGCTGCGCCGCTTCGATAACTTCCTTGCCAAATCCGGCGATATAATCATTGGTCACGCCCGGCGCGTAAACCATCGTTGAAAGATCGGCCACCGTTGCGGCGTTAAAGTAATCGCAAGCCTTTGCCGTCAGCGAAGTCGCGTTTCCGCGCCCGTCCGCAGCCCGCGCGACTCTTTGCAATGCGCACCGCGCGATCCACAATCCGCTGCCTTCGTCGCCCGCGATAGGCCCCCACCCGCCCGCGCAAATTCGTCGCCCCTGCGCATTGACGCCGCAGCAAATCGAGCCTGTTCCGGCGATCACTACAATGCCCTGCGCGCCGCCCGTTGCGCCGAACAACGCAATTTCCGCATCGGTCACGACTTCGAGCGAATTGATGCCGAGTCCCAACAACGTCTCGCGCATACGTTCGCGAATGTCCTTGAGCTTGACGCCCGCCAGCCCGACTTCGGCAGCGACGATGTCGGCGCGCTGCACGGCGGCGTCGGCACATGCCTTATCAATCGCTTCGCGCACGGCTGCCGCCGCATTGCCGATTCCGACACGCAAAGGATTCGACGGCCCTGCGAATCCTTCGCCTAAGATGCGCTGCCTGTCGTCGGCAATGACGGCATGTGTCTTTGTGCCGCCGCCGTCAACTCCGAGCACGAGTTCGCGTAACCCACCTTGACGAGAATCCATTAGCCTCACCAGCCCGCGATCCGTTTTCATCTTTCCTTCAAATTTAGTCATGCACGTATTGATGATCTTTATCACTCCGCTATCCAATAACTTTAGCCCTATGTTATGTATAATGGAAACTAAAAGATTTTATCACTGCAATAAGATTTATTGATGAATGATATGGAGATACGACAGCTCAGAACTTTGATGGCGATTGTTGAAACGGGCACGTTTACGGCGGGCGCGCTTCGCGTGCATGTAACGCAGGCAGCAATCAGTATGCAGATTCGCCAGTTGGAAAGAGAAGTCGGCGCGCGTTTATTCATTCGCGCACCGCGTCGTGTGATTTTAACGGAAGCAGGCGAAGCGCTTACGGAACGGGCGCGAAACATTTTGCGCGAGCATGACGCGGCGCTCGCCGAACTTGCGGAATTGAGTGGAGCAGAACACGGGCGATTGCGCATCGGGAGCGCCTCCGCAATGGTCAGCACAGAGCAATTACCGCGAATCTTGCGTGAAGTGCGCGCCCGCCACACGCGCGCCGAAGTGTCCGTCGTGTCGGGAACGAGCGAAGTGCTGGTGAGGCAAATTCTCGCGGGCGATCTGGATGTCGCGTTTGTTTCCTTGCCCGTTGAGGCGCACGGCATTGAAACGGAAATCCTGAGCCGCGACGAACTTGTCACCATTGCCAGCCCGCGTCATCCGTTGGCGAAGCAGCGCGTTATCAGCGTGCAAGCGCTCGGAAGCGAGAAACTGATTCTCGGCGAGCACGGCGGAAACACGCGGCGTTTGATCGACGAATTCTTTAGCAAGGCGGGCGTGCATCCGACGATCACGATGGAGTTGAGCCGTCAGGACGGAATCAAGCGCATGGTCGAAGCGGATATGGGCGTCGGCATCGTACCCTTGAAATCAACCGCGGAAGAAGTTGCCGCCGGACGGCTCGTGACATGGTGGATCAAGGGCGCGCAGATTAATTGGGAACTCGGACTCGCGCAATTGCGGGGAGACGCCGGTTCGCTGATCCGCCAGACTTTTATACGATTGTGTAGGGAGCGCTTTGCGGCATCGCGTCGGGCGACGCGCAAAAAAAAGTAGCAACGCGACACTTCATTACACAGCACTGGAAATTTAATCACTGATTTCCATGCGCCTTATGCCGGAACGACGCCGGATTCACGAAGCGTGAGCGTGCCTTTATCTGCGTCGAGCGTCGCAGCGACGCCGAGCGGAAGCGTTAGTTGATCGTCCGTATGACCGATGGCGAGACCGGAGAGCACGGGAACTTTCAGTTCACCGAAAGCATTGTCGAGAACTTCGCCGAGCGAATAAGGATTACTGAGCGACGGTTTATAATCGCTCGCACGGCAATCCTTGCATTCGCCGAAGATGATCCCGCGAACGTTCTTGAACTTTCCCGCGAGCCGCAAATGCGTCAGCATACGGTCAATGCGATACGGCTCTTCGTCAACGTCTTCGAGAAACAGAATCGCATCGCGCGTGTCGATCTCATAAGGCGTGCCGAGCGTTGTCGAGACGAGCGTCAGATTGCCGCCGATTAAACGCCCGCTTGCCGCGCCCGGACGAACCGCGCGCAATGTGTGCGCGGGGCGCAACAAATCGTTTTCAGCAGGATTCGTCAACTCGACAATCGGTGCGGTCTGGAAAAGAGATTGGCGAAAAGAGTTTTGCGTGTAGAGTGAGAAACGCGAGAGCGCGACGGGGCCGTGAAAGGTAACGAGCCGGGCGAGTTTGTTGATCGCCAGATGCAAGGCCGTGATGTCACTGTAGCCGAGAAAGATTTTCGGGTTGCGGCGCACCAGATCGTAGTCGATACGGTCAAGCAGTTGCGCCGTTCCGTAGCCGCCGCGAACGCAGAAAACGGCGCGCACTTCAGTGTCACGAAACATCGCGTGAAAATCGTCGAGCCGCCCGCTCACGGGATTGCCGAAATACCCCGCGCGCTTGCCGACGTTTCGCCCCATCTTCACACGCAGCTTGAAATACCGGAGCGTGCGTTCGGCGAGCGCCAGTTGATCCGGGTCTGCAACATACGTCGCGGGCGTTATCAACCCGACGGTGTCGCCGGGCCGCAGCGCTTTCGGGTGAATCAAATGAGAGGAGGAGTTTTGCGCCTGTGCAAAAAAGTTGGTTGAAAGCGCGGCCAGCACGCCGCCCGTAGCCGCGAGAAAGTTTCTGCGTTTCACCGATCCCGAAGCAAAGCTGTTGCGGTCAAATTGCTTTTTCAATATTGTAACGTCCTTTGAAGTCGAAAATTGAAACTGAAGTCGTAAACTGTAACGCCTGCGCGCCGACAGTTACCATGCCGGTTTTGCAGTGTCAACAAAATCGCATCCGGGAAGGATGGGCATGAGTAGCTTTCAGGGGGATGAAAATTCTTTGTCGTTAATGCTTCAGGAAATCATCGAACAACCTCAAGCGCTCGCCAAAACATTGAGCGCAGAGCAGGAAAGAGTGGATCGGCTCGGCTCATTCCTCAAGCAGCGCGACATAGATTTGATTGTGCTCGTCGCGCGCGGTTCGTCCGACAATGCGGCGCTCTTTGGTCGTTATCTTCTGGAAGCGACGACAGGCATTCCCGTGTCGCTCGCCGCGCCTTCGCTCTACACGCTCTATGATGCGCAATTGAAACTTTCACGTGCGCTCGTCATAGGCGTTTCGCAATCCGGCGAAGGCGAAGACATTAATCAGGTTTTGCAGAGCGCGCGCGCGTGCGGCGCATATACAATCGGCATCACCAACGAGCCGCATTCGTCCATGATGAATGTTGTTGATGAAACGCTGCTGATGCACGGCGGGCGCGAACGCTCCGTCGCGGCGACGAAGACTTACACGGGGCAGATGATGCTTTTTTACATGCTTGCGAGGGCGCTCTCCGATGATCGCGGCAAAAGTCTTGTGTCAGCCTACGAAGCGATTCCCGAATACGCTCTGCGCGCGCTCGAATTGCAAATGCAAATCAGCGACCTTGTCGAGCGCTATGTTTTCATGGAGAACTGTGTTGTGGTCGGGCGCGGCCTTCAATACGGCAACGCGTATGAATTGGCGCTCAAGTTGATGGAGACGTGTTATGTCGTGGCGGAGCGGTTTTCGTCCGCAGACTTTCTGCACGGGCCGCTCGCGCTCGTCGAACGCCATTTTCCGATTTTCATATTTGCGCCGCCGGGCGTTACCTTGCCGGGCGTCAGGCAATTGATCGCGCGCCTTCGTGAACTCGGCGCAGACTCGCTCGTTATCACGGGCGATAGGGAAACGGCGGCGCTCGCTTCGCGCAGCCTTCGCGTGCCATGCGAGATAGAGGAATTTCTCACGCCGATTCCGTACATTATTCCGGGACAGCTTTTCGCCGCGTTGCTCGCCAAAGCAAAAGGCTTGAACGCGGACACGCCGCGCTCGCTATCCAAAGTAACGCGCACGCTCTAGCGCCGTGCGAATGAAAGAGGATATGGATATTCCCAAAACACTTTACGCGTGATTTATCTTTCGTCATTTAAGTAAAGCGAAAGCGATGTGATTAATAAGGCAATACATTTCATTGTAAGAATCATTCGTGCACAAACTAAATTCAAGGAGCCATGTTTATGCGAAACTTTAAGATTTTAACCGCTGTTATTCTCGCTTGCTGCGCGGCGACTGCCGGGTGTGTCAGAGCACCGCAGGAAGGAAACGGCGCAAGCAACAACAGCACCGCGACAAGCGGCACTAGACAGGCGAGAAATCCGAACACTCCCATCAAGATAGGATTTTCGATGGACACGCTCAAGGAAGAGCGTTGGCAGCGCGACAAGGAATATGTGACGGCGCGTGCGAAGGAACTCGGCGCGGAAGTCAAGATCGAAGTCGCCAACGGCGATGACCGTTTGCAAACCGATCAAGCCGAGAATCTTTTGACGCAGGGCATAGATGTGTTGATGATCGCGCCGCACAACGGCGAAGTCGCGGCTTCAATCGTCGAGGCGGCGAAGCGCCAGAATGTTCCGGTCATCAGCTATGACCGCCTTGTGCGCAACAGCGACGTTGATCTATACGTTTCGCATCAGGCCGTAAAGATGGGCGAGATGCAGGCGAAGTATTGTCTGGATCGCGCGCCGAAGGGTAATTATGTGGTCGTCGGCGGTTCGTCAACGGACTTCAACGCGCTGCTGCTGCATCAAGGACAACTGAGCATTTTGAAGCCTGCTGCTGATCGCGGCGACATCAAAATCGTCGCAGATCAGTATGCAAAGGAATGGAAGGCGAGCGAAGCGCTCAATATCGTCGAGAACGCCTTGACGCAAACGGGCAACAAAATCGTCGCAGTCGTTGCGTCGAATGACGGCACGGCGGGCGGCGCGGTGCAGGCGCTCGAAGAACAAAAGTTGACGGGCAAAGTATTTGTTTCAGGACAGGATGCGGAACTTGCGGCCTGCCAGCGCATCGTCGAAGGCAAGCAGTCGATGACCGTTTACAATTCGATTAAGCCGCTGGCGGACATCGCGGTGGAGTCGGCGGTTAAACTCGCGCGGGGTGAAAAAGTCGAGTCGAAGGACACGATCAATAACGGCAGAAAGGATGTGCCTTCGATACTACTGGAGCCTATCGCTGTCGATAAAAGCAATATGGTGGAGACGGTCATCAAAGACGGCTACCACAAGCTCGAAGATGTGTATGAGAACGTGCCCAAAGGCCAGTGGCCGAAGCCCGCGCAAAAGGCCGAAGCCGAAAAGCCGAACGCGTTGAGCCATGCTCGCCGCATTCAGTAGTCACTTTTCTCTTTAACAAACAGGAACAAGCAGGCTTCATAAATCCAATTTTTGCAAGGCCGTGTCCAAATTTTCGTATTTACGAAAATACGTTGAAAGATAAAAGCGCGTAAATGCTAAAAGTTTTAATCAAACGGCGTTGTTGGAATGTGATTTGCCTGCGCGGTTAATCAATCTACAAAGTTTTGTTGTCGCCGCAAGTCCGTAGTGCGACACCTACCCCGCATTATTCGTTCAAACCTAAAGGAGCTTCGTATGAAGAGAAACAGCTCGATGCCGATCTTTTTGTGTAGCTTGTTATTGCTTAACTTGGCCGGAACAGTTTTAGGGCAGGGGACAACCTCGCGTGTTACCGGCACGGTTCTCGATCAATCCGGCGCGGCTGTGCCGAAGGCCACCGTGACGCTCACGAATGAAGGCACGCAAACATCGCTGACGACTGAGACTACGGACGCCGGGGTTTATTCTTTTGAATCGATCCAAGTCGGTCAATACACGGTGACTGCGGTAAAGTCCGGCTTTAAGCAATTCGTTTCAACGGGTAATACTGTCAACATCAATCAACCTGCGACCATCAATGTGACGTTTGAAGTCGGCGGGCTTGATGAAAGCGTGCGGGTTGTAGGCACTGCCGAGCTTGTGCAGACGAGCAGTTCCGGCAATTTCGGAAATACGGTTGAGCAGCGCACACTCGTACAGCTTCCAATTGTCGGTTCGCGCGGGCGCAACCCGCTTAGTTTTATTCTCTTTCAACCGGGCGTAACTCCCGATGCGAACACCGGCGGCGGCGTTCATGTTCACGGCGCACGCGACCGCGCTTTTAATTTCACGCTCGACGGCATTGATATTAACGAAACGAGCGCGGGCGGCTCGAACTTCACGCCGATCCGCACAAACCCGGATTCGCTGACGGAGTTTCAAGTCGTGACGAGCAATTTCACAGCCGAACTAGGGCGCAGCAGCGGCGCGCAGGTCACGCTCGTCACGCGCTCCGGCACGAACGATTTTCATGGCACAGCTTTCGAGTTTTACCAGACGCCGCGCTTTCACGCTAACGAGTACGAGAACACGATCAACACGATTCTCGTCAACGGCGTCCGGCAAGCCGCGCCGAAGCCGCAGTTCGTGCAGCATATCTTTGGCGGCTCACTCGGCGGGCCGCTTCATCTGCCGCGCTTCGGGGAAGGCGGCAAGGCTTATATTTCCGGACGCAACAAAACGTTTTTCTTCGTCAATTTGCAAGAGTTGCGCACGAGCCAGAGCTTTCTGCGCAACCGCACCGTTTATACACAACAAGCCCGCGCCGGACAGTTTCGCTATGTCATCGGCGGCGTCAACGGAAATGCTTCATCGAGCACTCCGTCCGTTGATTTGAACGGCAATCCGCTGCCGGGTCGCAATATCGGAACCTTCAACATCGTCGGCAATCCGAACATTCCGCTCGGACTCGATCCGACGACTCAAGGTTTGATCGGGCTAACGCCTTTGCCGAACAATTTTAGACTTGGCGACGGCCTGAACACTGCCGGATTCACTTTCGTCGCGCCGCAAAGTGAACGGCAATACGACTTCACCACGAAGATCGACCATAACTTCAATGACCGTAATGCGGTGTACGTGCGCTATTCGCGCGGCTCGCAAAACACTCTGGGCGATAACGGCAACGGCGGCTTGCAGGCGTTTCCGAACACGCCGAACGTCGTTGACACGTTTCGCACGCCGCGAAATCTGGCGGTCAATTACCGCGCGACGTTAGCGCCCACCTTGGTCAACGAGTTTGTCATAGGCTTTAACCGCTTTGCCTTTAGCTTCAATAATCCAGACCCGAACGCGGCGGCGAACTCACCCATCCTGTTAAATCTCGTGACCAATCCGCTCAACGCTTCTCCGACTGTCAACAACGCGCGCAGGATCACGACCTTTCAAGTCGTTGACAACCTCAGTTACCTGCGCGGCGCAAACACTTTCAAGTTCGGCACGAATTTGCGATTTCAAAAGCACATTGATGATCGCAGTTCGGTGGCGGGCGTCAACACGCGCGAGACGGTCTTTCTCGACACCGGCACAAATCAGATTCCTGCGTCTTTCGGCACAACTGCTATCAGCGGCATCAATTCATCGGATCGCAGCCGCTTGGATAGCGCCATCAATGACTTGCTCGGGCGCGTCGGCACAATCAATCAAGGCTTCGTTGCGGTTGGTGACAATGCGTTCGGCCCGGCGGGAACGCGCTTTAATTATGACGCGCGTTACCCAGAGCTTGATTTTTACGGACAGGATTCATGGAAGGTGCGCTCGAATCTGACGGTTGATTTTGGCTTGCGCTATGAAGTGCGTCTCAGCCCGCGCGCGCCGAACAACATCATTCTTAGGCCAGATCGTCCGGTTCGCGTCGGTGAATCGCCCGCCAATAACATTCGTTTTGTGGAAGGCAAATTGTACGACGACTCTTATCATCAGTTTGCGCCGACAGTCGGCTTTGCGTGGGACCCGTTTAAGTCGGGCAAGACTTCCATTCGCGCCAACTATCGCCTCGCATATGATCGCACGAACACGTTTGTCTTTTCGTCTTTCATCTTTCAAAGCGCGCCCGGTTTGACGCGCGCTGTCATCAATGACACTTTCGGTAGAAACGGTGGACTCTTGCGCAACGGCTTGCCGGTTCTCAATTCCAACGACGTGACACCACAGCAATTTCGCCAACCGGACGCCTTCTCGACTCGCACACTCACAGTCGTCGATCCCGCCCTCACATACCCGCGCACGGATGAATACGGCGCAAGCTTCCAACGCGAGATCGGTTTCAATTCTGTGATTGAAGTCAACTACATTGGACGGCGCGGCAAACATCTCTTTGGCGGCTATGATGCCAATCAGGTAGACGTGACCAACAACGGATTCAGTAAAGATTTTGAGGAATTGAGAACGACGGGCAATAGCGCGCGTATTAATTCGCTGCTCGCCGGGTCGTCATCTCTACGCACGGGCGAAACGGGTTCGCAGTTTCTTTTACGCCAGACACTCGCCGGCCCCGTCACGCTTGCCAACGGCACTGCCACCAGCAATCTTGTGGCGGGCGGAAGCGTTGCATCTGCCGCGGCGCTTATCGCCACCGCAAGGGATGCAAATAATGTATCTGTGCTTACGCGCAACGGCTTCAGCCCGTTCTTCTTTCAGCCTTACCCGCAGTTCGCGGGCGCAGTTAATGTGCTCGACAGCAACGACCGCTCGCGCTACAACGCGCTTGAAGTGCAATTGAGTCGCCGCATTACTCGCGGCTTCGGCTTTCAGGTCAGCTACACGCTCGCTAAATCCAAAGACACGCGCTCGTTCGATCCGACGTTTGCGATTGCCAATCGCGGCGCAGCGCAATCGTCGGCCAACACGCCGTTCGATATTCGCAACCGCGAATTGAACTACGCGCCTTCGGATTTTGACCGGCGACATGCGTTGCAGGGCTACACTGTCGTCGAACTGCCGTTTGGCAAAGGCCACCGCTTTGCTAATAATTTGAATCCGGTGCTTGACCGCATCATCGGCGGATTTGAATTCGCCACCATCGTGCGACTCTATTCGGGTCGTCCCTTTACGGTTTTCTCCGGCGTCAACACGCTCACGAACGTCGTGCAGACGCCTGCCAACTGCAATGGTTGCTCGCGCAATCTGGGGCGCATAACATTGGAGAACAATCAGAACGTGTTTTTCACTGCCGATCAGCGCGCGAAATTTTCCGCGCCCGCGCCCGGCGAGTTCAGCAACACGGGACGTAACTATTTTAGAGGCCCGTCGCTCTTTAATATGGATGTGACACTCAGCAAGCGCATACGCTTTACTGAATCGCGCAACCTTGAATTTCGCCTCGAAGCGCAGAATGCAACTAACACGCCGTCCTTCGATTTTCCGGTTGCCAATATCAGCAGCACAAGCTTCGGTATCGTCGGCAGCGGCGTCGTCAGCGCTTCACGCAAGGTGCAGTTTGCGCTTAAGTTCAATTTCTAAACATGCGCCGACGGTTTGAACGCATTTCGAGCTGAACAGAATCAGCTTCCTTTAGGGGCGGCTTCGCTTTGAATTCTCTTTGCGAAGCCGCCCCTAAACTTTTATCTCTCTTGCTGCTAAACGCCCAACATAAATTTATATGAAACCCGACGCGCCCGTATCCATTCTTGCCGTAATGAAAATCGCCCGCCCGCCCGCCGCCGCGCTGCTCTTTTTGCTCGTCGTTCATACGCTCTGCTTCGCGCAGCAAAACAATGCTCGCTTCACGCTGGAGCAGGCACTCGGTTCGCCCTTTCCATCCGATCTCGTGGCATCGCGCAACGGGCAACGAATCGCGTGGGTCTTTGACGCGGAAGGACGGCGCAACATCTGGGTTGCCGAAGCGCCGCAATTCGAGGCGCGCCAACTCACACGTTACAACGACGACGACGGGCAAGAGATAACCAATGTTGCCTTCAACGCGGACGGCAACCGGATCGTCTATGTGAGGGGCGGAAATAAGAATCGCGCCGGAGAAGTTCCGAATCCGACCAATGATGCGGCGGGTATAACACAGGCGGTTTACGCCGTGTCTTGGAACGGTGGCAGTATCAAAATGCTCGGAGAAGGCGATTCGCCGGAGGTTTCGCCCGCCGGTAATCAAGTTGTATTCTCAAAAGGCAACGCGCTCTGGATCGCGTCCGTTGCGGAGAAAAGCGAGCCGCATCAACTCTTCTCGGCACGCGGGAATAATGCGTCGCCCGCTTGGTCGCCCGACGGAAAATTCATCGCCTTCGTCAGCCAGCGCGGTGACCATAGCTTCGTCGGCGTCTATGACACAACGACGCGCGCGATCAATTACATCGCGCCGTCGGTTGACCGCGACAGTTTTCCGCGCTGGTCGCCGGACGGTAAGCAACTCGCCTTCGTGCGCCAGCCCACGCTCGGTGCGCAGTCGCAGTTGTTTCTGGATGACGCGCCGGAGCCGTGGGCGATTATGGTCGCAGACGTTAAGACAGGCACAGCGCATGAATCATGGCGCAGCGCAACCGACATCAACGGTTCGCTGCCGAACGTCGCCGGATCAAAGCTGTTGCAGTGGGGCGCGGACAATCGCCTCGTCTTTGCTTCGGAGCAAGACGGGTGGATGCACCTTTATTCCGTTCCGGCGACGGGCGGCGCGGCGGCCATGCTGCTCACGCCCGGCGCGTGCGAAGTCGAGAACACGACGATGACTCCTGATCGTCGCGCGGTTATCTATTCATCGAACTGCGGCGACATTGACCGTCGCCATCTCTGGCGCGTCAGCGTAGGCGGCAATCAGCAGCCTTCAGCCATCACTTCCGGCGAGCGAATCGAATGGAGTCCGACGGTGACGAATGATGGCGCGCATCTGATTTATCTTAGCTCTGACGCGCGTGAACCGGCGATGCCGCATGTGATGCCGCTCGCGGGCGGCGAAAGCCGTATGATCGCGGCCTCGGCGTTGCCGAAAGATTTTCCTTCCGCGCAACTCGTCACGCCGCAGCAACTCGTTTTCAAAAGCGCAGACGGCGTGGAGATTCACGGGCAGCTTTTTCTGCCGCGCGGCGTGGCGGCGAACACGCGCCTTCCGGCGGTGATCTTTATTCACGGCGGCCCGATACGGCAAATGCTGCTCGGCTGGCACTACGGTTACTACTACCACAACTCGTATGCGTTTAATCAATACCTTGCGAGTCGCGGCTACGCTGTGCTGTCGGTCAACTATCGCACGGGTATCGGCTACGGGCGCGCCTTCCGCATGGCTCCGAAACGAGGCGCGCGTGGCGCATCGGAGTATCAAGACATCTTGGCGGCGGCGCGCGTTCTTCGTGAGCGCACCGACATTGATTCATCGAAGATAGGATTGTGGGGCGGTTCCTACGGCGGCTATTTGACGGCTCTGGGTCTGGCGCGCAATTCGGATTTGTTCGCCGCAGGAGTTGATTTGCACGGCGTGCATGATTGGGCGCAGCGCATCTCCGGCGCGTCATGGATTGATTATGACAATCAAGCGGCGCAAAGAATCGCGCGCGAATCTTCACCGGTGGCGTCAATGGCTAAATGGCGCTCGCCCGTTCTCTTGATTCACGGCGACGATGACCGCAACGTGTCCTTCGCGCAGACAGTCGATCTGGTGCAGCGTTTGCGCCAGCAGCATGTCGTCTTCGAGCAACTCATCTTTCCCGACGAGGTGCATGATTTTCTTCTTCATCGCCACTGGCTCGCGGCGTACAAGGCAGCCACAGCCTTTTTCGACCAGCACCTGAAAAACTCGAAATCGAAAGATTAAGGAAGCTGATACGCGCTCTCGCGGGTGCCTCTTCACGGAAAAGAAAAGTTAATGAACCGAAAATCTAAAATCGTTTTGCTTCTTACCTTGTTGTGCTTCGCGTGTGTTTCGGCGCGCGCCGACAACGTGGATGATTACGTTCGCGCGCAGATGCAGGCGCGCCACATTCCCGGACTCACGCTCGCCGTTGTGCGCGAAGGCAAACTCATTAAGGCGCAGGGCTACGGCTTGGCGAACTTGGAAGCGAACGCGCCCGCGAGCGTCGAAAGCGTCTTTGAGATTGGCTCGATTACCAAACAATTTACCGCCGCCGCGATTATGCTGCTCGTCGAGGAAGGCAAAATTAAACTCGATGACAAGATCAGCGTCTATCTCGCCGATTTGCATCCGCCGGAAGGCTGGAACAACGTTACGGTGCGAAATCTTTTAACGCATACTTCGGGCATTAAAACTTATACGGGGCTGCCCGGCTTCGAGTTTTCAAAGCACCTCAAAAAAGAAGATTTCGTTAAGGCGCTCGCTGGCCTTCCGCTCGATTTTCCTCCGGGCGAAAAATACTCGTACAGCAATTCGGGCTATAACCTGCTCGGCTTCATCCTTGAGAAGGCGAGCAAGAGGCCTTACTGGGAATTCATGCGCGAGCGTATCTTCAAGCCGTTGGAGATGAATCAGACGCGCGACCGCGATCCCGTGCCTGTTATTAAGAATCGCGTCGCCGGGTACGAATGGCAAAACAACAGATGGGAAAACCGCGCGACTGATTTGACGGATGTCTTTTCCGCCGGAGCCATCGTCTCCGACGTGCTCGATCTGGTGAAGTGGGACGCGGCGCTCAACGGTGAACGACTGCTCAAACGTGCGAGCCTCGATCAGATATGGACGCCGATGCGTCTGAATAACGGAAAGGATTATCCTTACGGCTTGGGTTGGGATGTGAACGTTTCCGGCGCGCATCGCATCGTCTCTCACGGCGGGCAGACTGCCGGATTCTCCGCCAGCATCGCGCGTTATGTGAATGATCGCATGACGGTAATAGTGCTTTGCAACTCCGGCGAAATCGGCGTCGCCGGAAAGGTTCGACAGGGCATCGCCAAACTATACGTTCCCACGCTTCCGTGAATTGTCCGGCGAAGATGGAGCCGTGGCATCAATCAGAAGAAGTATGAAGAGAGGTGAACGGGCGCAAAGATGTAAGGCCGGATGCGCGCCGGTTAAAGCATGGTCATGAAAAGAAACTTTATCTTTTGAACGTCAACTTATCTTTGCCCGTCCATTCGCCGTTGCGATACACGGCATCGGGCGGAAAGCGTGTCTCCAAGTCCGGCAGCGTCCAATCTATTTTCGACGCACGTTCTTTCCTGTAAAAAAGAAGCGATGCTTCCGCGCCGTTACGCAATGCGCTTCGCTGCGGCACGACGTAAAAATCAGTGGCGTTCACTTCATCTATGCCGTAAAAAACCGAGAGGTCGCCGACTTCCTGAATGCTCGCGCGCCGTTGAAATTTTCCGTCGCTCCATGATGCAGCTTCGTTGATCGCAAAATCTGCGAGGAAGGGTGCAAGGCGCGTGTGGTCTATCTCGAAGCGGGGAATGATCGTCGCATTGCGCACGATTAAATCGTAGAGAGCGCCGCTCGTATTAAACGGCAACGCTTCATAAACAGTTGTTTGAGCTTTCTCTACGCTGCCGTCGGATAAAGCTTCGAGGGCGGAAGCGAAGGCGACAAAATTCAATTGCACGAGTTCCATTTCGCTTTTGCCTTTGAGCGCGCCTGTCTCGACGAGCACGACGGGCGTTCCCCAGCGACTGAACAAATCGCCGAAGGCGCGCGGATTAAATGTATCGTCATAACGCGCGATGTGTCCCTTGATAAAGGGATTGAGCGCCTCAGTCATGACGGCGCAAATCTTTTTGCCGCGAATGCGTCCAGCGTTATCGCCCCCGGATGGATCGAAGGCGACGGCCAAGAGCGAGATGGCGGATTGCAATCCGCTGTTGCCGACGGCTGTTCTCGGATTCTCGTTGTGCAGATTGAAGCCTATGTCCGGCTGCCACTCATCGCGCAATTTCTTCAGCAAACGGCCTTCGGTCGTGGCGAGCGCGCGGGCGTCACGATTGATGTCTATTGATTGAAGATTGCGGCGCTGGTATAACTCCGCTCCGTCCGGGTTCAGCATCGGAACGGCGCGCAAGGTAATTCTTTTTTCGAGGGCGGCAATCCAAGTGGCGCTGCGATTGCGTTGAAGGTAATGAAATAGATCGACGAGCGCGCTTGTGGCCGTCGGCTCGTCGCCGTGCATCTGCGACCACATAAAAACTTTCAGCGGCCCACGCCCGAACTCCATTTCAAAGATTTCACGGTTCGCCGTCGAGCGCCCAACTTCGCGGACACTAATGCCTTCTTCGCGCAATCGGTCTAAATATATTTTCAGGTCGGCGTGGCGCACGCGCGACGGATCGAGATTCGTGACATGCTGTTGCTGCCATTCACGAAAAAGGACTTGCGGATTCTGTGCCTGCGCGGAGTTTACGACTAGCAAGGCGAGAGCAAGGCACAACATTAAATTAAAATATTTCATCGGAATTAATTACGGAAAGGCAGGCAAGCAAAGCGATATGGATTTGAGTTTACGGAACGGCAACTCATCGAATTATCCAACTCTGCGCCTCTCTGCGATGCTTACAATAATCTTCCAGACTTCAAATATCAACAATCGGGTCGCCGCAATTGACAGAACGCGTCGGTGAGTTTGATGAATTCTGAAAAGACTCCCGCTCGATCATAGCGCGCCGGTTTATCGAGAGTGGTGAAACGAATTATGAAATTATTTCTGCTCAATTGTTTTGTTCTCGTGCTCGTAATGAATGCCACGGCGATGGCTCAAAGCACAACTGAAAAAAACGGCGGCGGCAGAATGTTGCTCAAAGAGAATTGGCGTATCCAATCGTTTGCGCAGGTAAAGGAGAAGGGAGAAACGCTCTCGACTGCCGGGTACAAAACAACGGGCTGGTATCCGGCGACCTTGCCTTCGACAGTCGTCGGGGCGCTCGTCGAAAACAAAGTCTATCCCGATCCCTTTTATGGAATGAATCTGCGAGCGATGCCCGGATGCAGTTATCCCATCGGCAAAAACTTTGCGAATCTGCCGATGCCCGATGATAGCCCGTATCGAAATTCATGGTGGTATCGCACAGAATTTCAACTCCCCGCGAGCGATAAGAAACGCCATCTTCAACTGCACTTCGACGGCATCAATTATAGCGCGAACATATGGCTCAACGGGCGCAAGATTGCCGACGCGAATGACATCGCGGGTTCGTTCCGGCGCTACGAACTAGACGTGACGGACGCGGCGCAGCCGGGACGCCTCAACACGCTCGCCGTCGAAGTGTTTGCGCCGCAGCCGGATGATCTGGCGCTCGCGTGGGTGGATTGGAACCCGATGCCGCCCGACAAGATGATGGGACTCTGGCATGACGTGTATCTAACGACGAGCGGCGCGGTCACGTTGCGCTTTCCGCAGCTCATTACGAAACTCGATCTGCCTTCGCTCGATGCGGCGCACCTCAACGTCAACGCCGAACTACATAACGCGGCGAATCATTCTGTTCAAGGCACGCTCAGAGGCCGCATCGAGCAGATACGGTTCTCGCAAAGAGTGAGTCTCGAACCGAACGAAACAAGGCTTGTCAGTTTCACGCCGGACGAGTTTCGTCAACTCAATCTCACGCGTCCGCGCCTCTGGTGGCCTGTCCATTTGGGAGCGCAAAATCTCTACGATCTCGAGATGGATTTCGAGTCGGGCGGGCAAATCTCAGACCGTCAAACTTCGCGCTTCGGCATCAGAGAAATCACGTCCGAAATTGATAAGGACAATCATCGCCTCTTCAAAGTCAACGGCCAGAACATTCTGATACGCGGCGGCGGTTGGTCGCCCGATATGTTTATGCGCTACCTGCCGCAACGCCTCGAACAAGAGTTCCGCTACGTCAAGGATATGAACCTGAACGCGATTCGATTGGAAGGCAAACTCGAATCCGATTATTTCTACGAATTAGCAGACCGCGAAGGACTCCTCGTGATGGCCGGGTGGTGTTGTTGCAGCCACTGGGAGCACTGGGCGCATCGCGCCGATTACAAAGAAGGGCCGACGTGGGGGACGGAGGATTACAAGGTGGCCGCCGCATCTTTGACCGACCAAATCCGGCGTTTGAGGAATCATCCGAGCCTACTCGTCTGGCTCAACGGCAGCGACAATCCGCCGCCTGCGGATGTTGAAAAAATGTACAAAGACATTCTGCAAAAGGAGCGTTGGCCTAATCCTTATCTTTCTTCGGCAACGGCGAAGCCCGCGCAATTAACAGGCATATCGGGCGTGAAGATGGAAGGCCCCTACGAATGGGTGCCGCCCGGCTACTGGTTGCTCGATAACAAACTGGGAGGCGCGCACGGTTTCGCCACAGAGATTAGTCCCGGCCCCGCTGTGCCTCCCGTCGAAAGTCTGCGCAAGATGCTGCCGCCGGAACACCTCTGGCCGATTGATGAGGTGTGGAGTTATCACGCGGGCGGCGGGCAGTTCAAGACGCTGACCGTTTTCACAGATGCTTTGAATGCGCGTTACGGCACGGCGAAGAATATCGATGACTATGCGATGAAGTCGCAGTTGATGGCGTATGAAGGCCAACGCGCGATGTTTGAAGGGTACGCGAGAAACAAGTACACCTCGACGGGCGTCGTTCAGTGGATGCTCAACAACGCATGGCCTTCGCTCATCTGGCATCTCTACGATTATTACCTGCTTCCGGGAGGCGGCTACTTCGGCACGAAGAAGGCGTGCGAACCCGTTCACGTGCAATACTCTTACGATGACCGCTCTATCGTCGCCGTCAACAACACGCGCCGAATGCAACCGCGACTCAAGCTCACGGCGCAAGTCTTTGACCTCGATCTTGCTGAAAAATTCACTAAAACAGTTGATCTCGATCTTCCGGCTGATGCCAACGTCCGCGCCTTCGTCATCCCGGAATTGCAGGCATTGACGCAGGCCTATTTCCTCAAACTTACGCTTGAAGCACAGGACGGCGCGCTTCTCAGCTCTAACTTCTACTGGCTTTCGACGAAAGAGGATGAGCTGGATTGGACGAAATCGACTTGGTACTACACGCCTACGCAATCCTATGCGGATTACTCACAGCTTCAGAATCTAGCGCCCGTGACGCTGAATGCTTCCGGCAGCATTGTGCGTCGCGGCGACAACGAAGTTGCGCATGTAACGCTGGAAAATCCGAGCCGTAATCTGGCGTTCTTCGTCCGGTTGCAGATTCTAAATCGGAGCGGCGGAGAGGAAATTCTACCCGTCGTGTGGCAGGATAATTACTTCTCGATGCTGCCCGGCGAGAAAAGAGAATTAACGGCCACTTACCGTATTAAAGATTCGCAGAACGCGCGTCCGGCGCTCGCTATCGGAGGTTGGAATATAACAACGAAACCTTATACGCTCGACGCCTCTGCGACTCGTTAGCCGCGCTGCCCCGTCAATGTAATCAATGTAAATTGCGCCCGTCGGTTTTACCAGACATCACCGGCAATTAAATCTTCATAGGAATCGCGGCGACGAATAAGATCGACTCTTTTGCCTTCGCGCACCATCATGGCGGCGGGCAGCGGGCGTCCGTTGTAGGGAAACATCTGCGCGAGCGAGTAAGCGCCGCTATTAAGCAGCGCAAACACTTCGCCCGGCAGGACGTCGGCGGGAAGTTTGCGATAATCGGGCAGGCGTCCCTGTCGCTCTATGTCAAAGTAAACGTCGCCGGAGTCACACAGCGGCCCTGCGACTTTGTATGCGGAGTCGTGCGATTCATCGGCACGCGTCGCTGAGATGAGATGGTAATACCATTTGTAATTGTTCATCGACAGCATCAGGTTGTAGCCCGCATCCGTCAAGAGCCAAGTATCGCCGGTTTCAGGTCGCCGCTTGATGTTTTGCACGGTGGTTAAAACTAATCCGGCGTCGGCGATCACACTTCTGCCCGGCTCGAGCAAAATCGTGACGCGCTGAAGCAAATGTTCGGCGTTCGCTTCGGCGGCAGATTCACGGGCAGCGCGCAGAGCGGCGGCGAGCACGTCCGAAGGCTCAAGCTCCGCGCCGAGCATATCGCGTTCGTGTTCGGGAAGCGCTTCGGCGTGCGAGCGGTCGCGCAAGTAATTGACCGGAATGCCGCCGCCCAGGTTGATGTGTTCCAGCGTATGCCCCGTCTCACGTTGAACTGTAATGAGATGCTCCCACATCGTTTTGAAGGCACTGGCGAACGGCTCGACATCGGGCGTTTGCGAGCCGACGTGAATGTGTATGCCGGAGACGTGAATGAGATCGGGATTCTGCAACGCGCGGCGGAAGGCATCGAGAACTTCCGATGATGAAATGCCGAATTTCGATGTCAGCAACGCGGTCTGCAATCCCAGATGCGAGCGCGTGCCGATCTCCGGCACTAATCGCAGGGCGATGTTCGCTTTCTTGTTCAGCCTGCGCGCGGATTCTTCGATGAGTTCGATCTCGTAAACAGAATCGACATTGATGGCGTAGATTCCTGCGCGCACGGCTTCGTCAATCTCAGCACTGGTTTTGCTTGTGCCGTTGAAGATTATTTGATCGGAATGAAAGCCCGCGCGGAGAGCTTTGTAGAGTTCGCCGCCGCTATTAACTTCGATGTCGATACCCGAGTCGCGCACCGCCGCGAGCACCGCCATATTTGAGTTGGCTTTCGAGGCGTAGCAGAATCTCAACGGATGCCCGACGGCGTGAGCGGCTTTTTTCAAGCGTTCGATGTTCGAGCGAATGCGCGGTTCGGAGAACACAAAGAGCGGAGTGCCGTATTCGCGCACGAGCGCGAGCGCGTCAACGCCATTGATGTTGAGATGTCCGTCATTTGTCTCTAAATATCCGGGAATCGTCCACGCGGGAAAAGAGGCAACGGTTTGTGATGACAAAATTGAAAACTCCTCGATAAAGATATGATAAGAGATTTGAGCGAAGATAATGCGGACAAGAGGCAGCGTCAAGCCTTTATGTTTCAAGGAAAATTAAGCGGCGGGAAAGGTTGTTGTTTTGGGCGCTAATATAGATTGGCAACTCGTTCGACGCGACTTCCCGGTGACGGAGCGCACGGCTTATTTGAACAGCGCGGCTGCCGGTGCTCTGCCGCACATCGTAATGGAAACGGCGGCAAACTTTTACCGCGAGATGATGGAAGCGGGCGACGCTGGCTGGGACGGCTGGCTGGCGCGGCGCGAGGAAATAAGAGCGCGCGTCGCGGAATTTATCAACGCCGAACCAGACGAGATCGCGTTTACGACGAACACTTCCGCCGGAATGAATTTGATCGCCGACGCACTTGAAGGGCGTGGCGATGTTATTTCATGCGAGCTTGAATTTCCCGTTTCAACCATTCCATGGCTGCACAGAGGAGCGCATGTCAATTCGATTAAAGCGCGTGAGGGCGAGATACATGCGGAAGATGTCGCGCGCTCACAGACATCTCGCACGTCTGTTATTGCGCTTAGTCACGTTCAATACTCAAACGGTTTCCGCCTCGATCTGGAATCAATCGGAGCGATTAAAAAAAGTCATGCGTTTGTCGTCAACGCGAGCCAGTCAATCGGCGCGTTTCCAATTGACGTGAAGCGTATGAAGATTGATGCACTATGCGCGACGGGGCATAAGTGGTTGCTCGCCGGTTATGGCTGCGGGTTCGTTTATATGAGCCGCGAATTGCTGGCACAAACGCGCGGGCGCAACGCGAGTTGGATGAGCGTCGAAAACCCGTTTGCGATGCGCAACGATGAATTCAAAACGCGCACGGACGCGGCGGCGCGCGCCGAACTCGGCGTGCCGCACTTTGCCGGTATCTTCGCGCTCGGTGCCGCGCTCGACTACTTGATGAAGATCGGGAAAGAGAAGATCGAGCATCGCGTTCTCTATCTCAACCGGCATTTAACCGGCTGCCTTGCGGAAAAGAAATGGCTGGTGCTGTCGCCGTTAAGGAATGAACACGCACGGTCTGGTCAAACGCTCATTGCGACGGAGAACCCGGGGCGCGTCGTTGCGAATCTTGCACGTTGCGGCGTCATGGTGACGGAGAAACCGCAGGGCATACGCGTCGCCACGCACTTCTTCAACGACGAAGCGGACATCGAGCGGCTCATTGCAGCCCTTTATGATTCGGCAATGGTGCAGACAAGCACTTGAAAGAAAATTTCCTTGCTACTTAAATGAAGCAACGAAACCGTTCAAAGTTCTTTAGAAAACAGCATGAAACCTGACAGGAATATCCGCCACGGTCTTCAATCCCGGTTGTGCTTCGACAACCGCCGGAATCGCGTTTACAACCGCCGCCACCGTTGCCAGATCGCCATGGACGCCGCCGGGAATAACGAGCCTTAAAGCAGGCGTGCCTTCGATGCGTATGGTATCCGCAGGTTCCTTCGCGCCGACGTACATCTGCAACTCGAGATGAATTGTCTCTTCGCCGCGCCGCGTGCCTTTGCAAATTTGTTTTACGCCCGCTACCTCGCCGCGCTTGACTTGTAAATACTCTGTCGTAACATCGCTGGACGCGATTACCGGATCGATTGTTTCGCTGATCTCATCGACTTCTATGTTCATGTTATCGACGATCAAACCCGCAGATTCGGGCAACCCGTGATGTTTGATACGCCCCGCTTCGACCTCCGCGCGAAACTCGCTTTCGGTCATTCCCGCGCCGACTTTTCGCTGAAGCGGCAGACGGCGTTTTGAAGCATCGACGATGCGCGTCACGCTGACCCGCTCGACGCTCTGGCAAACAGACGATAAAGTCAAGGCAAGCTTATCCATTACGAAGCCGGGGTTCACACCCGTGCCGTGAAGTGTGACTTTGTTTTGTTTCGCCGCCTCGTCAAGCTCTCTTGATAATTCGGGATACTTGCGGAGCGGGTAAGAAAGTTCTTCACACGATGAAACGACATTATGATTTGCAGCGAGGCAGCGGAGGAGTTGGTCTCGAACGTCGGTTAGATAAGACCCCGTCGAATGCACCACAATGTCTGCGGGAATGCGCAAGACTTCTTCCGCATCGGGCGACACGATGACGCCTAAATCTCTTTCTAAGCCGACGACGCGTGCGAGGTCTTGCCCTGCTTTTGCCGGATCGATGTCGATTGCCCCGACGATCTCGGCGTTTCCCTTTTCGGCAATCAATCGCACAATTGCCGCACCGATCGGGCCAATGCCATATTGAATGATACGAAGGGGCGAACCCATTTTTGCAAATCTCCTTTTAACTTTTTCGCGGACGCACCTTAAATCAGCAGCGCAAGGAAAATTCGCCAAAGCGCTGTTGCGATTACCGCTTGCGTACAAAAAAATAAGACGGCGCATCTTAACGTTCGACGAATGTTCTTGTCGAGATGAAACATTAATGCTGCGCGCTTTTCGTGCGCAAGCCTTAGTGATTCGCAGTATAAAGCGAGAATCAAATCGCCGGTTACTTCTTCTCAGAGCATGTTAAAAAAATGGTGCTAACGTCTGGAAAGCCCTTCTACATGTCATTAGATTGGCATCTACAATAGATAGTCTGAATATTGTAATTGAAAGAATGAATCGTATGCGACTTCGGTACCTGCTATTTATCGCGCTTTCCGCCGCCGTCGGTATGTCCATTTTACAATCCTCGATGTAGGCAGCAGCGCCAGCGCGGGTTTCTCACGTTATGAACGCTTTTAATTCGGGAGCCGAGACAAATCCGTTTTTTTGTCGAAAGCCCGCTTCCGTTTCATGCGCCGCCCTTTAAATAAAATCAAGGACAACGATTATCAGCCAGCAATCGAGGAGGGTATGCGGCGCCAGCTTGTCGAGACGCGAGCGATTGCGGATCAATCCGACGTGCCGCCTTGTGGACTTCTAGTTTCAATTCCACTCTGGTTCGATTAAGACCCAGTTGCACCAGTTGTGCGGTGGACGGAGACATGAGGGACGTATATGGATGATTTCGGTTCTGACGCTCTTTTGGTGAAGCAATGTAGGCTGCTATAAAACAGCGGCATGAAAACGCTACTTGCCGATCCATCTGTTCTTAAACTTGAAAAGCTCGTTCCTTGCAGTGACGCTGTTGTCGTTCACGTCAAGACACGTTCGCGCATCGCAGCGTGTCCGGCTTGCCATCTATCTTCGGCAAAGATTCACAGTCGTTACTCTCGATGCGTCGCCGATCTGCCATGGGAAGGTATTCATGTCCGCATTCGTCTGCGAGCACGCAAGTTCTTCTGCCACAACGAAGCGTGTGAGCAAAGAATTTTCTGCGAACGATTGCCTTTTATTGTTGCCCCATATAGTCGCCAGACCGTGCGATTGAATGAAGCGTTAATGCTAATTGGTTTAGCGTTGGGCGGCAGAGCGGGTGCGCGCACCGCCGACGGCTTGGGACTACGTGCCAGTGCCGAGACATTGTTACGCAGAGTGCGTCGCAGAGCGCATGACTTCAAGGTCGAACCGGTCAGAGTGTTGGGCGTTGATGATTGGGCACAACGTCGAGGTCGTACATACGGAACTCTGCTCATCGACATCGAGCGTCGTCGTCCCATCGAGTTATTGCCAGACCGCGAGGCAGCGACGCTTGCCGGGTGGTTGAAGCAGCGAACGGGTATTGAAGTCGTCACCCGTGATCGTGCTACCTACTACGCCGATGGAGTCACGGCAGGCGCGCCCGAAGCGATACAAGTAGCAGATCGCTGGCACTTGTTGAAGAACTTGCGCGAAGTCGTCGAGCGCGTCATCAACTGCCACCGCCGGAAGTTGCGAGAGGCGGCACAGCAGTTAAGTCTCTATCGAAACCCGAGTGCAGTGCCCACAGTTCAGAGCTTGCCGCAATTGCGTCCAAAGCAGTGGTCGCCACGCAGTACGAAAGAACTTGAGCGGCAACAAGTCAGACGCGCTCAACGAGTCGAACGCTACAAGGAGATCAAGCGAATGCGCGCTGATGGAACTTCAATCAGCGCCATCGCACGAAAGATGGGAATGCAGCGTGAGACGGTCAGGCACTTCCTTCGCGCTGATGAATATCCGGAGGCGCGACCACCGCGAAAGCCGGGCCGAGTAGAACCCTTTGCCGAGTATCTGAAAGAGCGGTGGCTCTCAGGTTGTTATAACGCTCGGCAGCTTTACCGGGAGATCAAAGCTCGCGGCTATCGTGGGCACGTGCTAGTCTTGCAGGCGTATCTCGAAGCGTGGCGCAAACTGTTGCCGGAAGAGGTCAGGCGGATGCACGGCGTGCCGGAGGTATCGCCACCTGCACGGCGCAGGGTTGTGTGGTGGCTGCTCAAAGATGAAGCGAAGTTGAAAGATGATGAGCGTGCATTGGTCGAGGAGTTGACGAAAAGTGATCCGACAATCGCGATGGCGCAAAAGCTGGCACACGAGTTCCAACGCATGATCCGATCCAGAAACGAAGCCCAGTTAAATGGCTGGTTCGAGGCGGTCGCGCAGAGCGAGATCGTAGAGTTCAAAAACTTTGCCAAAGGCTTACGGCAAGATGAAGCAGCCGTGCGAGCGGCGATGATGTATGAATGGAGCAACGGAATGGTCGAAGGACATGTTAATCGATTGAAGTTAATCAAGCGGCAAATGTATGGGCGTGCAAAGTTCGATCTGCTGAGAGCGTGTGTGCTGCTTGCCGCATGAAAGTGAAGAAACAAAAGTTGGAAGAGGAATACTCTTGTTTCACCAAAAGAGCGTCAGAACCGAAATCATCCATATACGTCCCTCATGTCTCCGTCCACCGCAATCGTATAAGATGGCGGTCTTCAAGGTGATTTGAATCTTAAAGCGAGCGTGACTGCGGTATACTCATAGGACAACGAAACTGTGCCCGCGATACATCTGACAAAGCTACTTTGAGCCAGTCCCTGATAAGTTTCAACGAGACGTTCGGGGCGCACCTTTGGTTTCTACATATTGCGCGCTCTAAATTTTTAAGGAGAATTTTAAGAAGATGCGACGATTAATTATTTTACTGACGCTTGCTTTAACGATTGGCGGCGCGGTCGTAAATGTTTGCGGGCAGGCGCACCCGTTTACGAGCGACAGCACTGAGTATGCTTTAGAGTTGCCGGGGACGGCGTGGCGCACGGTGACGGAGCCGGATAGTGTTCATCAGCACGCGGAGTTTGTTTATGGTGATCGCAACGACGGGTTTTTGCGCGTGCGCAAGGAAGTCGTGGAAGCCAACGAGAGCGTGTCGAATTTGGCGCGGCGCGAAAGCGATCAAAAGCTGCGTTTCCTGCGCGGCTATGTTGACGGGCGCGAAGAAACTTTCGCTGGGCGCTTGAAAGGCATCATCGTTTCTTACGAGTTTACGAGCGGGGGCAAGCCGATGCTCGGACGTATCTATTACCTGCGGGCTGACACTCGCACGATCTACTCGCTGCGCTTCACGGGCGCGAAAGATAAGCTCACGCAGATACGCAATCAAACGGATTCAATCGCGCGCAGTTTTCATTTGAAGTAAGTTTGAAGTAGGACTGAAACTCGGCAGATCAAAACCATGGCCGCCCGTTGTCGCTTGCACTGAAGCGCGCGGGCGGCCAAACTCTTTTCCATGAAGATAAAACTCGCACACGGTCTCGCCGTGCGGAAATCGAAAATCAACGGCAAGGGATGCTTTGCCACCGCCACTTTCCGTCGCGGCAGAAAAATCGCCGAGTACGCGGGCGAGTTGATACCCGATGCGGAGGCAGAGCGTAGAGCGCACAATCGCCGTCTCTTACGCATCTGCGCCATCAATCACCATTGGAGCATCGACGGCAGCCGCTGGGGTAACGGCACGCACTACATCAACCACTCCTGCCAGCCCAACTGCTACATGAAAATCATCTACAACCATATACTCTTCTACGCCCTGCGCGACATTCAACCCGGCGACGAAATCACGCTTGACTACGTGATGACGCTTCATTCGGATAAGAAGCGTTGCACATGCGGCGCAGAGAATTGCAGGGGAACAATCAATAAAGCCGGGCAGAATTAAAAGGCAAAGGTTTACCGCTCACTATGTTTTGCTTTGGGTGTCGCTATTGTCGTTCAATTCAGAAATCAAAGTCAGCAGCGGCCATCTTTTCCACTACAAAAAGTTCACCGCTGTTATAGCTAAGAGCGGTGAGCATTGATGGGCCTTTTAGTAGTATTACTTTTGTGAACGGCCTTGGCGACGCAGCGGACTGATAAACCAGAACAGTTCTTTCTCCAATTGGCTTACCTTTGTCATCACGTAGAATCTCCCGTTCCGTGAGCCGCGCATTATGCAAACCATTTGCCACAACTTCGCGCGCCTCCGCATCGGAGTGAGCCGTTATTCTAAGAACAAGAATATTGCCTGTGGGCGTCTTGTAGTTGCGCGCCTTCAGAATCGTACCGCTTGGGCTAATCAGGCTTTGCGATGTTCCCGTATAGCGATACTGCGGATAAAATCTGCGATAAGTCGTAGTCGCGCCGCTGCCGATGACGAAAGCGAGCAACGCGACGGCAAAACCTTTAAGAATTACTTGCGACATTTGAGCAGAACTCCTTTTGTGGTTGAAACCGTCAATTTACAAACGCGCGGGTAAAAGCCAAGTTCCAATAAATCAATCACACCGCTTTACAATCGCGGCAGTGTGAAGCTGAATTTTGAGCCGCGCCCGACTTCCGATTCCAAGGCGACTGTGCCGCCGTGTTGTTCGACGACTTCGCGGACGAAGGACAATCCGAGACCTGTTGATTCCTGTTCTTTGTCCTGCCCGTCACGCGCGACGCGGTAAAACTTTTCCCATACACGGTCAAGCGAATCAGTCGGAATGCCGTAGCCGCGATCTTCCACTTGCACGCGCACCGTGTCAGCTTCGAGCACGGTTGTGACGGTGATAGTCGTGCGTTCGGGCGAGAACTTAATTGCGTTATCGACGAGGTTTGTGACGACCTGCGTGATGAGCATTTTGTCTGCGGCGACGGGCGGCAGGGAAACCGTCGGCTGTTCGACGAGGCGTATGCGTTTCTTTTTCGCGGCGGGATGAAGCGTCGCCAGCGTTTCGCGTACTACGTCGTCCACCTTGAGCGGAATCTTCAACACATCCTGCCGGTCAGAGGCTTCGAGTTGGGTGACGGAGAGGAACGTATTAATCATCTTCGACAAGCGCTGCGATTCGTTGCAGATGATGTTCAGAAATTCGCGCGACTCTGCGGGAATCCCTTCGTCCATCGCCAGCAGTTCGGCGAAGCCGTTGATGCTGGTGATCGGCGTGCGTAGCTCGTGAGCCATCAAAGAAATCATATCGCTCTTTAATTTCTCGTACTCCTTCATGCGCGTGACATCGCGCACGGTGACGGCGAGGCAGAGCGGTTGCTGCGTGTGGGGTTTCGTTTCAACGGCGCGTTCCGTGACAAGCGCGATGCGCAATTCAAGCGTTTGATTGCGCTCCGGGAAAAACAGTTCGCGCTCGTAAGCGTCGCCGGTTTGCAGCACGCGGCGCACGGCGATGGACGGCTCATCGAAAACTCCCGCGCGAAGGCAATCAAGCAAACCGAAAAGATCGAGTTCGCCCGCGCCCGTTTCTTCGAGCCGCGCGGCGCGCAGGATCGGCGCATTGACGTAAGCGAGCGTGCCGTCCAGATAGGCGACGGCGTGACCGTCCGATGCTTCGGACAAAACTTCCGCGCCGAATCGCTGCTCTGTTAAAAGCCCGCTGACGACGCCGAATGATTCAAGACGGCGCTTGGCTGCGCGCGTCGATAGAAAAGAAAAGTTTTCCTGCGCCGCGTCGTGTTTGCGCGCTTCGTCGCGTTGAAAGTTACGCGCCAATTGTGCGCCGACAGCCGCCAGCAAAGGGCGATCTTCTTCGTCAAAACTTTCACGTAGGCGCACCAGCAACGCGCCGAGCGTGCGTCCTTCATGCTGCAAAGGAAGCGCCACGCTCGCCGCCGTGCCACCCGCGTCTTTCATCTGATCCGCATCGCCTGACTGCTGCTGCTGCGCCGCCGTTGTCCTGACTAACTGGCCTGTTGCCACAGCCTGTTCGCACAGCCCGACGCCCTCGCGCCAAGCGTTGTGGCGGCCTGTCTCCGAAGCGGCATTGCCATTAGCACGCAGCCGCGCTGCAGGAGCCAGCGCGCCGTTTTCATCCGGCTGAAAAATCACCGCCTCGTCAAGCGGCAAAACAGTTTCCAGAAGCTTTAAGCCGCTCATCAAACGTTTGTTCGCCGTGCCGCCTTCGAGCGCGCCGGTTTGCGCCGCCGCGCCGCGCACGTTGCGTGTCAGCACCGCATCGATCATCCATAGACGATGAAGTTGCACGGCGAAAGCTGCCGCGAGCGCCGATAAAGCGACGGGCGCAAACAACAGATCAAGGTGGAAAAAGCGCGAAGCAAGCAAACTCACCGCGCATAGTAATGCAAGCGCGCCAAGCAAGTAAGGCAACACGCGCCGCGCGCTCGCCAGACGCAACGCGATGCCCGCGCCGACGCCCGCCGCGACGATTAATATCGCCGCCTGCCAACTGTTGAGCGCAACGGCTGCGGCTCCGTTCTTCGACTGGAGCACAAACGCCGCCTGTAACGAAGCGAGCAATCCAATTTTCCATAGCGCGTAAATCGAAAGCGATGTAAGCAACGCAATGACGAAGGCGGCGGCGATAGACTTTGAGAAAGCGGGTGTTTTTTTCACGGTGGCTTAAAAGGGAAAAGGCAGGTTCGGATGTGGAGCTTTGGCGCGCGCGAACAAGAATCGCCACGCGCAAACCGCATTATACAATGAAAAGCATTGTTTAATACAAGGAAAATATTCCTTTGCCGGAAACCTTAAGCAGACGCGCCGATTTCTCCGGCGTGTGAGAGATTGGCGACAGCGTCAAGAAGCTCTGTTTCCTCTTCGACAGCGACGGTGCGCAAATCAAGCAAGACGCGGTTTTCGTTGATGCGCGCGATGACGGGCGTGTTTGAAAAACGCAGAAATTGTTCCAGCTTTTCTGCGGAAAGCGCTTCGTGCGAGAGCGCGATGAGCGGTGTTCGTAAATGGGTTGTGGGCGCTGCGCCGCCGCCGATGGCGGAATGGCCTTCGATAATTTCACAGTGAAGATCGGCATTCGCGCGTTTCGTTAAGCGCGAGCGAAGGGAGCGCGCGCGTTTGGCGAGTTCTTCGTAGGAAATGGCGAGCATGTGAAGCACCGGAACTTCTGTGAAGGAGGCTTCGCGTAGATGCGCGTCGAAGGTCGCGGCAAGTGCGGCGAAGGTGAGTTTGTCCACACGCAGGGCGCGATAAAGCGGATGTTTGCGCAATGTGTCTACGAGCGCGCGGCGTCCGACGATGATCCCGGCCTGTGTTGCGCCGAGCAGTTTATCGCCGCTGAAGGAAACCAGATCGGCTCCGGCGAGAATTGAATCGCGGATGATAGGCTCGTCGGCGAGACCATAAGCGGAAAGATCGAAGAGCGCGCCCGATCCTGCGTCTTCGTAAAGCAGGAGATTTTTGCTGTGCGCAAGAGCGGCGAGTTCGGAAAGCGCGGGAGTCGCCGTGAATCCGACGATGCGGTAATTGGACGGATGCACGCGCAGCAAAAGTTTTGTGTGGTCTGTGATTGCACGTTCGTAATCAGAGAGACGCGTGCGGTTGGTTGTGCCGACTTCGATCATGCGCGTGCCGGATTGCGCCATCACGTCGGGCACGCGAAAGTCTCCGCCGATCTCGACGAGTTCGCCGCGCGAGACGATTGTTTCGCCGTGTGCCGCCAGCGCCGTTAAAACGAGCAGCGCGGCAGCGGCGCAGTTGTTGACGACGAGCGCGGCTTCGGCTCCCGTTAATTCCACCAAGAGTTCTTCGACGCGGTTTCCACGCTTACCGCGCGCTCCCGTTTGCAGATCGTATTCGAGCGTGCAGTAACCGGCTGCTTCGTGGGCGACGGATTGGCGCGCGTGTTGCGAGAGCGGCGCGCGACCCAAGTTTGTATGGAGTATGACGCCGGTTGCGTTGATAACGCGGCGCAAGCTGCTTGACGCTTCATGCTGTGCCGCCTGTGCAAGCCTGCGCGCGGCTTCCGCCAGCAACGTTTCGCGCGGGTTGTCGTCGCCCGCATTAAGTTTCGGCGAGACGTTTGTTTGAAGCTCTGCGCGCAATTCTGCCGAGACCGCGCGCGCAAGATTCGCCACGCGCGTTGCGCCGAGCCGCGCGCGTAAATCAAGAGCCGTCGGCGTGCGCAGTAATGCGTCAACAGAAGGCAGCGCGCGCAAGATTTGTTGGCGCTCTGCGTGGAGCGTTGATTGATCGGCGTTATGATGGTCAGGCATAAAAGTTTGCTTCAGGTACGGATCATTATAACGAAGCTGCGAAACACTTGTGCCGGCACGTTGAAAAAATCGCGGCATTCCTTAAAATTTCGCGGCATTCCTTTCAGCGAAAAGTATAGTGCAAGAAGCATCGCGTTGCTTGTGCGTTTGGCAGCGTTTGAAAGAAGTTTGTTGACGCTGCGGTTTCAAAACGTATATTCTCGAAGTCAGGATGCGCGCGTCGCCGGTGTCGAGCGCGCGAAAGTGGCGGTGAGGAGAGAAATATACAGTGCCGATCCGTGATAACAAATATGCGCGACAGGCGCAGCAAAAAAAAGCGCAACAACTCAAGCGTAATACGCAGCCGCGCGACAATCAGCCGACCCTCGACGAGCAACTCGCGCGTCTTGAGGAAGACATGCGTCGCCTCAAGATAGAGTTTGACATTTACTTTAACGGCGCGTCGAAGCGTCCGCCCTATGACACGAAGAGCCGCATCGAAGCGACGATCAAGCGCATCGCGGATGATCGCTCGCTCACCTTCGCGCAACGCTTTCTTTATAATTCTCTGGTCGCGCGCTACACCTCTTTCCGCGAGATGTGGCGGCGCACGATGCAGGGACGCGAAGACGGACGTGACGCGGCCGCAGCCGCACGCGCCGCGATGCACGCGGACGCAAAAGCGAAAGGCGATTCTTCGATTTTCGTTTGCACAGATGCGCATCAGGATGTTTCAGTTGTTAAAAATTTGTACGAAGCATTGGTGGAAGCCAAGCGCAAATGCGGCGAGCCTGTGGACGATCTTTCATTTCCGCGCTTTCATCATTTGATCGCGAGCCGCACGGACAACTTGAAAGACAAATTGGGCTGCGAGCGCGTGCGCTTTTCCGTGGATGTCGAAGACGGGCGCGTACAGTTTAAGGCGCGCGCGGATTAGGCAAAGGATACTAAACATAAAAAGGAAGCGGCCTCATTGAACGTGAGGCCGCTTCCTTTTTTGTATTGCGCTTTCCGGGTCACAAGAACATTGACCGGAAGCGGTCAGAGTGGCTTTGCTGCGAAAGCCTTTTGTTGCACTTAAGCTGCTTTGGTCACTTTCTCGGCCTGCGGGCCTTTCGGCCCCTGCGTGACCTCGAACTCGACTTCCTGACCTTCTTCGAGCGTCTTGAAGCCGTCGCCCTGAATGGCGCTATAGTGAACAAAAATGTCGGTTGCGCCGGGCTGTTCGATGAAGCCGTAACCCTTCGAGTTATTGAACCACTTGACCTTACCGGTTATTCTAGACATAACAAACGAATCCTCCTACGATTCGGTAAAACAGGAGCGTTGAAAACTTCATCTTAATTAAAGACAAGCTTTCCGCGCCATCCTTACGGTTAATGCTTGTGAGCCGGACGCGCATATTTGATATGGATGCGCTCCATTGAAAAGCTTCACAATCAACAAAACGCCTGCACGCTGGCGAAGCGGCGATGAGACATGCCGCACATTCGCGCGCGAGACAAAACAGAGAGCCATTGACTGCATGGTTCTAACGCTTTGCGCAAATCTCTGTGGAGAAGCGAGCGAAGGAAAAACCTGTGGTCAAAAGACGGCGCATACTATGCGAAAGCCGCCGAAAGTGTCAAGAAGAATTTTTCAAGCCGTAATAATTCAACTCACGTTCGACGCCTTAATTTCTCGATTTCTTTCTCGCCAACACTGTGAAGAGAGCACCGATGACTATAAATAGCGGCGGCAGTCAAGTCATTCCCAAATTAGCAACCCGGTGCAGATTTAGAACCGCCACAATCACCGCATCTACCATAAAGAAGACGCCAACCAGCCGCAAGACTTTAGGACTCATTCGCCACAACCTTTTATCACTTTTTGTCGGAAATTTGCCGCAAAGATTTAATCCACGCTCTTATTCTGCTGCGCGCGGCAGATACTGCAAAGGGTTGACGGCCTTTTCGTTGATGCGTACTTCGTAGTGTAGATGCGGCCCCGTGGAGCGCCCTGTGGAGCCGACGCGTCCGACTGCGCGTCCACGTTCAATCGTCTCGCCCGCCTGCACGAGCGTCTCCGATAAATGACCGTACCGCGTCGAGAGACCATCGCCGTGGTCGATGATAACGATTTGTCCGTAGCCGCTCTGCCAACCGGCAAAACTGATTTTCCCGCTTGCCGCCGCAACGACCGGCGTGCCCCAGACGGCGGCGATGTCCTGCCCTGCATGAAATTCCGCCACGCCGCTGCCAAAAGGATCGCGCCGCCCGCCGAATCTGTCCGTCAAATTGCCTTCGACAGGCCATAGCGACGGCATCATTTGCCGCGCGCGCAAGATGGTTTCATAAGCGCGCAGGCTGCTTTCGAGCGCGCGCGTTTTGTGCTCGATAGCGGAAGCCGTCAACTTACTGTCAAGCGGCAGGCGCGGCCCGCCTGAGCCGTGCAAATTTGTGTCAGGAAAACCTTGACTTTGATTAAGCTCCGCGTCGTGTGACGAAACGCCTGATATTTTCGCGATGCGGCGCGAGGCATCTTCGACGGCTTCGACGCGATTATTCAAATCGTTCAACTGTTCGCGCTGCTTGGCATTCTCGGCGCGCAGGCGTTCGTTTTCGCGCGCGGTGGTGACGATGCGCGCGGTCTCCTGCGTGAAACCGTAAATGCCATAGACGGCGGCGCACAACACAAAGAGCGATGCGACGATTGAAATTTTCAGCCAGCGTTTATGAACGGCGATGCGGTGTATGCGGGAACGCGAGCGCGACGTGCGTGCAACAATGAATGCGTAAAAACAATCGTTTCTGATGGACATCGAATCTACTCCTTCGACGCGCTTTGCAATCAATCGGCATGAAAAGCAAAAGGAGACATGGCGATTTTTGCGTCCGACGCGTTTTATGAGAAAAGCGAAAGCGTGCCGGACGAAGTAGCCCGGCATGGCAAACGATAAATTAATGGCTTGTAAAAATGAACCTACCTTGATAATTGCAGACGGCAACGCCGAGCGTACCCGAAACAAGCATGTGGCTTGGCGGGCGAACCGAACGTTGTGTGCTGCAAGGTTGCGCAAGCTATCACACGAAACGCGTGATTGCAACCGGCAGGGAAAGGCAATTGATAGGAATAAAGAAGGTATGCACGAACAAACAAGCGATTCACGCTTCGGTTATAACTTCAAATACCGTGCGCGAATCGCTTGCTTTAAAAAGAAGAGAAGAAGTGTGCGGAGCCTCAAATCTTAAATATCTTCAAGGTCACGACGCCTGCGCGTTCGCCCGCGAAGCATCGCAAAAACAATCAGCAGCAACAATCCGACAAAGGCCACAACGACTGTCACCTTAATTGCGAAAAGCAAAAAACCGACGAGCGCAATCAATTGCCGCAGCAAAGTGATGACGAGCAATATCATCGTCAGAATGCCGCCCCACCGACCGAATGTTTTAATAAACGCTGACATTTGTATTATTCCTTTTACTTCAAGATTCTGTGGAAAGTCCGACGAGTTAAGACCTGATTTTGAATGCCCGTCCAACCTTCGCGTCTTCTTCTCTGCGTCGCATTCTATTGTAACAAAGTGCGTCGCCGCCCGCCACATGTTGCCCGACTCAACGCCGAACTCAGGACAAAAGCAACTTGCTTTATCAGGAACGCGGCTCGAATACGTTGCCGCCCGTCTGGTGTGAATTGCGCACAGAGACTTGCGTCGCCAACGAATCTCCCGTGCGAAAACTGTTTGGATGGTTAAGCGGCGCAGTGCCGATAACCGACGGCGGTCTGCTATGAACGTCGAACGCGGGCATCGTCGTCGAATCAGTCTTGCGGCAGCATCGTTGCGTGCGTTCAAAAATCATGTAAATGCCGACAAGGACGAGCGCGACGGGAAGAAATTCGCGCACAGGCAAACGAATGCCGAACATCGTGTGCAGCAGAAAGACCGTGCCGAGCAGCACGAGCATTGCGCCCCACGCCAGCGGATTGCCGTAGAGCCTGCGCGTGATCGCATCGTACTCTGCACCGGACGCCAGACCCGCGCGCATTAACTGCGCCGTGCGATATGCGTCAACCATCGCGTAGAGCCACATGCCGAGCGCGCCTAAGATAAAAAATGCGACGCCGTCCGTCACGGTTGCCATTTGAAAAAAACTTGCGAAGATCGTGAAATGAACAATCGCCTTCGAGGTCTGGCCGTTGTAAGCTGCGCCGAGTCCGGGCACGATGGAGAGCAAGGCGGCGACAAGCGGCGACGTTCTGCGCTGGACGGCGATGGCTCCGGCAGCGGAGGCCGCGCGCGTTGACGGTTGCTGCAACGATTCAACGCCCGCGACAATGCAATCCTGACAATACGGAAAGCCGCGTATGCGGTGATCGCAGGCGGGGCACAGCGCGCGCGCGCAGCGGCTGCATTGCACTGTGGCGGGATTTCTGGTGTGGTAAATGCAATTCATCGAGTTCATTCGTTTCGCCCCGATCCAAACTTCTGTTCGCGCTGCTTTGCTTCAAACATGAAAGCAAGACGCTTGTGACGATGCTTATTTTGCCGGTTGCGGCGCAGGCTTTTGCGTTTCCTGCCTGTTGCTGTTTTTCATCGCCGCGGGAAGCGCGCGTTGTTCTTCGTTCATCAGATTGGTCAGGCCGTTGGTTAATTGTTTGATATTGCCGGAGAGCGATGCGCCTTTGATCGCCGCGCTTGCGCCCTGCGCATAAGTCTGCTCGGCGAGGTGCAGGCTCGCGCGGTACATACCGCTGATCGAGCCGTCCGCCGAAACCGTGCTGGTGAGAACAAGGACGGCGACAAGCAGCATCGTCGCGACGGTGGCAAACTGCGGCGAGACGAGCGGATCGAGCCACGCGCGCAATGTATCCGCGAGACGCGTCGAAAAAGGCGCGCGCATTTCGGCTGCGTCAATAGTGCCGAGCGTCGCCTGCAAAATCCTTTGTTGGAGTCCGGCGGGAACTTCCAGTTCTTCGTTGATGTATGTGTAGCAAGCTCCGATGGCGCGCACGACCTGTCCGGGAAGTTCCGTGCAACTCTCGCAGGCGGCGGCGTGGCGTTGCCAGCGGCGATACACGGGCGCGGGCAAAAAACCGTCCAGATAATCCGTCAAGTGTTCTTCAAATTCTTCGCAACTCATACACGCTTCGGGCACTGTCTTCAACAGAATCTGCGCTTCGAGCGCGAGCGAAGGCGGCACGGGAACTTCCGCAGTCTGGCAAGCTTCGACGCTTCGCTTCACGTCGTTTAATAATTCATGGCACACAGGGCACCGCAACGCATGTTCGGCAAACAGGCGACTGCTTCCGGCGTCGAGCACGCCGTCAAGGTAGTCCGTTAATTTACTTTCAAAATCCGCGCACAGCATTACAATCCTCGTTTCTTCCCCTCCACGAACATTCCCTGTCAACTAAGACGTGCCTTTGTTACGTCGCATCTGAATTAAATTGCCAACACATCCAAAACTATGTCTAACAACGCGTCGAACAAAAAGTCGAGCGCGAACCATGCAGGATGCGATGCGTCGTTTGAAGTTTGTCTAAACATCGCTCATTGCTACCACACGCATTCGCCGCAATGTCTTGGCGAGTTCGATGCGCCCGCGATTGATGCGCGACTTCACTGTTCCTTCCGGGATGTGCAGAAGATTGACGATCTCCTGATAACTCAATTCTTCGATGTCGCGCAGGATCACACAGGTGCGTAAATCCGGCGGCAGCTTGTCGATGCCTGCCTGAACCTGTGTGCCGAGTTCGCGCCGTTCCATTTCGCGCTGCGCAGAATTTGTCGTCGTGTGCAGATGATACGTGTGGTCTTCAAGGTCGTCTGCGTGCGTATCCTGCGGCTGGCGCTGGCGGCGGCGGTAATCGTCGATGATTAAATTGCGCGCGAGCCGCATCAGCCAATTCTGCAAATCGCCCTGCTTGGCGTCATACTGCGTGAGCGAGCGATAAACGCGTATGAACACTTCCTGCGTCAAATCTTCCGCCGCATCCGCGCGCGACGTGAAGCGATACGCGAGGTTATAAATGCGGCGCGAATAAGTGGAGACGATTTCCTCCCATGCCGCGCCGTCGCCTGCACGACATTTTCTGACGAGTTCTGCGCCGCCGTCGTTTACTGAAGCCAAGATTGTTGCAGCTCCCACCATCCTAATCACTCCGATCTTACGCGCCTTTCTAACTAGCAGCAAAGGGTGGAAAACTTCTGTCAAATGGACTTTACGAAGAAGCCCTTGCGAAAGTTCCGTCGCGGATGATCCGGCAATCACGGACGAATATACAGGCAATAGCCGACGGCGACTCAAAAGAAATTCACGGATATTTGCCTCTACAAAGGTATGACTATCTGCTTGCGCGCGCCCGTCGAAGTATTGTAGCCTGTCTAAGCTATACTATATATTGTGGTCGCAGGATTTTCGGCCTCAATCTTGAACGCTTTATTAAAGGTGTCGCGCTTCGTTTCAGCGCACATATTTCTTTTGCGTAAATACCTTCGATTCATTTTGTTCGCGCTGCTCGCCGTCCTGATTTTGTGGTGGTTCGGGCGCGGGCTGGACTGGGCGCAGGTCAAGAATTCAATCGAAGCGGCTGACGGGCGATTGCTTGTCGCAGCAATCATAATTGTCTGCGTGACTTACTGGCTGCGCGCGAAGCGTTGGCAGGCATTGTTAGTGCCGCTGGCTCCGGCGAGTTTGCGTGAACTTTTTGTGGCGACGACGATAGGCTTCAGCGGACTTTTTCTGTTCGGGCGGGCGGGCGAAATACTGCGTCCCCTCGTGCTGCCTTTGCGTGAGCCGCGCGTCAGTCCGGGCGCATCCTTCGTGACCATCGGCGTCGAACGTATTTACGACATGGTCGCCGTCGTCGTGTTGTTCTCGGTCAACTTGCTGGTGTTTCGCCCGCCCGCAGAACGCGCCGGAGACTTCACACATATACGCTTTGCCGGATTCACCTTGTTGCTCGGCTGCATGGTCGGCGTTTGTTGCCTTGTGCTGTTCAGATTGTATTCGGCGGCGATGATTGATTGGTTGGACAAACGCTTGCCCGCTTGGCGCTTCGTGCCGGAACGCATCGGGCGCGGGCTTGTCGGTTTATTAAAGCAGTTGGCGCTGTCGCTCGGCGTGTTGACGAACGGGCGCGCGCTGTTTGTGACTATCGGGTGGACATGCGTTTTGTGGTTTGCGATTGCGTCGGCGAATTTGCTGGTGCTGCGTGCGTTCGGGTTGCCGTTCGGATTCAGCGAAACTATTTTTATGATGGGCTGGTCGCTCGTCGCATCGCTTGTGCCGACACCGGGCGGCGGCGCGGGCGCGTTCCATGCCGCAACGTCTGCCGCGCTGATTCTGCTCGGCGTCGAAAAAAATCAAGCGGCGGCGACCGTGCTGATCCTCAATCCGATTGTGTTTGCGCCCGCGCTGATCTTCGGTCTCTATTATCTATTGCGCGGCGACATCAGCATCCAGCGAATCAGGCAACTTGTTTTTTCGGGCGAAGCAGAGCACCGCGTAGTTGAAGAAGAAAAACAGATGGACGAAACGAACAGGGGAGCGGAGAAACTGAACCTCGCGGCTCGTGGATAATTGCAAGCTTTTAGTCTCGTGTCTTCCCGATTCTTGAAAACTAATCCGTTTAAGCGAAAGACAACACTTATGAAATGTCCTTTCTGCGGTTTCCTTGAAGACAAAGTCGTTGACTCGCGTGAATCGCGCGAGGGTGAGGCGATTCGCCGTCGCCGCGAATGCTTAAAATGCGAGCGGCGTTTTACGTCTTACGAACGCATAGACGAAATCCCGTACATGGTCGTCAAAAAGGACGGGCGGCGCGAAGCCTTTGACCGCAACAAAGTAATGGCGGGACTTCTACGCGCGTGCGAAAAACGGCCTGTGCCGTCGTCGAAATTAGAAGGCATCGTCAACTCCGTCGAAAAGTATGTGCAGGAATCGCCGGAACGCGAACGCCCTACGACGAAGGTCGGCGAAATGATTATGCGCCGCTTGAAGGAACTCGATAAAGTTGCGTATGTGCGCTTCGCGTCGGTGTATCTGGAATTTGAAGACGTGTCGGAATTCATGCACGAACTGAAACATCTCGTGCGCGCGCGCCAGAGCAACGCCGCCGCCCGCCGCGCTTGAGCCGCGTCTGAAAATGCCTTTGAAGAAAAAACTCCGCCCGCGCGCCGTGACCGTCGAAATGATTAAGGTGGCGCACGTCGCAGGGCTTGAACAACTCGAACTCGAACGCCTGCGCGACGAGGTCGGGCGTCTTTACGCCGCGCTTCAGGAAGCGACGGATGCAGAAGCCGCGCCGCAGCCCGGCGAGTGGTCGCCGCCCGTTGATTTGTGCGAATCGGAAGCAGCGGTGACGGTCAGAATCGAAGTGCCGGGCGTGCGCGCCGAAAATATCCGTGTCGGTTTGACCGGCTCACAATTGCGCGTCTATGGCGAAAAAAAACGGCGCGTGCCACGCGGCGGCTCCATTCAGCATCTATGTTCGGAACGCGCCTTCGGACATTTCAATCGCACAGTATCTCTGCGCCGCTGGACGCTGAGCGTGCGCGAAGCATCAGCCGAACTGTCAAACGGCGTGCTCATCGTGCATCTACCGAAAGCAACCGAGCGGCGCGGCGCGGAATTCAGAGTGACGGTGAAAGAAGCACAGAAGTCAGAAGTCAAAAATCAGAAGTCAGAAGTCAGAAGTCAGGAGTCAGAATAAAAACAAGAAGCGCGGACGCGACGAGGATGGACGTAACTGCCTTTGCTTCTTCATTCTGACTTCTGTCTCCTGACTTCTGACTACTAATCATTATGCCTATTATAAACAACGCAGAGATTGTCGAAAATTTGGACGCGGCGGACATCAGCGATCAGCAATTGCAGATACCGAATGAACTGCCCGTCTTGCCCTTGCGCGACATCGTTATTTATCCGTTTATGATCGTGCCGCTTTTCGTTTCGAGGGAAAAATCTATTCGCGCGGTGGACGAAGCCTTAGGCGAGAGCCGCATGATTCTCCTCGCCTCGCAAAAGGATTTAGACAAGGAAGAACCGACGGGCGAAGATTTGTACTCGATGGGCACAGTCGCCGTCATTATGCGTATGCTGAAACTGCCCGACGGACGCATACGCATTCTCGTGCAAGGACTTTCGCGCGCGCGCGTCGAAGCGGTTGAAACCGGCGGCGATTATCTGCGCGCTAAACTCTCCGTCGTGCAGGAAACTCCTGCTCCCGCGACTGCTTCCCTTGAAGTCGAAGCCCTTGTGCGCAACGTTCGCGCGTCAATGGAAAAGGCCGCGAACCTTGGCAAAAACATTTCGCCGGAAGTAATGGCGATCATCACTAACTTGGACGACGCCGGACGCCTCGCAGACCTTTCCGCTTCCAACCTCGAACTAAAAGTCGAAGACGCGCAATCCGTGCTCGACATCGCAGACACGACCGCGCGGCTGCATCGCGTCAACGAACTCTTGAACAAGGAAATCGAAGTCTTAACCGTCCAGCAGGAAATCAACACGCAGGCGCGCGCCGACATAGACCGTTCGCAGCGCGAGTTTTATTTGCGCCAGCAACTCAAAGCCATTCAAACAGAGCTAGGCGAAGGCAACGAGCTTGCCGAAGAAGTCGCGCAGTTTCGTGAAAAAATCGAAGCCTCGAAAATGCCGAAAATTGCCGAAGAAGAAGCTTTGCGGCAACTGAAAAAGCTAGAGCGTATGCACCCGGACGCGGCGGAAACGGCGACGCTTCGCAACTGGATGGAGATAATGACCGATCTTCCATGGTCGAAAGCGTCAAACGACAATCTCGATTTATTGAAGGCCGAGCAAATCTTAGACGAAGACCACTACGGCCTCGAAAAAGTAAAAGAGCGAATTATCGAAGCGCTCGCCGTGCGTAAATTAAGAGAGAAACCGAAAGGCTCTATCTTGTGTCTCGTCGGCCCGCCCGGAGTCGGCAAAACTTCTCTGGGACGCTCGATTGCGCGCGCGCTTGATCGCAAATTCGTGAGGCTCTCTTTGGGCGGCGTGCATGATGAAGCGGAGATTCGCGGCCATCGCCGCACCTACGTCGGCGCGATGCCGGGTCGCATTATCCAATCGATTCAACAGGCAGGCACAAACAATCCGCTCTTGATGTTCGACGAAATTGACAAAGTCGGCGCGGACTTTCGCGGCGATCCGTCGTCCGCGCTGCTCGAAGTTTTAGACCCGGAGCAGAACAACGCCTTCCGCGATAATTACTTGGGCGTCACGTTTGATCTCTCGAACGTGATGTTTATGACGACGGCGAATGTGCTCGACACGATTCAGCCTGCGTTGCGTGATCGCATGGAAGTCATTCGTCTCGCCGGTTACACGGAGGAAGAGAAACGCGAAATCGCGCGTCGCCATCTGCTGCCGAAACAACTCGAAGAGAACGGCATCACACCGCGCAATCTTTTGATGTCAAAGACGGCGCTCGCGGGCGTCATTCAGCAGTACACGCAGGAAGCAGGACTTCGCCAGCTCGAACGCGAAATCGGCACGGTCTGTCGCAAAGTCGCGCGCCGCATCGCCGAAGGACAAACAGCCTTAGTGCGCGTGACTCTAAAAAACTTGCATGAATTTTTAGGCGCGCCGAAGATTATGCCCGACGAAGTTTTGAAGAAGGATCAGATCGGCGTCGCCACAGGCCTCGCGTGGACGGCGGTTGGCGGCGACGTGCTGTTCATCGAAGCGCTCAAGATGAAGGGCAAGGGAAATCTTGTGCTTACGGGTCAACTCGGCGACGTGATGAAGGAATCGGCGCAGGCCGCTTACTCCTACGCCAAATCGCGCGCCAAAGAACTCGAAATCAACGAAGACGATTTCCAGAACTACGACCTACACATACATATTCCCGAAGGCGCGATTCCGAAGGACGGCCCATCTGCCGGTATCACTTTAGCAACGGCAATGGTTTCGGCGCTCGCCGGGCGCGCCATTCGCAAAGACGTGGCGATGACCGGCGAGATAACTTTGCGCGGCAATGTCTTGCCCGTCGGCGGCGTCAAAGAAAAAGTTTTGGCCGCCCGCCGCGCACGCGTTTCGACGATTATCCTGCCGCAGCAGAATCGCCGCGACATGGACGAAGTGCCGAAGGAGCCTTTCAAAAACATACGTTTCGTTTTTGTGGACAACGTCCGCGAAGTCTTCCGCGAAGCTCTGAAGGATAAAGCCGTCGTTCCGCAAACTTCTGACGCCCGCCTGCCAGCGCGCCTGCCGCGTGTCGCTTCAGATCGCGCGGGCATCTGACTAAAGCGGCGTTTGCGATGCTAAGCGTGCGTCCGGCAATCGGACGATTATTTGCTACGGCGCGCATTGATCGATTTCGGTTTTTCTTTCTCAAAAGGCGCAACCGGCTGCCTTTTGAGCGCATCTTTATATACTGGAAGACGGCAAATTTGGTGGAAAAACTCACCGTTTCGTCCTCTTTAAGTTACGTGAAGTGTTTGACACACCTTGAAACCGTGTGTTAGTTTTGATCTTGGTGTGAGTGCTTGAGCCAGCCTCTTGTGCTCACCATGCACGACGCCAAGTTCAACGCAGTCTTAATATTATAAGTTTTGTGGATACCGCTCGCGCGATTTCCCCCTCAAATGAAAAGATCGCCGGTCGCGGATTCGCTCTAACCTTCTCAAAAAGGAGAAGACGACATAATGACAACGAACCTCCCCCGATTTATCGCCCGTGCCGCACTCGTCGCGGCGTTTATTGTTCCCGCTGCCCATCTTCGAGCACAGATTCCCGCCGGTTCGAGCGCGCGCAATATTCCTTCAGAAGTCGAAAAATCTGAAGGCCGCGTCGCCGAAGTTATCAATCGCTCGGAAGACCATTTCAAACGCGGCAAACTCAATTTAGACGACAACAAATTGGATCAGGCGCGCGACGAATTCGATAAGGCCGTCGATACCGTTCTCGAATCCGGCATGGACGTGCGCGTGAGCCAGCGTCTTCAGACCTTTTATCTCGAACTCGTCGAACGCATCTATCGTGAAGAAGTACCCACGCAACAAGCCTTGACTGGCACGACCGTCGTTGCGCAGCAGAACGCACAGACACCGCAAAGCGGAGACGCCGCCGGTGCTACGGTTGCAACTGCGCGCACGCAACCGACTGCGCCGCGCCAGATCGGTTTCCGCGAACAAAAATTCGAGCCGTCGCCGCTCGACGATTTGAGCAAGTTGACGCTCACGCCCGAAGAGCAAAATGTTTCGCCGCAGGACACAGCCGCCCTTGAACTCGCAAAAAACAGCATCGACTTCGGTTTCAACGTCAATCCGCTGATTCAACAGTTCATCAATTATTATCAGGGACGCGGGCATTCCACGATGGAAACGGGCTTGCGCCGCGCCGGACGTTACACGGCAAAGGCACGCGAGATTTTCCGTCAGGAAGGCGTGCCCGAAGACATCGTCTGGCTCGCTCAGGTTGAGAGCGCGTGGCGTCCGGCTGCGTATTCATCTGCGGCAGCTTCCGGTTTGTGGCAATTCATACCGGGTACGGGCGCGCGCTTCGGCCTTCGTCAAACCGCTTGGATCGACGAACGCAACAGCTTTGAGCAGGCGACGCACGCCTCCGCGCGTTATTTGAAATTTCTCTCGAATCGCTACAACGGAAATTGGGAGCTTGCCATCGGCGCTTATAACACGGGCGAAGGCAACATTGACCGCGCTATTTCCCGCGCCGGTACCGCTAATTTCTGGAGCACTTATCCGTACATCGCGCAGGAAACGCGCAATTACGTGCCGAACATTCTGGCGACGATCCTGATTGCGAAGAACCCTGAAAAGTATGGCTTCCGCAACATTCGCCCGGAACCCTCGCTCGCTTATGACCGCGTGCAAGTGCCGACGGCGACGAGCCTGCAACTCATTGCGGATGCGTGCGACACAAGCGTTGATTATCTGCGCAGCATCAACCCGGAACTGCGTCGTGATTTAACGCCGCGCGGCGAAAGTTACATTGTGCGCGTGCCTGCCGGACGCGCCAAACAGTTCGCTGCTTTGCTTAAACGTATCCCCGGTAATTCACGCGAAACAGCGCGCATTATCTCTGTCGCTCCCGGCGAAGATTTACAATCGTTTGCCTCGCGCACCGGAACGAATCTCGCGCAACTGCAAATGATGAACGGCGGCGTTGACATCAAAGCTTCCGGCAAACTCGTTGTGCCGAATAATTATACGCGCAACGTCGCGCTTATCCGCGCCAGACCCGCCGCGCAAACTGCGCCCGCCGCGACGCGTAGCCTGATTTCAGTTCGCGCGATGCGCGGCGATACGCTTGCCAAACTTGCCGCGCGCTTTAATGCTTCGGCTGACGAAGTCGCGCGCTTGAACGGCATCGCGCCGGACGCCTTGCTACAGCCCGGCCAGCAGATTCAAGTGCCGTCCGCCGCGCCCGCGCCGACCGCGCCGCGCCGTCGCCGTTAAGTAGCTGCTGTTAGATAAAAGAGCGTGTCATACCTCGCAGGCCGCGTGAAAGCAGCCACATAAATCGTCCCGAAACAGTGGATCGCGCTTTCAATGTAAGTTGGAAGCGCGCTTTTCTTTTTTCGTAAATTTAGTAAACACAATTCTGCGGCGGAAAGATTTGCTAATCGCTGCACTTCACACAAAGGGAGCGTCCTCACCATGCTCTTTCGCACGCAATCGGCAGCCGTTTACGGCATTGACGCAGACCTCGTTGACATCGAAGTTGATCTCTCGCCCGCGCGCAATGAGGCAGACTCGCAAGCCTCCGTCGTTATCGTCGGATTGCCGGACGCTGCCGTAAGAGAATCACGCGAACGTATCCGCGCCGCGATCACCAACTGCGCGTTCTTTTTTCCGTTCAATAAAACGACGATCAATCTCGCGCCCGCCGATGTCCGCAAGGAAGGCGCGAGTTTTGATCTGCCGATTGCGCTCGGAATCTTAGGTGCGAACGGCGATCTGGGTGACGCGGAAAACCTGACCGACATGCTCGTTATCGGCGAGCTTTCGCTGGACGGGCGCGTGCGTCCCGTGAAGGGCGCGTTGCCGATTGCGATTCGCGCCCGCGATGCGAAAATCAAAACTCTGTTGATGCCGGAAGAAAACGCCGGAGAAGCCGCCGTCGTGACAGGCGTTGACGTTTATCCAATTGCAGATTTACGCGCGGCAGTCGAAGTTGTCCACGCGCTTCGCAACCCGAACACCGCGTCGCAACCCGTCCCGCTTCGCGTCGATCCGTCTGACATTCTCGCAACACCGGATCATTACGGCGTTGATTTTCGCGAGGTGCGCGGGCAACTTTCAGCCAAGCGCGCCCTCGAAGTCGCAAGCGCCGGATCGCACAACATCTTATTGATCGGCCCGCCCGGTTCCGGCAAAACAATGCTCGCCAAACGCTTGCCGACGATTCTGCCGCCGCTCGAATTCGAGGCGGCACTGGAACTCACGAAAATACATTCCGTGGCGGGCTTAACAGGGCGCGCAGGGCTTGTCCGTGAGCGCCCGTTCCGCTCGCCGCACCACACGATCAGCGATGCGGGACTCATCGGCGGCGGCGCGACTCCGCGTCCCGGCGAAGTCTCCTTAGCGCATCACGGCGTGCTCTTTCTGGACGAGTTGCCGGAGTTTGACCGAAGCGTTCTCGAAGTCCTGCGGCAGCCACTCGAAGACCAAAAAGTAACGATTAGCCGCGCCGCGATGTCGCTCACGTTTCCAGCATCTTTTATGCTGGCAGCCGCGATGAACCCTTGCCCCTGTGGTTTCTGGAATGACCCGACGCGCGAGTGCCGCTGCACGCCGCTGCAAATACAGCGCTACGTCGGACGCATCTCCGGCCCTTTGCTTGACCGCATAGATATACACATAGACGTGCCCGCCGTGCGCTTCAAAGAATTGACAGGCAACGCTCCTACGTCCGATGGCGAAAGTTCCGATAGCATTCGTGAGCGTGTGATGCGCGCCAGAGACCGCCAGCGCGAGCGTTTCGAGGGCGAAGGCATTTTCTCGAACGCCGCGATGTCGCCGCGACTTATTCGCCGCTTCTGCCGTATCGATACGGAAGGCGAGCAATTGCTTGAGCGCGCAATGACGCGTCTGGGCTTGTCAGCCAGAGCGTATGATCGGATACTAAAGGTCAGCCGGACAATCGCGGACATCGAAGGCGAAACGGATGTGCGTGCCGCGCATGTCGCGGAAGCCGTCGGTTATCGCTCGCTTGATCGCACATATTGGACTTGAGCTTTTCGCCTTCAAGTTTGCTTTCAATGAAGCGAGTAACGCACGAAAGCGTTTGCACGGCGCACGAAAAAGATTGACTTATATATTTTCAAGGCAACGACTCGCGAAGGTGTCCGCATCTGAAAACGCGTAGAGGGAAATAGACATGAAGAGTTCGCGCTTCATATCTATCAAGCTCAAGACCCTCTTTTCGGAACAAGCGGGACGCATCGCAAAGGTCGATTGAAAAGCAGCGAAGGCGTGACGGCTTGCAGCGACGCAACGACGTGCCGGATGCTCTCATCGAGTGAAGCGAACACGTGACCGCAGACGACAACGGAACACCGAAAGTTACGGACTACGCGCTGGCGCAAAAAGCAGCAACGGGCGACATGGTTGCCTTCGAGCAGCTTTACGAGCGCCACAACCGACGTGTCTACAGCTTGTGCCTGCGCATGACGGGCAACGTGCAGGAAGCCGAAGACCTCGCGCAGGAAGTCTTCATACAGCTCTTTCGCAAGATCGGAAGCTTTCGCGGCGAGTCTGCCTTCACGACATGGCTTCATCGCTTGACGGTCAATCAAGTCCTGATGCACTTCAGGAAACGCAACGTCAAGCTCGAGCAGACAACGGATGACGGCGAGACGCCTGTGCAGATCGTGGTCGGCACGACGAATCCGAATCAGATGCCGGTTGTTGACCGCATCGCGCTCGACAAAGCCATCGCGCAACTGCCTCCGGGCTATCGCACGGTCTTTACACTACACGACATCGAAGGCCACGAGCACGAAGAGATTTCGCGTATGCTCGGCTGCTCGGTTGGAACTTCAAAGTCGCAGTTGCATAAGGCGCGCATGAAATTGCGTATGCTGCTCAGGCAACAGAACGGCGCGAAGTAGCTTCCAACATCGTTCGCGCGAATGAGTAAAAATTCGCGCAGCATAGAAAAATTAAAATGAAGCTTTCGCGCTCGTCGCCACATGACTGGAAGCGCGGAGACTTCGCAAAACGAGTTTCGCAGTCTCCCCAAGATTGCAAAAAAAGAAAGAATCGCGTGTCGCTTCAGCTTTCGTTGATGAAGAGTTAAGCAACCCCGCACGCGATTAACGCAAGAGGTTAAAGATTAAAGACAATGGAATGCGAGAAGTGTCAGGAACTGCTCAGCGAATTTCTCGACGGCGCGCTTAAAGGCGACCATCACGCGCACATCGAAGCGCATTTGGCAGACTGTCTCCCCTGCTACGGCGTTCGCCATGAACTCGAATCAATCGTCAACGTGTGTCGCGAGTGCCAAGGCGATTACGATGCCGTGCCGAATGAACGCGCCCTCTGGCTGCGCATCTGCAACACGCTGGAAAGCGAACAACTTGCGGCGAACAAAGAAACGGCGCGCGCAGTTTCTTCAGACGCGTCGAGCGAGAGTTGGTGGTCACGCGTGATGAACCGCAGTTGGCAGCTTTCGTTTCCGCAGTTGGCGACAGCCGTTACCGCCATCGCCATCGCTGTTTCACTCGCCACCGCTATCGGCGTGCGGCGTGTGCAGGATATTCCGCAGGGCAATCCGGCTTTGACGGCGACAATTGGAAACGCGGACGGGTATCAAGCAGCTAACGCATCGTCAGGCGATCCACGCGACGACTTGATGATGAATGCGAGCATGACGACCAAGATGCGCCCGCAGCAAATGACGATTGAGTATTGGAACGCTCGCGCCGAGCAACGTATGACGCGTTGGAATCCGCAAATGCGCGATGCTTTCATGCGTAACATGGATGTGATAGATCAAGCGGTGCGGGATGCGTCGGCAGAGTTACAGCGCAATCCGCATGATGAAGTCTCCGAAGAGATGCTGAACGCGGCGCTCAACGATAAGGTCGAACTTCTCAAAGAGTTCTCCGATCTATGAGTTGGTTCGCCGCCCACTGAAAACCATGCGCTCGCGCCCTTTCCCTGAGGTTTAACTGAAAGGTGCGCGGGCGCTTAAAATGCAGCCTCGTTCTCACGAAATACCGGGAATTAATGAGCAGTACAGAAATGAACATTAGTTTGTCAAACACACGTCGCAGATCGCTCGTAGTTTCTTCGACGCGTATCGTTTTCGCGCTTACAATCAGTTGTTTGTTCAGCCTCTTTGCGACGAACATTTCCGCGCAGCAAAAACATTTCTCGCAAAAATATCAGGCACGCCCGAACGCCCGCCTGCAATTGACGAATCGGTTCGGCACCATCGTTGTCGAATCATGGGATCGCGACGAAATCAAGGTCGTCGCCGATATGGATTCGCCCGTCGCGCGCTTTTCGCCGGAAAAAACCGACGACGGCGTGACGATCAATGTCGTGCGCGATAATCAGGGACGCATGGATGTCGGCGATGTTAATTTTCACATCTATGTTCCGGTCAATTCCATCGTCGATGTAGAAACCAGACGCGGCAACATCACTGTGCGCAATGTGCAGGGCGCAATGGTGCGCGCTTACATCACCGCCGAAGGCAATATTGAATTGACGGGAATTCGCGCTGCTTCTGTTATCGCGCAAAACACAATGGGCGACATTCTCTTCGACGGAGAACTCGCGCAGGGCGGCAAATATGAATTCAAATCCACACAGGGCAATATGAATCTGCGACTTCCCGCAGACTCTTCCTTTAATCTCACAGCCACTGTGCCTTCGCGCGAAATAGACCTCGGCCCGTTCTCCGGCAGCGGCCTGCGGTTCATCGGTGACCGTCGCAAAGTCGTCGGCGATGTCGGGCGCGGAAACGTCTCGCTGATGGTCATCAACCAACGTGGCCGCTTCTCGTTCGTGCGTCGTTAAGCAGCTTACAAATTCGCATCGCTTCAAACACGAAGGACGCTAATCTCTTTTGATCGGCGTCCTTGTGCTATGGTGTCACGCAATATGACGAGTCTTTCTTATCGAATGCGCCTGCTGTTTTCATCGCGCGCCGCTATCGAAAATAAATTGCTACGATTGTTTTTGCCCGCGCTTGTAATTGCCGCTTTGTCACTCGCCGTCGCCGGGCAGTCCGGCAACAAAAGATCGTCCGCGCCCAAAATCGTTGCGCCGACATCTGCTGCTCCCGCGCTCGTGCGCACGACGACGCGACATGAAGTGCGTCGGCTCGGCTACGGCGGCACGCTCACCATTCTCGGTGCCCCTTCCGGCTCAATCACCATCGAAGCGTGGCCGCGCTCTGAAGTTGACATCACCGCCGACATAGAACTCCGCGCAGATACCGAAGCAGACCTCGCGCGTCTCGCCGTCGTCGACAATTTCACGCTCGACGAAGACATCAATCACATACGCGTGCTCACGACAGGCACGCACGACAAAGCTTTCATGCGCCGCACGGCCAAAGACTTTCCGAAAAAACTGCTCGGCCTGCCATGGAAAATCGACTATCGCATACGCGTGCCCGCCGCCGTTGATCTCGAAATAAATATGGGACGCGGCGCATTCAATCTCGCGGGCGTTGAAGGCTCGATCACGCTCACCGCACTCGAAAGCGATGCGACACTCGCGCTTGCGGGCGGGCGATTTGCGGCGACCATCGGGCGCGGTTCTGCCAGAGTGAAATTCGGCGCGCGTAACTGGCGCGGCAGCGGTGTGGAAATTCGCCTCGCGACGGGCAACATGACCGTCGAACTTCCCGCGAACTTCACAGCGGACATTGACGCCAGCGTTCTTCGCACAGGCGCGATAGAAAACACTTACAATGCGCTTGTGCCGCGTGAGCGAACCACCGCAACCGCTCATTCGCTTAACGGGCGTGCCGGAGCGGGCGGCCCCACACTCGCGTTCACCGTCGGCGACGGAAAGCTTTCCATCAAACCCGAAAGCAAAGAGCAATAATTCTCTAAAAAGCAATAATCCTCGAAAGAGCGATAATCCTCGCTTGCCGCGCGTCTGCATTCTGTCTTATGCTGCGGCGGTGCTTATGCCGTGATCGCGCGTGCATCGGAGAATCGCACACGGCGCGTCGTTCTAATCTCTTATTTCCCGGACAACTTATGACAGTTAAATCAGATCGCTGGATTCGCCGCATGGCCGAAGAATCAAACTTGATTCAGCCCTTCAGCGCAGAGCTCGTTCGTGAAACCGAAGGCCGCCGCATCATCAGCGCCGGAGCTTCCTCCTACGGCTACGACATGCGGCTCGCGGACGACGGCTTTCGCGTTTTTTCACCGATTCATGGCCGCGAAATAGACCCCAAACATTTCGATGAAGAGTCTTTGATCGAACCGCCATTGCGCACCGCCGAAGACAACTCGAAATATTATCTTCTGCCGCCGCACTCCTACGGCCTCGGCGTGACGGTGGAAACCTTCAGAATGCCGCGCAACGTGACAGGCATCGCCATCGGCAAATGCTTAACGAAAGACGCTCGGATAATCGATGCGAAAACCGGCGACTTGATTTCCATTGCCGACTTCGCGCGGGATGGCAAAGTTCTCGCACATGAAAACGGACGGCTCAACCGACATGACGCGCTCGCAGTTATCTCTCAAGGCAGGAAACCCGTTTTCACCTTGAAAACAAAGATCGGGCACAAAATTACGGCAACTGCCAATCATCCGTTTTTGACCGTGATGGGCTGGCAGGCATTGAGCGAATTAAAAATCGGTAGCCGAATCGCTGCCGCACGAAGCATTCCGTCGTTTGGCAGCGAAGAAATCCCGCATTGGGAAGCGACTTTGCTTGGCTTGATGATTGCCGAAGGGCAATGTCATACGCCCGGCTCGTCGCCGACCTTCACTTCTGCGGACGCGGCGTTGGTTGAAACACTGACGACTGTCGCCACCGGATTAGGTGTGCAAGTAAGCTATAACGGACACTTCGGTTATCGCCTCGTCAATCGAAAGGGCAGGGGCGGAATGGTGACCACAAATAAAGCGACGCTCTGGCTCAAAAGCTATGATTTGAACGTAGGGGCATTACAAAAATTCGTGCCGTCAAAAATCTTCCGCGCGCCGAAACGAAGCATTGCGCAGTTTTTAAGAGCATTGTTCTCCGGCGACGGCAGTATTTATTTGACCAAAACTAAACGCAGTGAGGGCGCGGCGATTGAATATTGCAGCAGTTCCGAACGTCTGGCGCGTGACGTTCATCATTTGCTTTTACGCTTCGGTATCGTCAGCAAACTACGCGAAAAGAAAACGACCAACTCGCCGACGTTCATCATTCAAATTCTACGCAGCGCAGATGTCAAACTTTTTCTCGATGAGATAGGTTTCTTGCCCGGCTCGGTCAAAGACCGCAAAGCGCAAAATGAAATCCGTCCGCTTCTCGAAACGCGGCGAGTCAATCAGCGAAGGCTTTACGATACTCTGCCGCGCGAGTTTTGGGAGTTTCTGAAAACAGAAGCCGCCTCTTTTGCGACGACGCTTTATGCAAGCGGCCTTCATGTCCGCAACACCGGACAAGACGTTGCTTATCTGGAACTTGAAAAGTTTTTGCGGCATTGTCCACAGAGCAAGTTGAAAAGTCATCTGGACTCCGACGTAATTTGGGACGAAGTGATTTCGATTGAAGAGTCGGGCGAAGAAGAAGTCTTTGACATTTGCGTTCCGAGCGTCAGTAATTTCGTTGCTAACAATTTAATCGTTCACAATTCAACTTACGCGCGCGTCGGCCTGTTTCTCAACACGACGCCGCTCGAAGCCGGATGGACGGGACGCCTCGTCGTCGAACTCGCCAACCTCGCGGATTTGCCGTTGCGCGTCTACGTCAACGAAGGCATCGGGCAGGTCATCTTTCTCGAATCCGACGAAGACTGCGACGTAACCTACGAAGATCGCGGCGGCAAATACCAGAACCAAAAAGGACTTACTTACTCGCGTTTGTAAAAATGGAATTTCGAGGATTCTCGCGCGGCGAAGCGGCTCACGTATTCGAGTTGCTTCGCCGTTTTGTATGTGCCGCTCATGGAGTAAATTTCCTTTGGTGAAATGAACGCGGCGCGGCTGTCATACATTGAATTTCGCAGCCGAAAATAAACGCAACGTCCTACGGAAAAAAATCATCTATAAGGTAAGTAGAAATCGGTTCGGACAATAAAATTTACTGGCAAGGTGAAATACATGATGAGTGCTGAAAATATTTCAAATGGCAAGTGGCAAGAGAACGCCGGAGTGAAAAAACTGTTGATTCTGGCGCTGCTCGTTTTCTCGGTAGCGGCGTGCCGCGACGCGAACACTTCGACGCTGGCCGCCTCTTCGTCGCAGCCTGCGGCAAATTCGCCCGCTGCATCCGTCGGAGCGGAGACTTCTTACGCAGATGTGGTCAGCCGCGTCGCGCCTGCTGTAGTCACGATTCATTCGGAACTGCGTGTGCGCGCCGCGCAGCAGTTTCCGTTTTCGGATGATCCGCTTTTTAATCAATTGTTCGGTGATCGCGGCGGGCGCGCGCCGCAGCAACAACAGCCGCAACGCGCCAGCGCGCTCGGCTCCGGCGTGATCGTCAGCCCGGACGGGTACATTCTGACGAATCACCATGTTATCGACGGCGCAGAGCAAATCAAAGTTGACTTGAACGACAACCGGACGGTGGATGCGAAAGTCGTCGGCTCGGATGCGCCGAGCGATTTGGCTGTGTTGAAAATCAACGTCAACAATTTGCCTGTGCTTCGACTCGGCGATTCGGAGCGTGTCAGAGTCGGCGATATTGCGCTCGCCGTCGGCAATCCGCTCGGCGTCGGACAAACCGTGACGATGGGCATCATCTCCGCGAAGGGACGCTCCTCGCGCTTGAGCGACGGCAGCTTTGAAGATTTTCTGCAAACGGATGCGCCGATCAATCAAGGCAATTCCGGCGGCGCGCTCGTCAACACGAACGGCGAACTCGTCGGCATCAATTCGCAAATCCTATCGCGCACGGGCGGCAGCATCGGCATCGGCTTTGCTATTCCGTCGAACATGGCGCGCGACGTGATGGATCAACTAATTAAAACAGGCAAGGTGCGGCGCGGCAGGCTCGGCGTCGGCATACAGGCCATCACGCCCGACATCGCGGCAAGCCTCGGCTTGAATAACACACGCGGCGTGCTGGTCAGAGAAGTCGAACAGGGCACTCCGGCTGACCGCGCCGGGCTAAAGCAGGGCGACGTGATTACCGCGCTCAACGGCACACCAATCGCCGACGACAACGCTTTTCGCAATCAGGTCGCGCGCACGCAGCCCGGCACTGATATTCAATTGACAATTCTTCGCAACGGCAAAGAACAACAGTTGCGCGCCACGCTCGCCGAATTGACCGTGAAGAACGCCGCGAACGATCAGAGCGGCAAGGATGACAGCGCAAGCAACAGTGATACGGGCAAGCTCGGATTGGGCGTGCAGCCGTTGACCACTGAAATCGCGCAGCAGCTTAATCTGCGCGGCGTGACGCAAGGCTTGGTTGTCGCAAGCGTTGATCCGAACGGCCCTGCGGCGGAAGCGGGCATTCAGCAGGGCGACGTGATCCTGCAAGCTAATCAGCAGCCTGTGCGTTCGATTGATGATTTGCGCGCGGCGGTTAATCGCTCCGGTTCGCGCCCGACGCTTCTGCTTGTCAATCGTCGCGGCAGCACGGTGTTCGTCCCCGTCTCACCGCGCCGGTAAAACAAAAGCGCTTGATTCAAAGGGCGGATCGTTCTTGATTCGCCAAACGTAAAGGCAGGACTTGTTCCTGCCTTTATTTTTTCTTTGAGATTTTTTTGAGAAGACGCCAGCTTGCCCGCTTCGTGCGCCTCATGCTACCGTTTTCGTTTTCATCAAAGCACGATAATTCACTTTCAAAAATTGCTCGCATCACAAATGATTAAATCTTTTCGCGGCACGCATCCGCAAATCCATCCATCGGCTTTTATCGAAGACAGCGCGCAAATAATCGGCGACGTGTGGATCGGCGAAGAATCGAGCGTGTGGTTCAATGCCGTTTTGCGTGGCGATGGTTTTTACATACGCATCGGCAATCGCACGAACATTCAAGACGGCACAGTTGTGCATATCGCCAACGGCACGCACGCCACCATTCTCGAAGACGAAGTGACAGTCGGACACAACGCGACGCTGCACGGCTGCTACATCGAGCGCGGTTGTTTGATCGGTATGGGTTCAATCGTCATGGACGACGCGCGCATCGGCGCAGATTCAATCGTCGCCGCAGGCGCGCTCGTTTCGCCGGGCACGCGCGTTCCGCCGCGCTCGCTCGTCATCGGCGCGCCCGCCAGAGTCAAACGCGCTCTGACCGATGAAGAAGTCGCAGGACTCGCGAACTACTGGAAAAATTACGTCGAATATACGAAGGAATATAAAGAGCAGTAGTCAGGAGTCAGAAGTCAGGAGACAGAATAAGAAAGGGAAACGAAACCACGAACGAAGCGAATCGAGCTTGCCCGCGCTTTTCATTCTGACTCCTGACTACTGTCTCCTGATTTCTTATTTATCATGTCCACTAAAACCCAACCGGCGCGCGGGATGCGCGATTTTTTGCCTGCGGATGTCAGGCGGCGCGATTATGTGATCGGCGTTGTCAGAGAGGTGTACGAGCGTTACGGGTTTGAGCCGATGGAGACGCCCGCCGTCGAAAACATAGAGACGCTAATGGGTAAGTATGGCGAGGAAGGGAATCAGTTAATTTTCAAAATCCTGAAGCGCGGCGCGGGCGAAGCGGCAGGCGAAGCAGACCTCGCGTTGCGTTACGATTTGACAGTGCCATTAGCGCGCGTCGTCGCCGAACACCGCAATGACTTACCGAAATTTTTTAAGCGCTATCAGATTCAACCCGTATGGCGCGCGGATCGTCCGGCGCGCGGAAGGTTCAGGGAGTTTTATCAATGTGATGTCGATTCGTTAGGTTCACGTTCAATGCTTGTCGAAGCGCAATTGTGCGCGGCGGCGAGCGATGTGCTCGTCGAATTGGGCTTCGAGCATTTCACGATTCGCCTTAATCATAGGCAAGTGCTCGCGGGCGTGCTGGACGCAGCAGGCGTGGAGACTGAAAAACATGCGGATGCGCTTGTTGCCATTGATAAGCTGCACAAGATCGGGCGCGAAGCAGTTGCAAAGGAATTCAACGAACGCGGATTAACGCAGGAAAGCGGCGAGAAGCTTTTGAGTTTTTTTGAGAGTCTTGCCGCACTCGAACACGCTGCGCAACTTGTCGATATTGAAAACATCGCTCACGTCTCTGAAAACGAAGCTTTGAATGCGGCGATGCTCGGACGCCTCGTCGAATTCGTCGGAGACCACGAAGCAGGCGCGTGCGGCATTGATGAACTACGTTCGATCATCGAGTACTCTGCCGCGCTCGGCCACGCGAAGCACATCAAGATTGATCCGGCGTTAGCACGTGGGCTTTCTTACTACACGGGCGCGATTATGGAGATCAATGTGCCGGATTTGGCGGGCAGTCTCGGCGGCGGCGGGCGCTACGATAATCTCGTCGGGATGTTTTCAAATCAGAGCGTTCCGGCGTGCGGTTTCTCGCTCGGATTAGAACGCATCATCGTCGTCATGTCCGAGCGCGAAATGTTTCCCGATTCGCTTATGATTGCACCGGCTGATGTGATGATCGCGCTCTGGAGCGAAGATATGATTACGGATTCGCTCGCGCTCGCAACCGAACTACGTGCTGAAAAATTGCGCGTCGATCTTTACACGGAGACTGACAAGCTCGGCAAACAATTCAAGTATGCTTCGGAGCGCGGCATTGCGTTTGTCGCGGTAATCGGCGCGGACGAGAAAGCGCGCGGAGAAGTGGCGCTCAAGGATTTACGCACCGGCGAACAAAATAGCGTACCGCGCAAAAGTCTCGCCGCAATGGTGCGCGAGAAACTTTGAAACCACGATGACGCTTTCAATGAACGCAAAATTTTGTGCGTGGAATCGTATATGAAATCGGAATCGAGAAATTATAAAAATGCTTGACGATCTGGGAAACTTGCAGCGCACGCATTCGTGCGGCGCGTTGCGTGCGGAAGATGTCGGACAATCCGTCACGCTGATGGGCTGGGTGGCGCGGCGCAGGGATTTCGGCCCGCTGACTTTTTTCGATCTGCGCGACCGCGACGGCATTACGCAGATTGTCTTTAACGAGGAAAGCGCGCCGGATGCTCATGCGCGTGCCAAGGAAGTGCGCGGCGAATATGTGATTGCCGTCACGGGCGAAGTCGTGCTGCGCGAAGCAGGCCAACGCAACGAGAAGATTGCAACGGGCGATGTCGAAGTGGCGGCGCGCGAAATACTGATTCTCAATGATGCGCGCACATTGCCGTTTCAGCTCGAAACTTCTTCGCCGAATGACGCGTTAGCGAGCGAAGATTTGCGCTTGAAGTATCGCTATCTCGATTTGCGCCGCCCGCAGTTGCAAAAGAATTTACGCCTTCGTCATCGCGTCGTCGCGGAGATTCGCCGCTACATGGACGAGCAGAATTTTACGGAAATCGAAACGCCCGTGCTCATTAAATCAACTCCCGAAGGCGCGCGCGATTACATTGTGCCGTCGCGCATACAGCCCGGCAAATTCTTTGCGCTGCCGCAATCGCCGCAACTTTTTAAGCAGTTGTGCATGATCGCCGGGCTTGATAAGTATTACCAGATCGCGCGTTGTTTCCGCGACGAAGATTTGCGTGCGGATCGGCAACCGGAATTCACGCAACTCGACGTTGAGATGAGTTTCGCAACGCCGGAACAAGTCTACACGTTGATCGAAAATTTATTCGCGCGTGTCTTCAAATTAATTGATGTTGAATTGCCTGTGCCGTTCCCGCGTTTCTCTTACGCAGAAACGATGGCTCGCTTTGGCTCCGATAAGCCTGACTTGCGTTTCGGTATGGAGTTGCAGAATCTGGCAAGCGCACTCGAAGGCACGACGTTCGCGCCCTTCGCCGATGCGCTTGCGTCCGGCGGTGAAGTGAAGGGCATCGTCGTGCAAGGCGGCGCGAATTTGTCGCGTAAAGCTTTGGATGAATTACAGGAATACGTGAAGCGTTACGGCGCAAATGCTTTAGCATGGATCAAATACACCGCAAGCGAGATTTCATCGCCGCTCTTTAGACCGCTCGGCGTAGAAACGGTTGACCGCATTATACAAACGGCAAAAGCATCAGATGGCGATGCAGTTTTGATTGTAGCGGGAAGACGAAAAGTTGTTGCTGCGAGTTTGGGTGCATTGCGTAATGAGATTGCACGACGCGAAAAGTTGATACCCGAAAATACTTATGCGCCGTTGTGGGTCACGGACTTTCCGATGTTCGAGTTAGACGAAGAGTACGGGGGGTACAGCGCGATGCACCATCCGTTCACGTCGCCGCTCGATGAAGATTTGCCGCTTTTGCATCGCGCCATCGACGGCGGAGAAACGCATTTGCTCGGACAACTTCGCGCGAAGGCTTACGATCCGGTTATCAATGGTGTCGAACTCGCCAGCGGTTCGATTCGTATTCACCGCCGCGACGTGCAGCGACTTATTTTCAAAGCGCTCGGCATGAGCGAAGAAGAAGCGCGCTCTCGTTTCGGCTTCTTTCTCGATGCGCTCGAATACGGCACGCCGCCGCATGGTGGGATTGCGCCGGGCATTGATCGCCTCGTCATGGTGCTCGCAGGCACGGACAACATACGTGACGTGATCGCATTCCCGAAAACTGCTTCGGCGACGGATTTAATGATTGATGCGCCGGGCGATGTCGATGCGCGGCAGTTGGTAGAATTGAAAATCAAGATCGAGAAGGAAGCTTGATGTATGATCCGCCTCGCCCGCCAAGTCTTTGAAAAAATGCTTGCTCACGCACGCCTTTGTGATCCGGCGGAGTGCTGCGGTTTGATCGGCGGTGTGATTGAAGACGTGGATGCGTGTTGTGGTATCGCGCGCAGCGTTTATCGCTTGCGCAACATTGCGTCTGATCCGAGCGTCGCTTACGAGGCGTCGCCGGAAGAATTATTCACGGCGCAAAAAACACTGCGCGCGCGCGGCGAACAATTGTTGGGCATTTATCATTCACATCCGCGTGAAAGCGACCCGCTGCCTTCGCAGACGGATGTGCGGCGCGCTTACTATCCTTCGGCGATCTATTTTATTGTCGGGTTGAAGGGAATCGAAGCAAAGCTCCGCGCGTTTCGTCTTTATGAACGAGAAAGTCGTTGGGAACCTGTTGACTACAAAGTGTTGGATGAGACTTGACTGAATTGCGAACTGTGAGGGCGCGTTGTTCGTATAAGGCACTACGATGCAAGACAAAAACAAATACGACACTAATCCGCTCGATCCTGATTTTGTGCGCCGGACTGAACCTGTATCGAGTACCGACACGAGCGACATAACCTTGCCGCTCGGCGCACAGAATGAAGCGGACACGCGCCGCCGCGAACAATCGGAAGCGCCGACGCTGCGTTACGATAACCGTCCCGACGCTTCGTATCCTTCCGTTTTCCAGAGCGACGCTTACAGTCCGCCGCCCGTTCGTCAAAACTATGAGCCGCTGCTCGTGGCTCCGAATATTTATCCGACTAAGCCGGGTTGCCGTGCCGTCAGCGGTCTCAATGTGCCGGAACGCGTCGCGTGTGTGTTGCCTTACGCACCTTTTTTCGTTGGCGTCGTCGCTTCCGTCGTCGAACTCGTTCTTACGCCGCGCGTGGAAACCCGCACGCGCTTTCACGCCGCGCAGGGACTCGCCCTGCAACTCACAATAGTCGGCATCTCGCTTCTCTTCAACTTCCTCAGATTGCTCACGGGCAGCGGCACCGGCGGGTTTCTATTCAGGGTGGCCGCCGCCGTCTTTTTGATCGTTTCGATGGTGCGCGTCTGGAAGGGCGAACCGCATCGGATTGCGCCGCTCGCAGATGCGACCAAGTGGCTCAATGAAAAAATCGAGCCGCGCAAATAAAGCACGCCTAGCCCAAATCGGATCAATTCATCAATAGGCAAGCTGACGCTAAACTGCGCATGGCTTGCCTTTTGATATGCCGACAAGCGCACGGAAAACGGACGGCACAGCCAACTTCTCCACAAAGCGTTTCATCAAAACTAAGCCAACATGTTAGCGGCACATTGCTTGCAAGTGTCACGTAGTTGGCGTGGATTGATGCGAGCTTTCTCGCTCGCGCGTTTGATAAATAAACATTTGAGAAAAAGGTTTCGGGGACGGCTCGATGAGAAGACCGGCACTTTCCCTGATACATAAGAAACGCCGCTTTTTCATTTTGCAGGAAACCGTAGATGTGCGCGTGGTTCATATAACCCGCCGCGCTCGTGGAGGATAAACATGACGAAAAGTATTTATCGCAGTTCGCAGATTTTGACCGCGTGGCTTTTAGCCGTCTGCATTTTCGCGTTGCCTGTGGCGACGCTTGCGCAGACCAGAATTAGTTATCACAGTAATCGTTATTCACCGAATGACGATGCTAAGGCCGGTCAGCAGGCGGCATCGGAAGTCGAACGGCAAATGCCGATTTTGCGCGACGCGGCGGCAACGGATTATCTGCGCAGCATCGGTGAACGTCTTGTGGCAGCCATTCCGCAGGAATTTCAACACCCTGAATTTCGCTATCAGTTCAAGATCGTGGACGTGCGCGACATCAACGCCTTCGCTTTGCCGGGCGGTTACATGTACGTCAATCGCGGTTTGATTGATGTCGCACATAACGAAGGCGAACTCGCGGGCGTCATGGCGCACGAACTCTCGCACGTCGCGCTTCGTCACGGCACAGCGCAGGCAACCAAATCTCAAAGTGTGGGCGCTCAAGCGCCGAATATCGCCGGAGCTATTCTCGGTTCGGTTATCGGCGGCGGTCTCGGTCAAATCGTCGGCGGCGGCATCCAAACGATTGGTCAGATTAATTTCCTGAAGTTCAGCCGCGAGTATGAAACCGAAGCCGATCTGTTAGGTTCGCAGATTATGGCTCGCGCCGGATACGACCCGCGCGATCTGGCGAACATGTTCAAGACTCTTGAGCAGCAAGGCGGCGGACGCGGCGGCCCGCAGTTCTTGAGCGATCACCCGAATCCGGCCAATCGTTATGCGCGCATCGAGCAGGAACGCAACAGCTTGCAACAGGCGGGGCTTTTGCGAAATCTGAACGGGTATAACAACACAGCCAACTTCAGCAACGTTCAATCGCGTCTGCGCGGCATGGGACGCGCGCCCTCGATGAGCGAAGTCGAGCGCACGGGCAATCGTTACCCGCACGGCGGGCGCGAAGAAGGTTATCCCGGAAATAGCAATGTCGGTGGCCGCGTCGCGTATCCATCCAACCGTTTTCGCACTTACACGGAAGGCAACATCTTGCGCGTGAGCGTGCCTGACAACTGGCGCGAACTGCCGGATCAAAACTCCGTCTGGTTCGCTCCCGAAGGCGGCTACGGTCAATCGCAGCAAAACAGCCCTGTCTTTACGCACGGCGCGGAAATCGGATTCTCCAGCGCGCAGAGCAATGACTTGCAACGCGAGACGCAGCAGTTCGTCAGCGATCTGGCGCGCAGCAATCAGAATCTGCGCCAGCAGAGCGGCTTTACGCGCGGCAATATTTCAGGCCGCAACGCGCTTGCCATCAAGATGTCGAACGTCAACGAAGCGACGGGACGCAGGGAAGCCGTGACGATCTACACTGCGCTCTTGCGTAACGGCGGCATGTTTCACATGATTACCGTTTCGCCCGAAGAAGAAAACAATGCTTACCAGAATGTGTTCCAGAGCATTGTCCGCAGCATTCAAATCAACGACTAATTTTTGAACCTGCATTCGCGCGAGCGAACATGGATAAAGCGAAAGGCTTACTCGATTTGACGAATAAGCCTTTCGCTTTTTTGGTTGGTGCAATACCTGAATTAACCCGCCGTTATGTTTAAGTTTTCCGGCGATTTTTAGCGATGCTTATGCGTTCAATCAATGCCGATGACCACAAGGCAAGTGGTTCACGCGCCGTGCGATTGTGTTTTGCGGCTGCTTCATTATAAGTTGAAAGCAACTTCCTTTGGTCGCACATACATTCGATGAGCTTCGCGCGTCCATAAATTCTCTCAATCATCACTGCCATTTTCCAGCCGACTGTGTACCAAGCTCCCTGAACTCCGTAGAACGAGCGAGCCGCTTTTGTTCTTTCTTCTTCATTCAGTTTGTTATTCAGCACATCGAGGAAGAACGCCTCCACCTTCTTCAGGTCTTGATTGAAGTTCGCCATGTCTCTGTTCCATTGCGCTCGTTCATCGGGAAGACTGGCGGCGTGCGGATGAATGTCAGGGCTTCCCGCCGCCGCCAGCATCGCAAAGCCTTCGCCGAAAGCGCCGACCCACAGAAGAGCATTCTGCGCGTTTTGCGGTAACTTGGAGATCGCTTCAGATATTTGCGGCGTTGGACAAGTGCTGCCAAACCCGATGTGATGAAGTTCATGCGCGAGCGTGTTCTCAAACTTTTCTTTGCTAACTTTCGGGTCAATATAGAGAAAGATTGCCGGATCGGTTTTCACGTCAAATACAAAGCTATTCGTTTTCGGCTTGATCTCAGGATAGATTTTCGCTTGGATACGTGCAGCCTGTGGCAGATAAGCGAGCGCAAGTCCCGCCGCTCTACTCACGTCCGCACCCTTCCACTTAGCGAGAGTTTCGGCGAGAAATTGAGCGCGCGCTGCCAAATCATCGGAAAGGACAAAGGATTTGAACTCTGAGTCTTCAAAAGTGCGTTGCATTGCCGCCTCTCGTTTCTTGAGGTGAATATAACCTTCGCTGGAAAAGAGCCGTTGCCAATCCGCTTCGGTAATAAGTTGGTTCACTTTCTTTTTTGCAAGAATGGCAAGAACGGCATCTGCTTCATCGGTGACGATATGAACACTCACCCTTGGTGAATCAGTAGATCGAGCGAAGCAAACGGGGGCAAAAACACAGACGCCACATGCAATAATTCCACAAATTAACTTGCGGATAGTAGATTGATTAGACTTCATATTCTGAAAACACCGCCCGTTTAGGTTTTGTGGCAAAAATTATGGCGAGCCGCCGAACGCTTATTACGCGTCTTATGCGTGCTTGGCTTGCTGCCAGAGTTTTTCCATTCCGTCGAGCGTCACATCGTCGAAGGATTTGCCTTGCGCCTTCAATGCTTGCTCGATGTAATGAAAGCGGCGGCGAAACTTTTTATTCGTGACCTTCAAAGCCGCTTCGGGTTCTTCTTTGAGATGGCGCGCGATGTTGGCGACGGCAAACAGCACGTCGCCGAGTTCTTCGCGCACATGCGCCGCATCGTCTTTTGATTTCGTCTCTGCGCGCTCTTTGATCGCCGCCCGAAGCTCATTTATTTCTTCATGCAGCTTATCGAAAATGTCTTCGATGCGTTGCCAGTCGAAGCCGACGCGCGCCGCCTTCGTTGATAATCGATGCGCTTCCATCAGCGCAGGCACGCGGCTTGACACGCCGTCGAGCAGTGATTCCTTTTGCGCGTCGCCGGAATCCTTTCCCGCCGCGCGTTTTTCTTCGGCCTTGATCGCTTCCCAACTGCGCAACACTTCCGCCGTATCCTTCGCCGTCGCGTCGCCGAAGATGTGCGGGTGGCGGCGCACCATCTTGGTATGAATCGCATTGACGACATCTTCAATCGCAAATTCGCCGCGCTCCTTTGCGACCTGCGCGTAGAAAACAATTTGAAAAAGCAGATCGCCGAGTTCGTCGCGCAACTCCATAGGGCGACCCGCGCGCGCTTCTTCGACGGCCTCGAACGCTTCGTATGCTTCTTCTAAAAGCATCGGCGCAAGGCTCGCGTAAGTCTGTTCCAAATCCCAAGGGCAGCCGCCCACAGGCTCGCGCAGACGTGCCATCAGCGCAACGAGATCGGCAAATGAAGCGTGCATCGAATCCAACTTTCACGACAAGGAATTTTGTGGCAGAGCAATGAACCGATTGTACGTGACGCGCATGTTTGCCCGCAAGAAAGCGTTTTCTCATCGGACGAAGCACGGTCATGCGAACGAGACGAAGCGAGGCGGCGCAAGCGGCACTGCATTCTTGCGGGCAAGCGTGGATGGATGCTAGGATCATTGGACTTAAAATCTCGAGTTCAAATAATTACACGCACGCTCTCCGACGCTGATATTCGTCGAAGCATGTGTCAATGACAGGCAGGAATATGAGCGAAGAAAAACCAGTTCTCAAAGTCACGGATCGCCGCCTCTTTAACTCTGACGGCACGCCGCGCGACATCGAGCGCGTAGAACCAACTACCGCCACACCAACGCCGCCGGGCGCGACGGGCGACACTGCTACACTTGCGTCGTCTGCAAACCCATCGCAGGCTAATCCCACTTCATCAACCGCTGCTGCTTCTACATCGCCGATTGATGCAGGTTCAGCACCACCGCTCTCTACTGCCGCCGCCGATGTGATGACGACATCGCCGCAGAATGCGCGCACCGCTCCGGCAGAAAAGGAGCGACAAACAGCGGCGACGAACCCTGTCGCTGAACCTGCTGCCGAAGAAGACCCGACGGCCTTCGTCAATTTGTTGATGTTCATTGCCTCGCCCGCGGCTGCGGCGCTTGGTTTGACGGAGCATCCGGGCATCGCCGCAGACGAAACCGATTTGCCGCTTGCCAAACACTGTATTGATCTGCTCGGCACGTTGCGCCAAAAAACGAAAGGGAATGTAACCGGACAGGAAGACGAAATTTTCGAGAACTTGCTGGCTGAACTGCGTATGCAATTCGTTTCGCTTTCCGGCGCGCGTGGTGCTGCTGCGTCGGGCGGCGCGCGCAGCGGTTTCTCCGGCAGCGACATTACCGGCGGCAGGTAAAATAACTTTTCGATGAAACTGATTTTCCTCGGCACGGGAACTTCGACGGGCGTGCCGTCCATCGGCTGCGACTGCGAGACATGCACTTCCCTTGATCCGCGCGACAAACGTTTGCGCGTCTCCATCGTCATCGAACACGCAGGGCAAACTATCCTCGTCGATACGTCAACGGACTTTCGCCAGCAGGCCTTACGCCACAAGCTCGCGCGCCTCAATGCAGTGCTCATCACTCATTGTCATGCAGACCATATCTTCGGCCTCGACGACATACGCCCGCTCAATTTTCGGCATGGCTCGCTCGGCCTCTACGCCAACGAGCGCGCTTGGAAAGACATTCGACGCATCTTTCAATATGTCTTCGAGCCATCGTACACGGGCGGCGGTTTGCCGCAGATCGTTCCGCACGTCATCGAAGAAAACGCGCCCTTCTGCTTCGGCAAAGACTTGCATGTACTTCCCTTGAAAGTGCTGCATGGACGCTTGCCCGTGATGGCTTATCGCTTCAACGATTTCGCTTACGCGACGGATTTAAGCGACATCCCGCCGGAGACGCTCGATAATTTGCATGATCTGGATGTGCTCGTGCTCGACTGCCTGCGCTTTCGCCCGCATCCGACGCACCTCTCGCTTGAGAACGCGCTCCACTACATCGAACAACTAAAACCGCGCCGCACATACTTGACGCACATGGCGCACGACGTGATGCACGCGCGCGACTCTCTACGACTGCCCGCTGGCGTCGAATTTGCTTACGATGGACTTGAGATAACGTAGTAGATGTTAGATGTTAGATGCTGGATGTTAGTAATAAATACAGACCAGCATCTAACATCTGACATCTGACATCTGCTCCTATGCGTCTTTTTCACGGCACAGATAATGCGGAGATTGCGCGGCCAACCGTGCTTACGCTCGGCGTCTTCGACGGTTTGCATCTCGGCCACCAACTGATTATGCGTACTGTAGTCGAGCGCGCGCGTGCCATCGGCGCTGTGCCGACGGCGATTACTTTTGATCCGCATCCGCGCGCAGTGCTTCACACGGATTCCGCGCCGCCGCTTCTGCAAACCTTCGATCAAAAGCTGGAAGCGTTCGGCGTGCTCGGCATAGAGCAGGCGATTGTCATTCGCTTCACGAAAGAGTTCGCGGGTGTTAGGGCGAGAGATTTTTTGCGCGATGTCGTGCGCGAACGCTTGCAGGCGAGGGAAGTTTATCTGGGCTGCGGCTTTGCTTTCGGCTACAAGCGCGAAGGCAACATAGAGTTGCTGCGCGAGGCAGGCACGGAGCTGGGCTTTTACGCGGACGAAGTGCCGGAAGTTCGCCTGCGTGGGCGGCGCGTTAGTTCGAGCAGGATTCGTGAGCAGTTGATTGCAGGCCGCGTTAATCTTGCGCGCCGTATGCTCGGACGGCCTTACGGCGTCGAAGGCAGCGTTGTGCGCGGCGACGAGCGCGGGCGCACGATTGGTTTCCCGACGGCCAACCTGCAACCGCAAAACCGCGTCATACCGCGCAACGGCGTTTACGTCACAGCCACACTTATTGACGGATTATGGCGGCGAAGCGTGACCAACATCGGCACGCGCCCGACCATCAAATCACACGGCGAGCCTTCGATTGAAACGCACATCATGAACTGGTCTGGCGACCTTTACGGCGATGTCGTGCGCGTGCGTTTTCTGCACAGGTTACGCGACGAAAAGAAGTTCCACTCGCTTGGCGAACTAAAGCAGCAGATTAAGCGCGACGAAGAACGCGCCATCGAATATTTCGCAAGAAACGGCGTGCGGCGTTCGCTCGCAACTGTTTAAGAGCGCGGATTAAATGCGCGCCGCTGTTGCCACAAGATCGCGACAACTTTGCTTTATCATCGAACGTAATGGCATCCACCGAACAAAAAGAATCTCCTTTATTGACCGTTCCCGATGATTCTTTCAACGGCGGGGACGCTCCTTCTCTACGCACTTCGCCGCACGCGCTTGCTGCTGCTCCTTCCGCTTCCAAAGTAATTATCGCCCGCGACGACAAAGAAACTGCCAAGCGCCTTCTTTCATCTCGCGCCGCACACGCTGAAACGATTGAAGCAAAACACGACAACACACGCGGTGAACGTCTCTCGTGGCGTGGCCTTTTGCGCATGGCACAGATCGGGCGCGTGCTCGGTCTGCTCGGCTTTTATTTGTTTCTCGAAAACTATGATGCCCGCGCGAAGTTTGTGCGGCGTATGGCAGAGCGTTTGCGCGAAGAAGCGCGCGTGCGCGGACGCCTTGCGCGCTTTCAGGAATGGAGCCGCGATGTTGATCGTCGCGCGCTCCATCGTTTGATACGTCTCACGCGCTACGCAGTTTTTCGCGGCCACGACGGAACGGAAAATAAAGAAGCGCGCCAACGCGAACAGGCCGCGCAGTTGAGAAAAAATCTCATAGGGCTTGGCCCGACGTTTATCAAGATAGGCCAATCACTCGGCACGCGCGGCGATTTGCTGCCCATCGCGTATATCAAAGAACTCTCGACATTGCAGGATCAAGTTCCTGCCTTTCCGACTACGGAAGCTTACGCGCGCATCGAAAGCGAGTTAGGGCGCAGTTTGCAGGAAGCTTATGCGGAGATTGATGCCCAACCGATTGCCGCCGCTTCGCTCGGACAAGTGTATCGCGCGCGGCTGCACACGGGCGAAGAAGTCGCGGTCAAAGTTCAACGCCCGCATTTACGCGAGATCATTACTTTCGACATTTCCGTGCTTCGACGCATCACGGGTTTCCTCGCGCGCTTTCCGCAGTTAAATGAAAACGCCGATTGGGAAGGAATGCTCGGCGAGTTCAACGACACCATTCATGAAGAAATGGATTACGCGCAGGAAGGCCGCAACGCGGATCGTTTCCGCGAGAGTTTCAAGGACTGGCGCGCCATTCATGTGCCGAAGATTTACTGGACGCATTCAACCGCGCGCGTGCTCACAATGGAATTCATACGCGGCACGAAAGTCACAGAGATCGAAGCTTTGCGCGCGCGCCGCATCTCGCCCGTCAAAGTCAATCGCCTGCTTGTGCGAACCTATTTGAAGCAGCTTTTGGAAGACGGCTTTTTCCACGCCGATCCGCATCCCGGCAACCTACTTGTGATGGACACGGGGCATCTCGCCTTCTTCGATTTCGGGATGGTCGGGCGCATCACGCCGCGTCTTCAATCGCAGATGATCGACGCTTTCTTTCACGTCGTCGCACGCGATGTGCATGGCCTCGCGCAAGACTTGATTAACTTGAATTTCCTTAAGCCGGGCATTGATCCATCTCAAGTGCTTCCCGTTATCGAAGCGCTGTTTCAGCACTATCTTAATCTGAAGTTAGGCGAAGTAAACTTCAAGGAATTGACTTACGACCTCGCCGAAGTAATGTATGAGTATCCGTTTCGACTGCCCGCAAACTTCACTTATATTATTCGCGCGCTAATGACACTCGAAGGCATCGGCCTTGTCACAGACCCGGAGTTTAGCTTCTTCGACACGGCGAAGCCTTACGCGAAGGAATTTATGCTCAGGCGCGAAGGCAAGCAATTTCGCAAATTGATTTTGGATAAAATGGCCGGACGCGACGCAGACGGGCGCGTTGAATGGGGCAAGATGTGGAAGCTTGCGAAGATGGCTGCCAAGACTTATTTTGAAAAGTAGCAACCCTCGGTCAATCTCACGGGAAATAGCCGTGAATAATGAAACGGCTACTCTGCGATAGAGTAGCCGTTTATGTTTGATTGTCGAGCCGCTTACTTAGTGCCGCCGCCCTGCTGAAGTTGAATGAATGGCATACCGCCCGAGCCTGTTACTTGTGGCATGTGGCCGTCCCATTTTTGCAGCGCTTCGTACTGAACGAGTTGCTGCGTTAAAGATTTAGTCAAACGCTCGTTGGCTGACGATTGGGCTTCAGCGATGGTCGTGATCCTCTTCGCTTCGCCTTCCGCTTCGGCAATTTTCTGGCGCGCTTCGGCTTCAACCTGCGCGACTTTATTTTGCGCGCGTTGGGCGTCCTGCTGCGCTTGAATCGCTTGGTTAATAGATGTCACGACGTTGGCATCGAGGCGCGGATTGCCGACCATCGAAACCGTGTCGATCTTGAAGCCTTTGGGTTCCAACTCGCGCGTTAAATCTTCCTTCACTTTAGCGAGTAGTTCCTGTTTCTTCGCGCCGTAGATGTCTACGACAGGCATCGCGGAAGCAATGCGCGAAAAGGCGTCGCGCACTTTCGATCTCATGTATGTGTCCGTGATTTCCTGCGGCGTGCGCCTGAATTCGACGAAGACGGCAGGCACTTTCTCGACGATGAAGGCGTAAGACAAACTTACGTCCACGTTGACGACTGCGCCCTCGACGGAATTGAACGTAATGGATTGATCGTAGGCCGCGCCTTCGCGTGCGTCCTTCGTCCAAACGATTGTTTGCAGAAACACAGGATATTCGTAAATCCGCTCGTTGACCGGATTATAGAATTGCCTGCCGGTCAACACAGGGTAATGTTCGACGCCGCGATTGCCGCCCGATTGATTGACTTTGACGCCGACGTAGCCGGGAGGTATGACGGTGCATCCGGCGAACATGATTCCGCTGACGACGAAGAGAACGAAGAAGGCTGCGATGACCGTGATGAGCGATCTATTTACGCTCAAGTTTTGATTCATCAGTTTCATTGATGTGCTCCACTGAATTAGTTGTTTCGGAGAACAAGCTTTTGGGCTGCACTCCATCTTTGAACGCCGACTGCTTTTCCGTTTCCGCGCTGTTGCCCCTCTCGCGCCTGAAGATAAATTTCGTCAACACGAAATAAACCAGCGCGCCGACGGCGATCAATGTGGCGAGGATTATCGCGTAACCGATCAGCACGCTGAAATCCGATTTCGCGTTGAGTAGCTGCGCGGCCTTTGACCACAGAATCAACAGCACGGGCACACCCGCCACTACGCACACGGCGGCGATCATCGAGTGCTTTGCTTGCCACGAAAATCTGTTGTTCAAGTTCGTCACCCTATCTGATGCGACCAAGCTGTGTTGTTGAGCAGTGTGTTTGTGATGATTGGAACGGCGTTCATGTTTACGCTTGTTAAGCCATGCGCGGCGATTGGCGATTCGTAACTTTGGCCGCGCCCTTTCAGGCTTCATGCGTTCAAAAGGTTATACGAGAGCATGACATCAAAGGTTCTCAAAATCGCTTTGTAAGGGCAACGGCTTGTCCCTGCCCGCGTTGCATTAAATGAATCACGGGCAAGGACAACGTCGTGCTTCTACCTTTGCTGAATAGCGTTGAAAAGCAGCGGGTACGTCGCCAAAGATTGGCCGCGATACTGCGGGCGAAAGCCGAAGAGGATAACGCGCCCGCGTCCCATCGTGACTTCGACGAGCGCCGCCTTGCCCTTTAATTTTTCGCCGCCGAGCAGATAACCTGAAAGCAGCGGATCGGCGTTTGTCGGATACCGCGCGATGATGTGAACGCGCGCCGCTTGCCTTTCATCGCTGATCTCGAAGACAGGCGAATCTTCCACCCATGCGATTGATTCCTTCGGCATCCCTTTGGCAATCGGATGCGTCGTGTCTAATTCAGTTCGCAGGATCGAGCCGGGTACATAAAACTCCGTGCGCTTTAATCCTTCCGTGATGTCGCGCACTGGCAACTTGAATTGCTCAATCGCAAAATCCGAAGCGCGATTCAAAGCGATGAGCGTGCCGCCCGCTTCGACGAACTCGCGCAGACTCCGCACGCCTTCCGCGCCAAGCCCGCCCGTGTATTCAGGGGGCATCGTGCCCGCCTTGTGACCGTTCAGAACGAGTCGCGCCGCTTGATCCGGGATGATGATCGCGTCGTACTTGGCGCGCAAGTTTCCCGCACGCGCTTCAGCATCTTCGAGCGATGTGTAGTAAAGGCATCTTCCCGCACTATCAATCGCCCATCGTGTCCAGCCTTCATCCATTGAAGGAACATGTGATTTATAAATAGCCCGACGTGGCGGAACGCCTCCGCCGCATCCGCCACCATATCCTTCGCCACCGCTTGGCGGCTTCTCATATTTGATTGGAGCGAACTCTGCTTGAACATTAACATCCATCAGCAGAGGAAGTGTGTGAGCAGTGACATCGTATGGTGTGATGGGATTGCCGGATGAATCGCGTAGGTCTGGATAGTGTTGCGCCTCCAGTAAAGCTTCCGCAAAACTTCCATAGGGTTGAGCCATTCGGATAACGGCAGTACGTTCCGGGTATTTGATGCCGTTTGCAACGAACGATCTTGTAAACTCAACTTCTACTCTCGCTTTGATTAACGGATTAAGCAACCAACCGCTGTTTTTGGATGGTGGAATTACAAAGGCAAACAATTCGCCATTCTTCCTCTCTCGGACAGCATCTTTCCCGATCTCGTAAAATCTTTGCAGCCAAGCGGTGCGGTTTCGGGCGGCGTGCTTCATTAAAGAAAAAGCGGCGGTGGTCATATAATTCGTGATGTCGCGCAGATGCCATTCGCCGCCCGGCCAGACGGGTGCGAAGCTGGCGGACTCTTTGCGGGGATCGAAGCCTAAGCCGGGACGCAAATCTTCAAAGCGAATCGTGACGGGCGTGGCGAGTCTGCAAGAGGCTGTTTCGGAGAGGATGCGGACGCCGCCGTGATAGTGCGAGTAGGCGCGCGCGGGCGTCCATGCGTCGTAGGTTGAACTGGTGGTGATGCCTTTGAATCCTTGTGCGCGCATCTCTGTTGCCATTGCGCGGCCTAGTTCCGTGTAGCCTTCGACGATTTGTTTGGGCACGTTCGGTTCGACGGGCTGAAGATATGGCGGCAGGAAGAGACGCGCGCCGTATGCGCCTTGCTGGTGTATGTCGTTGACGATTTGCGGATGCCAGACGTTGTGGATTTTGTCCACGACAAGCTGAGTTTCTTTTTGCGTGAAGGCGTACCAATCGCGGTTGTCGTCGTGGCCTGTGTATTTGTTGTAGAGCACGGGCGGGTCTGTGCCTTCAAACGGCGTGCCGAGCGTTTTGTCGTACCAATTCTTGACGATGTCAACGCCGTCAGGGTTCAGGGAAGGCACAAGCAGCACGATGGTATTGCGCAAGATATTTTGCACGTCCGCATCATTCGACGAAGCGAGGCGATGCGCGATTAACATGCTGGAAAGATACGAGCCGACTTCCGTCGAATGCACGCCGCAGGTGATAAGCACGATGGTTTTGCCGCGCGCAATCAACTCTCTCGCTTTTCTGTCGGCAGCGACTCCATTTTGCGGTGCGCCAATCGTGCGCGGGTCTGCGAGTTGGACTTGAATCCTTTTGTATTCTTCGAGTCGCGCGAGGTTCTCTGGCGCGCTGATTGTCGCCAGCACAAACGGCGCGTTCATCGTCGTGCGGCCAATCTCTTCAAAGCGCACGCGATTGCTCGCTGCGCTTAATCGTTTGAAATACTCGACGGTGCTCGCCCAACTCGCCAGCTTGCGGTCTTCGCCCGGACGAAATCCCAACACGTCTTCGGGCGCGGGCACATGCGTCGGTATCGCCGCGTTTGCAGCTTGAGCGGACGCAGCCTGTTGGCCGTTTGCGGGAAGGGCAACGAAGGAAAGCGCGAAGGGGAAGGCTAAAATTAGCGCAAGCAAAGAGCGTGTGCGTGTGTGCATTGCTTTATGTGAACTCCAAAATATTTAACTGTGGTGGTTGATGAAAGACTGCTGTGCCGGAAGTGTAATGGAATACGGAGTGAGTGAAAAGGGGCGAGGGAAGCGGCGGGCGGCTCACGATTGACTCGCGCATCAATCGGGCATATTGTTTTGCGCGCAAGAGAAAACTTTCAGGCTGGCCTCAACCAAGAGCTTGCTTCACGGCTCCGATCTTTTCTGCCCAGCCTGTGCTTGTTTCGGAGCTTAACCTCAACTTCAGTAAAGGAGACCTCATGCGCAACCGAATTCCAATATTTTCAATCTCTCTAAAAGCTGCCGGAACGTGTCTGGCGATCTTGATTTTTCTGGCGGCGTGCATCTCAAACGCTCACGCTTATTCGTGTGCTTCGAGCATGGCACCGGATCAAACAACGGGTAACACCGAAATCCAGAACAGCTACAATTCTTGGAAGGCCGCCTACGTCACAACGTCCGGCGCGGGTAGTTTTCTGCGCGTACCGGCGCGACGGCGGAGATAACTACGACACGGTGTCGGAAGGCGTCGCATACGGCATGGTCTTGGCCGCTTACATGAACGACAAACCGATCATTCGACGGCCTCTGGAGCTATGCCAAAAGCCGCTTTAACACGAATCGACCGGGGCATTGCGGCGGCCTCATGGCGTGGCACGTCGATAGCAACAACAACGTGCTCGATTGGACTTCCGCGACGGATGCCGACGAAGACATGGCCTTCGCGCTTGTCGTCGCAGATAAGAAGTGGGGCGGCTACACGACGGATGCGACGAATCTGATCGGCAATGTTTTGAGCTGTGAAGTCGAGCCGACCACTTTTGTTCTGAAGCCCGGAGATGTTTGGGGCGGATCGGGCAACACCAATCCGTCTTACTTCACTCCCGCCTTCTACAAAATTTTCAAGGCCTACACGGGAAATGTGAACTGGGATCGCGTGACAGATCAGGCGTATCAGGTTATCGCTAACGTGAACGGCAAAACCGGCGCAGCCACCACAGGCTTACAACCTAATTGGACAACCGCCTGCGGCGACCCCGTGCCTGACCGCTCGTTGTCGGATTACAACTATACATACGACGCCTGTCGTGTGCCTTGGAGATTGGCGATGGATGCCGCGTGGAATTGCGACACGCGCGCCACTTCTCAACTCGATAAGCTCAATGCTTTTTTTAGAAACATCGGCGCGGGCAATATCAAGGATGGCTACAAGCTGGACGGCACGTTGGTAGGCAGTTATCACAACCCTGCCTTTGTCGCTCCCGCTGCGTCCGGCGCGATTACGTCTACCGATTCCGCATACAGAAGTTCGATGTGGAACGAAACGGTCAATCTACGCAATCAAGGCTATTATCACGACTCTTTGCGGCTGATGTCGCTGCTCTTTATGAGCGGGAACATGACGAACCCGCTCGAGAGTTCAAACAGCGGCGGCAGCAAACTCGTGCTGGATGATTTCGAGTCCGGCAATGTTGGCAAATGGACTGTGTTCAAAGACGGCAGTACGGTTATGAACGCCAGCGCGGTTTCTCCCGGCAAGCTCGGCAACTACGCGATGAACGTGCAGTATGGCATCGCGTCGTGGGGCGGAGTTTCGCCGGGCTACTTGGCTGCGCAGAATTGGAGCGCGTACCAAAGCTTCGATTTCTGGTTCTACGGAAGCAACACGGGCAACACCATACGCCTTGAAGTTTCGGATAACAGGCCGTCCGGCAGCACAACCGATAATTCGGAGCGATTCGAGTACAAGTTCGTTGATAACGCGAGCGGCTGGAGACGATTTTCAATACCTTGGGCGACGTTCCAGCGCCGCACGGATTGGCAACCGGCGGGCGCGCCGAATGATGGCCTTACATTGTCACAGGTTTGGGGCTTCAACTTCGCTCCGATAACCGGACGTGGCAGCTTTCAGTTGGATCAGGTTCAACTGTTGAAATAGGCTTCGGCCTTAACGAGTTATTCTGGAATTACTAATGCGAATCGAGAATAGAAACCGCGTGCGTTGAAAGCATAAGGAGAATATGTGAGAGCGGCTGTCGGTCTTTCGCGACAAGGCTGCTTTCGATGTCGCTGCTTCTTCACGTTCGGTTTCGCTTCTCGATTCGCATTGTTTTGTCCTTCCGCTTTGGCTACGGGCAAACGAAACAAACTTGCCCTGCTACGCGAAGCGCGTGTAAAGTAGCGTCTGCTTTGCACCTGCTGTCTGTCGCGCACGCTCTCCCTTTTGTCTTAACTGAAAATCTGCTGGAGGTTACTTTCCATGGCGAGTGGAATCGTTGAAGTCACCAAGCCGAGTAATGAGTTCCCGGACGTTATCGGAGCGAAGCCGGATAATCCGCTGGCCGCTTCGTTTCGCCCGTACATCCCCACGCAAACAATCTTGCCGGAACTGACAGTGCTGCCGCTCATTGTCGGAACTGCGCTCGGCATGGTTTTCGGCGCATCGTCGCTTTACCTTGTGTTGAAAGTCGGGTTGACGGTCAGCGCGTCCATTCCCGTCGCGGTGATTTCGATAACGCTTTTTCGCTTGCTCTCGAAGTTCGGCTTGCGCAACGCAACGATACTTGAAAACAACATCGTGCAGACGGCAGGCTCGGCGGGCGAATCAATTGCGTTCGGCGTCGGCGTGACGATGCCCGCGATTATGATCTTAGGATTCGATCTCGAAATTACGCGCGTCATGCTGGTTGCAATACTCGGCGGCTTGCTCGGCATTTTGATGATGATTCCGCTCCGGCGCGCGCTCATCGTGCAGCAGCACGGAATTTTGAAGTACCCGGAAGGCACTGCGTGTGCGGAAGTTTTGAAGGCGGGAGCAAGCGCCGAATCGCGTGCGGCGTCTTCGGATGAAGCGAAGGCGGAAGCAGCGGCGATGGCGGGCGCGGGTACGTCGAGCAACACGGGCGCGAAAACGATCTTCACGGGTTTCGGCATCGGGCTGCTTTACAAGGTTGCGATGGTCGCGCTGAAAGGCTGGAAGGACACGCCGGAAAAAGTTTTCGGCGCGCCGTTCAAGGCCGGATCAATCGCGGCGGAAATCTCGCCGGAGTTGTTGGGAGTCGGCTACATCATCGGCCCCCGCATCGCTTCCATCATGTGCGCGGGCGGCGTGCTCGCTTACCTTGTGCTGATTCCGGCGATCAAGTTTTTCGGCGAAGGCATGACAACGGCACTCGCGCCCGGAACAGTGCCGATCAGTGAAATGAGTCCGGGACAGATTCGCGGCGCTTATGTGCTGTACATCGGCGCGGGCGCGGTTGCGGCGGGCGGCATTATCAGTTTGTTTCGTTCGCTGCCGACAATCTGGCACGGCTTGAAAGGCGGCCTCAACGATTTGCGAAGGGGGCAAGCCGCGACTACAGACGAAACACGCGCCCCACGCATTGACCAAGACCTTTCGATAAAATTTGTGCTCATCGGCATTATCGCCTTGATTGCCACGATCATGTTGTTTCCGCAACTCGGATTGCAGCACAACATCCTGACGGCGTTTCTCGGCGCGTTGATGATCGTCGCTTTCGGATTTTTGTTCGTTACCGTTTCGTCGCGTTTGACGGGTGAAATCGGTTCGTCCTCAAATCCTATTTCGGGCATGACTGTGGCAACGCTGCTGCTGACGTGTTTGATCTTTCTGTTGCTCGGCTGGACAGGCTCGCCCTACTACGTGACGGCTTTATCGGTGGGCGCAATCGTTTGCATCGCGGCATCGAACGGCGGCACGACATCGCAGGATTTGAAGACGGGCTTTCTCGTGGGCGCGACGCCGAAGTATCAACAGATAGCAATTCTCATCGGCGCGCTCGCTTCGGCGCTGGTGCTCGGCCCGATTCTCCTGAAACTCAACGACAACGCCACCGTGTACGTTCCGCGCACAACCTTTGCGGCGGTCACGAAAGGCACAACGCAGGTTGATGCAAGCATGGCTTCGTCGCTTCCGGTTTACACGGAGACAGCCAAACCGAATGCGCCGGGCGAGTATCGTCTGCTGAATAATACGGTAAATAAGGCGACAGCCGGACAGCCTACTGCCGCCACTGCTACTACTACTACGCCAACACCGCCCGTCGCAGGACTCGATGCGGGCGAATATCTTGTGGACGGCTCCGGCAAGATCGTTTACAAAGTCGAGCATAATTTTCCGGCGGAGATGCGCATTGATGCTGCGCGGCTCGGCGCGACGGAAAAATTGCAGGGGCCGCAGGCAAAAACGGATAATAGTTCTTACAGAGTTTTTCACAAAACGGACAACGCGAACGGGCCTGCCGGACGCTACCTTGTTAATGAACAGGGCGTGCCCGTGTATCTCGTCGATCCGGGCATCAACGGCATTCACAAAGTGCGGCCTGACGGCACGGAAGTAACGAAGTTCGATGCGCCGAAGGCAACGCTGATGTCTTACATCATCAAGGGCATTCTCAACCGGCAGTTGCCGTGGGGACTTGTGTTGCTCGGCGTCATGATTGCGATTGTGCTTGAGATGTCAGGCATTCCGTCGCTCGCGTTTGCGGTCGGCGTTTATCTGCCGCTTTCGTCGTCGAGTCCGATTTTCGTCGGCGGGATGATTCGCTGGCTCGTTGATTTGAGTTTGCGGCGCAAGTTGCGGGATAGAAATTTGACGGAAGAACAACTTGTTGCGGAGGGAGACAAGAGTCCGGGCGTGTTGATGGCTTCGGGCTACATCGCGGGTGGCGCGATTGCCGGAATATTCATCGCGTATATGGCGGCGCGCCTTTCGGATACGAGCGCGAGTTTGACGAAGTGGGCGACGGCGAATAATCCATTTTTTGAAGGCGGCTATTCCGATCTGCTGTCGATGATTCCGTTTGTGCTGCTGGCGCTGCTGCTTTACTTTGTCGGGCGCGAATGGCTGTTGGCCGGGCGCGCAAGAGACATTGAAAGATAGTTATCGAACAAAAGTAGGAAGGCGAAGGGCGAAAGGCGAAAGTTCGGATTCCATCTCACGCGTTAGTTTCTTCAGAACGCAGACAGCAACGTTTCGCCACCTTTGCGCTTCTATAAATATGCGGTGCGCTTCCTCTTTGCGGAGGAGCGCACCGCATATCATGCTATCGCCGGATTACCTACCGATGTTCACTCTCAAAAAACTTTCAAGTATCACAATCGCCATATTGCTTCTGGCCGTTACAATTGTCGGCACAGAGGGCAGCGCGAATGCTTTTGCGCGCCGTATGCAGTCTGCGTCCCAAACTGCGCGCACGCCGATTGAAACAGTGCGCGAATTTTACAAGGCGCTGCGCGAGAAGCGGTTTCGTGAAGCGTTTGCGATGTCAGTTTATAATTCTGCGATCAACGGTTTGACTGACGCGGAGTTTGCGGCACTGCGAACGGCGTTTAAGAAGTTAAGTGATAAAGAGTTTGCCGCGCTGCGCCCGAAGTTTCAGCCTTTGACCGCGGAAGAGTACGACGACTTGCGAACGGACTTTGAAAATCTGGCAACGACTATTCCAATTGATGTCACGATCAGCGGCGAGCAGATCAGCGGCGGCGCATTGGCGACTGTGTTTGTGCAAATCAAAGACGCGGACGCGAAACTCACGCAGGCCGAACCCGTCGCGCTTTTCCGTGAAGGCAATGCTTGGATCATCGGCGACCGCGCCAGCGCCAACCTCATCAAACAGGAAGGCAAGGATTTTTTCTTTAACCTGCGCATTAAAACCCACGAGGATGAGGCGCGCCGGATGTTGCAGCGCATCAAGTTGGCCGAGATCGTTTATGCGTCGCAGCACAAAGGCGCGCTCGCGGATATTCCCGCACTCGTCGCCGCAGGACTCTTGCCGAAGGATGTCGAGGCGACTGCCTCCACAGGCTACGCCTTTCGACTACTGCTCGCGGCGGACGCACGCGCTTACACGGTCTTTGCGACACCGGCGCGTTATAATCGCACGGGACGCTTTTCTTTCTTTATGGATGCGTCGGGAGTAAAAGCTTTGGACACGGGCGGGAAAATCTTTGATCCGCGTTCGGTAAAGAAGCCGTCATGAGCCGCTCCGCGAATGAACGCATAGCTGTAGGAATTAACGCATAAAAGATCGGCGTATTGAGCCTTTCATATACGAACACGCAAGTGGCGAAGGCGTTGGAGGAGGTTTGCGGTTGTTATGCCGGAACTAATACGTGCTATCGCAGGACGCTTACGCGAATTCGTCGGCAATCGCCGCCGCGCGCTTCGCTATAAAGTGCGTTTGAATGCCGTCGTTTCCCTGCACAACGCGAAGACGACAAACATTGACGGCAGCCACAAACAACCTTCCGTTCTCGAAGGCTACACGCAGGACTTGAGCGCAACCGGCCTTGCCCTCGTCATGCCCGCCATACGCATCGGCGATCATTACCTGACGCATCAAGAGCACACGCTCCAGATCAAACTCGAACTGCACGCCGGTCAAATTCTTCTGATGCGCGCCATCGCTGTGCGCTACGAACCGCTCGACAGCGAAACAAACGAAAAGAGTTATCGGATCGGTCTGCACATTCTTGAAACAAGCGATCAGAAACGCTTCGACGATTATCTTCAAACGCTTTCAAACTAACAATTGATTGCCGCAAGGACGAAGAACTTTTCGCTTTCGCCCATCCAAAAAGCACAGCCAGCCGAAGGCTTCCGGGACATGAAAATTCGGTTGCGCGGTACGTGTCGGTTGCCAAGCGATGTAGCGCTCGTTGCCCGTCCCGACACAGCGAAACAGATTAGCGCGCCAGCATGTTCCAATTTGCGGCGCGGAACAATTCACGCCGAACGCCGCCCACGGCACACGCATCGCAATCGTCACAAAGCCTTCATCAACGCGCGCGGCAACCGTCATGCCTGAGCGATATTGCCAGTCGGTTTCGCGTCCCTCTTGTGTCATGCGAAGCGCCAGATCAATCCACTCGCCGGTTGGTGCCGCCTCAAACTCAAAATACCTTTCCGGCTCATCAGCGTTCGGCGCGATGAAAATTTCGCACACGTCGCGCTCCCATAGCCCGATGGTCTTCTCTGTTGTTTGCGGCGCAGGATGAACGATCAGCGGCTCGGTCTGGCGACACACAAAGCGCACGCTCAAATTCTTCTTCGACCAGAGAACACGCGCTTCCGCATGACGTGTCGGCATGGCTGCTTCGCCAGACCAAAGACGCGTCAGATGAACAGTCGGCGCATCGTTCCATGCCGCATGATCCAATTCATCAACGCCAACATCCGCGCGGCGCGCTTCGATGACGTTTGCCGCGCCCGCTCCGCCGGGTCTTTTGTCTGGTTCACTATTCAATCTAATCCACGTCCGTTTTAATAAATGCTACGTACCCAACCGCCGTCCACTTGCAGCGTCACGCCTGTGATGAATGACGCGCGTTCGGAAGCTAAAAAGGCGATTGCGGCGGCGATTTCTTCGGGACGCGCGAGGCGACGCATCGGCGCTTGATTCGCCCAGCCCGCGAGCATGTCTTCCTTCGATTTACCGGCAGCCTGCCCGCGTTGTTCGGCGAGTTCATACTGGCGCTCGGTTAAAGTATAGCCGGGCGCAACATTATTGACGGTCACATTATCGGCGGCGAGTTCGTTCGATAAAGTTTTCGCAAATCCGGTTAGCCCCGCGCGCATCGTGTTGGAAAGAAGCAGCCCGTCAACCGGCTGTTTGACGGAGATCGAAGTGATGTTAATGATGCGTCCCCAGCGCTGCTCGCGCATTTGCGTGGCGACGAGATGCGCGAGGCGTATCGCCGAAAGCGCGCTCTGCTCGAAAGCGCGTGCGTACATTTCGAGCGTCGTGTCGGCGAAGGTGGACGAAGGCGAGCCGCCCGCGTTCGTCACACAAACATCGACGCGCCCTGCTTCTTTTATTACCTGCGAAACGAAGCGCGTCGTGTCTTCATCGTTTGTGACATCGGCCTGAACGCCTGTGACGTGCGCGTTCGTTTCAGAACTTATTTTAGCGGCGGCATTCTTCGCGCGTTCCTCATCGCGTGAACAAAGAAAAACACGCGCGCCTTCACGCGCAAGTTCGAGCGCCGCCGCGTAGCCGATGCCGCGACTCGCGGCGGCCACCACCGCAACGCGATCTTGTAAGCCCAAATCCATGTTGATTCATCTCCCTTGTGTCGCGCTTGAACTTGCGCGCGCTCGTTAAATCGCTTTTGCTTCCGGCGGCGCGCTCGCTTCGATCATCTCGATTGTGTCGCGCGAGAATTCTTCGCCGCCCGACGCTTCATTATCCCACCACTGCCGGGTCGCAAACCACAATACGCCCGGCATCAAAAAAAGAATGCCGATGCCCGTTGTCACCGCGCGCGCCGAGAATTTGTAACGATCCAGCAGTTCGCCCGTAATGTAATTCGAGGCCGCCATCATCAACGTCAGCAACGCGAGTTCTGCGGCAAACACGCGCCCGCGAAATTTGTCTTCAACCGAAAGCTGCAACAGCACCGTCGAGAAGACCCACAGCACGCTGCCGCCCGTGTGCGCGATGAGCAGCATCAAAAGCGCGAGCGGCAGATTGTATGAGTGCGCGAACGCGATATAAAAAAGACCACCGACGAAGAACGCGAGACCGATGGCGCGCTGCATTGCCGCGCGCCGTTCACCCACAAAACGCCGCGCCGCGAACGGGCCGATAGCCGTGCCGATGCCGCGCGCCGCATACAGCACGCCTATCCCTGTTGCCGCTTTGCCTCCAACCGGAAATATCTTTTCACCGAACACCGCGAGCAGCGCGAGAATGCCGCCGCCCAATCCCCACGCGGATTTGACGAGCAACAACGCCAGTACGCGCGGGCGACGCACAACATATCGCATTCCCTCGAGCGTCTCCGTAATGCCGAGCGCTTTCCCTATCGTTAATTTCGCTTTCGCTGTGAGAGATGGCAATGCTTCTTCGGCACGGTAGCGCACACTCCAGACGAGCGCGGCAGACGCGAGGAACGTTAGAGAGTCGAGCACGAACGCGGTGTCTGTGCCGAAGAGTCCGGTGACTACGCCGCCGATGGCCGCGCCGAGCGTCAGCATGACAGACCATGTGACGGACGAAATTGCGTTGGCGGCGAAAAGCTCTCGCTCCGCAACGAGCGACGGAATAAGCGCAGTCTTCGCTGGCTCGAAAAAAGTTGAAAAAGTTAATTGCAAAACCGTCAGCGTGTAGACGAGCCACATTTGATCCGGCCTGCGCACAAAGAGAAAACCGAGCACGACGACGGCGCGTAACAAATCGGACACGATCATAATGCGGCGACGGCTGAAGCGATCCGCGATGATGCCGGAAAGCGGCCCCGCGACAAAGCTCGGCACAAAGCGCGCCACCAGCACGAGGCCGACGGCGCGTCCCGATCCCGTCAAGTTGAGCACAATGGTATAGACCGCGATGGTGTCGAACCAATCGCCGAGTTGACTGACGACCTGCCCTAGCCAGAGCTGGCGAAAGTCTCGATTGCCGCGCAGCAATTCCACGTAGCCAATCGAAGCGCCGCTCTGTTTATGCTCACTCATATTTTCACTCAACGACGCAAAAGGATTAGCCACAGAGACACAGAGGCACAGAGATACAGGAAAGGCAGTAAGAGATATTTACCTACATTTACTTCTCTTTCTGTCTGTGCTTTTTATTTATGCTTTGCTCTGTGCCTCTGTGTCTCTGTGGCAAAATTTTCTTACATGCTCTAAATCTTTATCAATGCTCGCGACGAAGGTTGCACTGTCGCGCCGATGCCTGTCAACTTGGCCGCGCCTTAAACACTTCTGACTTTGACCGAATCATCATCCTGACCTGTCAAACTGACAACCTCCTATCACAAACAATGCTTCGCCACCCGCCGCCGATTCATCGTAAACACGACGAAATACAGCGCTTTATGCGAATTTTGAAGGGTGCGGCGCGTGTGGCACGCGGGTTGATAATAGAGATGGCGCGGCTCGAAGCGCTGCAAGGCGCTTCACGAACCCACCGCACAGGGTTCGATAGCCGCGCCCTTTGAAAACAAAGAAGCGTCCGCCAAAAAAGATGTGCGCATGGATGCTTCTTGAACGAAATCTCACCCCAACAGGCGGGCGATTGCCCCTTAAAAAGATGCCCGCCACTTGTCCCGTCCGTCGCCGGAAGCGAAAATTGATTTGCTCCCAAGCTTCGCTTCCGGCGTCGGACACCCCAAACAAATTGTATTGAAGACACGCGCAAGAGGACTGATAAGCGATAAAAAAGAATTGATGAATAATGTCGAAAAACTGTTTCTCTTCGTCGTTCATCATTCGTAGTTTGATTGGCAAGTTACAACGTTTGGTGGATCGGAGATGGAGAGGATGAAGTTCATAGAGATGTCTGATTATAACCGCGCGGCCAAATCATATTGGTCTGTGATGGTTGCCGCCGGAGCTTTAACGAGCGTCTGGGGGCTTTATCATTGTCTGGCCTTCACTCCGGTGGAGTGGTGGCAATTTCTCGCGCTCGTCAGCCTCGTTGTCGTCGCGGGCTTTTTCCCGATTCATATTCCGAACACTTCCGCGAGCGTCACTGCGGGCGACACGTTCATCTTTTTAAGCGTTCTCTTTCTCGGCATTCCGGCGGCGATTGTCGTCGGCGTCGCGGATTCCTTCGTTAGCTCTGCGCGCACCACGAAACGCGCGACAAGCTGGCTCTGGGCACCCGCGATGATGGCCGTCACGGTTTTCATCTCCGGCAACGCTTTCTATTTTACGCTCGCCGCTTACTCGCACATCAGCGCCGCGCCGCTAGGCACGCTGCCCGTGCGACTCGATCAATTAATTGTGCCGCTCGCCGTGATGACGATTGCGCAATATTTTCTTAACGGCCTCGCGGTTGCCACCGTTTGCGCGCTGAAGAAACGCCATTCGATTCTGAAGTTCTGGCGCGACGGTTATCTGTGGACATCGTGGACGTTTTTTGCAGCGGGCGTTGCTGCCTGCATGATTTATGAAGCCGCGTCGCGCTTCGGCTTTCTATACGTCACTTTGAGCGTGCCCGTGATCGCCGCGACCTTTGCGACTTACAAAGTTTACTTCGCGCGCGTTGACGAAAAAACGCGTGAAGCCGCCGAGATGAGCCGCCTGCATCTGGCGACAGTTGAAGCGCTGGCGACTGCAATTGACGCGAAAGATCAAACGACTCATTGCCATGTCCGCCGCGTGCAAATCTACGCCGCAGGAATGGGCGAACTCTTTGACCTCCCCACCAAAGAAATCGAAGCGCTCAAAGCGGGCGCGCTCCTTCATGATGTCGGCAAACTCGCCGTGCCGGATCACATACTGAACAAACCGGGCAGGCTTTCCACCGCCGAGTTTGAAAAAATGAAAGTGCATACGACCGTTGGCGCGGAGATTCTCGAACGCGTGGATTTCCCGTACCCGGTTGTGCCGATTGTCCGCCACCACCATGAACAATGGGACGGCAAAGGTTATCCTGATAATTTGAAGGGCGAAGAAATTCCGATCACCGCGCGCATTCTCTCCGTCGTCGATTGCTTCGACTCCGTGCGCGAAGATCGCCCGTATCGTCGCGGCATGACGCGCGAAGAAGCGAGCGCGCTGCTGCTACGCGGCGCAGGCACGCATTTCGACCCGAAAATTGTTGATTCGTTTCTCGAACATCTGCCGCGCTTTGAAATTGAAATCAGCGCGCTGTGTCTCGATCAACAACCGCCTGTTGACGAAAGCGTTAAGCCGCGCGCGCTAACGCCGGAAGAAATCGCTAAAAGCAAAGTCCGCGCTTCATCGAACGCGCATCTCGAACAAATCAAAAACGCGCACCGCGAAGTCTATGCGCTTTACGAAATCGCGCGCACCTTCGGTTCATCTCTGGACATTGAAGACACGCTCTCGATTCTCGTCAACAAAGTCGGCCACATCGTGCCGTTCAGCACCTGCGTCGTTTATTTGCACGATGAACTAAAGGGCTATTCAACTGCCGCGCACGTCGCCGGAACAAACGCGGAACTGCTGCGCTCAAGGTGCGTCGCGCCGGGCGAAGGCATCACAGGCTTTGTGCTCTCCAATCGCCGCGCGATTAATCGCATCGATCCGGCGCTCGATTTTTCAGACCTCGATTTGCCTGCGTGCGAAGGTGAGTATCGCTCGATGGCCGCGTTGCCGCTTTATAAAGACGATCAATTGCTCGGCGCGCTCTGCGTCTACTCGATGGAGCTAAACGAATATACGGACGATCACATGCGTTTGCTCGAAACGGTTGCGCGGCTGGCTTCCGACGCGCTCAGCAACGCCGTGCATCATGCCGAAGCGGAAACACACGCGCTCACGGATTCTTTAACGAACCTTCCGAACGCACGCGCCATGTACGTGCGCTTCGAGCAGGAAGCCGCCCGCGCGCGTCGCTCCGGCAAACCCTTTCAAGTTGTCATGCTCGACCTCGACGACTTTAAGCAGGTCAACGACACATTCGGCCACAAAACGGGCGATCAAATGTTGCGCGAAATGGCGCGCATTCTACAGGCGCAACTGCGCGAATACGATTTCCTCGCGCGTTACGCGGGCGATGAATTCGTCGCCATCGTGCATGATTTGCCGGACGAACAAGTTGCAGAATTTCACGAACGCATCGAACACGCTGTGACGAATTTCTCCCTGCACGTTCGCGGATCATCAAGAGCACGCGTCGGCATCAGCGTCGGCACAGCCACCTACGGCGCAGACGGCGAAACGCTCGACCAGCTTTTAATCACCGCCGATCAAGCGATGTACTCCGCCAAGTCCGAGCACAAACAGCGAAGGCGAACGCGCGCACTTATTGCTCCCACGACAAGCACGGACAAGCGCGAAGAAGTCGAACCCGTCGTCGATCTCGAGACAGGCACATTGACCTCTGCGGCGATCAATTAAAAGACAAAGGGCAGATGCTAGATGTTAGCGGGTTAGTTCCTACTAACATCTAGCATCTAAGAAGCTGTTTGAAAACTCCTGATGCCGCGAAGCGGCAACCAGAAGGTAGCCAGACGTGCAGCGTCTGGAAAACGATGCGTTAATTTATCGCGCATTGAAGATGCGCCAATCAGATGTGGCGCATCTTCAATGCGCGAATGAATGATGATCTGCGGCCAGAGGCGGCGCTCTCGCTTGCCACTGGCTACCTTCTCGTTGCGCCTCGGCACACATCTCCGCCTTTTCAAACAGCTTCTAACATCTAGCAGCTGCCTTAATCTTTCTTGACAAACCTTGCGGCTTGGCTTTCAATCCTAACCAATAGATGCCGCGCTTCAATTCCGGCTGTTCTTGGCTACGCGGCATCACCAGTAAATTTGCGACAAATTGTGTGGAAGCGGTTTGTGCGAAATCCGACCTCACGCGGAATTTTGGCGAGAGATGCGAGTGGATGCCGACCCTTATCGAAAATAGAATCGCGAATGCGGCGACGCTCCTTGTGGTTGATGACAACGAGCGCGAACGCGAACGCCTGCGCCGCACCTTCGAGGAAGCGGGACATCGCGTCGTCACCGCGCCCGACGCGATGTCCGCTTTACGCTTGCTTCACAAAGAACATTGCGATCTGATTTTGCTCGATGTCGAAATGCCGGGCGTGGACGGCCTTGCGCTCTGTCGCCTTCTGCGCGCGCAACCGACAACACGCCAACTGCCCATCGTGATGCTTTCCGCGAGCGACGAGGAAAGCCGCAAAGTCGATGCTTTCGCCGCCGGCGCAGACGATTACATTCTTAAACCGTCAAGCCCGCGCGAATTGCTGACCAGAACCGGCGCGCATCTCGAAGCAGCCGAGCGCACACGCGATCTTGTCGGCAGCAATCGCGAGCTGAGATTTCTCGCCGAACTCGGGCACGATCTTTTGCGTGCGCTCGAACCGGAACAAGTCGTGCGACGCGTCGCAGGCGCAACCTACGAAGGCACGAATGCGGCTTTATGCGCTGCCGTCATTAACCTCACGGAGCCGCGCTCTGCCGTTTGCGTTTTTGACCGCGAGGGAATCGCCGGAAACTCCGCACACGTTTATCTTGATCGCCTTGCCGCATGGCTCGCAAGTGCTTCAGCTGCGTCGGCGGAATTAATTGAAGATCAGCGGGAATTTTTGCTGCGCGATGAAACTCACGCAGTTGAATATGCTGCGTCCTTGCACTTCGACGGGCGCACACAGGGCGCGCTCGTCGTCTGCTTTGACGACAAAACAGCGTGCGGCGAAATCGAAAAGCGTTTGATTGACGCCGCCGCGCAACAGGCTTCGATGGCCGCGCATATTTCTTCGCTGTATGCGGCGGCACGCGCTTCTTCGCAAAGCCTTGCCGAAGAAGTAAAGCGCCGCACAAAAGAGGCAGAGGCGCAGCGCCGTTTCACGGAAGCGATTATCGACAGCCTCCCGCTTTCGCTGTATGCAATTGACCGCGATTATTCGATTGTCGCATGGAATCGCAATCGCGAACTCGGCGGACAGGGCATTCCGCGCGAAGAAGTGCTTGGTCGTAATATTTTTAATGTGCTCACCAAGCAGAAACGCGACGTGCTCGAAGCGGAATTCGCGCGTGCCTTCGAGACAGGTAAAATTGAACGCATCGAACAGGAAACTATATCCGCCGACGGCACAGCCAAACACTGGCTTGTCAGCAAGATTCCGATGCGCGCCGATAGCGGCGAGGAAGTCTCGCACGTTATCACCGTCGGCGAAGACAACACGGCGCGTGTGGAAGCGAATCGCGCCGTCGCGCGCACCGAAAAACTAGCTGCCGTCGGGCGTCTCGCTGCCGGTGTCGTGCATGAAATCAACAATCCTCTCGCCACCATCTCCGCCTGCGCCGAAGCTCTCGAATCACGCGTTCGCGAAGGCGCGTTCGATTCATCGCCCGAAGCCAACGATCTGCGCGAATATCTGGAACTGATCCGCACGGAAGCTTTTCGCTGCAAAACAATCACGAACGGTTTGCTTGATTTCAGCCGCACGCGCGCAGGCCAGCATGTCCGCGTTAATCTCGCGCACGTAATGCAAGCCACAATGCGCTTGCTCGCGCATCAACGGCGCGGCCAGAACATAGAGATTGAAACGAGCGCGCCCGACGATCTGCAAATCGTTTCCGGCGACGAAGGCCAATTGCAGCAGGCCTTGATTGTGCTCGCCACCAACGCCATTGACGCGATGCCTGAGGGTGGCATACTGACGCTCGCGGCGCGCAACGAACATGCCAGCGTGATTCTCGAAGTATGCGACACGGGCGTTGGTATCCCGCGTGAACATCTCGCAAAAATCTTCGATCCGTTTTTCACGACAAAGGAAGTCGGGCGCGGCACAGGTCTCGGCCTCGCCGTGTGTTATGGTATCGTAGCCGAGCACGGCGGGCACATGGACGTGCAATCAATCGTCGGCGCAGGCACGACTTTTACCATTCGCCTGCCTGCCGCTCAAATACAACATCACGGAGAATAGTAAGTTTTGACGGAGACAGCGGACACCGCGCGAATTCTTATCGCCGAAGACGAAGCCAATTTGCGCATCGTGATTCAGAAGGAACTGCAACGCCTCGGCTACCGCGTGCAGGCGGAGCCGGACGGCGAAGCCGCGCTGCGTCGTCTAGAAGAAGGCAACGTCGATGTACTGCTCTGCGACATCAACATGCCGCGTATGGACGGCATGGAATTGCTGCGCCGCTTGCACGAACGCCCGAATCCGCCCGAAGTCATTATGCTGACAGGCCACGCCACAGTCGAAACCGCGATTGAGGCGATGAAGCTCGGCGCTTACGATTATCTATCGAAGCCATATCGCATCACGGAACTCGATGCGCTCGTCAAACAGGCTGCGGAGAAACGCCGCCTGCGTGTCGATAATCAACGCCTGCGCGCGCAGTTGGAACGGCAAACGACGACGCCCGAAATCATTTTTACTTCGCAAGAGATGGCCGACGTGATTCACTTGATCGAACGCGTCGCGCCTTCGGATACGTCCGTTTTAATCACGGGCGAAAGCGGCACAGGCAAGGAACTCGTCGCGCAGGCCGTTCATCGTCTCTCGAATCGCGCGAGCGGGGCATTCATTGATCTTAACTGCGCTGCGTTTCAGGAATCGCTGCTTGAATCGGAACTTTTCGGTTACGAAGCGGGCGCGTTTTCCGGCGCGAAGGGACGCAAACTCGGTTTGATCGAACTCGCCGACGGTGGCACGCTTTTTCTGGATGAAGTAACGGAATTGCCTGCGCCGCTTCAGGCGAAACTTTTGCGGGCGATTGAGACGCGCACATTTTATCGCGTCGGCGGCGTGCGCAAAGTCGAAGTCAACACGCGCATCGTCGCCGCGACGAATCGCAATCTCGAAACTGTTCAGACAGACGGCTCGTTTCGCTCAGACCTTCTTTATCGCATTAACAGTTTTCAGATTGCGCTGCCGCCGTTGCGCGAAAGAACGGATGACATCGAATTGATCGCGCGCCATTTGTTGAAGCATCTCGGGGCGAGCGCTTTTGAGTTGACGCCGGAGGCTTTGAATGCGCTGAAGAATTACGGTTGGCCGGGCAATGTGCGGCAGTTGCGCAATTGTCTCGAACGCGCCGTGCTGCTCGCCAACGACAATCGCATCACGCTCAACGAATTGCCGCCGGAAGTCGCCCGCCCGCTTGTCACCGCCGCCAATATGCCTTTGATGACGGCACCGCGAGCCAGCAACAGTAGCAACGACGCGGCAAGCAACGGAAGCGATGCGTCAACTTCGAGTAATGCTCCGACGCCCGCCTCCCTACGCGAAGTGGAGCGGCAGCAAATTCTCTCCGCGCTCGAACAAACAAATTGGCATCGCGGCAAAACCGCCGAAGTCCTCGGTATTTCTCCCTCAACTCTCTATCGCCGCCTGCGCGATTACGGTCTGGACAAACGCGGTTAGCAAAAACATCGAAGCGTAATTTGGTTGCCGAAACGAAAGCAGCGCGTGTCGAACGATTCTCGACATGCGCTGCTTTCGTTTTACCTGTAATGGAAGAAGCCTGATATGTGCGGCGCTTTACGCCTTTTCCTGTTGCTCCTGCTGGCGACGGCGGCGGCGATAATAGAGACCGGCGAGACCTGTGCCGAGCAACGTCATCGTCGCAGGTTCAGGCGTCGGCGTCGGGGAGTTATTTGCCGTCGTCATGCCGAACGAAATGCCGTTGTTCCAGTAGTGGCAATCGGGATCGAAGCCGAATGCGAAATCGTTGCCGTTGAGAAAATATGCGCTCAAACTCTGCAATTGATCGGCAGTGAAGGTGTACACGAAATCAGGCACATTCGTGTAATTTCTACCGTTAGTGTAAGCGAACGATTGTTGAAACAACTTTGTGTTCGCCGTTCCCGATGCAACCAGCGGATTGCTGGCGTAGCGCGTGCCTGCGAAATCATCGTTGATGTCTGTGACGGGTACTTGATTGGCTGGAGCATCTTGAAACGAAGCGACGCCGTTGTTCTTTGCCGTGTCGAGTAAATGAACGAAAAGCATGTTGGCGGTTGCATCCCAATTGCTGATGTTATGGAAAGTGAGGGTTGCGCCGGTGATCGTTTTACCATTCAAATTAACGGTTTTTCCGCTTGCATCGGGGCCGTTTATCTTCCATGTATAAGCTTTGTGGTGATCCAGATCGAATTGGTTCGGGCCGCCGCTTCCTGTGTTGGGCGCGGTGGGCGGCGTGTTGAATGTGAAAGTGTCAGCCGAGACGGTGGTCGGCAAACTGATGAAAACTAAAGCGACGAGTGACAGGAAAATCTTTTTCATTATGTGGTGGCTCCTTCGATTTCTTAAGCATTAGTCTGCTGCTGTAAGGAAAGGATAAGTGGAGCCGCTTTTCCAGATAAATTTTTGAAAACAACAATGTAATGAAATTAATTGCCGATTTAATTACCCGTCATTTTCCAGAAAAATACGGCGATATTTTTCCGGGATCGAAACGGCGCGGCGCGTTCCCAGATTCATCGCAACGTGAATCTGTATTGAGCGTGCGCAGAGCCTCCCGTTGGTTGCGCGGCGAGCTTAGTACTCGAACGTTACCGACGTTGTGCCAACCTCCACAACGCACATTGAGACGTTAATCTCATCACCGTAAACCAGCGGCGCGAGGAATTCCGTTTGCGCGTTCACCGTCGGGAAGCCAGTGCGCTCCTCGCTCATCAAGCGATGATATGCAGTGCCGCAACGCGCCGCGAAGAATTCTTCAAGCGCAATATGGAAGTAGTGAAAGATACGCGGGTAATAAACGAGTCCTGCCGAATCCACGTCGCCGAAGCGAACGATGATGCGTGTGGAGAAAGACATATAAAGAAGAAGTCAGGAGACAGGAGTCAGAAGACAGAATAAAACAGATACCCATGTAGCAACTTGGGCGCGGTAAGAGCAAACGCGGCAAAGAAGAAGTCAAGGAAAGTTTGCGGCTCGCTCCTTCATTCTGGCTCCTGACTCCTGACTTCTGTCTCCTGCTTTAATTTTCTCCGCTCCACTTTGCCGCGATCATTCTTTGGCAATGAATGGACAAATTCTATCCAGCGCGGATACTTATAAAGTGCGATTTTGGATTTGACGAAATCTTTGATCTCCTGCGCCAGCGCATCGCTCGCCGTGAATGAGTTGTGGAGTACGATGAAGGCTTTCGGTTTGATGAGCGAATCGCCTGCGTCGTGGCCGACGACGGTACATTCCTGTATCGCTTCGTGGTGCAGTAAACAGTTTTCAATTTCGACGGGCGCGACGTAAACGCCGGAGACTTTCAGCATGTCGTCCGTGCGCCCGTGATACCAGAAATAACCGTCGCCGTCTTTGTGGAATTGATCTCCCGTCATGCACCAATCGCCCGCGAAAGTCTCCTTCGATTTTTCGTGCGCCTGCCAGTAACAAAGCGCCGCCGAATCGCCTTTGACACGCAAGGTTCCCATCTCGCCCGTCGGCACATCACGTCCTTCGGTATCAACGATTCGCGCTTCGTAGCCTTCGACGATGCGCCCGAGGCTTCCCGGACGAACGTCGCCCGCGCGATTCGTAATGTAAATATGAAACATTTCCGCCGAGCCGATGCCGTCGTAAATTTCCACATCGAACGTCTCGATCCATCTGCGATAAAGCTCCGCAGGCAAGGCTTCGCCCGCCGAAAGACACATGCGCAGGGAAGACAAATCCTTCTTCGCCGCTCCATCTATGTTGAGCATGTGGTTAATCATCGTCGGCACGCTCGTTAAAATCGTCGGGCGATAGCGTTCGATCATCTCGAACATTTTTTCGGGCGTCGAGCGTTCGCTAAAGAGCGCGGTTGCGCCGCCCACTGCGAAAGGGAAAAGCAGATTCGTGCCTGTCGCGTAACCGAAGAAAAGTTTCGGAACGGAAACGGTTATGTCAGTTTCACAAACTCCGAGCGTGCGCTTGGCGTAAACTTCCGTGTTGAATGGAAGATCGTGATGCAGATGGACAGCGCCCTTCGGATGACCCGTCGAACCGGACGTGAAAAGCCATATCGCCACATCATCGCGGTGCGTATCGGCGGGCGCTAATTCGAGCGGCATCTGCAATGTCGATTGATCGAACGATAAAAATTTTCCGTGCTCTTTGCCCACCACAAGCACTTGCCGCAAGTGCTTTGCATCTTTTATCGCTTCGGTAAATGTCTCGATCAAAGGTTCGCTGATGACGGCGACGCGCGCCCGCGTGTATTCTAAGTAATACTTATAGTCCGCCGCGTGTAATAGCGGATTGACCATTGTTACGACTGCGCCGATCTTGCTTGCGCCGAACCACGTCCAGACGAACTCCGGGCAGTCCGGCAGCGCAATCAGCACGCGGTCTTCCATTCCAACTCCGAGCGCGCGCAGAGCGTTGCCCGCCTGATTCGACAATTGCACGGCGTCGCCGTAAGTGTATGTTTCGTCTTTGAAGAAAAGACACGTTCGGGCGGCGCGGCCTTTCTCTACGTTGTGGTAGAGAAAGTAATCGGCCATGTTGAAGCGTTCAGGGAATTCGATCTTCATGGGCGTGTGACGAATGAAGAATAGGCGTAGATGGAATGAAAATTCTTCTGTGCGATGTTATGTCTCGCTGCCCGCTCCTGAAAACGGACAGCCCTGCGCGCCGTGTTTGGCGTCGAGAAAGGTGCGCGCTTCCCACAGTTCCGGGAAGAATCTTTTATCGAGCGTGGTGCGCAAATATCCGACGCCTTCGGAGCCGCCTGTGCCGCGTTTAGTTCCAACCATGCGTTCGACCATCTTGACATGATGCAAGCGCCACAATGAAAAGTATTCGTCGTGTGCGATAAGACTCTCCGCTAATTGAAACTCTTCATAGCGATCTTCAAAGTGCGTGATGATTTCGAGCACGGCGCGCGTTCTTCGATTGTAAAGTTTGCGGCGGGTTTCTTCATTGAGCGTGGAGTCTGCGGCGGGCGCGTCAAATCCGCGTCTGCACAGATAGCTATAAAAAGCCTCACTTAAAGATGCGTCGTGAAAGCGCGCGGTGAGGCGCTTCGTCGCAAATTCATCTTCGCGGAAGCTGCGCAAAATAATTTCATCCTTCAGGCCGGAAGCAAATTCTATTTCGCGGAACTGCATTGACTGAAAGCCGCTCGCCGGATTGAGTGCGTCGCGGAAACGCAGAAAGTTAATCGGCGTCATCGTCTCCAACAGGTGAATTTGATTGACGAGTATTTTTTCGATCTCGACAACACGCATCATCGCGCGCGCACCTTGCGCCGGACGATCCTCATTCAAATGCGTGATGGCGGCGTCTATCTCATGCAGGATTTGCTTGAACCATAATTCGTAAGTTTGATGAATCGTGATGAACAACAATTCATCATGATGCGCCGGATCAGATTGGCAATCCTGCAACCCGATCAAATCGGCGACACGCAGATATTTGTTGTAAGAAAGCGGGGATGCGGTGCCGTATTCGTTATCCATAAAGTTTTTAGAATGCTGCATGAGCTACGGCATCATTGGTGGCATAGGCGCGTGTGTCGCGTATGTTTTTCAGTTCGCGTATGACGAGTTCGAGTTCTTCGTCCTTTGTGTAAAAGTGCGGCGAGATGCGCATGCCCGCGCCGGGACGATAATCAACGATGAACTCGCGGCGGATGAGTTCTTTCGTGATGGCTGCGGCGTGTTCCGCGTCAATCGTGATCGTGCCGCCGCGCTGTGATGGATCATGCGGGCTTGTCACGGTAAAGCCCGCTTCTTCAGCCAACTCGATAAGCTTCGTTGTCTGCCGCACGCTCTTTTCGCGGATCGCGGCGACGCCGATTTCGTTGATGATGCGATAGCCGGAGCGCGCCGCGTAGAGCGCAGGGATCGAAGGCGAGCCGTGCAGAAAGCGCGTAATGTCGGGCGCATAGCGAATTGCGCCGGACTCGAAGGCAAAGGGCGCTTCGTGTGCCATCCAGCCGGTCGTGCGCGGCTCGAGCCTTGTTTGCAAATCTGGACGAACATATAGATAACCCGCGCCGGGGCCGCCGCATAGCCACTTCACAGAGCCGCCCGTCGCAAAATCCACGTTCAATTCTTTTACGCTGAACGGCACTGTGCCCGCCGATTGATATGTGTCGAGTACAACCATTGCGCCGACTTGATGCGCGCGTTCGGTGATGCGTCTGGCGTCCTGCAAAAACGCGCTCTTGAACAGCACATGCGAGAGAGGGACAAGCAAGGTTTCTTCATCAATCGCGGCAAGCAATCTCTCCGTCGGTATCGTCATGCCGTCGTCGCTCTTGATTGTTTCGATGCGAAATTTTCCGTTGCGCGCGTGCGCTTCGTAGACATATTGCACGGAAGGAAATTCGAGTTCCGCGTAAACGATTTTGTTGCGTTTCGGTTCGGGATCGAGGCAGGAAAGTATGAGCGCCTGACAGATGGAAACGTTCTGGTGCATGACGACTGTTTCCGTGTCAGCGCCGATGATGCGTGCCACTTCGTTGCCGATGGTGACGGGCATTTCCCACCAGCCTTCCGCCCACGCCCGCACGCCGCGCGTTGCCCACGTCTCCGCGTATTCCCCGACGCTCTCGAAAACCGCGCGCGGCATTGCGCCGAGACTGTGCGAGATAAGGTAAACAGTCTTATCTAGGATCGGGAATTCACTTCGCCATTTCAGGAGCGTGTCCGTCAAAAGTTTTCCTCCGCGCGTGTGATGATTATTAGATGTTGGCTTCGCTATGAAGCATCTGCGGTCTTTGTCAACGTCGTCAGAAGTATTGTACTGTTGCCGCTGCCCGCCGGACAAGCGGCGCATCAAAATCATGTGGCACACGGAAAATCCTATTCGCCATGCTCTGCCGGAAACCAATTGGCCGACGGCAGAAGAAGCCGCCGGGTCGCTTCTGTTTCAATTAATCCAAATCGGCAATCTCGCGCTTCGCAGCCGCACATGGATACCGGCGATGGTGCCTTGGCGCGCAACCGCTGACGGCTTTGTGACGGACGCTAATCTCGATTGGTATCGGCGCTTTGCGCGGGGACGTCCCGGCGCAATCGTCGTTGAAGCGACGGGCATACGCGACGTTGCGAGCGGGCCGCTGCTGCGCATATCTCATGACCGTTACATTCCGGGACTGCGCCAACTCGTCGAAACTGTGCGGCGTGCGAGCGACGGGCAGACGCGCCTTTTCGTTCAATTAATAGATTTTCTTGCGGTCAAGCGTCGCCCTGAAAAATCGAAATTCTTTCAACGCTTTTTCACCGTCACAGAGCTTCACCGCCACGCTTTGATTGAAGCAACGGGCGAAACTGAATGGTTGGAGAAAAGTGAAACAGCGGTGCGTGATTTTCTTGCCGGTGCGCCGGATGAATTGATTGACGCGGCGCTGGATGAGCGCGAAAGGGAATCGCTGCGCTACGGTTACCGCGAGCGCATCACAGACACGCATCTCGCGCACATACGCGAATTGCCGGAAGCATTGCCGAAGATGTTTGCCGCCGCCGCGTTGCGCGCGCGCGAAGCAGGATTCGACGGCGTCGAACTTCATTACGCGCACGCGTACACGATGGCTTCTTTTTTGAGCCGGAGAAACAATCGCACGGATGGTTATGGCGGCGGGCTGGATAATCGCGTGCGGCTGCCATTGGAAGTTTACCGCGCGGTGCGCGAGCGAGTTGGCGATGATTACGTGGTCGGCGTGCGTTTTTTAGCGGACGAAGTAATTGAAAACGGCAGCCGCATCGAAGACGCTGTTTACTTCGGCAAAGAATTCGCGCGCGCCGGTTTTGATTTCCTCTCGCTTTCCAAAGGCGGCAAGTTTGAAGATGCGAAGCAGCCAAAAATAAATCACGCCGTTTATCCTTACACGGGAAAGAGCGGCTACGAATGTATGCCGACGATTCTCTCGGACGAGCGCGGCCCATTTGGTCGCAACATTCCGTTAGCTGTAACAATCAAGCGTGCGGTTAATGGCGCGGGATTTCAAACGCCCGTCATCGCGTCCGGCGGCATCGCAAACTTCGAGCAAGCCGAAGAAATTTTGCAACGTGGAGAGGCGGACATCGTAGCTTCCGCGCGGCAATCGCTTGCCGACCCGGATTGGTTCTTAAAAATTTTGACGGGACGCGGGCAGGAAATTCGCCGCTGTACTTTCACAAATTACTGCGAAGGCTTGGATCAATCGCACAAGCAAGTGACGTGCAAGCTTTGGGATCGCCTGCAACTCGATGAAGCGGGTGTGGCGTTGAGCGATGATAAGCGCCGCCGTCTTATCGCGCCGGAAGATTAGCCACAAAGGCAGTTTTCAGTTTTCGGTTATCAGTTTTCAGTAGATAAGACAATTGCTCTGTGCTCTAAGCTGAAAACTCAAAACTGTTTCCTCTGTGTCTCTGTGGCAAGTTTCTAACGAGACTTTTCGTAAGTGGCGATGAACTGCGGGTCTCTGCGGCGCAAGTTCTCATGATTGATTTTCTTGCTTCTGGTCATCAACTTGTAAGCGAACGGGAGTGGATCGAGATGGGTGTAATCCTTCGCGTTCTCGAACCACACGCGGCTTTCGTGCGCGGCCTCTTGATACGCTTCGATAACGGGCTTTCTCAGTCTTTCAAACTCATGCAGCGCCGCCGTCACATCCGGCGTTTCGTCGAAACATTTGTGTAGGGCGATGGCATCTTCGAGCGCGAGCTTTGTGCCTGAACCGATGGAAAAGTGCGCCGTGTGCAGCGCATCGCCCAAGAGCACGATGTTGCGATAGCTCCAGTGTTCGTTGCGCACATTAATAAAGTTGATCCACTTCGAGTGGTTGGACAACAGTTCATGCCCGCCCAGATCGTTTGCAAAAACTTCGCCGAGAAAGTGGCGCGTCGCTTCATCCGGCATTTTATTAAATCCGGCGCGCGCCCATGTTTCCATGTCGCATTCGACGATGAATGTGCTCGTCGTCTTGTTGAATTTATATGAATGTGCGGCGAAGACTCCGGCGGGCGTTTCGCGGAACGTGAGCGTCAATCCATGAAACAATTGTCTGGTGCCGTACCAGATATATTTGTTTTCGCCCGCGCTTAAAGAAGGTTGAAAAAACTCATTGAAGCTTTGCCGCACTGTGCTGTTGACGCCGTCCGCGCCGACAATCAAATCGGCGTCAGCGGAAACGTCTGCGGCGGAAGCTTCGCAACAAAAATGGAGACCGACGCCGAGATCGCGGCAACGCTCCTGCAAAATGTTTAGTAACTCGATGCGCGCAATGCCGGAAAATTTGTTGCCGCGAATCGTGACGCGCTCGCCTTTATGAACTACGTCCACGTTGTCCCACGTCTCGAAGCTCTCCGTAATGCGCGCGCATGATTCCGCATCGCTGCTTTCAAGATACGAGAGAGTTTTGTCGGAAAAGACCACGCCCCAGCCGAAGGTATCACCGGGCGCATTCCGCTCGATCAACGTGATGTCATGCGCCGGATCGCTTTTCTTCATCAGCAGCGCGAAATACAACCCGGCTGGCCCGCCGCCGATGATCTTAATTTTCATGCGGATTTATTGTCAGGATTGTTTTCGCTTCTCAAGCTGCGGTTTGACGGTCGTTTCATAACAATCAGGGCAAATGCTATGGCTGAACCGCGCCTCCGAATGGTCGCTGATGTAGCTTTCAACTCGTTGCCAGTAGTTCTGGTCATCACGGACGCTTTTGCAGTAAGAACAAATCGGCAGAATTCCCTGAAGCTGATTCACCTGCGAGAGCGCGTCCTCAAGCTCCTGTAAGCGATTCGTCAAGGTGCTTTGCAACTCCACTACGCGCGTGCCGACACGCACGCGCGCACGCAGTTCGGCGCGGTCGAAAGGTTTCGTCAGGTAATCGTCCGCCCCGGCGTCGAGTCCCGATACGATGTCTTCCTTGGTGCCCTTCGCCGTGAGCAGAATAATGTAAAGAGACGCGAGGCTGCCGCCCTTTTGTCGCGCTTGACGGCAGAGATCGACGCCGTCCATGCCCGGCATCATCCAATCGAGGATCGCTAAGGATGGCGCGTCCTCGCGCTGCAACGCCGTCCACGCTTCCGCGCCGTCACACGTCACGACGACTTCGTGCCCCCACTTCTGGAGCGTGACTTCGAGCACGCGGCGCGAAACCCTATCATCTTCCGCAATCAAAATTCTCATTTATGACACCTTCTCGGTATGGAGTTCGAGCAACTCGCGGACGCGCGCAAACTCATCTTCCATTCGATTCAAAATAGCATCCGCTCCGTGAACGGATTCGTTTTGGATAAGCTGTTCCAACTCACTCGTGAGCGCCGCCATGCGATGCGCTCCCAGATTGCTGCTGCTTCCTTTCAGGCTGTGCGCATCTTGCCTGATCGCTTGGACATTTTCCTCGAAGACGGCTTTGCGCATGACGGCGAGCCGCGATGTCGTATCGCGCAAGAACATCTCGATCAATTCGGCGACAAGATCGGGCGAGCCGTCTGTCTGCAATTCACGGAAGCCCTCGAGCACAGCCATGTCTATCGAATCTCCAGATGATGCTGCTTTAGCGTGCCTGCTTAAAACATTCTTCGATGGCGGCGTGTCGGTCTTTATCCAACGCTGCAAAGCCTGTTGAAGTTCATCGGGTTTGACCGGCTTGCCGACGTAATCATCCATTCCGGCGGCAAGGCATTTCTCGCGGTCTCCCTGCATCGCATTCGCCGTCATCGCAATGATGATCGTGTGTTTGAATGAACCCTCGCGGCGGCGAATCGCAGCCGTCGCTTCGTAGCCATCCATTTCCGGCATCTGGCAATCCATCAGCACGACGTGGTAGGGAATGGCTGCCAGCGCTTCGAGCGCCTTTTTCCCATTAGCCACCACGTCTACGGAATAGCCGAGCTTTTCCAACTGGCGCAAAGCTACTTTCTGATTCACCGGATTGTCTTCGGCGACGAGGATGCGTTTGTGGGGTTGAACTTTCGCTTCTTTGATCGTGTGACGCGTGACGATTTTATTGAGAGCCGGTGCGGAGGATTCATCAGCGCCGCCGCTTGCTTCGCTCATCACTGTCACCAAACATTCAAAGAGTTGCGATTGACGCACGGGCTTTGTCAGGTAGGCCGCGATGCCTGCTTCGCGCGCCGTCGTGCCGTGACCGCGTTGCCCGAATGATGTCAAAAGCACCAGCGTGGTCGTCCTACTCTCCACGTCTTGCTTGATGGCGCGCGCCAACTCGAAGCCGTCCATGCCGGGCATCATCAAATCCAGAATCGCCAGATTGTAGGGCGCACCATCACGCGCCGCGCGGCGCAGACTTTCGAGCGCCGCCGCTCCCGAATCAACCTCGTCGGCGACCATGCCCCACGAAGCGGTTTGATGCTTTAGAATTCTGCGATTAGTCGCGTTGTCGTCAATGATGAGCACGCGCGTTCCTTCGAGATGCGCTTTGTCCGGCGGCGCGTGGAGAATCGAGACGGGCTGCTTCTCAAAGCGCGCGGTGAACCAGAAGGTTGAGCCTTTGCCCTGTTCGCTTTCGATGCCGATCTCCCCATTCATCATTTCAACGAGTTGTTTCGAGATGGCGAGTCCTAATCCTGTCCCGCCGTACTTGCGCGTTGTCGAGCCGTCGGCTTGCACAAAGGCCTGAAACAAACGTCGTTGCGCTTCCTTCGAGATGCCGATGCCCGTGTCGCTGACGGCGAAGCGCGTTGTCACGTGCGAATCGGTCTCGTGCTCTTTCATCACACGCAGCACGACTTCACCTCGTTCTGTGAACTTCACCTCGTTCTGTGAACTTCACGGCGTTGCCCAGAAGGTTGGTCAGCACCTGTCGCAAGCGTCCCGGATCGCCGCGCAAGCCTTCCGGCACATCGTCTTCGACCAAGGATGCCAGTTCGATTCCTTTGGCGTAGGCGCGTTCGGCAAGCAGTTCGACGGAGCCTTCGACAGCGTTATGCAAATCGAAGTCGAGCGTCTCGAATTGCAGTTTGCCCGCTTCGATCTTGGAGAAGTCGAGGATGTCGTTGATGACAGTCAAAAGCGAGTCGGCGCTGGTGCGAATGGTTTCGGCGTAGTCCTGTTGCTCATCGTTCAATTCGGTATCGAGCAAGAGACCCGTCATGCCGATCACGCCGTTCATCGGGGTGCGGATTTCGTGCGACATGTTGGCGAGAAACTCCGACTTGAGGCGCACCGATTCGAGCGCCGCGTCCCGCGCTTGTTCGAGTTCCGCTTCCGCACGCTTGCGCTCTGTAATGTCGCGTATGATGCTGCTGTAAAAGTTTTCCTGTCCGGTCTTCCATGCCGACAGTGAAAGCTCGATAGGGAATTCGCTGCCGTCCTTTCTTAATCCGGTTAGCTCGACTGTGTTCCCGATTACATGTTCCTCGCCCGTTGCGATGTGGCGCGCGATCCCGGCGGTGTGCATTTCCCGATACTTCTCGGGCATCAAAATGGTTAAAGGTTGTCCGAGCGCTTCCTCTTCCGTGAAACCGAAGATTTTGTGCGCTCCGTTATTCCACGAAAGAATGTTGCCCTTGCTGTCGGCGGCGATGATGGCATCATTGGCGGACTGCGCCACCGAGCGAAATCTCTCCTCGGACTGTTGCAACGCTTCTTCCGCGCGTTTACGCTCGGTAATATCAATCGCCACGCCGCCGAGGAATGTATGCCCGGACGCTTCCTCTACGGGAAACTTGTAGGTTAACCAGTATTGCGCCGAGCCGTCAGGCGTCGGGACAGTCTCCACCAACTCCGACGGTTGATTCGTCGCCAGCACAAGGCGGTCGTTATCCATCACTTGCCGTGCGACATCTTCAGACCACAGTTCGGCGTCGGTCTTACCGATTATCTCTTCCTCGTGCATGTTGAAGAGACGCTCGAACGATTGATTGATGTAAACGAAGCGCCCTTCCTCGTCTTTCATAAACGCCACCGCAGGACTGTTATTCATAAACGCCGTGAAGCGCGCCTGCGATTCGTGCAGGGTTTCTTCAACACGCTTGCGCTCCGTGATGTCAGCGCCGATGGCGAGGTAGCCCGCGATCTTATGTTCCGATTCGTGCAGCGCCGTGATGGAAAGCAGCACCGGAAAACGCGTTTTGTCCTTGCGGATAATCGTCCATTCGTGCTCGAACGGAACGCGTTGTTGTGTTGCGGCGATTAACTCCCTGAACTCTGTTCCCGGCTCGATAACGCGGCTATGTTCACCGCTCAACTCCTTCAGGTACGCTGCCATTTCTTCCGCATCGTGAAAAAGCGCGGGCGTTGTTTTTCCGACGACTTCCGCCGCCGTGTAGCCGGTCATTTGTTCAGCCGCGCGATTGAATGTTTTGATTGTGCCGTCAAGCCCGGTGGAGATCACCATATAACCCGCGCTGTGCAGAATAGCGCGCTGCAAAGTCGTGGTTTCACGCAGAGTCTCTTCCGCGCGCTGGCGCTTTTTGAAATCTCTTTTGATAATGTAGAAGGCAACGGGCAGGAGCGCGAGAACGATGAGCGCGAGCGTTAAGAGTGTCGCCATCGTGCTGCGGGCGCTGGCCTCCGATTCCGCCTCCCTGATCTTTAATAACCCGCGTTCTTCCCCTTCCATCTCGGCGGTGATTTTGCGAATATCATCCATCACACGCTTTCCGTATCCGGTCGAGATGATTTCCTGTGCGGCCTCAAAACCGCGCTCTCGCCGCACCATCATGGTCTGATCCAGGTATTTGAGCTTGGCGGAAGCGAGTGGTTTGAGCAACGCGATGCGGCGTTGTTGATTTGGATTGTCTGCCGTTAGCCGCTGCAAATTTTCGAGGTCAGAATCAATCTCTGAGATGGCTTTGGTGTACGGCTCTAAGAAACTCTCTTTGCCCGTCAAAATATACCCGCGTTGTCCCGTCTCGGCATCCACCACTGCGGACAGTGCATCGTCGAGCGCTACCAACACCTCCTGTGTGTGCGACACGAGACGATAGTTTTGAATCATCTTTGTCGTATTGTGGTAAGAGACAAAACTGATCGTTACAAACACTGCCAGCACCGGCGCAAAGGCAAGTGCGATCTTTTTCTCGATGTTTATTTTCATGGATGGGTGACTTGCCTGCATACCGAAGGAAACAGCACGGAGACGCCGCCGACAGGAAGCTTCTGCACTTTGCTTCAATCGAGCAGGGTGAGGTCTCTAATGTCTTCAAGCCGGGCAAGGAGACGCCGGTTAATCATCTCAAGCTCGTGATGCGCTTTGATGGTTTCATAGTGTTCGAGCGCGCGGCTGACGGTCAGGCGCAGTTCATCATTGCTCCACGGCTTTGTCACGTACTTGTAAACCTGAGTGCTGTTGATCGCTTCCACCAGCGCTTCCATATCCGTGTAGCCGGTGAGAATCATGCGTACCATATGCGGCCTGATGATTGCGGTGCGCTTAAGCAGTTCAATGCCGGACATCTCCGGCATACGCTGATCCGTGATGATGAGCGCGACATCATGCTGCTCCAGCAGGTTCAAGGCGTCTGCTCCCGATTCAGCCGTGAGCACTTGATAGTCGTGGCGGAAAAGTCTTTCGAGCACGCGCAGGTTGGCCGGTTCGTCATCGACGATCATGATTTTGTAGGACATCGGTTGTCTCCTTTTCTCGTTGGGGTAAAAGCGCGATTAGATTTGTTCGGCGCGATGCTTGGCGTTGATCGGGATGGTCACGGTAAACGTCGTGCCGGAATCTTTGTGGCTATCAACCGTGATGAAGCCTCCGTGACGTTCAATAATGCCGTAGGTAATGGACAAGCCAAGCCCTGTGCCGACGCCGACAGGCTTGGTGGTAAAGAACGGGTCAAAGATTTTCTTCAAATGTTCGGGCGCAATGCCGCTTCCCGTGTCGCTGATGGACACAACGGCTGTCTCATTCTCCAGCCGTGTCGTGATACATACTTTACCATTGCTGGGTGTCGCCTGCGCTGCGTTGACAAGCAGATTCATCCATACTTGATTGAGCTGTCCGGCGTAGCAATCCACCGGCGGCAAGTCAGCATAGTCGCGCTCCAGCATGAGACGGTCGGAACCGTAATACTGCGAAAGGAGGCGAATGGTCGATTCAATGCCCTCATGTATATCGACCTTTTTGAATTCAGCTTCGTCCAGACGCGAGAAGAGGCGTAGGTTCTGGACAATATCGCGTATGCGCTCGGCTCCGCTGTGGCAATCGGCGATGATGGATCGAATATCCTGAAGCGAGTGTTGGTAATCAATATCCTTTTTGACGGCGTCGATCTCGGCTGCGAGAGCGGGCGGCAACTGCGCGTCGTCGTAAGCTTGGAGAAGGCGCTCGATTCCGGCGGTGCAGTCCTTCAGGATTTCCATATTGCTGTAGATGAATCCGGCAGGGTTATTGAGTTCGTGTGCGACGCCTGCGGCAAGTTGCCCCAGAGAAGCCATTTTCTCGCCGTGTACCATCTGCCCCTGCAAGCGTTCGAGTTCGGCTTTGCGGCGCGCGAGTTCGGAGTTGTGATTTTCCAATTCCTGTTTGTAACGCCGCGCATCGCGCAAGAGCGCGCGCTTTTCCAGAGCGCGTTCGACGCTGAGTTCGAGCACGTCCATGTCGCAGGGTTTGAGTAGATAATCGAAGGCACCGAGCCGCACGGCGTCCAGCACGCGTTGTGTGCGGTCAACGCCCGAAGCCATGATGACGGCGGTATCCGGAAACTGCTCTGTAATCCGTCGCAAAAGTTCGACGCCGCTCAGTCCGGGCATTTGCACATCCGAAATGACAAGCGCAAAGGTTTCGCCCGCGAGCAGCGCCAGAGCCTCCTGCGCGTCCGCCGCCGTCACGCACGAGTAGCGTTCACCCAGACAACCGGCGAACAAATTGCGTATCGGCTCTTCATCATCGACGATGAGAATGCGCCGGTCGTTTTCATCTATGGAAGTAGGCTTGATGAAGAACACATCAGCGAATGCTTTATCTTGGGTGGTATCGGTCATAACAGAATTCATTTACAGAAGCTGAGAGCAGGAAGTCAGATAAATTAAGAGCGACATGCAATCCGTTCGCGCGCTTGAAAACAACGTGGTCAGGCGTATTCTAAAGCCGATGTCCCACGCGCGGCAGATTGCTTTTCTCTTAAAATAGTTTCAAAGGCTTCAGCCGGAACGGGCTTGCTGAACAGATAGCCCTGCACCTCGTCGCACCTGAGCAAGCGAAGTAGGTTGAACTGCTCTTCAGTCTCCACGCCTTCGGCAATGGCTTTCAAATTCAAGCTGTGCGCGAGCGTGATAATCGCCATCACAATCGCCGCGTCATTCGGGTCTGTGTTCATGTCGCGCACAAATGTTTGATCTATTTTCAAGACATCAATCGGCAAATGTTTGAGATATGAAAGCGACGAATAGCCGGAGCCAAAGTCGTCAACCGAAATTATGATGCCGAGTTTGCGCAAGCGATTGAGCGTCTCGACGGCGTGCGGGGCGTCCTGCATCATAGAGCTTTCGGTCAGCTCCAGTTCGAGGCAGTCGGGCGAGAGTCCCGTTTGCGCGAGAGTGCGCTCGATCATCTCCACCAAATCCGCTTGCCGGAACTGGCGCAACGAAAGATTGACCGATACGCGCAAGTGTTCAAGCCCCGCGTCCTGCCATGCTTTGTTTTGCGCGCAAGCCGTATACAAGACCCATTCGCCGAGCGGCGCGATCAGTCCCGTTTCTTCCGCGAGCGGAATAAACTCTACGGGTGATACCAAACCCAACTCCGGGTGTTGCCAGCGCACGAGCGCCTCCATGCCGATGATCTGCTTGCCAAGCGTCTCGATTTTCGGCTGGTAGTAAACAATGAATTCCTTTTGCTCCAGCGCCCGCCGCAAATCATGTTCCAGCCTGAGACGCTTGAGGGCGCGCGCGTTCATATCCGCCGTGTAGAATTGATAATCGTCGCCGCCGCCCTGCCGCGTGCGAAATAGCGCGGCGCTCGAGTTCTTCAACATAGTTTGCCCGTCCTCGCCGTCCTCCGGAGAAAGACTGATTCCGATGCTCGTGGTGACAAACAGTTCATGCCCGTCGATATTGATTGCGGGCTTGAGCGACTGCTGAATTCTTCCGGCAATCTTCGCGGCGTCTTCCGCGCCGGTGACTTGCTTTAACAGCACGGCAAATTCATCGCCGCCGAAATATGCGACCGTGTCGTGCTTGGAGACGCAGCCGGTCAAACGTCCGGAGACGGCTTGCAGCAAACAATCGCCCAGCGCATAGCCCAGCGTCTCTGTGATCTTCTGGAAGCGATCAAGGGATAAAAGCAGCGTCGCGACTTGCCGTCGGCTGTTGCGCGCGCCGGACAATTCGTGAGCGAGGCGATCTTTGAAGAGAGTCTGATTCGGTAAGCCGGTCACAACATCGTAAAATTCCATGTGAATCGCTTTTTCCTCGGCGCGCTGTCTCTCGGAAATTTGCCGTTGCAGTTCGACGTTCGCCCGCCGGAGTTCCACCGTGCGTGCGTTGACTAATTCCTCCAGATGATTTTCGTAAAGACGTTTCGCCACGCGCAGCGCATGGTATTCGAGCGCGCGCCGGACAGCCACTTCGACATGAGAAACAGTGAAGGGCTTGGTAATGTAGTCGAATGCTCCGGCGCGCATCGCCGTGACCGCGCTCTCAATCTTTCCCTCGCCGCTAATCATTATCACGACTGTATCGGGCGCGCGTTCGAGCACCTGCGGCACCATCTCTAAGCCGCTGATGCCGCCCATCATGATGTCTGTCAAGACAAGATCGAACGGCTCCGCGCCGAGCCGCTCCAGCGCTTCTTCAGCGGAGCCGACTTCCACGCAGTCGTGGTTCTCACTCAACAATGCGACTAATAATTCTCTGATCGGGTGCTCGTCGTCGGCAATCAGAATGCGTGCTCTTTTGTTGCTTGTCTCAAACATACTTTGTGCTTCCTCCATAGTTATCCCGGCGTTCGGGTCAGCCGATGAATATCGGGTTTCCCGGACAAACGCAGCACGGACTAATTGATTGCCGTCTCCCATTTCAGAGCGTCCGCTTGCTCGACCATACCTTCATGTATCTTTCGCGACTCGTTGAGCACCTCACGCACTTTGCGCGCAACCGAATCGGGCGTAAACGGCTTCTCAAGAAATGCAACGCCCGCATCGAGCACGCCGTGATGAGTAATCGCTTCGTCCGTGTAACCGGACATGTAAAGCACTTTCATCTCCGGCCGTAACGCGGCGGCATGTTCGCCTAACTCGCGCCCGTTCATTCCCGGCATCACCACGTCCGTCAGCATCAGGTGAATCTCTTTCTTATAACTGCGGCAAAGTTGTAACGCTTCTTCGCCGCCGCTTGTCAGCAGTACGCTGTAGCCGTCAGCCTCCAGCACTTCCCGCAGAAGTTCGCGCACGGCTTCTTCATCTTCGACGAGTAGAATCGTCTCCGTGCCTCGCGGAAGGGCGGCGCGCGGCTCGGCTTTTTCGATCAACTCCGCCGCTTTACGGGCGCACGGCAGGTAAATCTTGAAGGTCGTGCCGTGCCCGACTTCCGAGTAGACCCAGATGTTGCCGCCGGATTGTTTGACGATGCCGTACACGGTTGCCAGCCCGAGTCCAGTGCCTTTGCCCGCCGCTTTGGTCGTGAAAAACGGCTCGAAGATTTGCGCTTGCGTGGCGGCGTCCATGCCGCATCCTGCATCACTTATGGCGAGCATTACATATGATCCGGGTGGAACGTTCGGATGCTCCCGCGCGTAGTCATCAGACAGCTCGACGTTAGCCGTCTGGATCGTCAACTTGCCGCCGCCGGGCATCGCGTCGCGGGCATTGACCGCCAAATTCATTAAGACCTGCTCGAGTTGCCCGGCATCGGCTTCGATGTAACTCAAATGCGGATCGAGCACGGTCAGGATATTAACGTCCTCGCCGATCACGCGTTGCAGTATCTTGCTTATGTCGGTGACGATGCTGTTTAAGTCGAGCACCTTTGGTTGGAGGATTTGCTTGCGACTGAAGGCGAGAAGCTGGCGCGTCAAAGCGGCGGCGCGTTCTCCGGCTTTTTTGATTTCCGTGACATTGTGATGTAAGGGATTATCCGGCGCGAGGCAGCGCAGCGTGAGATCGCTGTATCCTGTGATCGCCGTTAGCAGATTATTGAAATCGTGCGCGATGCCGCCCGCCAGACGCCCCACCGCTTCGAGCTTCTGCGATTGGCGAAGTTGCTCCTCGCTGCGGCGCAAAGCTTCTTCCGCTAACTTTTGATTGTTAATGTCGGTGTTCGTGCCGAACCACTTGACGAGGTTGCCCGCCGCGTCGTATCCAGCCGTCGCGCGCCCCAAATGCCAGCGGTACTCGCCATCCGCCCTCCTCAAACGAAACTCCACTTCGTAATGTTCGCCGGTCTGAAGCGACCTCGCCCAGCGTTCAGCACATACCGGCACATCGTCGGGATGCACCGCATTCAGCCATCTTTCACCTAACCCTTGCTCCATCGTGAACCCGAAATATTCGAGCGTTCGTTCGTTGACGTAATCGAGATTGCCGTCCGGCTGCGCCGTCCAGACTTGATGCAAAATACCTTCGCCGAGAAAGCGATAACGCCGCTCGCTCTCCCGCAAAGCTTCTTCCGCACGCTTGCGTTCGGTGATGTCGCGGATGGCAGTCGTGATGTATGTTTTGCCCGCCACAACGGAAGTCGAGACTGCGCCTTCAACGCGGAGCAGCGAGCCGTCTTTCCGCTTGGCATTAAATTCATAAACGCTCGGAGGAGTTTCACCGCGCAGGCGCGCCTCGCCGTACTTCATCATGCGTTCGGCATCATCAGGTGTCACTAGCGCAGAGATGCAGACACCGACCAACTGCTCCGGCGCAGCGTATCCGAGCATCTGCGTGTAAGCGTTATTGACGTAGACTATGCATCCATTGTCCTCGACGAGGATGCCGTCGCGTGAAGCGTCAAAGATGGCGCGCAGCCAGTCTTCACTTTGCTTAAGCTTCTGTTCTACCAGCTTGCGCTCGGTGATGTCCCTGGATACTGAAAGTAATCGTTCGATTCTACCGCTCGCATCGCGGATTGGAGAGACGATGACGCTCCACCACTTCGGAGTTCCCAACGCTGTCGGGCAGTATCCCTCGAAGATGCCGGTGCTGCCTGCCTTCGCTTCGGCAAGCGCGTTAAGAGCCTCTTGCCGTGCCTCGCCCTCCCAGAAATCAATCCACGATAAATTGACACAGGAACTGAAGTCGGTGGTCTCCATCAACTGTTGCCCGCTCGGATTCATGTACAACAGTTTCCCTTCCAAATCTAAAACCTTGGTACAGTCCGGGTTGCTTTCTAAAATTCCTTTAGCGAAATCCTCGCTATCACGCAACGCTTTTTCAGCGCGCTGACGTTCGGCGATCTCTTCCTTCAGTAATTCGTTCGCGCTCACTAGCTCGGCGGTACGCTGTGCGACCCGTCTCTCTAATTCCTCATGCCCTAGGCGCACGGCTTCTTCCGCTTGTTTGCGCGCCGTGATGTCGCGCGTAAAGCAGCGCGTGTGAACGAACTCGCCATCCTCACGCAACACGTTCGAGTTGATATGGACGTGCTTGATCGAGCCGTCTTTGCAGCGCAGGCGAGCTTCGTAGTCGCGTAGTTCTTCGTTGGCCGTCAACCGTCCGAGGATGTCGTCAATCACTTCGCGGTCAGCATAAAATTCGGTGATGTGACGCCCGATGTATTCTTCCGGCGCGTACCCGAGTAACTCCAACTCCGCGCGGTTCGCCCACAAGATCACACCGTCCGCGCCAGCCCAGTGAAGCCCGATGGTCGCGTGGTCAATGAAGTCTGCCAACTTATGCTCGCGCCGGCGCAAGCGGGCAATTGCGTCATCACTCGTCCGGCGCGCCGCTCCCTTTTCGAGCGCGTTTAATAAGGCGGCGGGCAGTCGCTCTAAACTCGTCTTCGGGATGAAGTCGTCCGCGCCCTCTTTCATACATTCGACGGCGATTTCTTTCGTCCATGAGCCGGTAACGAAGATGAACGGCACGCGCAGATTATGCTCCCTGAGCAGGCGCAGAGCCTCGATCCCGTTGAACTGCGGCAGCATGTAAGTTGACAGAAGTATGTCAGGCGCAAAGTTCGCGATGGCTTCGAGGAAAGCCTCCTTCGTTTCGACGCGCTTGGCAGTAAAGCAGACGCCTGCCTTGCGCAATTGTCCTTCTATCAATTCAGCGTCCGTCGTCACATCTTCAAGAATCAGAACATGAGGTCTATTATTCATTGCTTGTTCCTTAGCCCGTAGCGGCTTACTGATGCCGCGAAAACCTTGTGCTGTTGAGGCGAGCATCGAAGCGAGAGACGTTGCGCGCTTTTTCATCCCCACACCCGGTAGTTTGATAAAGCTTTTACCGCCGGATGCGGGAACGCTTAAGTGCTGCCACGCAAATGGCTTATCCAACATCTTATTTATCGCACGCTTGGGCGGGAGGAAGCTATCAGGAGAGATATGGACTATCAGGGAACTCCCTGAGATGATTTACAGGGAGTCAAGGGTGTGAGACTTGATTCGGTTTGTTAAGGGATGGCAGCGAACTTGCCGCGATTAAGTGTCTTGCAGCCAGCCCCGGCTCAAGGCGTAGCGCACGATCTCGGCACGGCTATGGAGAGCGAGCTTTTCCATGAAATTCGTTTTATGCGATTCCACCGTTTTAACGCTGATGTCGAGGCGCGCGGCAATTTCTTTGTTGATGTAGCCCTGCGCGACGAGACGCAGCACCTCTTCCTCGCGCCCGGTCAAAGCTCCGCTTCGCGCGCTCTGCTTCGTAGACTTCTGGCGAATATAGTTGCCGACGACCTTATCCGCCACCGCCGGATCGAGATACGCGCCACCGGCGACGACCACGCGAATGGCTTTAATCAATTCTTCGGCGGCGGCGATTTTGAGCACATAGCCCACCGCGCCCGCCTGTAACATCTGACCGATGTAGCCCTTGTCTTCGTGTGCGGTGAGCGCCAGCACTTTGGTTTCAGGACAATCCTTCTTGAGCCGCTCGGTTGCCTTCGCGCCGTTCAGCTTGGGCATCGAGACATCCATCACGACGACATCCGGCTGAAGTTCCTTCGCCTGTTGCCATGCCATCTGGCCGTCGCCCGCTTCGCCGACAACTTCCATATCGGCTTCGGCGTTAATCAATCCCTTCAATCCGTCGCGGATGATTTGATGATCGTCAACGATGAGGATACGCAGCTTATTCGTCACTGAGTGATTGTTCCTTCGTAAGGCGCTGCCATGATGCGCACGACGAGCGTTGTGCCCGCGCCCGCAGAAGATTCGATCTCCAATGTTCCGCCCACCAATTCTATGCGCTCTCTCATACCTGTGAGTCCGAGGCGGCGCTCGGCGACGGGCGCGCCGAGCGCCGCCTCGACATTGAAACCGCGCCCGTCATCTTCCATCACGGCGAGCACGCGATTGCCGCGATATTCTATGATGAGGCTCACGCGCTTTGCCTCTGCGTGTTTGAGCACGTTGGTGAGCGCTTCCTGCACGATGCGGTAAAGCGCCGTTTCAATGTGCGGCGGAAGGCGCTGCTTGATAAATCCGTTGCTGTGAAAATCAACGGCAATCCCGTAACGCTCCGACCATTCATCCACATAGTTTGCCAGCGCCGTCTGCAATCCCAGATCGTCAAGAGAAGTGGGGCGCAGTTCTAAAGCGAAGTTTCGCATCTCCTTCGAGAATTGCCCGGTCAATTCGCGCAATCGCTTAACGCCGCCGTTGCTGCTGCGCGATGCGGATGGCGCGCAATCGTCGAGCGACTTGAGACCCATCATCAACGCGGCGAGATACTGTCCTGTTTGATCGTGCAGCTCGCGCGCGATGCGATGGCGTTCGTCCTCTTGCGCAGTGACAAGGCGCTGAAGCAATTGCGTGCGCTCCCGATCCGCGCGTTTGCGCTCCGTTACGTCGGCTAAACAGCCAATCGCTCCCGTCTGGTTCCCACGCTCATCCCTGCGCGGAAGAATATTGACCATCGCCGTGCGCCGCGAGCCGTCGGCACGCTCGATCACGATTTCTTCGTTCGACACGGTCTTGCCTGTGCGCAGCACTTGCGCCATAGGGCATTCAGCTTGCGGCAGATATGCGCCGTCCAGCGTATAAATCTTGTACGAACCGCAGAAACCATCGGCAATGTCTCTGATATTCGGCGCGCGTCCCCACAATTCGACGGCGCGCTTATTATAGCTTTCGATGGCTCCCGACGAATCACACACATAAACGGCGATTGGCAGCATGTCCACTAATTCACGGAACATTTGTTCGCTGGCAGTGAGCGCTTGCTCGGCGCGCTTGCGCTCGGCGATTTCGTCTTTGAGCAATCTGTTGGCGGTAATTAATTCAACTGTTCTTTGCTCGACGCGCCTCTCCATCTCCTCCTGCGCTTCCTGCAATTCCTCTGCGGCGCGCTTGCGTTCGATGCCGAGCGCAATTCCATCAGCCACCGATCCAAGCGCATGAAGGCAGGTTTCCGAAAGCGGTTGGCGGGCGAATTTCGCCATCACTCCGACCACCCGATCTTCAACGATGAGAGGGTATCCGGCGAAGGCAACCATCCCTTCACGCCTCGCCCAATCCGTGTCGCTCACGCACGCGTCGTTGATGACATCGTTAGTCAAGTGCGGCTTGCGCTCCGCAGCGATGCGCCCGACCTTCAATTCTCCGAGCGGCACGCGCGAGTGCGCGCCGTTAAGATGAGTGTACATGCCTGCGCTGGCGCGTAGTTCGAGCATGTTCTTCGCGCTGTTGAATGTCCAGATACGAGCGAACGCAGCATCGAGATGCAAGACCAACGCTTCGGCGCAGCGTTGTAAACTCTCATCTAGGGAATTGCCTTGAGTGAGCGCTTTGCCCACGTCGGCTCCGAGCGAGGCGAGGCGCGTTTGTTCGAGCAGCGCCGCCTCCGCGCGCCGCTGCTCGGTAATATCGCGTTGGACGGAAACGAAATGCGTTACACGACCTCGATGATCGCGGACAGGATCGATGCGCCATGAGATAAAATATTCCGTTCCATCCTTACGGTAATTGACTGCCTCGGCGAAGAACGATTGCCCCTGCGATATTTTCTCGCGCACCTTGTCCAACACCGCGCGATCCGTCTTCGCGCCTTGAAGAATGCGCGGCGTGTGTCCCTTAATCTCTTCTTGCGTGTAACCCGTCATCTCGGTGAAGGCCGGGTTGACGAAAATGATTTCGGGGCCGGGCGGGTCTATTTCGGCTGACGTAATCAAAACGGAATCGCTGGCGTGCAGCACTGCGGCTTCAAGCACACGATAGCGGTCTTCGCTCTCCTGCCGTGCTTCTTCAAGCGGCATCTCTGCTTGTCCGGCATCAATCTCGTTCATGTGATTCTGCTTCCTGCGTCGGCTTAGGGGAGCTGCCAAAATTTGGAATAACTGTAGGGGCAGGGACAAGCCCTGCCCGTGCTTTGCGTTCGTTGTTGGCAGGGACTAGCCCTGCCCCTAAATATCTTGCCGCGCTTTTAAGTTTAGTTAAGCGCGCTTAATTTTACATTACTCCTTCAAAAGCTGGTTAGCGATGATTAACTTCTGAATCTCCGATGTGCCTTCGTAGATGCGAAGCGCGCGCACGTCTCTGTAGAGGCGTTCGATGATGTGGTTGTGGACGAGGCCTGCGCCGCCGTGTATTTGTAGCGCTTGGTCTATGATGCGCCCGGCGGCTTCGGTGGCGTAGAGCTTGGCTTCGCTGGCTTCGCGTGTGATGCGCGTTGCGCCGCCGTCCGCAGTGTTTTGGTCTTTGAGATAGGCGGCGCGGTAAACGAGCAGGCGCGCGGCGTCGAGTTCGGTTGCCATGTCCGCGAGTTTCGCTTGAATGAGTTGATGCTCTGAAAGCGCGCGCCCAAATTGATGGCGACCTTTGGCGTGCGTGACGGCTTCCGAGAGCGCGCGACGTGCCATGCCGCAGGCGGCTGCCCCGACGCTTGCGCGAAAAGTATCGAGCGTTTGCATCGCGAGAAAAAAGCCGTCGCCTTCTGCTCCGATGATGTTTTCGGCAGGCACGCGCAGAGCGTTGAATTCGAGTTCTCCGATGGGATGCGCGGCGATCATCGCGGTGCGCTCACGAACACGAAAGCCGGGCATTCTAGCGCCGACAATAAAGGCGGAGATTTCGGCGCGAGAGTCGGCGCGTGTGCCTGTGCGCGCGAAGACTGTGTAGAAATCGGCGAGTCCGGCGTTTGAGATATAGCGCTTGTGACCGTCAATAATGTAAGCATCGCCGTCGCGTCGCGCAGTTGTTTGAATGGCGGCGACGTTTGATCCGGCTTCAGGTTCGGTGAGCGCGAAGGCGGCAATTGATTGACCGCGTGCAGCGCGCGTGAGCCAGAATTCACGCACATGAGGGAGCGCAGCAAGGCTAATCGCGTAGGTTCCGAGTCCCTGCATGACAAAGGCAAGGTCTGCGAGCGGCGAGGAATAAGCGAGCGCTTCGCGTATCAAACAGAGTGCGCGCGTGTCGAAAGGCTCATCATCAAAAGCGACGGCGTAGCGTAGTAAATCGGCTTTGGCGAGCAGCGCAAGCAGCGCGCGAAAGTGGGCATCCGAATCTTTTTCTTCGGCGGCGCGCGGCTCGATTTCGCGTGCGACGAAGTCAGCGACGTAGACGGCAAGGCTGCGTTGCGCGTCTGTGAAGAAGGGCGTTTCTTCAATAAAATTATCGTGCATCATCGCTTGTCGGATTATTGCTTGTTTGGATTATCGTTTGTTGAATTGCGGCGGGCGTTTTTCGATGAAGGCTTCGTAGGCTTCGCGGTAGTCGTGGTGCTGCATACAAATGCCCTGCGCCTGCGCTTCCCATTCGAGCGCGGTGTCGAGGCTCACGTTCATTTCGCGGTTGAGCATTTCCTTTGTCATCCCGAGCGCGAAGGCGGGGCCGTTTGCCAACTGCGCCGCGAGTTTCCTTGTTTCTTCTTTCAATTCATCGGCGGCGACAACCTGATTGTAAAGGCCGATGCGCTCGGCTTCACGCGCGTCCAGAAAATCGCCTGTAAGAAGAAGTTCGGTGGCTTTGGCGAGGCCGACGAGACGCGGCAGGAGATACGCCGCACCCATGTCTGCGCCGGAGAGACCGACGCGCGTGAAGAGAAACGCGATGCGCGCATCTTCACACGCGACGCGCAAATCCGCCGCCAGCGCAATGCACGCGCCCGCGCCCGCCGTCGTTCCGTTGAGACTTGCGATGACGGGTTTGCGAAGCGCGCGTATATTGCCTATGAGTTCGCACGTCATGCGCGTGAATTCCAAAAGTCCCGCCGCGTCGCGCCCTAACGTCGCGCCGATGATGTCGCGCACGTCGCCGCCCGAACAAAACGCGCGCCCTGTGCCGGTGATGACAACGACACGCACACTCTCTTCGTTTTGCAACGCGGCGAAGGCGTCCGTCAATTCGCGGTAGCTCTCGAACGTCAAAGCGTTCAAGCGTTCGGGACGATTGAGCGTGATCGTCGCCACGCCGTCGCCGCTCGTTTCAAATAGAAAAGTTTTCGGTTCGATCATAAGCGAGTGAAGGATAAACGGTAAATCATAAATGATGACAGGGCAAAACTGTTCGGCTATTTAATGCAATCGGGCTAATCCATCTCTTTTCTACATCTACATAAGACCTTGTCCCGCACACGGCATCTTCCGCCTTGCCGTAGTGCCTTTCGCGCTACACGCGGCATCTTCTTCCGCGCCTTCAGTGCCTTTTGCCACGCGCGCAGCATTTCCCACTATGCACTCAGCACTTTCTGCTACGCGCCTAGCATCTTCTACCATGCGCGCAGTATCTCTTGCTACGCATCCGGTAACTTCCACGTAGTGCATCGCGCCTTTCGCCGCGTACTCGGTATTCTCCACCATGCTCACAGCGTCTTTTACTATGCGTCGAGTATATTTATCTGCGCGGGCAGCATCTTTGCAGAAGCTTATACATTCATTATAGCGATGTGCATATGCGTGCTACTTAATCAGCGAAAGGCAGATTCATGTAGGGGCAGAGGCTCGCCCCTGCCCGTATCTTTATCAAGCAAGCGGGCAGGGACTAGCCCTGCCCCTACAAGTGTCTTCACTCATTTGCAAGCGTGTAGTCTGTTTACGATTTACAAAACAGCGATGCCTTCGATCTCTACTTTGGCGTCGTCTTCGAGCAGTCTTTTGACTTCGACGAGGGTCATCGCCGGATAGTGTTTGCCCATGCGCGCGCGCCAGCGTCGCCCGATCTCGTGTTGCGCTTCGCGGTATTCGTTTTTGTTCGTGACGTAGATGATGAGGCGCGCAATTTGATCGGGCGTGCCGCCTGCTTCCGTGACGATTGCGATGACGTTGGCGAGCGCCTGATCGAATTGTTCGGCGAAATCGGAACTGACGATTTGACCGTTAGTGTCCCAAGCGATTTGCCCGGCAATGAATAATTGTTTGCCGCCTGCCGGAGCAAGCACGCCGTTTGAGTAGCCGCGCGGCGCAGGCCACGTTGCGGGATTGATGATTGTTAAAGGCTCGGCCATGTCGGGCGTGTTGCGGATTGATGAGCGCAAAAGTTCTTGGGGAAAACCACTTTGTTGATACTGCATTCTGACGTAACGATGAATAATTCAATCTGCCTCAAAACACAAATACCAATTTCCTTCAATGTGACGATAAGCAGGATACGTAGGAGAAGATTTACTTTCCGGTGATCTGTATGTATCCAGATTATCGACCACATTGGACGGACGTTCTATGGAATAAACATAGCTTTTACTTGAACCGCTAACAGCAAGCCCCTGGGCAGAAGAAATGAACTCAATATAATCTTTCGATTGGAATGCCGCGAAACCTCTCGGTATATCTGCTTTATTGAACAATCTTCTGTATTCATCTATTCTTTCTTGACTCACACCGATTGTCTGCGGGTTTTCAGGAGCTGTCCAATAATAATCAACTCGCTTTAGGTCTTTATCCTCATTAACCATTTGGAGTAACTTGTTAAATTCAGCTTTGTGAGATTGAAAATTAGCAATCAATTCTTCATCTGGTTTATGTGGAATGTCGCCGCTCGTAAATATCCAAGAGAACATTAAGGCGTAAACAAGCAATGGCGCAGCTAAAAGGGCAAGCACGCCTAGAAAACTAAGAGCGATTTTAAGAATAGTTTTCTTCTTAACCATAGTCTTGAAACGCTGCGTCGAACATTTGTTTAGCGGCCTGTGAAGCGCGGTTCGCGCTTTTCTAGAAACGCGCGCACTCCTTCGCGTCCGTCCTTCGACTCGAAGCAGCGCAGTTGCGATTCGAGTTCGTATTGAAGCATCTGGTCGAGCGTCGCATCAGTGCTCTGGTAAACGGCGTGCTTGGCTGCCGCGACGGAGACGGGCGGCGCATCACGAAGGCGCTCCGCAAGCTTTTGCGTTTCGGTTTCGAGTTGATCGGGCGCTGTGACGCGGTTAAGCAAGCCGAGCCGCAATGCTTCTCCGGCGTCGATGGTATCGCCCAAGAAAAATAGTTCGCAGGCTTTATTCGATGGCAGCAGGCGCGGCAGAAAGTATGTGCCGCCCCAGTCCGGGTGCAGCCCGATTTTGGCGAACGATTGACTGAAGGTTGCGTCAGAGGACGCGATACGCAAATCGCAGGCGAGCGCGAGATTGAAGCCCGCGCCGGAAGCTACGCCGTTAATGGAAGCAAGCACGGGTTTAGTCATGTCGTGAATCGCTGTCACGACGCGCCGCGCTGCGCCGAGCAGTCGCGCGAACTCTTCCGCATCATTGCGTTCCATCAACTCCGCAGTGTATTGCACGTCGCCGCCCGCGCAGAAGGCTCGCCCCGCGCCCGTGATGACGATGCAGCGAACATTGCGGTCGCCGCCCGTGTGCTCCAACACTTCCGCCAGATCGCGCCGCATGTGTCCCGCAAAGGCATTGAGCTTTTCAGGACGGTTGAGTGTGATGGTAACAATCCCTGCGTCTTCATTAACTTTGATGTGTTCGTATGGCATCGCTTGTTTGATCGAAGTACGGACGCTGCCCGCGCTGTGACAGAGAGCGGGTAGCAGACGCGTTATTTAGTCCTATCAAATTGAATGTAGGGGCAGCGGCTTGTCCCTGCCCGTTAGATTGAATGCCATCCAAACTTCGGCCAACCACAAGGGTTGCCCCTACACATAAGCTATCCTTGATTGCCAGCCGCTATATAAGAAAATCCTTCACGAAAATTCTTAGCGAGAATCTTCACGGAAACTACTTCGCGGTTGGTTTGGCAAAGTCGCCCGCTTCGATGATGGTGATCTTCGACGGGTCGATGTGCCTGCGCATGGCGGCGGCGATTTGTTCGGGCGTCAAGTCTGCGACGCGCTTCTCGAAATCCGCGTCCCAAGCGAGCGTGCGGTTCAGGAACAGATACGACGCGAGCGTGCGCGAGAGTCCGGCATCTTGCGCGCGATTGACCTGCCTTGATTGCAGATAGCCGGACTTGGCCGCCGCCACTTCATCGGCGGTAAAGCCGTCTTTGAGCGCGCGCGCAATTTCTTCTTTGAATGCCGCTTCGAGTTTGGCAACGTTCTGCGGCGCATAGATGGCGAAGGATGTGAACGTACCTGTTTTGTCGAGCGCGCTGGCGGAGAGGTTTGATCCGACGCCATAGCTGAGTCCTTCCTTCTGGCGTATGCGTGTCGCAAGGCGCGAGTTTAGAAAGCCGCCGCCGAGCATGTAATTGCCGAGGATGAGCGCAGGATAATCGGCGTCATCGTCGCGCACGTTCAAGTTAAGCCCGGCGATGAAAAAGCTGTTGGCTTTGTCGGGCGCTTCAAATTTTTGAGCGAGCGCAGGCACGTCGTTGTAAATGCTCACGACGCGCGAATATGGACGCGGGCTTTTCCACTTACTAAAAAGCTCTGTGGCGAGCGGCGCGATTTGTTTATCGTCGAAATCGCCGACGACGGCGAGTTGAGCATCCGACGCGCCGTAGAAATCCGCGTAGAACTTTTTCGCCTCGTCGAGCGTCACGGCTTTGATGTTCGCGATTTGTTCGTCGATGGTCGGAACGTAGCGCACGTCGCCTTTCGGGTACGGGTTCATGTGACGACCAAAGGCTGTGCCCGCGAGCGATTGCGGTTCGCTGCGCTGCTGTTCGATGCCGGATAATTGTTCCTGCTTGAGGGTCTCGAATTCGTTGGCGGGAAACGACGGCTCGCGCAAAATTTCAGCGACGAGACGCAGCACCGCCGGAAGATTTTCGCGCACGGTTTCAATGGATGCGACGGCCTGCGTTGCGCCGCCGAAAACAGAAACGCGTGCCTTCAAGCGATCAAATTCATCACGCAATTGCTGGCGCGTGTGCTTCGTTGTGCCGCGCATCAGCATCTGTCCGGCATACTGCGCGGCGGGGGCGCGGTTCATCAAACTTTTTTCATCGCCGTAGCGTAGAGTCATGTTGGCGACGACTGTTCCGCCGCGCGTTTTCTTCGGCAGTAAAGCGATTTTTAAGCCGCCCGGCGTGCTTGCGTTGCTGCTGGCGCGTATCGTGCGCGATTCGATGTTGGCGGGCGAAGGATCAAATGCTTCACCGGCGGCGAGATTGGCGTCGCCCTTGTAATCCTTCAGCATTGCCGCCACGTCCGGGACGGGCGGAATGTTTGCGCGGTCAGGCTTTGCAGTCGGCATAAACATGCCCAATGTGCGGTTCGACGGCTTGAGATACGCGACGGCGACGCGTTGCACGTCTGCCGGAGTTACCTTGCGCAGGCGGTCGCGGTGCAAAAAGAACAAGCGCCAATCGCCCATCGCCATCCATTCGCTTAAAGATAAGCCGACGCGCTCGGAGTTGTTGAGCGTTAGATCAATGCCTTTCAAAATGTTAGTGCGCGCGCGGTCAACTTCTTCTTTTGTCGGTGGTGTGCTGACGACGCCTTCGATTGTTTTCAGCAGCGTATCGCGCGCCGCATCGAGGGAAGCGTCCTGTCGAACTTCCGCGCCGAAGAGTGCGACGCCCGGCTCGCGCAGTTGAAAATTGAAGCCGAACGCTTGGCTCGCTTTTTTTGTTTCGACAAGAGATTTGTATAAACGCCCGGAGGGTGTGTCGCTCAAGACTTGTGTGAGCACGTCAATGGCGGCGAAGTCCGGGTCGGAGCCTGCCGGAATATGATAAGCCGCGCCGACAGCCTGCACGTCGCCGACGCGCCGCAAGGATACTGTGCGTTCGCCGTCCTGCGTGGGTTCCGCCGTGTAGGTTTTTTCCAGCACGCGCGTCGGGCGCGGGACGGCTGTGAAGTATTTATTGACGAGATAGAGCGTTTTGCTTTCGTCGAATTTTCCTGCGACGAGCAGCACGGCGTTGTCGGGCTGGTAGTTGCGGCGATAAAAAGCTTGCAGGCGTTCAATCGGCACGTTCTCGATGTCTGCGCGCGCGCCGATGGTTGACTTGCCGTAGTTGTGCCAGAGATACGCAGTCGAAAGCATACGTTCGATTAGGATGCTGGTCGGCTCGTTTTCGCCCGACTCGAATTCGTTGCGCACCACTGTCATTTCGCTGTCGAGAGCTTTTTTGGCGACGTAGGAATTAACCATCCGGTCTGCTTCGAGGTCAAGCGCCCAATTGAGATTTTCGTCTGTCGCGGCGAAGGTCTCGAAATAGTTGGTGCGGTCGTAGGATGTCGAACCGTTCGGGCGCGCGCCGTGCGCGGTGAGTTCCTGCGGAATGTTTTGGTGCTTCGGCGTGCCTTTGAAGACCATGTGTTCGAGCAAGTGCGCCATGCCCGTTTCGCCGTAGTTTTCGTTGCGCGAGCCGACGAGGTATGTGATGTTGACGGTGATCGTCGGCTTTGATTGATCGGGAAAGAGAAGCACGCGCAAACCGTTCGGCAATTGGTATTCGGTAATGCCTTCAACGGAAGTAACGCGCTGGACGCCCTGCGGCAAGGCGATTGATGCGGCTGAAGTTGGTGTCATTGTTCCTGTTGTTGATTGTGTCATGGCGGATTGCTGAAGCACGTCAGCATTCGAGTTTGCGATGACACGCGCTGCCGATGCGCACGGCGCGAGAATCACGGCGGCAAGAAGCGCGAACAAAAGCAAAACGTGAGCGGGTTTCGAGCGGCGTGAAGTTCGTTTGGAGAGTCTCATGGTTTACCTCATTAAAGTTAGTTGTCGGGAATGCGTGCGGTGCGGCACAAATCTTTTGAAATCAGATGCCGGATAGCGAACGCGTTGACGCGAGATTGTGGCACGCGATGAGCCGCCCGCGCTTGAGCCTTGAAATTGAGAAGCGGCGAAGCGTTGAAATTTTTACTTTCCTTTGAATTGCGGCTTGCGTTTTTCGACGTAAGCGCTGATGCCTTCTTTGGCGTCTTCGGATTGAAAGAGTTCCTGCTGTAGTTCGCGTTCAAGGGCGAGCGCCGATTCAAACGGAATTTCCGCGCCGGTCTGGACGCTGCGTTTGATGAGTCCGACGGCGCGCGTGGCTTTATCCGGCGCAGTGAAACGGCGCGCGTAAGCCAGCACTTGCTCCATAAAGGCCGCGCCCGAATCGGCTTCGTAAATTTGATTAACGATGCCCCAATCTCCGGCCTGTTCAAAGTCGAAAAGATCACCTGTTGCCATTAGTTCGATGGCCTTTGTTTTGCCGACGAGACGCAAGAGGCGTTGCGTGCCGCCTGTGCCGGGCAACACGCCGAGCGTCACTTCCGGGAGTCCCATTTTGCCAGCGCCCTTGCGCGCGATGCGAAGGTCTGCCGCCATTGCGACTTCGAGGCCGCCGCCGACGCAGTGGCCATTGATGGCGGCGATGACGAGCTTCGGCGTTTGCTCTAAGCGCGAGAGAGTTTCGTTGGCGTGCAAACAAAAATAGTATTTGAATGTGGGCGTCATTTCCGAGAGCATTTTAATGTTAGCGCCCGCCGAGAAAAACTTTTCGCCGCTGCCTGTAATGACTATGACGTGCGCGCCTTCATCCATTCGCGCATTGAGAACGGCGCGGTCAAACTGCTGCATCATTTCGTAGGAATAAGTGTTGGCCGGAGGATCGTTGAGCGTGATGATCGCGACGCCGTCTGCTGTGCGTAGCTGCACGAGGCTGCTGTCGGCGGCAGGCGCTGTTGCCGATGTATCTTGGATAGCTGGTTTTGCTTCACTCATAATAGCTGATCTTATAGCTGGCCTTCCGTGGCAGTTTTTATTTTCTCGCGGTGTGCGTAAAGTTTATGCACCAAACAATAGCCTGTTGCCTTAAATCCTTCAAGCATCTGCGTGATGTTCACGCAAAAAGCCCCGCTGATTTAGTCGAAGCGATTACCTATAAGATGCACACGGCGCATGTCGTCGCACGCTTGACAGTGAGCGCTCGCGGCGCGTAGGGTTTTTCGCGCTCACGAAGAATGTGGAGGCGCATCTGTTCTGGTGAACGGCGCGGTCTTCAAAACCGTTTGCGAGACTGTGAGAACAGGCTCGGGTAGGTTCGATTCCTACACGCCTCCGCCACACACAAACAGCGCCCGTTTGGTTTCTTAACGCTCACGTCGAGAATCACGAGCGCAGGAAATTTAACGTCTGAAAACCTCACCGTCAAAATGATTACAAATTGGATTGCCTTGAACATGACGCCGGGCATCGGGCCACGCGCCGCCGCGCGCCTGCTGGAGCGATTCGGCTCGGCGGAAGCCGTTTACACTGCTTCGCGCGTGGAGCTTGAATCGGCGCGGCTCAAGCCCGAAGCAGTCGATAGCATTATTGCGCGCGACTGCCACGAACGCGCTGCCGAAGAACTCGAAAAAGTGCGCGCGCTCGGAGTCGATTTGATCGTGCTCGACGACGGCGTATATCCGGCGCTGCTGCGCGAAATCAATGATCCACCGCTGACGCTTTATGTGAAGGGCGCGTGGGCTGCATGTCTGGATGCGCCGTGCGTCGCCGTCGTCGGCTCGCGGCGTTGCTCGACTTATGGATTAAATGCCGCTTCGATGCTGTCGCGCGATCTGGCGAAGCACGGCGTGACGATTGTTTCCGGCCTTGCGCGCGGCATTGACGCAGCAGCGCACAGAGGCGCGCTCGAAGCGGGCGGGCGCACAGTCGCCGTGATCGGCACGGGCATAGACGAGATTTACCCGCGCGATCATAAAAAGCTGGCGACGGAAATCATAGATAAAGGCGGCGCAATCGTTTCTGAATTTCCGCTTCAGACGCCGCCCGTGCCGCAAAATTTTCCGTATCGCAATCGCGTTATCAGCGGCTTGAGCCTCGGCGTTTTGATTGTCGAAGCGGCGGAGAATTCCGGCTCTTTGATTACGGCGCGGATGGCGATAGAGCAGAACCGCGAAGTCTTTGCCGTTCCCGGCAACATCACTTCCAGAGTTTCCTTCGGGACAAATTATCTTATCAAAGGCGCGGGCGCAAAACTCGTGCAACAGTGGCAGGACGTAGCGGCAGAACTTCCGCCGGAAATCGCTGCCAGAATGCTTCCGCCTGCGACAAAGAAAAAGCGCGGCAGCGTGTCCGAACAATTGCCGCTTGCGCCCGACGATTTAACTGCCATCGAGCATGTTGTCTTCAAACTGCTGTCAAGCGATGAAGCAGCGCACATCGACGCGTTGCTGGAAACAACCAAATTGAGCATACCGGATTTGACGGGCGCGCTGCTCGGCCTTGAAATGCGCGAGCTTGTCAGGCAGCTTCCCGGCAAGTGCTTTGTCAGAAAGCTTTGAATCCGTATCAAGCGCCAGCAGATGAATAGTGCTATGTAATTTAAGTTTTAAGATTTTATGAATTGCCACTAGCTTCAGCTAGTGGACGGCAGTAGCACAGATTTATCGGCTTTAGCCGAACCGCTTTGGCTAAAGCCACACTCTTTGTTGATTTGTATCCTCCAGCTAAAGCTGGAGGCAATTCATAAAATCTTAAATTACAGAGCAATAGGTTTTATCCGGTTAGTCGTCGAAAGCACAATCGGCATTACGGCGCTTGCCGCTTGAGCGTCCGGCGAGGTGATAATCGCTTGCTTCATTTTCGTTAGTGATGGAAAATGATCTGCGAGCCTTACAATTAAAATTTCTTGTCAAGACACGCGTCGGCGAATTTTGTTCGCCGACTTTTCGATACATTACATATCACAAGGAGCAACAAAGAAATGATTAAAAAATACGTTTCGATAGCTGCGGCATTGCTGCTAATGCTCTGCGTCCACAGCGGCGTATCTTCAGCGCAGACGCATGGCAAAGAAAATCACGGCGGGCGTCAAGAGCGCGGCGGCCATAAAAGTGAAGCCAAAATTTCGATGAAGGAAGCGCGTGCCACTGCGCTCGCCCAAGTGCCCGGCGGACGCATCAAGTCGAGCGAACTCGAAAAGGAAAACAACCAGCTCATCTATTCCTTCGACATACGCACGCGCGACGGCATCAAGGAAGTTCACATCGATGCGGTCAACGGCAAAGTGCTCGAAGTTAAGTCCGAGTCAACGGCAGGTGAAGCCGCCGAGCATCGCGCAGATAAACGAGCAGAGAAACGCGAAGCCAAACAACACCGGCAGTAATGCAACGCCGTCAATCGTCAGGCAGCAAGAGCAACGAAGCCGTCTGCTCTACCAATCATTTTTCAGCGCTGGCGTTGCTCTTGCTCCTAATGGTCAATGTGCCGCTTCGCGCGCAGTCTGCACGCGAAACTCTTCCCGTCAAGCCCGCTGCCGAAACGTCGCCAACCGACAGCAAGCTCACCTTCGAGCAGCTTTACGAGCTTGCCGCGCGCGATAATTTACAGATCAACGCCGTGCGCCGTCGCCGCGCCGTTGCCGACGCCGGAATCCTCATCGCCGGACAAAGGCCGAACCCTGATTTAATCGAAAAGAATTCCCCGACTGCTTGCATCGGGGTTTCCTTATCAGCCCTGAAAGGGCGTAAGTTCTTGGCCTTAGAAAATTCGTGGTAGGCGGTGCTTTGACCGACTAATTTTCGGGCGAATGCCCCGCCAGCTTGCTGCGGGGTCGTCCGAAAATAGCGAATTTTCAATTTACTCACCGCCTACACGCGCTCCGAGCCGCGTCTTAATGTTTCAATTTCGCAACCCGTCGAGTTGGGCGGAAAACGCTCTCTCCGTCTGGAAGTCGCGCGCGGCGAAGCACGCTTAACCCAGTTTGATCTGGAAACGGCGTTGCGTGTGTTGCGGCGCGATGTGCGCGTGGCTTATTTCAATCTTGCGCTCGCGCGCGACACGGTCGGACTCGGTCGCCAATCTGTGGAGCAGGCGGAGCGGCTCGCGGGAATTGCGCAGGCGCGCTTTGAGGCCGGAGACATCGCGCAGTTTGAAGTGCTGCAGGCGAAGCTCGCGGTGGCGCGCGCGACGAACGATTTTTCCAGATTAGAGAACGCCGAAAGAATCGCGCGGGCGGGCTTGAATCAATTGTTGAATCGCCCGCCCGATGCATTGATTGATTTGCAGGAATCTCTTTTCATCCGAGCGCTGCCGCCCGCTGCGCTTTCGGAACTAATCACGCGCTCGCTTGGGGAAAATGCAGAGCTGCAAGCCGCCGAGCAGCAGTTGGCTGTCGAGCGTAGTCGTTTGAAATTAGCGCGCGCTTCACGCCTTCCCGATTTGCTGCTTGAGCCGGGCATTGAAAGCATTGATCCGAGCCTGCCGAACAATTACGCGTTCAAGATGCAAGTGGCGTTGCCGCTTCCGATCTTTAATCGAGCGCGCGGCGAAACCGCGAGAATCAACGCCTTGATCGCGCAGTTGACAGCCGAGCGCGACGCCGCGCGCCAGCGCATCGCTTCGGAAATCGGTCAGGCGGCGCTGCGGCTCGAAGCGGCGCGCACTCAAGTGGAATTCTACGAAACGAATTTGCTGCCGGATGCCGAGCGCGTGCGCGCATTATCCGAAGAAGCTTACCGAGCAGGTCAAACGGGAATCCTTCCCGTCGTGGATGCGCAGCGCGGCGCGAGAGAAATCAGGCAAGGTTATTTGCAGGCGCTCTTTGATTATCAATCGGCGCGCGCCGAACTCGAACAAACCGCCGGAGTGATGTTGAGATGAACGAAGCGCGCAACGCGGGCGATAGCATTAACGATGACATGAACGACGCGGGTAATGTCACTCAATCCGCGCGCGCAATTCCATCGCCGAATCAAACAGAACAGCGCCGCCGATTTTCCACTCGCGCGCTTGTGATCGCGGCATCGCTGATCGCCCTGTGCCTGCTCGTCGCGTGGTTCGCCGTTCATCGTGCGAAGGACGAACCGGAAGCGGCAGAGGTCATTGTCGAAGTCGAAGTTGCGCCGTCTGTGAGAACGGAAATGCGCGAGTATGTCGAGGCGGGCGGGACGCTCAACGCTCTACCCGGGCGCGAGGCGAATTTCAGCGCGAGCGTCACAGGGCGCGTCACGCGTGTGCTCGTGCAAATCGGCGAGCATGTGCAAGCAGGACAGACCCTCGCCGAACTTGACCGCAGCGTGCTAGCCGCGCAGACAACACAGGCCGAAGCCGCGTTACAGCAGGCGCGCGCCACTGCGACGCAGGCACGAACGGTTTCCGCGAGACAGAGCCAGCCGGTTGCGACGGATCAAATCAGGCAGGCGGAAGGAGCGATTGCGCAGGCGCGCGCGAATCAATCACAGGCGCAAAACAATCTCGCGCGACTGCAAAGATTATTCGAGCGCGGCATCGCTGCGCGCAAAGAAGTCGAAGAAGCGCAGACGCAAGCAACAATCACTGCCGGAGCCGTCGCGCAGGCGCAATCGGCGCTCGATGCCGCGCGCGCTGCTGCCGCGCGTGGGGTCGGTGAAGCGCGCACGCAGGCGAGCGTTTCGGCAAGCGGCGTCGCGGGCGCAGAAGCGGCGCTCAATGTCGCGCGTGCCGAACTCGCGCGTTCTTCGATTCGCGCGCCCATTAATGGAACGCTGACCAAGCGCGCAATCAACGACGGCGAGACAGTCGATCCGGCGACGCCTGTTTTTGAAATAATGGATGCGTCATCGCTCGATCTCGTGGCGAATCTTCCGGCGCAGTATCTAGGCCAAGTCAAGACAGGCAATCTCGCTAGTGGTGAAAGTCGAACCGTTTCCCGGACGTGAATTTTCCGGCGGCGTCGTGAGCGTTGCGCCCGCAGTCGATCCGCAAACCAACACCGTCAGCGTCCGCGTGCGCTTGCCGAATGAACGCGGCGAATTGAAAGCAGGACTTTACGCCAGCGCGCGCATCGCCGTCGAGATTCACCCCGCCGCGCTCGTCGTGCCCGAAGCGGCGCTCGTCACAGAGGGCGATGAAGTTTTCGTGTTCGTCGTGCAGCATAAAAACAAAGACGAAGAAACTGTTGAAAAGCGAAAGGTAACAACCGGCATACGCGACGGCGCGCGCGTGGAGATTACAAGCGGCCTGAAAGACAACGAGATGGTCGTGACAACCGGCGCTTTCGGTTTGGGCGACGGCGCGAAGATTAAAGAATCCGAAAAGACGAAGGACGCGCCTGACACATCGAACAAGGACGCGGACGAGCACGCGAACGAGCGCAAAGAAAAATGAACGTCGCACGTTTTGCAGACCATCATCACAAAGCGACTTATTTGATTGTCGCGCTATTGTGCGTTGCAGGGCTTTACAGCGTCTTTCAACTTCCTTCGAGCATTTACCCGGAAGTCGAATTTCCGCGCATCATCGTTGTTGCCGAAGGCGGGCAATTAGAGCCGCGCAATATGGTCGTCGCTGTCGCGCGTCCGCTCGAAGATGCCGTCAGCGCTTTGCAGGGCGTACAGATTGCGCGCGTCACTTCGCGCACGGTGCGCGGCTCTTCGGAAGTCTCCGTGCAGTTTGCGCCGAGCACGGACATGCAGCTTGCTCTGCAGCTCGTACAGGCGAAGGTCGGCGAAGTGCAACCAAATCTGCCCGCCGGTCTCGAAGTGAATGTGCAGCGCTTGACGCCTTCTGTTTTTCCGATCATCAGCTACAACCTGACGGGCGCGCCGCCGACCACGTTGCGCGAGCTTGCGACGTACACGATTCGCCCGCGTCTCGCCCGCTTGCAGGGCGTCGCGCAAGTACGCATCGAAGGCGGCGACGTGCGCGAGATAGAAGTCGTCGTCGCGCCGGAACGCCTCGCCGCGAATCATCTCACCATAGGACAGATCGAAGACGCGATTGGACAAACGAACGCGGTTGCTTCTATCGGGCGCGTCAGCCGCAACTACCAGCAGTACAACGTGCTGGCGACAGGCGAAGCGCTCTCGCTCGAAGACATACGCCGCATCGTCGTCGCAACGCCGAGTTCAACGAAAGGCAAGCCGGAAGACGGCGGCGCGGATCGCACGCCGATTCGCGTCGCGGATGTCGCCGAAGTAAAATACGGCGCGGAAGATCGCACCAGCGTTTTCACGGGAAGCGGCGTGCCAGCGGCGATTGTCAGCGTGACGAGACAAATCGGCGGCAATACAGTCGCCATTGCTGATGAAGTTGACACTGTGATGGCGTTGCTACGCAAAGAATTGCCGCGCGGCATCAAGATCGAGCGCGTTTACAATCAAGCGGCTCTGGTGCGCGATTCCATCGCCAGCGTGCGCGATGCAATCTTGATCGGCGGAGTGCTCGCTGTCTTCGTGCTGCTCGCGTTTCTAGGCCATCTGCGCATTACTTTGATCGCCGCGACGACGATTCCGCTAACCGTCGTTATCACTTTTTTCTTCATGCGTTTGTTCGGGCAGACGTTCAACTTGATGAGCCTCGGCGGTGTCGCCGTCGCCGTCGGGCTGGTGATAGACGATGCGGTAGTGGTCGTGGAAAATATTGAGCGGCATCTACGCCGACGTGAAACGGAAAACAGGCGCGATGCGATTTACGGTAGCGTCGGCGAATTGACGGCGGCAGTCGTCGGTTCGACGCTGACGACGGTCGTTGTTTTTCTGCCGCTCATTCTGCTCGAAGGAGTCGTCGGGCAATTCTTCGCGGCGCTCTCTGTGGCACTGACGGTTTCCGTGCTCGTCTCGCTCGCGCTTGCGCTGACATTGATTCCGCTGCTCGCCGATCAGCTTTTGCCGGAAGCGCGGAATGATTTTATCGAGAATAATTCTATCAATGCCGCGCGACGCAATGATGACAGCCGGATCGAGCCGGAAGACGAAGCGGGCGCAATGGAAGAAGCAAGCGGCAGACTGGCGCGGCGCATACAAAGTTTGCTGGCGAGTCTTGAGCGTCAATACACCGCTGCTCTCGATTGGGTCTTCAGGCACAGAGGCACGGCAATCATTGCGACGCTCATCGCTGTCTTGCTCGGCGCGTTCGTCTACACGCGTTTGGAGACGGGCTTTTTGCCGGAGATGGATGAAGGCGGCTTTGTACTTGATTACCGCTTGCCGCCCGGCACATCGCTGGTCGAAACAAACGCCGTCGTTTCAAAGATGGAAACGATTTTACGCGACACGCCGGAGATCGCCGCTTTTTCAAGGCGCACCGGATCGCAACTCGGCTTCTTCGTCACAGACCAAAACGAAGGCGACATTCTCGTGCGTTTGAAAAACGAGCGAAGCCGTGAATCCGAAGAAGTAGTTGATGATGTGCGCCGCCAAATCAAGAGCAAGCTGCCTGCCGCGCACGTCGAGTTTGTCGAACTCTTGCAGGACGTGATCGAAGACTTGGCGGGCAGCCCGCGTCCCGTCGAAATCAAATTGTTCGGCAACGATCTGCAAGTGCTGCAACATGCCGCAACCGGACTCGGCGAACGAATTGAAAAGATTCCCGGCATTGTCGAACTTTACAACGGCGTCAGCACAGGCTCGCCGGAACTCGTCGCGCGCATTGATCCTGTGCGCGCCGAACGAGCGGGTCTCACAGTGCAATCAATTTCAAATCAATTGAGCGGCGCGCTGCTCGGTCATCGCATTACGCAGGTACGCGAGGGCGACAAATTGACGGGCGTGCGCGTGCGTCTGCCGGACGAAACGCGTTTCGATTACTCGAAGATCAGCAATGTCCCGATCACCACGCCGAACGGTGTCACGCAAACGCTCGCCGCCTTCGCAGACATCCGCCGTGAAGCAGGACAAAGCGAGCTTGTGCGGCAGGATCAAAGGCAGATGGTCGCGCTCACTGCTGGCTTGAGCGGGCGCGGGCTTGGCTCCGTTACCGCAGATGTGCAGGCGTTGCTTGCGAAGACTCGCTTGCCGCCCGGCGTGGTTTACGAACTCGGCGGGCAATACGAAAGCCAGCAGACGGCGTTTCGCGGTTTGCTGATGGTCTTCGGCCTCGCCATCGCGCTTGTCTTCGTTGTGCTCGTCGTGCAATTTCGTTCCTACAAAGAGCCGCTGGTGATTCTTTTCGCCGCGCCCGTCTCGCTTGTCGGCGCGCTGCTCGCGTTGTGGCTGACACGGACGCCGCTCAATATCTCATCGTTCATGGGACTCATTATGCTGATCGGTCTGGTCGTCAAAAACGGAATTATTTTGCTTGACTATGCTGGCAAACTGCGCGGCGAGCGAGAGACGCCGCTCGATGCTGCTTTGCGCGAAGCAGGGCGCGTGCGGCTGCGGCCTATTTTGATGACGACGCTCTGCACGATCTTCGGGCTTGCGCCGCTCGCCATCGGTTTGGGCGCGGGCGCAGAGATGCAGCGCCCGCTCGCCATCGCCGTCATCGGCGGCCTGTTATTATCAACCTTCGTGACGCTATTAGTCGTGCCGACGATCTCGCTTCAGTTGGAAGAATTCAGATTGCGGCGGCAACATCGCCGAAGAGAAAATGCCGGGCAAACAATCGAGGCGGCGCGCCCGTTTGTGTAAGGGATGCAAATTGAAAGAGCGCCGTCGTTTTGAACTTGCGCCTTTCTTGTGGATAATCAAGTGCATTGACCTGAAAGCTGCAAGGGGTGAATGAAACATGAGCGTAGCTGAGATCGAAACAACAGAGCCGAGTGATTACGAGTTGGCGCAAAAGTCTTCGGGCGGCGATATGACAGCGTTCGAGGATTTATACCGCCGCCACTTTCGACGCGTTTACTCGCTCGCTTTGCGCATGACCGGAAAACCTGAAGAAGCCGAAGACCTCACTCAAGAGACTTTCACGCATCTATATAAAAAGATCGGCAGCTTTCGCGGCGAGTCTGCTTTCACGACGTGGCTGCATCGCATGACGGTCAATCAAGTATTGATGCATTTCAGAAAGCGCAAGAGCCGCCCGGAATTCACGATGGACGAAGATCAAACTCCGGTTCAGATCGTGCAGGGAACAGAGAATCAGAATCGTATGCCGATTGTCGATAAAATTATTCTGGAGAACGCGATCAGCAAACTGCCGCCGGGCTATCGCAATGTTTTTGTCTTGCACGACGTAGAAGGCCACGAACACGGCGAAGTCGCAAAGATGCTCGGCATCTCCGAAGGCACCTCGAAATCGCAACTGCACAAAGCGCGTTTGAAGCTCAGAGGGCTTATCAGACAACAAGCCGTGCTCAATTAAATTCAAAATTGAACGAACACGATTGATTTAACGGGAAGGGAATTTAACAATAATGGACTGCGCCAGAAGCATCGAATTGCTCAGCGACTTTCGTGAGGATGCGCTCGATGGAGACGTATATTTGCTGGTTCAAATACATCTCGTAGAGTGCCCGCCCTGCGCCAATGTGTTTAGCGAGTTGACCATTATCGTCGTTGCCGCCGCAGACTTGCGCGACAACGCGGGAATTCATTTCCCGGACGAAAACGTTTTGTGGCGACGCCTTGCGCTGGCAAAGGGCGCTGCTTAAATACATGCCGCGTTACAGTATCCAAAAACATTCGTCGCGCTTCAAAATCCGACAAGTTAGTTTGTGCCGTACTTGCTGTGCCTTGTAAGATTTTGAATGATGAAAACACTGCTAATCTTACCGGTAATCTTTGCTTTAGTTGTGACACAGAGTTTTCCCGTTTATGGCTCTCAACAAAACGGTGAAATCACAGAAGTTTCTTTTGAACGAAAAGGGTGTAACGGGTTCTGCCCTGTCGATATAGTTACTTTCCGTAGAAATGGTTCACACACATATACGGGGATCAGATATGTTGATCGAATCGGGAATTATCGAGTAGATCAACGAGAATATAAATTCGACGTGCTGGTAAAGGTGTTGGAAAGAGTCAACTATGCCGACTTGAACGAAGATTACGGGCGCGGAACATTCGATGCTCAAGTTATTATCCTGCGTGTAGCTCGCGGAGGAAAAAATAAAACAGTCGCATCTTATGATCCAGAGAGGACGCCTATTGAGTTGGTGATTATCAGCTCATTTATAGAGAATATAGTGCCAAAGATTCGTTGGAAGAAAGTCGTATAGTAAACGCGCGGCATAACAAGTTATTCAACCGGAGCACGAATGGCGCGGCTTCCATACGCGAAGCTTGAATGCTTGATGCGTTGAATGAGCGCCCGGTCAATTACAGCTTTCGGCGATGACTATTTTTCAACTCCGCGAGGTGCGAAATGTCCGAGACATACAGCACCTCGCGGAGCTTTTTCATAAACCGGCGCAATAAAGATTTGGCACGCGTGCCGTCCATTATTTCTTCACCGGAAGGCAAAGAAATTTCGCTTGATTTGACTTTCGAGCGGCCTCTGATGTTATTTTCGTAAAGCGCCCGTTGGTTGCTTCTGCGGTTGACACGGACGCTTTCAGAGAGTCAAATGCGCTTGCCTTTGCGCGTGTGTGCTTTGCGATAAAGTCGCCATGATAAAGCAAACGCGGCGGTCAGCATAAATAATTTCGGGCGGCGAGCGTTAATGCTCGCCGTCGCATCTAAACGAATGTTTCATCAGTAGAAGCGGCGAACCGTTGAGCTTTCGCCCGTCCCGTAAGTTTCCGCGAAAACTAACATGACAAAAAATCTGGTTATCGTCGAATCGCCCGCGAAGGCGAAAACAATCAATAAGTATCTCGGCAAGGATTATCGTGTGATGGCGTCCATCGGCCACATCAAGGATTTGCCGTCGAAGGGTTTGGGCATTGATGTCGAGCACGATTTCGCGCCGACCTATGAAGTTATCCCGGACACGAAAAAGCGCAATAACAAAAGAGTCGTCGCCGACTTGAAAAAGGCCGCGAAGGAAGCGGACACCATTTATTTCGCTGCCGACCCTGACCGCGAAGGCGAAGCCATCTGCCAGCATCTCGCCGAAGAGATTGTGCCGAAGCGCCCGAAGAAGCTGACGTTTCGCGTGATGTTCAACGAGATCACGAAGCGCGCCGTGCAGGATGCCTTCAAAGAGCCGAAGCAGATCGACGCGAACCTTGTCGATGCGCAGCAGGCGAGACGCTTGCTTGATCGTCTCGTCGGCTACAAAGTCTCGCCGCTGTTGTGTCGCACAGTCGGCGGGCGCTTGAGCGCAGGCCGCGTGCAATCAGTCGCCTTGCGCATGGTCGTCGAGCGCGAGCGCGAAATCGAAGCCTTCGTCAAAACAGAATACTGGACGGTGACGGCAAACCTCGCAGCCAACTTGCCGCCCCACTTCGATGCGCGCCTTATGAAGATCGGCGAGCAAACAGTCAAGACGGGAAACTTCGATCAGGAAGCGAAGAAAAGCGAAATCTTAATCGGCACTGATGCGCAGGCCGCAGAGATTGTCGCCGAAGCGAACAAGCAAACTTACACGGTCACAGACGTTGCGACAAAGGAACGCAAGCGCAATCCCGTGCCGCCGTTTATCACCTCGAAATTGCAGCAGGAAGCGGCGCGCAAACTCGGCTACGCCGTGAAGAAAACGATGATCGTCGCGCAGAAGCTTTACGAGGGAATCGAACTCGGCTCGGAAGGCTCCGTTGGACTTATCACATACATGCGCACGGATTCGACGCGCGTTTCGGATGCGGCCTTAACGGAAGTGCGCGACTTTATCGGCGGGCAGTACGGCGCAAATTATTTGCCGGAAAAGGCTGTTCATTATCGCTCGAAAAAAGATGCGCAGGACGCGCACGAAGCGATTCGCCCGACGGATGTTTCGCGCACGCCCGATTCGCTCGCGCAATTTTTAGACAAAGAAGCATTGAAGCTTTATCGCTTGATCTGGCAGCGCTTCGTCGCATCGCAGATGACGGCGGCGATCTTCGATCAAACGACGATTGACATCACCGCCGGGCGCTTTGTTTTTCGCGCGAGCGGATCAGTGCAAAAGTTCGACGGCTTTCTGAAAATTTATCAGGAAGGCCGCGACGAAAAAACAGAGGAAGACGAGGAAGCCGAACGCAAACTTCCGCGCGTCGAAAAAGGCGAAGCACTCGAACTGAAACAACTCTCGCCCGAACAGCACTTCACGGAACCGCCGCCGCGCTTCACGGAAGCGACGCTCGTCAAAATTCTCGAAGAAAAAGGCATCGGGCGGCCTTCGACGTATGCGGCGATTATGACGACGATTCTGGATCGCGAGTATGTCGAAAAACACGAAGGGCGTTTTCATCCGACGGGTCTCGGCACAACCGTCAACGATCTGCTTGTCGCAAGTTTCAACGATCTTTTTAATGAAGCTTACACGGCACAGATGGAAAGAGAGTTGGACGAAATCGAAGAAGGCAAGCGCACTTGGACTTCTGCGCTCGCGGAATTTTACAAAAAGTTTGCGAATGATCTGAAGACCGCCGAAGTCGAGATGAAGGCCGCAAAGCAACAGGCGATTCCGACAGATGAGATTTGCGACAAGTGCGGCGCGGGCATGGTTATCAAGTTCGGGCGCTTCGGTCAATTCCTCGCCTGCACTAATTATCCCGAATGCCGCACGACGCGCGAAATTGCCAAGCCCGCCAGCGCGAACGGCGATGCGGCAACAACCGCTGATGCTTCTGTCGCAGCTAGTTCGGCGAACGGCGAAGCTGAAGAACCTGAAATGTGCGACTTGTGCGGCAAGCCTATGGCCTTGAAGCGCGGGCGCTTCGGTCAATTCTTGGGCTGCACGGGTTACCCTGAGTGCCGCAACATACGCAAGATCGCCAAGAGCGGCGTGGTTGCGCCCGCGCCCGTCGTGCTCGACGAAAAATGCCCTGTTGACGGCGCGCAACTCGTCCAACGGCACGGGCGTTTCGGCGAATTCATTTCCTGCTCGAATTATCCGACTTGCAAATATATCAAACGCGAAACAATCGGCCTCGCCTGCACGCGCCCCGGTTGTAAAGGCGAGATCGTCGTCAAGAAATCCAAACGCGGCAAAGCTTTTTACGGTTGCTCGGAATATCCGAAGTGCGATGTCGTTTTCTGGGATAAGCCCGTCATCACGCCGTGCACGCAGTGCAACGCACCATTCCTTCTGGAAAAGACGACGAAGAAGGACGGAACCGTTCATTACTGCGCAAACGAAGCGTGCGGCTATCGCGCCGAAGCAACGCCCGCCATGCCTGTGCAATCCACAGAAACAAACAGCGTAAATCGAATTGCAAGTTAGCCCTCTCGACACAGCACGCGAAACAGAACACCGCACCGATAAATTACACGTTTATCGGTGCGGTGTTCTGTTTAATAAGTCTTGCGCCTCAGGCAGACAAACAACAAACGGGCGAAGCCCGATAGGAGCCTCGCCCGTTTGTTGTATGCAGAGTCTTTTAAGGCTTAAGTATTGTTACGGTCACTGCTCGATCCGCCGCGTTCGTATTCGTCGCGGTCGCGCGAGGTGGTGTTGTAGTCTGTGTTCTCGCTCGTACCGTAACTGCCGCTGCTTCCTGCTCCGGTAGAACTTCCATAAGTAGGATAGCTCTGCGTGCTGCCGCTGCCGGAAGACGCGTTGCCATAAGCGGACGTGCCTGCTGCTGTGCTTTGACGGTTTTGTGGGCCGCCGACTTTGTTGGAAAGATCGACGCCGAATAATTCTTTGACTTTGCCGAGCAGCGCAGGCAAAACGACGTTCTGGCCGATGCTGGAAATTTCATCTATGAAGCGGTCGCCGAGCGCGGAAACTTCCGTTTGCAAACGGTCGAAAGCCCGCGTCTCCTTGAATTTTTCGATCAAGCCGGGCTTGTCCGAATCTTCGTCACGCGTGCCAGCATAGCCGCTGCTGTAAGACGGGCGGTAATCGCTGTCGCTGCTGCTTCGAGCATAAGCGGATGACGCGCCCGCGCCGACGGTGCCTGCGTAAGAACGCGTTGAAGAATCGCGGCTGCTGCCGTAGCTGCGTCCGCCTTCGTATGAAGCATAACGCGCGCTTGATGACTTGTTATCGTCGTCCGAGTCGTCTTCATCATACGCACGATAGTCTCGCTCGTAATCAGAGCCGCCGCCCATTAAAACAGCGCCCGCTCCGTAGCCGACAAGAACACCGGCAGTCAACGCGCCAGCGCTCCACGCAGCCGGATGCCTGCGTACCTGTTCGCGCCAGTCGAGCGCATCGTTGACGCTTTCTTTGACGGATTGATATTGATTGGTAACGGTGTCTTTGATGTCCGACACGGTTTGCGAAATGGATTCGCGCGCTTCTTCCATCTTGCGCTGCAAATCCGCTTTGGTCGAGTCGGTGTCAGTTGTGTTGGTGGTGTCCGCGTCGGTTGCGCGCGCGGTCGCTAGATTTCTTTCTTCAGCCATTGCTTGTCCTTTCCGAGTTCGTCAACGGTTCGCTCCGGCACGGGATTGCGCGCCGCCAAACGGTTTTTCATTACTACTATAAGAATGCCGCCAATGATTAAGTACAGCACGCCTGTGGCGAGAAAGCCGAGCGCATAATTAAGCCGCGCGTCGCTGAACGTGAAAAGCTTGGAAACAAAAAACGCTATTGCGACGTTGAGCAACGCAAAGCCGACAGCGGCGATGACGCCGCCAATGCCGATCATCACGGCGCTGCGTATGTAACCGTTGGCATCTTCCTTGACTTCTTCTTTAAGCAAGCTGAACTTGGCGTCAAGCAGCTTGACTACGTCGTCACCCAAACGCCCGAAGAGCGCAGGCAGACTCTCGATGTCTGTCTGCGCTGCTGTATGGGCGGGCGCGGCGGCGGTAGTTCTTTCTAAATCGGCCATCGCTCGTGCCTCCTCCTTTTTCGATGTTTATGAACGCCGCAAAAAAATTACTTCTAAAATACTTCTTTTGGCAGCGTAAATTGCAGGCACGCGTTTAGCGGCGTCCGCTGCGAAGAAGCAATCCGAGCACAAGGCCGACACCGGCGCTGATTAAAATCGCTTGAGCCGGATTCTGCCGCGCATAGTCCTTCGCTTGATCGGCGACTTCGTTGAGGTCTTTGTTCTGCAAGTCTTTGATCTTATCGCCGACAACCGAAACTTTGTCGCTCACGTAGTCTTTGGCCTGCGTTGCGGCGTCGGCAATCTTCTGTCCATATTCCTGCGCCTGCGCTTGAAGTCCTGCCGCCGTGCCAGCCGCTCCCTGTCCGCCTGCGCCGCCCGAAGTGCTCGGCGTCATGCCTGTGCTGCTGCCGTGGCTGCCCGCGCCGCCCGCCGATCCCGATGTTCCGGTTGATCCGGCACCGCCGCTTGCGCGCGTGGTTCCGGCGTCGGTCGCGCCTGTGCCAGCGCCGCCCGTAGCCGTTCTATCCTGTCCTGTTGATCCGCCTGTCGGTTTATTCTGTGACATAACTATTATTCTCCTTGGTGTTCCTGCATTCATCGCTTGAGGCGAACAAATGCGCTTAAAAAGATTTAAGAACTGGTTGTGTTACTGCGACTTCGAGCAAACGACGTGCCGATGCGCAGTTGCCAGCACAAAGCCGAATGCTCGCGCACAATCTGCGTTCCTCTACGTAAATTCTTGTCGCAAAAAGGTACGTGCCAATATAACGCAAAGGCCGGGAACCGTACAGGGAAAATTGCCTTTCGCGCCTTCTTCAACACTTGACAGAGTCCGGCAAAGGGTGGTAAGTAAGTGCTTACTTTATGGCACAGCAAATGAAAACAGCAGAACGCATAAACAAACGAAGAGGCACGCGCGACGAAAAATCTCCGATGCCTTCGACGATTGCTTGCGGCGCGCGTATGGCGGGCGGCGAGCGTCGCTTGCAGATTGTGCGCGTCGCGACGAGCCTTTTTTCGGAGCGCGGTTTTCGCGGCACGACGACCAAACAAATCGCGCAGGCGGCGAATGTTTCCGAAGCGATTATCTTTCGCCACTTCGCCACCAAAGAAGAACTTTACGCCGCCATCCTCGACGATAAAGCGTGCGGCGCAGACTTTGAAGAAACGCGCGCGGCGATGGCGAAGATCATGGCTACGGGCGATGATCGGGCGGTCTTCACGACGCTTGCCAGTCAGATGCTGCAGCATCACGAAGACGATCAGCAATTCATGCGCCTGCTGCTTTACTCTGCGCTCGAAGGCCACGAATTGTTTCGTATGTTCTGGGACAGAAACGTGCGCGTGCTGGCGGAATTCCTGCGCGGCTACACGCGCGAGCGCCAGCGCCAGAAAGCGTTTCGCAATCTCGATCCGAAAATTGTCGTGCGCGCCTTCATGGGTATGGTTATGCACCACTCGCTGGTCAATAATCTGTTCGACAAATCGCATCATCTGCTCGACATCGAGCACGACGATGCCGCGCGCCTGTTCACGGACATACTGCTTCACGGCGTTGCCGCAACGGAAACACCGCGCACGGAAACACGCGGCCAGCGCATCAATGATGCAAAGAAGAAACAAAGAAAATGAGTGCTTTCAAAAACACAAAGTCTTTTCCGCTTATCGCATTGCTAATCTGCGCGATGAGCCTTTCGCTGCTCGCGGCGTGCGGCGGCTCGAAAGCAGAATCGAAGAAAAAGGATGCGGCGGCGCAATCGGCGACGCCCGCCATCATTGACGTGACGACCGCCGCCGCCGTCATGCGCGATATGCCGCGCTTTACGGAAGCGACGGGCAGCCTCGCGGCAGACGAGCAGACCGATGTCGCGCCCGCTGTCTCCGGCAAAGTCGTCGCTGTCGGCGTCGATCTCGGCAGCTTCGTGCAGCGCGGCGCAACCCTCGCGCGCTTAGACGATTCGGACGCGCGCATTCGTCTCGATCAAGCGCAGGCGCAAGTGCAGCAGCAACAGGCGGGCGTTCGTCAGGCGCAGGCGCGCATAGGGCTTCGTGCAGGTCAAAGCTTCGATCCGGCGCGCATTGCCGAAGTCGGTTCGGCGCGCGTTGCATTGGCGCTCGCGGATAAACAATTAGCGCGCTTCGAGAAGTTGCTTGTCACAGGCGACGTGTCGCGCGCGGCCTACGATCAACAGCGTGCGCAGCGCGATCAATTGCAGCAACAACTCGAAGTCGCCACCACTGCTGCGCGCCAGAACTACGCCGCAGTGCAAACAGCGCAGTCCGCCGTCGATGCCGCGCAGACACAGATCGAACAGGCGCGCAAAAATATACGCGATGCCATCGTCACGTCTCCCATCAGCGGTTTTGTCGCAGATCGTCCGGCGGATGTCGGCGAATACGTCACGCCCGCGTCGAAGATCGCGACCATCGTCCGCGTGAATCCCTTGCGCGTTCGCATAGATGTGCCGGAGCAATCAATCGGCAGCGTGGGAATCGGGCAAAGCGTTTCCGTCACGATTTCTTCGTATCCTGATCGCTCTTTCAGCGGGCGCGTCGCGCGCATACTGCCGAACGTGACGGCTACTTCGCGCACGCTCACAGTCGAAGCGGAAATTGATAATCCGAACAACGAATTGAAGCCCGGACAATTCGCCACCGTTCGCGTGCTGCAAACAAAATCTTCGCCCGCCGTGCTCGTGCCGCAAAAGGCAGTCCGCACGGAAAGCGGTTCGAGCCGCGTCTTTGTCATCAACAAAGAAGGACGCGCCGAAGAACGCCTCGTTCAAGTCGGCCAGCCGGAAGGCGACCTCGTCGAAATCAAAAACGGCGTTGCGGCGGATGAAGTCGTCGCCACCGGCAACGTCGATCAATTAAGCGACGGCGTGCAAGTCAGGCAATAACGAACCGGATTTATTAAACGATGCAAAAGCTTGCTGAAATCTGCGTGCGGCGTCCTGTCTTTGCGACGATGATTATTCTCGCTCTGACGGTCGTCGGTTCCTTCTCGTTTTTCTCGCTCGGCGTCGATCTGTTTCCGAAAATAGATTTGCCGACGGTGACGGTGACGATTGCGAATCCGGGTTCATCGCCGCAGGAAATCGAAACCGAAGTCACAGACAAAGTCGAAGGCGCGGTCAATACGATCAGCGGCATAGACGAACTGCGCTCGACATCGGTTGAAGGCGTGTCGCAAGTCTTCATCACATTTCTGTTAGACAAAAACGCGGATGTGGCGGCGCAGGAAGTGCGCGATAAAGTCAATCTCGTCATTCCCGATCTTCCCGAAACGGCGAAGGCTCCGATTGTGCAGAAGCTCGACACTGATGCTGCGCCGGTGCTGCGCATCGCTGTTTCCGCGCCGAAGTCTTTGCGCGAAGTGACGGACATTGCCGACAAAAAAATCAAGCAGCGCATTGAATCCATTAACGGCGTCGGGCAGGTGGAAATCGTCGGCGGGCGTGAGCGCGAAATTCAGGTGTGGGTCGATCCTGAAAAGATGCGCGCCTTCGGTGTCTCGGCGGCGGATGTGGCAACCGCCGTGCGTCAGCAAAATCTGGAAGTTCCCGGCGGACGCGTTGATGAAGGCACGCGCGAATTAACGGTTCGCACTTTGGGGCGCATTTTAGACCCGGCGCAGTTTAATAATATCGCCGTTGCGACGCGTGGCACTTACAGCGTCAAGATCAGCGACATCGGCTACGTCGAAGACGGCGCGCAGGAACAGCGCACGGAAGCTTTTCTGAACGGTCAGCCAGCCGTCACGCTTGTCGTCGCCAAACAATCGGGACAGAACACAGTGGCTGTCGCGGACGCGATCAAAGCGCGCCTCGCGGAAATTCAGCCGACGCTGCCGCAGGGCTTTCGCGCCGAAGTCGTCGGCGATCAATCCATCTTTATTAAGGCTGCGCTCGAATCCATCGAACGCCACTTAGTCGAAGGCGGACTGCTCGCGGCCATCGTCGTCTTTATCTTTTTGTGGAGCTTCCGTTCGACGCTGATCGCCGCGCTTGCGATTCCGACGAGCATCATCGCCACGTTCGGCTTAATGGCGGCGCTCGGCTACACGCTCAATCAAATCACGATGCTCGCCCTGACCTTGATGGTCGGCATCGTGATCGACGATGCGATTGTAGTTTTAGAAAACATTTATCGCTTCGTCGAAGAAAAAGGCATTCCGCCGTTTCAAGCGGCGATTGACGGCACAAAAGAAATCGGCCTCGCGGTAATGGCGACGACGCTTTCACTGCTCGCGGTGTTTTTGCCCGTCGGCTTTATGGGCGGCATCGTCGGGCGCTTTATGTCTTCGTTCGGCTTGACGGCTTCGGCGGCGATTGCCGTGTCCTTGCTCGTTTCGTTCACGCTAACGCCGATGCTTGCGGCGCGGCTTCTCAAACGCAAAAACGACCCGCTTCCGGCAAGCACTGGAAGCGTGCCGAGCGAAGGCGACGGCGCGGCGCTCGCCAACGAATCGCGCATCGCAGCGTTCGATTCAGAAGCGGAAGGCAATGTAGAAGACGACGAAACAGCACGCGACGCGAATACGCCCGCGAGTGAAAGGCACGAGTACGCGCTCGGCGGCGAAAAGGGTTCAAAGGAATCGCGTTGGTATCGCCCGATTGATCGCACATACAAGTGGATGCTCGAATGGTCAATGGCGCATCGCTGGGTGATCGTCGGTTTATGCGTGCTCGTCATCATCTCCATCGTGCCGCTCTTTATGTTCGTCGGCAAAAACTTTTTGCCCGTGGACGATCAATCGCAATTTGAAGTCACCGTGCGCGCGCCCGAAGGCAACACGATTGCCGCGACGGCTGCGCTCTCCGAACGCATCGCGCGCGACATACGGCAAAAGCTGAACGGCGTGACGGACACGCTCGTGACCATCGGCGGCGGCCAGCAGCAGACCGTCAATCTCGCTTCGGTTTATGTGCGGCTTGCGGACATCAAAGACCGCAGCAAGAGCCAGCAGGATTTAATGATCGAAGCGCGCGGCCTGTTGAAAAACTATTCAAAGGATTTGCGCACCAGCGTGCAGCCGGTAGCGGCGATTTCGGGCGGCGGCAATCGCAATTCCGATATTCAATTCGTGATCGGCGGCCCTGATTTAGGAAAGCTCACGAAGTATGCGGATCAATTGCTGCAAAAAATGAAAACGATTCCAGACGTGGTTGACGCAGATTCGTCGCTCGTCGTCGGCAAGCCTGAACTTCGCGTGCAGATTGATCGCGCGCGGGCGGCTGATTTGGGCGTGCGCGTCGGCGACATTTCGCAAAGCCTCAACACGCTCGTCGCAGGCCAGCAGGTTTCGACTTTCAATGCAGGCACGGATCAATACGAAGTCCGCGTGCGCGCGGCGGGCAATACCCGCGCCAGCGCCGAAAGTTTGCAGCGCATGAGCGTGCCTTCGACGAAAGTCGGCTCAGTCGGGCTGGATCAAGTTGTCAAAATCGAAGAAGGCGCGGGGCCGTCGGCGATTGATCGCCTGAATCGCCAAAGGCAGGTAACGCTGACGGGGAACGTCAAGCCGGGCGGCTCGCAATCTGCCGTCATCAATCAGATGAACGCGTTCGTCAAAGAGATTAATGTCGAAGCGGGCTATTCGACGGGACTCGCCGGACGCTCGAAGGAATTGGGACGCGCGGGCTACTATTTTATGCTCGCCATGTCGCTCTCGTTCATCTTTATGTACATGGTGCTCGCCGCGCAGTTTGAATCGTTCATTCACCCGGTGACGATTTTGCTGACGTTGCCGCTCGCCATTCCGTTCGGCATTTTGTCTTTGCTTGTGACGGGACAGACCGTCAACATTTTTTCCGGCCTCGGATTGTTATTGCTGTTCGGCGTCGTCAAGAAAAACGCTATTTTGCAGATTGACCACACGAACGAATTGCGCTCGCGCGGGCTTGACCGCCACGACGCGATTATCCAAGCCAACCGTGATCGCCTGCGTCCGATTCTGATGACGACGATTGCTTTGGTGGCGGGCATGGCACCGCTCGTCCTTTCATCGGGGCCGGGTTCGGGAACGAATCGCTCAATCGGCGTGCTGGTTGTCGGCGGGCAAAGTTTGTGTTTGCTTTTGACGCTGTTGGCGGTGCCCGTGTTTTATTCGCTCTTCGATGATCTCGGCGCAAGCCGCGTGTGGGGACGCATCGGTTCGAGCGTTGGAGATTCGTTTGCGTGGGCGCGTCGCAGAGCCGCCACCGCAAGCGCCTCGCTCTTTAGTTCAATTGGAAAATAATTCAATTGGAAAATCACAAGCGGTTTTTGCATTCGGGTTCTTAACAAACCATGATGAGCTTACGTCAAAGATTTTTACGTCGCACCGCGCAGTTACGACTTCAACTAATTTTCGCGGCGCTGTTGTTGTGCGTGCTCGTTGCGCCGACGCACAAATTGCTTGCGCAGCAGCCGGGCACAACGACGACGAGCGCGCCGGTTACGCCCGCGCCGTCGGCAAACAATCCGGTGCCGGGCAGCACTACTGTTGCCGCGCCGCCCGCTTCGTCTTCCGGCGGCGTTCAGATCGCGCCGTCAGCCAACGCGCCGCAAGGTCAGGGGCCTGCGCCCGGCTCGAACGCGCGCCCGCTCACGCCCGCCGGACAAACGGATCAAAGCGTGCAGCCGTCAACGCAGGCCGATCAGCAAACGCGAAGCTCCCAGCCGCAAACCGCTCCGCAACCGCAAGCGCCGCAAGGCAACGCACCTTCTTTAACGACGACAGACAGCTTGCCGACGAACGGCAATAGCGACGGCCTCGCGCCGTCAGTGACCAATGTGCCTGCCACGTCGGGCGCAACGCCGCAAGCGCCCGGCTCCGTCATTCAGCCCGCGCAAAGCACTACGCGCCAGCCCGGACGCGAATCTGTGACGAGTCCCGCGCCTGAAAATCTACCGAACGTGCCGGACATCGCGCCCGATTTTCGCGCAGACCAATCGAGAGCCTTGCCGGAATTAGGGCGCGTCGGCGTGGACATGGCGAACCAGCGGCCGCTTGCCTTGCGCGAAGCAATCGAGATGGCGCTCGCCAACAACAAAGACATCGAAGTGGCGCGCGAAAACGTGCAGGCCGCAGAGTTCGATCTGCGCGGCTCACGCGGCGTTTACGAGCCGCGCCTTAGTTCGCTCTCGTATTACGAACGCACCAAGACGCCCGTCTCATCTTCTTTGAGCGGCGGTTCAAACGGCGCGGTCACGCAGGCGGATTTCACGGGCACGGCGCGCGCCGAAGGGCTTGTTAAGAAAGGCGGCGGCGGCTACCGCGTCGATTTTTCAAGCATTCGCCTCAACACGGATAATCAATTCGTCTCGCTCAATCCGCAGTATCCGACGGCCTTGACGTTCAATTACACGCAGCCCATCTTGCGCGGATTTCGCTTCGACGCCAATCGCCGCGCCATCGAAGTCGCAAAGAAAAATCTTTCGCTGACGGATGCGCAGTTTCGCCAGCGCGCCATTGAAACAATCACTAGCGTGCAGCGCTCTTACTGGGATTTGGTTTTCGCATTGCGCAATTTACAGATTCAACGCGACGCCGTCCGCGATGCGCGCGCGCAGTTCGAGCACAATCGCAGGCTTGTCACAGAAGGCCAACTCGCGCCGATTGACGTGGTCGCGGCGGACGCGCAGGTTTCCGGCTTCGAGCAAAGCGTTTATTCCGCTCTCGACGATGTGCAGCGCGCCGAAAACAACTTGAAGAATTTGATCGCGGAGAATCGCAACGCGGCCTTGTGGAGCGCGAGCATCGTGCCGACGGATTCCGTCAACCTCACTCCGCCCACAATCCTTTTGCCCGAAGCGATTACCGCCGCGATGACTAATCGCCCGGAACTTCAACAGTCGGATGTCGCGCGCGCGATCAATGAATTAGACCAGCGCTTTTATCAGGAACAAACAAAAACGCAAGTCGATTTAATCGCCAGCTACGGCGTCGTCGGCCTCGCCGGGCCGCTTAACCGCAACGCTGGCGCGAGTCCGTTCACAAGCTCGAACGCGCGCCTGACGGATCGCATCAATCAACTTTCACAGTTAAATAATTTACCGCCTTTGCCCGCTCAAGCAACGACGGCGTTTCCCTCAGAACTCGTCGGCGGCTACGCGCAATCGCTGACGAATCTCGCGCTCAATCGCTTTAATAATTTTCGCGTCGGCGTGCAGATAAATTTGCCGTTCAGAAACACTGCGGCGCAGGCGCAACTCGGACGCTCGCTTGTCGAAGGTAGGCGCATCGGCACACAGCGCGAGCAGTTGGAGCAGCTCGTGCAAGTGGATGTACGCAACTCTTTGCAAAGCGTGCGCACGTCGGAATCGCGCCTTCGTTCGGCAGCCGCCGCGCGTTCGGCTTCCGAGCAGCAACTCGAAAGCGAAAAGCGTCGTTTCGATGCCGGACAGTCAACGATCTTTCTTGTGCTCGAACGTCAAACGGCGCTCGCCACCGCGCGCGGCAACGAACTGCGCGCGCAAACGGATTTGAACAAAGCTGCGGCGGACGTGCAGCGCGCGACAGGCAACGCGCTCGAAGCCAACAACGTGGTCGTGCACGTGCGCTGAAGGCAAGGTCTCCCCTCCTTCCATGCGCACCGCGCGGACGAAGAAAGCAGCGACTCTCCCGAAAAGAGATTCACCGCTTTCTTCGTCAACATAACTTTCCGTTCGATGTCCTCCACTTATAGCTGTTTGCGATTGCGCATATCCTCACGAATTGAATGTAGGGGCAGCGGCTTGTCCCTGCCCGTTAGATTGAATGGCATTCAACCTTCGGGCAACCACAAGGGTCGCCCCTACAATTTCTTCGGCGTCGGTCATATCCATTTGCAAGTTGCTATGTACAGACCGGTGCTTCGCTTCCGCTGACTTTCGCGGATTCCGCAGGCAGTCGCCAGACGCATCGCTTGACCGGAGTGTGTGAGGTGCGTTAAATCTCAAATCTGTCGAAACAAATTTCTTAAAGACGTAACGGAGAAAAATGAGCGCACAAGCGGTAGATGTGGAATTGGATGCTCTGGCGGTTTTTTCGCACCCGGACGATGTGGAATTGACGGCTGCCGGAACGCTTTTGAAGTTGAAGGCGCTAGGCTATAGCACGGGCGCGCTGGATGTGACGCGCGGCGAGATGGGAACGCGCGGCACGCCCGAACTTCGCGCCGATGAAGCGACGGATGCCGGGCGCATTATGGGGCTGGACGTGCGGCTCAATCTCGAACAACCGGACGGGCATGTATGGCTGACGGAGGAATCGCGCAGGGCGATGGTGCGCGTGATACGCCGCTACAAACCGCGTGTGATTTTCGCGCCGAACGAAGACGACCCGCATCCGGATCACGCGAACACTTGCCGCATTGTGCGCGAAGCGGCGCGCCTTGCGAGTATGCGCCGTTATGATGAAGAAGCGGGACAAGCGCCCGTCAAGGTTGCGACGATTGCGCACGCCGTTTATTCGCGGCGCGTCGTGCCGTCGTTCGTGGTAGACATTTCAAATTTTCTGGAAGCGAAGATGCAGGCGATTCGGGCGCACGCGTCGCAGTTTTACCGCGAAGGTTCCGATGAGCCGACGACGCGCATTAGCGACAAAAACTTTCTCGATCAAATGGAGTGGCGCGCGCGCTATTTCGGCTCACTCATCGGCGCGGCGGCGGGCGAAGCCTTTTATGTGCGCGAAGCGCTCAACGTGGATGATCCTGTGGCGCTGCTGACGCGCCCGATGAATATCTATTCGTAAGCCACGACAGCAAATTCAATTATTCAAATCCCGACAATTTAACGCGCGGCCTTCATGCGCTTTTCGTCGAGGGCGCTGCGGGCGATAGCGATGGTGGCGCTGGCGCGCGGCGCTTCGTTCGCAAAGGTTCTGGCAAGTTCGATGGCACGGTTGAGATCGTCTTCACCGAGCGCGCCGAAAATCTCCGTTAAATCAAATTCCGAAACGCTGTTGCTCATCGCCGACGTGCTGTTTTTCGTTTGCAGACGAATGGCGATTTGCCCGTCTTCGCCTGTGAAGTCGGCGGCGGTGTTGGCTGACTTGATTGCTTCTGCGAGCGTGTCCCATGATTGCGCGCGGTTTATTTTGAGAAGCATGGTGGCGATGGAAACAAGGGCGCGCGTGCGATCTGAATCCGAAGCGTCGATGCGCCGCGCCGCTGTCCGCGCTTCGTCAAGCATGTCCTGAGCGCGCGATGGATTGCTTTTCGTCAACAGCTTCGCCGCGCCTGTGAAAGCCCTCACGCGTTGGATGTCCGTTAGCTGGCCTGTGCGCGCAAGGCGTATCACTTCATCCGCATCTTTTTTTTGAATGGCGCGATCAACGGCAATGAAGTCTATAAAGGCGTGGACGCGGTCGCGCAGTTCCGTGTCTTCGATTTTGTCCATCAACTCGCGCGCGCGTGCGTAGTCCGTGTGAACAGCGCTTCCTGCGGCGTTCGCGTAAATCTCGTCGCGCTCGCTCGCATTGCGGGCATTCTTGATTTGGTCGGGTACGTCCGCCGTATCGTCCTGTGCGGAACTTTCCGGGACGAGTCCTTTAGTCAGCCATTTTTCTTTGCCGTTGCGGAAATGCTCCGGCGCGTCACTGGCAAGAGCGCTTTGTTGTGCGTGCAGGGCGGGCGCAAAAGTCGGCGCGTACTGTTCAAAGAGCGGCAGCAGGCGCGCGATGATAAAATAAGTTCCGGCGCGCCCGCTCGAAGTTTTATCTTGATCGGGCGCAAGGAGAGGACGCAAAAGAATTTGCGCGGCGTGGCGGAAAAAAGCTGTCCGCAAAAGCAAGGGAAGATCGGGTGGCGCGGTTTGCTCTGCGAATTGGCTGGTCTGTAATCCGCCTGTGCGCGTTGATTGAACATACATAAAAGGCGAGAAGGCGTAGGAAGCAAGCAGGGAAACAGTGTTGGCGTCGGATGCTGCGTCGCTTGTTGAGCGCGTTAGCAGCGCAAGGTAACGCGTGTCGGCTGTCGCGGCGTCCTTCGCGCGCAGTGCGGAGAGAAATGCCATGCCCTGCATCGTCGCACAGCGTAGCGCCGGATCAGCAAATTGCGTCGCGCGTTCGGTTTCTCCTGTGGCAAGCAATTGCCGCGCGAGACTGAGACGCTCGGACACTGCGTGCGCAAGTTCGGTTGGAGCGGGACACGGCAGTTGATTGTTTGTCTCTGTGGTCTTCGGCACGGCGGCGTCGCGCTCTTTGTCTGCGTCTATGCGCGCGAGAAATTCTTCGCCGAGTTTGCGGTCACGGCGCGCGGCGAGACGCAAAACTTCACCGCGCAAGTTCGGGCGATTGAATTGCGCAAAGGATTTGCGTGTTTTTTCGGCGGCGCGGCGTTCTTCATCCATGCGTCGCCCGGTTTCGGCGTCGGCTGTTTCCGCCGCTTCCCAAGCGCGCTGGAAAAGTGAGCGCGCCCGGTCTTTGTCCGTGTCCCACAAAGCGTCTGCGGCGCGCGCTTGCACGCGCGCGCGCAAAGCTTCGTCGCGGAAACTGCGCGCATCATCGGCTAAGGACGTGAGCAAGGAGACGGCTGTCATGCGCCTTTGCGCGACGAGCGGATCAATCTCGCGCGGCTTTCGATTCGATTTGGCGGCGGGCGCTTTTGTCTTTTGATCGGCGGGAGCCTGAACCGGCGCAGTTTGCGCGTAACAAAAGGCGGGCAGAACGATTAAACAAAAGAAGAGTGTGTAAGCACGGCGGCGCATCTGTTTCTCCTTACTCACGACAGAACAATTAAAGGCGCGTGAACATCTTGGAAGACGCTTTATCATAACACGCACGGACATCTCGATTGTTCCGCAAGAAGATTGCCACAGAGACCGGAGAGGCACAGAGATTAGGAAACAGTTTTAAGTTTTGAGTTTTCAGTAGCTAAGGCGGTAGCTTTGTGCGGCAAGTTCTAAACTGAAAACTGATAACCGAAAACTCAAAACTGCTTGCTCTGTGCCTCTGTGTCTCTGTGGCAAAGTTTTGTCAGGCACTGCAAGCATGAAAACACCGCGCCGCCGTTCGTTGCTGCGGGCGCGGTGTCGCTGCGTAGAGCTGATGGAAAAATTAAACGGCGATGACTTCGATTTCCGGGTCAACGTCCTGCTTGAGCATTCCTTCAATCGCCATCAATGTGCCCGACAGCGAACTTGGGCAACTGCCGCACGCGCCCTGATAACGAATCGACAGCGTGTGCTCCTTCAGTGACATTACTTCGAGCCAGCCGCCGTCGCCCGCGAGCGCCGGACGTATTTTCTCATCCAGAATTTCGTTGATTTGAATCAATCGCGGATCGTCGCTCACGACTGCGGCGATGCTTCCGCCGACACTCGCGGCGGCGGTCGCGGCGGTTGATTCGGCGGCGCGAATCGGCACGGCGAGTTGCGGCATCAATTCGTTCCAATCGGCGTCGTCCGTTTTCTCGACGGTAATCATGCGATCCATATAAAAGACGGATTCGACGTTGCCGACATCGAACAAGGATTTAGCGAGCGCGTCCTCCAGAGCTTCAATCTCCGAACTGAAAGAGCGCGCGACGCCGTTTGTGACAGGCTCTTTCAGAATAAACTTGACGGCGTTCGGATTCGGCGTTTCCTCTATGTCGGCGATTTTAGGCATAACTATTATCTCCCTTAAAATTTCTTTCTTAACTTACATTATGATGCAAATTCATGGTCACTGTGCTTCCTCATGTTTCTTTTCTTCAGCCAGCGATAAATGATTGTATACAGCAATATCAATCCGCCTATGCACACGGCAGGCAAAACAATAAAGAAGAATATTAAGTAAAACGTAAGCTCGCCTTGAGTCAGGCACATGTTTTTTCGCCCTTACACTATAAGCAATCCATCACCGGAGTTGAGTTGCATTGAGCGATGCCGCAAACGCCAGACAAGCCCGAATGTCTTCGTGCGTTAAATCAGGGAAATCGGCTAAGATTTCTTCTTCCGTCATTTCACCGGCCAAGTACTCAAGCACATCCTGGACGGTCATACGCAAGCCGCGAATACAAGGTTGCCCGCTTCGCTTGTCCGGTTCGATTGTAATAATGTCTCGATAATCCATGTTTCACAAAGGCCGAAACTGGCCGGATTCAAATTCCTGTTTCGCTTGCTTTATCAAAGAAGCGTGAAGTTGCTTCCGGCTTTCATCGTGACCGTAGCTAAAAGCGCTCAACGAAAGCATTGTACCGTATCCGTTTTTAGCCAAGTTCAGCCGCCCGTTTTTATCTCTTTTGAAGGCATCTTTAACGGCAAAGTGAATGCCTATGCCAATCGTAGCGAATAAAATACCTATGCTTAATTCGACCACAACTATAATCCTCCTGTTTCACACTAAACCCCTTTGCGCTTGCGGACACTACACGAAGCAACCGGACAATTATTATACCCTCATCGCGCGTAGCTACAGCCCACAAAGAAACGTTTTTGCGTGGCGTGTCATTGCTGCTAAAAAAAGCTTGCGCCTGACGTTGCGTCAGAGTTTGGGCTGTAGTCGCCTTGAATGACTTGTCGAACATCCGCGCAAGAATTATTCAATTTGTTAATAAACTTCTTTGTGGCTGCCAATATCGACAAAGATGACCTTGTTCTGTTCGGCAAAAGAGAAGATTACTCTCAAATCATATTCAATGCTGAAGCTCCATAAATCCTTTAGCTTTCCTGACAGCTTATGCGTCCTTAGCTTCGGCTCAAATGGATTGTTCTTGAAAAACTCTACTCGCTCCCAAAAAAATTGTTTCCAAACGCGCATCTCCGGCAACATGCTTTTTGAACGCTCTTTTGAAGGATGAACTGAAGGCTATCTTAATCACTCAGCATTCCTTTGAGTGTATTCACGTCGCTCGAGAATGCCAAATCGCCTTCGTTTAATTCGTTCACGCTAGCCTGATAGTTTTCATATATCTCTTGCCTTTTTTCTTCAGTCAGATATTTTTCAATAAGGCTATGCAATTCCAGCTTTTCTTCGCTGGATAGATTTTTCACGTCCTCGACGACTTCAGCAAAACTATCTTTCATATTTCTATACCCCGATTTTTGCTGCAAAATATACTCCGCTTATTTATTTCCCAATATCTCGACGTGGAGAAAACCCGACGGTTATTATACTCCTCATCGCGCGAAGATACAGTTCACGAAGAAGCGTTTTTGCGCGGCGTGGTATTGCCTATAACAGATATTTCTTTGCTGCTAAAAATAAAGCTTGCGCCTGACGTTGCGTCAGAGTTTAGGGTGTCATTTGAGAGAAGGAAAGGCTTATGAAAAACAGCGGCGCATGTTTGTATCAGGCACGCGAATTTGCAGAGCGCACGGGAACGACCGTTCGCACGCTGCATCACTACGACCGTCTAGGGTTGCTCAGGCCGACCAACTATACGGCGGCGGGCTATCGTCTTTACGGCGAAAGTGATTTTGCGCGGCTGCAACAAATCGTCACGCTGAAATTCATCGGCCTTTCGTTGAAACAAATCAAAGAGCTTCTCAATCGCAGCAATCTGGATTTGGCGGCGACGCTGCGCCTTCAACAGGCTGTCATCGAAGAAAAGCGTCGCCATCTCGAGATGGTTGCGCGGGCGATAATGCGCGCCGAACAAACTCTGGCGACGAATGATGCGACGGATTGGGAAGTCTTCAAGAAAATCATCGAGGAGATAGACATGGAAAACAATATGGAATGGGCGAAGAAGTATTATACGGACGAGCAACTCGCGGAACTCAAAGGCCGCTGGTCGCCGGAAATTCAGGAGAAGGCCGAGCGTGATTGGGCGGCGCTTATCAAGGAAGTGGAAGCGGCGATGAATCAAGGCCAAGACCCTGCGGGCGAGACTGCGCAAGCGCTCGCGGCGCGCTGGTCTGCGCTGATCGAAGGATTCACGGGCGGCAATCCGGCCATCATGGAAAATCTCAAAAAGGTTTACACCGATTGGCCGTCGGACGTTAAAAAGCCGTACAGCAAAGACGTGGGAACATTCATCTACACGGCGATGGCGGCAGGCAAGACGCCTTAAACGCGTGCGTGCCGCTCCTCCTCTTCGGCTTTTTCCAGTGAATCTCGCTGCGCTTGAGAAACCGAAAAAGCGTGCTCGCTAAAATTTCTTTTCGGGCGTATATTCTCGGCCTCGCTTGTTTCCCTTTACGGGCGAAACAAGTTGAGGGCAAGAGGCAGGCGATTGCGAGGGTCGCCTGCCTCCTGCTGTCTGCACATATATTTCCAAGTCGAATCAAGAATAGGAACGCAGGCTAATTGCGGATTGTAGAATTGGTTTGTGGAACCCGAACTCATCCGACTTTACCTGTTGCACTATAAGTTCTATGCTAACCGGGCTAACTTGAAACATCAACGATTATCAACTTCCTGATTAGTCTAAACGAGCGTTACGATGCGACGACTTGATTTGAAAAAGGCGCAGGCCGCGCGATCAAACACAATCCGCGATATAAACAGGCAGATCGTGCTTAACTATGTGCGCGAAAGAGAACCCATCTCGCGCGCCGAAATCAGCCGCAAGACTGCCCTGCAACGCTCTACCATTTCGACCATCATTGACGGCCTGCGCGATGACGGCATGATCGAGGAAGTCGGGGCGGGAGAATCCACCGGCGGGCGTCCTCCGACTCTGCTACGATTGCGCGCTGCCGGTGCCGTCGCCATCGGTATCGACATCGCGCTGTCGCGCACCGTGGTTGCGACGTGCGATCTGGCGGGACGCGTGCTTGAACAAGAAGAGTTTTTAACAAATGCCTCGGCTGAAAAAACGCTTGCGCAAGCGACTGCTCGGGCGAGTGCGCTCATCGAGAAACACAAAGGCTCGATTGAGGGAATCGGAGTCAGTCTTCCCGGTCTGGTGGATTCGGCGGCGGGCACGGCGATTTATATTCCGTATTTCAAATGGAGAGAGTTGCCGGTCAAGCGAGATTTGACGGCGGCTACCGGTTTGCCCGTGATCGTTGACAATGATGCCAACGCAGCGGCGCTTGCCGAACTGTGGTTCGGGCGTCCTGAAATAAGCGACGCGCGCGACTTCATCATGCTTTTGGTCACGGCGGGCATCGGGACTGGGATCGTGTTTGACGGGCAGGTTTACAAAGGCATGTGCGGCGCGGCAGGCGAATACGGCCACATGATCGTCGGGTCGAAAGCGCCCATCGCGTGCTCATGCGGCAATTATGATTGCTGGGAAGCCTTTGCTTCCGAACGCGCCGCCCTCGCGCGCTACTCGAAGGAATCCGGTCAAGCGAACAATGGCAACCTAGGTTTTGCGCAACTCGTCGAACGCGCGCTCGGCGGCGAGCGTGCGGCGCAAGATGCTCTCACTCAAACGGCATATTATCTCGGCGTCGGAATCGCCAATCTGATCGTCGGCTCCAGCCCGGAAGCCGTGATCGTCAGCGGCGCGATTGTGCAGGCGTGGCCGCTCATCGCCGATGCGCTTCATGAAGGAATCGAGAGAAGCGCGCGGCGCGGACTGCCGCCTTCGCGCGTCGTCGCTTCGACACTCGGAGACCAACCGACTCTGATGGGCGCATTGAGCCTTGTCCTCGCCAGCAAATTCGCTTCGGCGCTTGCCAGCTAGCTTTTCCCTGCTAATGCAAGAAAAACTTATTGACAATGAAGCGGCATCTGTATTATTTATAACTTAGTTCAGTTCGGAAACAAACTATTGAAGCGGTTTTACCGCGAAGCTGTTTGCGCAAGCGATTGAGTTTCCTTCTTCGTTGCACGCACAGCACGTCACAAAAAATTAACGCATCAGGCCGTTTTCACCGTCTCTTTCTTCGATTCGATTCTTTTGAAGAGTTGTCTCTCAATCGCGGCGCACTAAAAGAGTAGGCCGCCCCCAAACTGCACGCCCGAGCGCTCGAAGGCTCTGCGACGCCCAGCCACGTTTCCCTAAGGAGGAGTTTCAGCAATGCGCTACACCACATCTCTTTGTCTTCGCACAATCCTGTGCGGCCTGCTCATCGGCTTTTTCGCTGCCTCTGCGAACGCGCAATTTAGAGCCAGCGTCCAAGGCTCCGTCGCAGACCCGACAGGTGCCGTCGTTCCCGGTGCCACCGTCACACTGACGAGCACCGAAACCAACAAGACTCAGCAAACAACTACGAGTGACGAAGGCTTTTACCGTTTCACAGGACTCGCGCCGGGACGCTACTCGATCAGCGCGGAACAGTCCGGCTTTAAGAAACAAGTCTTGGAGAACGTCGCCGTCAGTGCCGAAGAAACACAGGGCGTCAACCTGACGCTCGAAACCGGCGCAATCGCCGAGACCGTAACGGTCTCCGACACCCTTGGGTCACAACTTCAAACCGAAAACGGCAATGTTGACCGCGCGCTCTCAACGACGGAGATTCGCCAGTTGCCGCAGGTCGGGCGCGATCCTTACGAGTTGGCACGCCTGACTCCGGGCGTCTTCGGTGACGGAGCGCGCGGCGGCAACGGCAATGCCGCCAACTTGCCTAACACTCCGGGCGTCGGCGGTTCAAACTCTTCGATCTTTCAAACCGAGAATCAAGTGCAAATCAGCGCTAACGGGCAGCGCGTCTCGAACAACAATTACCAGATTGACGGCGTCAGCGTGAACAGCCTGCAATACGGCGGCGCGGCAGTCATCACGCCGAATCAGGAATCTGTAAAAGAGATTCGCATTCTATCGAGCAGTTACTCGGCAGAGGACGGGCGCAACTCCGGCGCGCAAGTCAAGGTCGTTTCACAAAACGGCACCAACGATTATCACGGTAGCGCGTTCCTGAAATACAACTCACCGAAGCTCAACGCTTTTAACAAGTACGGCGGCCCCGGCGCTAATCCCACTCTGCCCAATCAAGCGCCGCAACGCGATAACAATTACCAGCGACAGTTCGGCGGCAGCTTAGGCGGCCCCCTCTTCATCCCGCATTTCGGCGAAGGCGGCCCGGGCTTTACGAGCGGCAAAAATAAACTATTCTTCTTTACGTCTTACGAAGGACTGCGCTTCAATGCCAACAATCTTTCGACGCAGTATGTCGAGACGCCGCAGTACCGGCAATTAATCGCCAGCGTGCGCCCCAACGGAATCAGCGCCAGAGTGTTGACGTTGCCGGGCATTGCTCCGCGCATCGCGGGCTTGCTGCCGGTGGATTGCCGCATCTTCGGTAGCGATCCGACACGTTGCCAAGTCGTTGCGGGCGGGTTGGACATCGGAAGTCCGACGGGCGCAACCGGCCAATACGTTAGTCTCGGCAATCCGACGGGCGGCGGCCTTGACGGCATCCCGGACATTCAACTCGCTCAAATCTTTTTGCCCGGCAGCACGCGTGGCAATCAGTACAACGCGCGCTTCGATTACAACCGGGGCAGCAAAGATACTTTCACTCTTAGCACTTACATTCAGAAACTCAACAATATCGGCAGCGATTCCGATTCGCAAGGTCGTCCGCTTAGTGATGTTCAGTTCAAGCCGAATAATACAGCCGTCACATTGCTGTACAATCGCATCCTCTCATCGACAGCGCTCAACGAAGCGCGCTTCAACATAACGCGCTTTGCCGATAATCAAGTTAATGATTCCTCGAACACAAATTTCGGCATTCCGCGTCTGGAAATTGAAGGCTTGCCGATTCCCGGTCGCATCAGATTCGGCGCGCCGCGAGCGCGAACCACGCCCGGTATCTTCGCGCAGAACACTTTTGACGTTAGCGACACTTTGAGTAAAGTCGTCGGCAACAACGCCTTTAAGTTCGGCGTACTGTTTCGCAAAGAGCAGAATAACAACAATCTCGGCGGGCAATCGCGTCCCGATTACTCGTTTGTCGGGCCGTTTAACTTCGCCAACGACACGCCGATCTTTGAGGGCATAGACGCCGATCCGGTGACGGGCGGCCCCGCCAATGCGCAACGCTATCTGCGCAGCAACGACTACGCGGCCTTTGTACAGGACGACTGGAAAGTGCGCCCGAACCTGACGCTCAATCTCGGCCTTCGTTACGAATACTTTTCGCCGCTCACGGAGAAGCGTGGACAGTTGAGCAATCTTGTCTTCGGATCGAATGGTCTGGCGAACTCACGAGTCGTTCTTGTCGATCAGCTATACAAACCGGATCGCAACAACTTCGCGCCGCGTCTGGGCTTCGCCTATAGCCCGAAATATTTCGGCGAAAAAGTTGCGAATAACCTTGTGCTGCGCGGCGGCTTCGGCATCGCTTACAATCGCATCCCGACCATTCTTTTCGCTAACGCGGCGGCGAATCCGCCGGGCTTCGCTAGCTACGGTATTTGCTGCGGCACGGCTGTCGGCGACTTCAGCACTCCGTTTGCTGGCGGTCAAATTCTTTACGCGCTGGGTGCAAGCAATTCGCCCTTCAGCTATCCCGCGAATCCCGCTCTCGCGCAAGGCATCGATCCGGCGAGCGGCGCGCCGAGAGCCGCATCCGTTGAAATCTTCGGCGCGCAGCCCAAAGAGCCGAACTCCTATGTTTACACCTATTCGTTTGAAGGACAGTACGGCCTGCCTTACAAACTTACCGCCACGCTCGGTTATCAGGGAAGCGTCGGACACAAATTAATCCGGCTCGTCAATCAGAACTTTCTTTTCCCGAATAGCCCGAAGTTCTTCCAAGTCTTCCTTCCGACGCCTGACGTGAATTCAAGCTACAACGCGCTCAATGCTGAACTGTCGCGGCGCTTCGGGCGTGGCTTTCAAATGCAGGCCAACTATCGCTTCAGCAAGAGCATTGACCAACTTTCCTACGAAGGCCCCGGCGGCAATACCAACCAGACCTTTCCGCAGGACAATCGAACCGAGCGCGGCCCGTCGGATTTCGATGTCAAACATAACTTCAATTTGTCGTCGCTCTATGAGTTACCGTTCTTCAACAAGCGCACGGACTTCCTCGGCGCAGCGCTCGGCGGCTTCTCGATCAGCGGCATTTTAACGGCGCACACAGGCTTTCCATTCACGCCAAAGACCGGACAAAATCAGACCAGCACGCCCGGCGGCCCGACGCTTTCCCCTGTCCGTCCGATCGGATACTTGGGCGGCGCGCCGAGCAACGGAGCATCGAACAGTAATTTCATTAGCGGCATCTTTCCCGGCGGCGGTGCGCGGTACTTTGTGTTAGCGCCTCCGGGAACGACAATCGGACGCCCCGGCATCGGGCGCAACTCGTTTCGTGGCCCCGGCTATTTCAACGTTGACCTGAGCCTCGTCAAGCAAACGCGATTGCCTTTCCTACATCTCGGCGAGCAGTCCAACTTTGAATTTCGCGCCAACCTCTTCAATGCTTTTAATATACTGAACCTCGCGCCATTCAGCTTTTTCGACGGAGGCACATTTATTGAGAATCCCAATTTTGGGCGCGCCAGCGGTGGTCTCTCTGGTCGCGTTATCGAACTACAGGGACGCCTAAGGTTCTAAATCTGATTTGCATTGCGCGCAAAAGATCGGGCATCCTCACGAGCAATTGTGGTGGATGCCTTATCTTTGCGCTTCAAAGCGACAGTGAGCGGGCTTGCGCTGACTGTGCTATTCACAACCCGTATGCTTCTGTCTAACCTATCCACGTCCGGTAAATATTGGTCAGCAGCGTCGCCGGTGCGCGAACGTCGCAGGAGTTCCGAAATGAGAGTTGCGAAAATACAAATCGCGGCGTTGATGTTTGTCCTGATCTTAATTACCTCAACAAGCATCGCCGTCACGCCCAAGAAGTCTGCATCGCCACAACAGGCAGATATTGAAAAAAGAATCAACGCGCTTCTTGCGCGCATGACGCTCGAAGAAAAACTCGGGCAGCTTCAGCAACTCGATGGCGAGGCGAATGGGAATTACCGTCCCGAACATCTCGATCTCGTTCGCAGGGGATTGCTCGGCTCGACATTGAACGTGCGTGGCGCGCGGCGTGTGAATGAATTGCAGCGCATTGCGATGAACGAATCGCGCTTGAAAATCCCGATGCTGTTTGCCTTCGATGTGATTCATGGTTATCGCACGATTTTTCCTGTGCCGCTGGGCGAAGCGAGCAGTTGGGATGCGGCGGCGGTCGAGCGCGCGGCGAGTGTGGCGGCGGCTGAATCGGCGGCGGCGGGCGTGCGGTGGACGTTTGCGCCGATGCTCGACATCGCGCGCGATCCGCGTTGGGGACGCATCGTCGAAGGCTCCGGCGAAGACCCGTATCTTGGCGCGGCGATGGCGCGTGCGCGCGTGCGTGGTTTTCAGGGAGAGGATTACAGCCAGCCGGATAAAGTTGTAGCGTGTGCCAAGCACTGGGTCGCATATGGCGCGGCGGAAGGCGGGCGCGATTACAATACGACGGAAGTTTCCGAAAACACTCTGCGCGAGATTTATTTTCCGCCGTTCAAAGCGGCTGTAGATGCGGGCGTCGGAACTTTTATGAGCGCGTTCAATGATCTCGACGGCGTGCCTGCCTCGGCTAATCCGTTTACGCTCTCGGAGGTGTTGCGCGGCGAATGGAAGTTCGATGGATTTGTGGTCAGCGATTATGAATCCGTGAAGGAACTTATCAAGCACGGCATCGCCGACACGGAAGCGCAAGCGGCGCGGGCGGCGCTCACGGCAGGCGTCGATATGGAAATGGTCAGCCGCACTTACAATCAAAACGCCGCGCAGCTTCTCAAGGAAGGCAAGCTCTCGCAAAGAGAAATTGACGAAGCGGTGCGCCGCATTCTGCGCATCAAATTTCGTCTGGGACTTTTCGAGAAACCTTATGCAGATGAAGCGCGGGAGAATCGTGTCATCGCAAGCGCGGAAAACATTCGTGCCGCGCGCGAAGTCGCCGGACGCTCGCTGGTATTATTGAAGAACGAGCGCGAAGCCTTGCCGCTATCTAAAACACTTCGCTCCATCGCCGTCATCGGCCCGCTTGCAGACAGCCAGCAGGACATGATCGGCTCGTGGAACGGCGACGGGCGCAAGGAAGATGCAGTGACGTTGCTCGCTGGTATCAAGGCGAAAGTATCTAAATCGTCTGCGGCGACGAAAATCAATTACGCGAAGGGCTGCGAGATCAACGATGATTCAACGACAGGCTTTGCCGACGCGGTGCGCGCCGCAAATGATTCCGATGTCGCCGTCCTTGCCGTCGGCGAATCGGCGGAGATGAGCGGCGAAGCTTCGTCGCGCGCCTCGCTCGATTTGCCCGGACGCCAACTCGATTTGGTGAAGGCGATCAAGGCGACAGGGAAACCCGTCATCATCGTGTTGATGAACGGGCGGCCACTTACGATCAACTGGCTGGCGGAGAATGCCAACGCGATTCTCGAAACGTGGTTCGCGGGCACTGAGGGCGGCAACGCGATTGCCGACGCGCTCTTTGGCGACATTAATCTGGGCGGCAAATTGCCTCTCACTTTCCCCCGCGCCGTCGGCCAGATTCCGATTTACTACAATCATAAAAACACGGGACGCCCGCCCGTCGATCCGAAAAATAAATACTCATCGAAGTATTTAGACATGCCCGTGACGCCGCTTTACCCGTTCGGCTACGGCTTGAGCTATACGGAATTTCGCTTGTCGAATCTGCACTTGAGCCAGCCGCGCATTCGTGCGGATGGAAGCTTGACGTTGAGCGTCGAAGTGTTGAATACGGGCACGCGGGCGGGCGATGAAGTCGTGCAGCTTTACATACATCAGACGGCGGCGAGTGTGACGCGGCCTGTCAAACAATTAGAGGGATTCGAGCGCGTCGCTTTGCGTGCGAACGAGCGGCGGCGCGTCTTGTTCACGCTCGGATCAAAGCAACTCGGCTTTTACAATCGCCGTTTGCGCTTTGTCGTCGAGCCGGGCACGTTTCAAGTTTTCGTCGGCACAAATTCCGCCGACGAGCGCGGCCTCGAAGCGCGTTTTGAAGTCTTTGAAAAATAGCGATGACTCGCACGCGCTTTCGCAAACTGCTTCGCACGCCTCGCGCGTCCCGGCGCTCGATGCTCTTCTCCCTATTAATCTTTGCGCTTCTTAGCGGCAGCGGAACAGCGCAGGTTGCACCACATGCGATTGAGACGCACGCGCCCCTTTCATCGCAGGCGCGACTCTCTGCGGCAGACGACGCCTTCGTTGAAGATTTATCAAAGCACACGTTTCGCTTTTTCCGGGAGCAGGCCGATCCGCAGACGGGACTCGTTCGCGACCGCGCGCGCACAGACAATTCCGCAATGGACGAAAATCATCGCGACGTGGCGAGCATCGCCGCGACAGGGTTCGGTCTGACGGCGCTGTGCATCGCGGCGGAACGCCACTGGATCGACGCGGACGAAGCGCGGAATCGCGTGCGGCGAACATTGCGCTTCTTTGCCTTTCGCGCGACGCAGGAACACGGCTGGTTTTATCATTGGATGGATGCGCGAACGGGCGCGCGTCGCTGGAACAGCGAAGTCTCAAGCATTGACACGGCGCTGCTTCTCGGCGGCATACTGACGGCGCGCGGGCGCTTTTCAAATGACAGGAAAATCGTGCGGCTCGCCACGCTCATTTACGAGCGCGTTGATTTTCAATGGATGTTAAATAAACATCCGTTGCTTCTGGCGCACGGCTGGAGGCCGGAGACGGGCTTTCTCAAACCGCGTTGGGACACTTACAGCGAAGACACGATTCTTTATTTGCTCGCCATCGGGTCGCCGAGTCATCCTATTTCGCCGCGCTCGTGGCGTGCCTTAAAGCGCACCGCTTACAGCTACGGCGGCTATACTTATGTGACAGCCCCCGGCGTGCCGCTCTTTATGCACCAGTACGCGCACGCGTGGGTTGATTATCGCAATCGCCGCGAAACAAACGGCAAAGTTCAAACGGATTATTTCGCTAATTCCATCGTCGCGACACGCGCCCACAGAATTTTTTGTATTGATCTGGCAAGCGAATTTCCCGGTTACGGTGCGAACGTATGGGGCATCACCGCTTCGGACAGTATTAACGGTTACGTCGCATGGGGCGGGCCGCCGCGTGATCCGGCCATTGACGGCACGGTTGTTCCCTGCGCCGCCGGAGGTTCATTGATGTTTACGCCGGACATCGCAGTGCCCGCTTTGCGCGAGATGCGCGAAAGATTCGGAGCGCGCGTTTATGGGCGATACGGATTCGTCGATGCGTTTAATCCGACGAGCGGTTGGACGGACACGGATGTAATCGGCATCGATGCAGGCATCACGCTGCTCAGCGCCGAGAATGCGCGAACAGGAAATGTCTGGCGCTGGTTTATGCGAAACAGGGAGATCAACAAAGCGATGCGACTGATAAAGCTCAGGCGGTACATTCCATCGTAGAAACGATTCGTCCACAAACTAAATTTAAGGAGCCACGTTTATGCGAAAATTCAAGATTCTAACCGCCATCCTGCTCGCGTGCTTGACGGGAGTTGCCGGATGCGTCAGAGCGCCGGAGGACGGAAACGGCGCAGGCAACAACAGCGCGACAAGCGGCACCAGACAGGCGAGAAAAACGAACGGCGCGATCAAGATAGGATTTTCGATGGACACGCTCAAGGAAGAGCGTTGGCAGCGCGATAGAGAATTCGTGACAGCGAAGGCGAAGGAACTCGGCGCAGAACTCAAGATCGAAGTCGCCAACGGCGATGACCGTTTGCAAACCGATCAAGCCGAAAATCTTTTGACGCAGGGCATAGATGTGTTGATGATCGCGCCGCACAACGGCGAAGTGGCGGCTTCGATTGTCGATGCAGCGAAGCGGCAGAATGTTCCGGTCATCAGCTATGACCGCCTTGTGCGCAACAGCGACGTTGATCTTTACATCTCTTATCAATTGGTAAAGATTGGCGAGATGCAGGCGAAGTATTGTCTGGATCGCGCGCCGAAGGGCAACTATGTTGTGGTCGGCGGTTCGGCAACAGACAATAACGCTATTCTTTTTCATCAGGGACAAATGAACGTCTTGAAGCCTGCTGCTGATCGCGGCGACATCAAAATCGTCGCAGACCAGTATGCAAAGGAATGGAAGGCGAGCGAAGCGCTCAATATCGTCGAGAATGCCTTGACGCAAACGGGCAACAAGGTCGTGGCGGTGGTTGCCGCAAACGATGGCACGGCGGGCGGCGCGGTGCAGGCGCTCGAAGAACAAAAGTTGACGGGCAAAGTATTTGTTTCAGGACAGGACGCGGAACTTCCCGCTTGCCAGCGCATCGTCGAAGGCAAGCAGTCGATGACCGTTTACAAGCCGATCAAGCCGCTGGCGGACATGGCGGTGGAGGCCGCCGTCAAACTCGCGCGGGGTGAAAAAGTTGAATCGAAGGACACGATCAATAACGGCAAAAAGGATGTGCCTGCAATTTTGCTTGAGCCTGTCGCCGTCGATAAAAGCACTATGGTAGATACGGTCATCAAAGACGGCTATCACAAGCTCGAAGATGTTTATGTGAATGTGCCCAAAGGCCAGTGGCCGAAGCCCGCGCAGAAAGCCGAAGTCGAAAAGCCGAACACGTTGAGCCATGCTGTGTACGCCGCATACTATGTGCTGCTTTCACTCTTCTAACCACTGCTTTCTCTTTCGGAGATTAAGACATGACGGATAAAAGTAGCCGTGCGCTTTTGGAAATGCGCGACATCACGAAGACTTTTCCGGGCGTGCGTGCGTTGGACGGCGTGACGTTCGATTTGCGCGCCGGAGAGATTCACGCGCTCGTCGGCGAAAACGGCGCGGGCAAATCAACGCTGATGAAAATCTTGGGCGGCGTTTACCCGCACGGCAGCTACGGCGGCGAGATTTTGATTGAAGGCGATGTCCAACGCTTCAGTAACGTGCGTCAGGCTGAAAGCGCGGGTATCGCCGTTGTCTTTCAAGAACTCTCGCTCGTTAAAGATATGACCGTCGGCGAAAACATTTTCTTAGGCCGCGAGCCGCGTCGCTTCGGTGTCGTGCGTTGGGACGAGCTTTACGGGCAGGCCGGGCAACTGCTCGATGAATTGCATCTACGCATTGATCCGCGCACGCCCGTTCGCAATCTCGGCATCGGCCAACAGCAACTCGTCGAGATTGCCAAAGCTCTTTCGCAACGAGCGCGCATTCTCGTGCTTGACGAGCCGACTGCCGCGTTGACGAATACGGAAGTGGAAACGCTCGTTAAGATTTTGAGTGACTTGCGCACGCGCTCTGTCGGCATGATCTATATTTCGCACAAGCTGGAAGAAGTGTTTCGCTTATCTGATCGAGTCACTGTGTTGCGCGACGGGCGGACGGTGGAGACAGGGCAAACGAGCGGATGGAATCAAGCGCGCGTTATTGCGCGCATGGTCGGGCGTGATGTGGGCGACATCTTTCCGAAGGCAGAACACCCGCGCGGCGAAATCGCTTTTGAAGTGCGCGACATGACAGTTACAGACCCGAACGTGCGCGGCAAGTTGCTTGTCAATCGTGTTAGCTTCAGCGTGCGGCGCGGCGAAGTCTTAGGCATCGCGGGATTGATGGGCGCGGGACGCAGCGATCTTTTGACCGCTATCTTCGGCGCGCACGCGGGCGCTATTACGGGCGAGGTCTTGATTGAAGGCGAGCGCGTAGAAATTAGGAATCCGGCGGACGCGATTCGCTACGGCATCGGTTACGTCACGGAAGACCGCAAGCGATTCGGCCTCGTGCTCGACCAAACGATTCTCAACAACATGACGCTCGCAAGTTTGCGGCGTGTGTCGGGGCGCTTTGTCACAGATGAGGGAGCAGAGACGGCGGCGGGGATGCGCGCCGCTAAGGACTTGCGCGTTAAAGCCACGAACGTCTTCACCATCGCCGGAACGCTTTCAGGCGGCAATCAACAAAAGGTCGTGCTGGCGAAATGGCTCTTGACGAAGCCGCGCGTGCTGTTTCTGGACGAGCCGACGCGCGGCATAGATGTCGGCGCAAAGCAGGAGATATACGCGCAGATTAATCGCCTCGCGCGCGAAGGTTTAGCCATCGTGCTCGTTTCTTCGGAACTGCCGGAAGTGCTGGGGCTTTCCGACCGCGTGATGATTCTGCATGAAGGCAGCATCACGGGCGAATTTACGCGCGCCGAAGCGACGCCCGAAGCCGTGATGTCGTGCGCGACGGGACAAGCGCGACACCACGGTGCCGCCTAAGCGCGAAGCGGCACTGCCTAAGTTCGCGTAAATGTGATAAAGAGGCGGCGTCAATCTTTATCCGGCGTCCATCGTTCGACTGATAAGTTTGGAAGGCTTGCCATGAATCAAAACTCCAGAGAGCAAATCGCAAACTCCACCAATGTAGCGACCCATCCGCCGACGAACGCAGACGTCGCGCCGCCTTCGGCTGCCACAGACTTAACTCCGCAACTGCGTATCGGCAACTTGGTATTGCCGACTGATAGCTTGCGCGCGTACACGATGGTGTTTGTGCTGATTGCTATCTGGCTGTTTTTTCAATGGGCGACGAGCAGTGCAGAGCATCCTTACGGAATTTTCTTGGAGGCGCGCAATTTTTCAAATCTAATGCGGCAAACGGCTGTCACGGGCGTGCTTGCCGTCGGAATGTTGATGGTGATCGTGACAGGCCAGATTGATCTGTCGGTGGGATCAATTGTCGGCTTAACCGGAGGGATTTCGGCGATTCTGCTGACGTGGCTCGGCTGGGGATTAGTTCCCGCGTTGATGGCGGCGATTGTGCTCGGCATGATGATCGGCGCAGCGCACGGCGCGCTCGTCGCTTACGCGAATATCCCTGCCTTCATCGTGACGCTCGGCGGGCTGCTCGTCTGGCGCGGAGTAATTAAAGGTATCAGTCAGGGCAACACGATTCCGATACGCTTGCAGAGCTTCAAGGACATCGGCCAGAGCTACGTTGCGCCGGGCGTCGGATACGCGATTGCGATTGCGGCGGTGGCGGCAATCGTCGCGCTCAACATACGAAGAGTTCGCGCGCGCGGGCGTTACGGGCTTGCGGCACAGAGCACACTCAGCACGCTGGCGCGCATCGTTTTGCCTTCAATCGTGATCGTCGCGTTCATTGTCATGCTGAATAATTATCAGGGCGTGCCGATTCCCGTCGTCATACTGCTTGTCGTGGCGATTGCCGGAGCCTTTCTCACGCAGAACACGACGTTCGGGCGTTACCTGTATGCGATTGGCGGCAACCCGGATGCGGCGCGGCTGTCTGGCATTAGTTTGCGTCGCCACATTCTCGCGGTCTTTTGTTTGATTGGCGCGCTGGCGGGAGTGGCGGGCGTAATCTATACGGCGCGCGTCGGCAGCGGTTCGCCGGATGCGGGCGTGCTGCTCGAACTCGACGCGATTGCAGCGTGCGTCATCGGCGGCGCGAGTTTGATGGGCGGGCGCGGTTCGATCTTCGGAGCACTCCTCGGCGCGCTTTTTATGGCGAGCCTGAACAACGGCATGTCGCTCAAAAACGTGCCGGACTTTACGCAGGACATCGTCAGAGGCTCGATCCTCGTCGCCGCCGTCGGCATAGATATGCTCGGACGCCGCAAAGGTTCCTAGCGCGCTGCGACAATCCGAAAACAGATGCTAGATGTAGGGGCAGCGGCTTGTCCCTGCCCGTTGCTCGTTAAAGACACGGGCAGGGACAAGCCGCTGCCCCTACAATTTGCCTTACCTTGCTTTGCAACTCGGTATAACATCAATCTTATGAACATCGGCATTACTGTTTATCCGACTTACGGCGGCAGCGGTATCGTCGGCTCGGAACTCGGCAAAGAGCTTGCGGCGCGCGGCCACACAGTGCATTTTATCGCTTCCGCTTTGCCGACGCGCTTGACGGAATTAAACGAACGCGTGCGCTTTCACGAAGTCGAGATGATGTCGTATCCGCTCTTTGAACATCAGCCGTATACGCTCGCGCTGGCGACGACGATGGCGAAGGTCGCGGAAAACGAAAATCTCGATTTGCTGCACGTACACTACGCGATCCCGCATTCGATCAGCGCCATCCTCGCCAGAGAATCTTTGCTGCCGGGTCGCCGCCTGCCCGTCATCACAACCCTGCACGGCACGGACATTACGCTCGTCGGCGCAGACCGCTCTTACTTGCCGATCACGCGCTACGGCATCATGCAATCGAACGGCGTGACGGCAATCTCTAATTATTTGAAGGAAGCGACGCACGAAACTTTTGGGTTCGACAAAATCACAGTCATCCCGAACTTTATTTCCGCTTCGGAATACAAGCGTTTGCCCGTGCCGGAACTTCGCGCGGAGCTTGCGCCCGACGATGAACCGCTGCTCGTACACGTCTCGAATTTCCGTCCCGTCAAGCGTCCCGTCGATTGCGTGGAAATCCTCGCGCGCGTGCTGAAGCAAAACATCAAGACGCGCCTTGTGATGGTCGGCGACGGCAGCGAGCGCGCCTTGGCGGAACACCGCGCGTGGTGTCTCGGCATCTACGAACATTGTTCCTTTGTCGGCAAGCAGGCGCGCATCGTCGATTATCTTTCGGCGGCTGACGTTTTGCTGTTGCCGTCCGAGCAGGAATCATTCGGCCTCGCCGCGCTCGAAGCTATGGCGTGCGAAGTGCCTGTCATCGCGTCCGGCGTCGGCGGCATACCGGAAGTCGTGACCGACGGCGAAACGGGATTCTTGAGCGCGGTGGGCGATGTCGAAAAGATGAGCGACGATGCCGCGCGCCTTCTCGCCGATAAAGATTTACGCCACGAGATGGGCGCAAGAGCACGCAGGCAATCTCTCGCACGCTACAATACAGACCTCGTTATTCCGCAGTACATAAATTTTTATGAGCGCGTGCTGGCCGCGTGATTCCGTAAAATGTTCAAGGCAGGGATAGGACATCATCCGTTAATCTTTGGAACACGGCGCATCGTGAACTCGGAAGGATAACCCGAGTTTTCTTCGATTGTTTTCTTTACCAAAAGTAAGAGCGGTAGGATAAATTCTCACAATGATTCTCGAAGAACAAAAGAGCGAGTTCTACCGCGAGTACGATCTTATCAAGGCCAGACAAGCCACCTCTCACAGGAAACCCGAAGCACATCAAAGCGAAGCCTTGCATAGCCTGCATAAGTGGTTCGAGAAGCCGCTCGCGCCGGATGCGGGCGGCATTCTCGTGTTGCCGACGGGGGGCGGAAAGACGTTTACCGCCGTCAGATTTCTGTGCGCGCAAGTCCTCTCACAAGGTTACAAAGTTCTATGGCTGGCGCATACGCATCATCTGTTGGAGCAGGCGCTCGATAGCTTCAGGGACAGCACAAGCACAATTCTCGAACCGAAGAATCGCCTGAACGCCCGCGTCGTTTCCGGCACGCCGGAGCATTTTTCCGTTCGTGACATAATGCCGGGCGATGATGTGGTTATCGCCACGCTGCAAACCGTCACTAATGCTTTTTCGCGCCGCCATCCTGCGCTGATGAAGTTTCTCGCAAACGCGGGCGACAAATTATGCGTCGTCTTCGACGAAGCGCACCATTCGCCCGCGCCGAGTTATGCAAAGCTCATCATGGAATTGCGGGAAGCGCATCCGGGAATGTATTTGCTCGGACTCACCGCCACGCCGACCTACGGCAATCAGCGCAAGCAAGGCTGGCTCAAAAAGCTGTTTCCGCAAGAGATAATTTATCAAGTGAGCGCGCGGAAACTGATTGCCGCGCGCATTCTGGCGAAGCCCATCCCGGACTCTTATTCAACCGATATGACGCCGGATTTTGACGAGCGCGAGTATCAAAAATGGATTGATACTTATCAGGATTTGCCGGAAGAGATTGTCACTGCTTTAGCCGAGAATCGGGAACGCAACGCGCGGATCGCGGAAGTTTACGCGCAGAATAAAGAGAAGTATAAAAAGACGATTATGTTCGCCGACCGCTGGCCTCAATGCGAACAGTTAGAGGCGTTTTTAGAAAAGAAGGGCGTGCGCGCCGGTTCGATTTACTCGCACGTCGGCGGCGAACCGGCAAGCGTCGCCGAACGCAACAAGCGCGACAAAAGTTACAACGCGAAGGTGTTGGAAAAATTCAGGCGAAACGAATTGGATGTGCTCATCAATATTCGTATGCTCACGGAAGGAACGGATGTGCCGGACGTGAATACCGTGTTTTTGACGAGGCAGACGACAAGCCAGATTCTCTTAACGCAGATGGTCGGGCGCGCCCTGCGCGGGCCGAAGTTCGGCGGCACTGAAGAGGCTTACATCGTCGCCTTCACGGATCGTTGGAAACAGCAAATCAACTGGGCGGAGTATGATGCGTTGGCGACGGGCGAGGCGAACGAATCGGAGATCAGGAGATACGAGCGCCCGCCGTTGCAACACATCTCGATTGACCTCGTGCGGCGTCTCACGCGCCAGATGCATAGCGGCGTCAACGTCAATCCCGCATCGTTCGTATCGTTGATGCCGCTCGGTTGGTACATCGCGGAGTTTCAGGCGATTGTGGAAGACAGCGAAGACATCAAGAGCGTGTCCGAGCCAGTAATGATTTTTGAACACGAAGAGGAGTGTTACAGGCAATTCATCGCGTATCTGCAAAAGCAGGATTTAGCATCGCGCGCTTCCGAAAGTCTAAAGTTTGCTGATGTCCAAACGGAAATCGCAGAGTGGCAAAGCAATTGTTTTGGAGTCGCAAATGACGCGGAACCGGGTGAATCAGCAGATAGAGCGAAGAATCTATTTTTGTTGATGCGGCATCTCGCGCAAAACGAGAATGTGCCGCCGCGATTCTTTCTATTCAAGGAACGAGAGCAGCATGATCTAGACGCTATCGCCGAAAAATTCGTCGGCGAGCAACTTGATCGTTACGCCGAAGAACAGGCGCTGATGAAAGAGTATCACCGCACGGATCGTTACTGGCGAACGATGTATCCGAACTTCGACTTTTTCACTTCGCATTTCGACGGTTGTATGCGGCGCGCTTTAGCTCGCAAGCGACAGGGCGGCGACATCGTCACGCCCGACGACAAGCGAGATTACGAAACCCCGCAGATCATCGCTGCGCGCGAACCGGATGAGGCTGTAAAGGCGCAAGTCAAAAAACGCGACGGTTATGTTTGTTTGTGCTGCGGCGAGAACGGTAAAAGGCGTTTGACGATAGACCACATCGTGTCGGCTTATTATCGCGTGGATAACTCGCTCGATAATTTGCAAACTCTCTGCAAAGACTGCAACAGTTTCAAGAGCATCAACGAACTTAATTTTCGCATTCACAAGAACGATGCCTTGAAGCGTCCGGCAACTCCGTTTTCCGATTACGCGCGCCCGAAATCATGGATGGCCGGAAAGCCTGAAGAGTGGGAGAAATACTTGCGCCGCAACGTGAATTTCTTTTATCAATGCGCCGCCGTCGAATCGGTTTGCATCGGCAGAAAGGGAGCGTCGTTTTACGAGTGGCAGATCAATCTGTACGAAGGCAACAGCCCTTCATGGCTCAAGCCGCACTTGGAAACTCTGGTTGAAAGAATTACTGTGGCGCGCGAGACCGAACGCTTTCAGGCTCTCGAAGGAATAAAAGTCAAATCTCCCAACGAAGCGGACGCGGCGTATTTCGTACAGCGCGCTCCTGAAAGCGAAACGCGCAACCCGCTCGCGTCTGTTCCGAACGGGACTTCGTGCCGCTTCGAGCATCAGGGGAAAATCTTTCAAGGAAAAATCCTGAAAGGTAAACTCGTGATTCCGCGCAAAGGAACTTTCAACTCGCTTTCGGCGGCGTCACAGGCCGTCACCGGAAAGCCGCGCAACGGCTGGCGAGATTGGCAACTGCAATTACCCGAAACCGAAGGTTGGACGTTGGCGGATGATTGGCGAAAAGCCGCCGCGAAATAATTCCATGAGCAAGCCCGCACCACATAAAATAGAACAGCTCGATGTCAGCCCCGCAATCGAAGAAAAGCCGCTCACCTATATCATACAGAATCTGGAGCGAGCTTACGGCGTGCCGCACAACGAACGCGCGTCCGACCCGCTCGATATGTTGATTGCGATTATTCTGTCGCAGGCGACATCCGACACGAACAGCCATCGAACTTTCGCCGCGCTCAAAAAACGTTTTCCGGTGTGGGACAAAGCCTTGCGCGCGCGCACCGAAACCATCGCGGACACGATTCGCGCGGGCGGGTTGGCGAATCAAAAGGCCGTCGTCATTAAAGATTTGCTGCGCCAGCTTAAAGATGAACATGGCACGCTCGATCTAAGTTTTCTGCACGATCTGGACGCTGTAGAGGCCGTCAAATATCTATCTCAATTTCGCGGCATCGGCCCTAAAACAATCGCCTGCACGCTGCTTTTCGCTTGCCGCAAAGATGTGTTTCCGCTCGACACGCATATCTTTCGCATACTACGGCGCGTCGGCTTGATTCCGCAAAAATGCACGGACGCACGCACGCATCAAATCATGGACAGCATCGTTCCGCGCGGAAAATTTTATTCGCTACACGTTAATCTTGTTCGGCACGGACGCACGCTCTGCCGCCCGCGCGAACCACTCTGCGAACGCTGCCCGATCATCGAATACTGCGACTATGGGCAAAGCGTGATGTGAGGGAAGAAAGTATTCAGAAGCCAGAAAACAGTATTCAGGAGCCAGAAGTCAGGAGTCAGAATAAGAGCAAGAATAAGGCAAAACAAAACGTAAGCATTCGGCATACGGTGAGAGCCGCTATCATGAATGGGATTCTTCAACGCTTCTTCATTCTGACTTCTGACTTCTGTCTCCTGACTTCTCGAATTTATGCCTTACTTGATTGACGGCAATAATGTGATGGGGCAGCGCGCCGGGTGGCAGAAGGATCGTGACGGCGCGCGGCGTAGGTTGTTGGATGAGTTGGCGGAGTTTGGTGCGGCGAAGGGTGCGCGTGTGTTGGTAGTATTTGACGGCGCGCCGCTACAGCATTTCGCCGATGGCGCGAGTTACAAAGCTGCTGTGCGAGTTTTTTATGCGGCGCGAAATTCAAATGCCGACGAACGTATCAAAGCGATGGTAGAAGCTTCCGGCGAGCGTCGCACGTTAATCGTCGTAACGAGTGATCGCGCACTCGGCGAATATGTCCGGCGTTGCGGCGCACAGGTCTTGAATGCCAGAGAGTTTCGCAGGCGAATGGATGAGTCGGCGCAGAAGCGTGACGCGCAGAGTGCTTCGTCGGAGGCAGTCGAGCCGGTGACGAACGAGAGTATGCCCGAATGGATGCGTTATTTCGGAGTCGCGCCGGAAGACGAAGATTGAAGCACAGTTTTCAGTTTACGGTTTTCAGCCCGAAGAGGCATGTCTTTACCGGAAGCTGAAAACTTAAAACTATAAACTCAAAACTGTTCCATCATCGCTTCTTAATGTTGACGAGTTCAACGTCGAAGGTGAGTTTGTGACCGGCGAGCGGGTGATTGGCATCGAGTGTGACTTGATCGGCTGTCACGTCAGTGATGGCAACCGGAATCTGGTTGTTGTCGGGCAATTGCATAATAAGATTCATGCCGATGTGCGGTTCTGCGTCGAGGTTCATGCTGGAGCGCGCAACCGATTGCACGAGCGTGTCTATGCGCTGTCCGTAAGCGTCGTCGGGTTCGATCTCGATTGTTTTTTTGTCGCCGACGCTCATCCCCAGCACAGCTTCGTCGAAGCCCGGAATCACGTCGCCCGCGCTGACCTCGAATTCGAGCGGTTCGCTTTCTTCGGATGAATCGAATACCTCTCCGTCTTCGAGGCGTCCCGTGTAATGTACGCTCACCGTATCGCCTTTTTGGGCTGTCTCTGGCATGATAACTCCGTTCCGATAATGGTTTTCCCAAGTGCCGAAAGCATCGCATATAAAAGCCTGAAACGCCAGCACCACGCACGGCATAAAACGCCTTCGCGATGCGTCACGCGCCGCTTCGTCAAACATCCTTTCGGACAGCATAAACTCACGGGAGAATTACTATGAAAAAGCGATCCTTGCTCGCACTCGTACTTGTGCTCAATCTGTTGACAAGCGCTTTCGCGCAAACATCCGTTGCTTTACAGCAGCCTGCCGCAACTGCCCCGGCGTCGCCGCAGCAAAAGCCGTCCGGTCAAGAGGAAGTTGTACGCATCACAACCAATCTGGTGCAGGTCGATGCAGTAGTGACGAACAAGAAAACGGGCAAACAGGTAACGGACTTGCGCCCCGAAGACTTTGAGATTTCAGAAGACGGGCGCGCGCAGAAGGTTACTAATTTTTCTTACGTCGCTCTGCAACCCGCCGCCGCTGCGCCGCTCGTTCCTGTCACGACAACCGCCGCCAAATCTTCCGGCAAAAACGCCTTGCCTGTGCCGCCCACCCGACTTCGTCCAGAGCAGGTGCGCCGCACGATTGCGCTCGTCGCGGACGACCTCGGCCTCTCGTTTGAAAGCACTGCTTATGTGCGTGGCGCATTGAAGAAATTTGTTGACGAGCAAATGCAGCCGGGCGACCTCGTCGCTGTGTTGCGCACGAGCGCGGGCATGGGCGCGTTGCAGCAATTTACTTCCGACAAGCGACAACTCAACGCCGCTATCGAACGCGTGCGCTGGTATCCGAGCGGGCGCGGCGGCGTCAGCGCATTTGCGCCGCTCAATTCGTTTGACAATGCAGCGAAAAACGGCGGCAGTAACTCGAATTCGAGCGACAGCGACGTTGAAAAAAACAACAGCGCGCGCGAAGACGTTGATAATTTTCGTGAAGAGTTATTCGCCGTCGGCACGCTCGGCGCGGTCAATTTCGTGTTGCGCGGGCTTCGGGAATTACCCGGGCGCAAATCCGTCGTGTTGCTTTCCGACGGCATTAGAATTTTTAACAAATCCGGCGAGAGTGACCGGGTGCTTGAAGCATTGCGCCGCCTGACAGACCTCGCCAATCGCGCTTCCGTTGTCTTTTACACGCTGGATGCGCGCGGCTTGCAAACGCTCGGCTTGACGGCGGCAGACGATACCTCCGGCCTTTCGCCGGATCAACTTGAACAATCCTTGCAAGACCGCCGCAGCGATTTCTTCGAGTCGCAGAACGGCTTGAACTACCTTGCGCAGCAAACCGGCGGCTTCTTTATTCACAACACGAATGATTTAGGGCGCGGGTTGCGGCGCGTGCTCGAAGACCAAAGCGGCTATTACCTTATCGGCTATCGCCCGGACGAAGCTCCTGTGGCAGGCCGCAGACGCTTACCGACGGTAAAACTAATCAATCATCCAGAACTAAAAGTTCAGTATCGAAAAGGTTTTTTGCGCGAGAACGAAGAAGCGCGTCCGGCGTCGCCACGCACGCGCGGAGAACAATTAATGGCCGCGCTGACCTCGCCTTTTTCGTCCAACGAAATGCACTTGCGTTTGACTTCGCTTTTCGGCAACGACCCGCGCGCGGGTTCCTTTATGCGCTCGTTGCTTCATGTGGACGGACGCGATCTTTCGTTTACGGAAGAACCGGACGGCTGGCACAAAGTCGTGCTCGACGTTGCCGCCTATACTTTCGGCGAGAACGGGCGCGTGATTGATCCGCTTAGCCGCACGCAGACGATTCGCGCGCGCGGCGATGAATACGAGCGGCTTCTGCAAACAGGTCTCGTTTATGTGCTTAATGTACCGGTCAAAAAACCGGGAGCATATCAACTGCGGGTCGCCGTGCGCGATGCCGCAACCGCACACATCGGCTCCGCCAGCCAATTCATCGAAGTGCCGAACTTAGAGAAAAATCGGCTGGCGCTTTCCGGCATCGTCGTTAGAAATAGCAGCGCTGCGGATGCGGACGCTGCAACAATCAAGCGCAACAACTCTGCTGCGCCCGCGCCAACTCCCGCCGCCGCCGCCGCGCCGTCTACAACTGCTGCGCCGCCAAACGCACAAACGACTTCTGCGGCAAGCAGTGCGGCAAACAACTCGACGAACACTGCGGAGGCGTTGGTAGTTCCCGCCGTGCGACGCTTTCATACGAATATGTTATTCGATTACGGCTACGCGATTTATAACGCGCAGCTTGACCGCGCAACGCACCGCCCGCAACTGCAAAGACAGGTACGCATCTTTCGTGAAGGCCAACTCGCGTTTGCGAGCGACCCGTTGCCCGTTAACATCGCAGACCAAACGGACATGAAGCGGCTTAACGTCGCCGGGCGTTTGCAACTCGGCTCAGCGCTCACGCCCGGCGAATATATTCTGCAAGTTATCGTGACAGACCTACTCGCCAAAGATAAGTACCGCACCGCGACGCAGTACATTGATTTTGAAGTCGTAAAGTGAAAGGGATTTTCGATTGCGGATTTGCGATTGAAAGCAAACTAAGAACGTCTAACAGCACTGGAAGATTAGCCACAGAGACCCAGAGCACAATAGACATAAAAGGGATTTGAATTTAGCTTTAACCTTTTTCCATCTCTGTGCCTCTGTGTCTCTGTGGCAAAGTTTTCTTAGGCACTCTAACTCCTAATTTCAAATCAAAAATCGCAAATTCAAATGACACGTTCCATTATCGTCGGCACTGCCGGACATATAGACCACGGCAAAACAACGCTTGTGCGTTTGTTGACAGGCGTTGACGCGGATCGTTTGCCGGAAGAAAAGCGGCGCGGAATTACGATTGATCTCGGCTTTGCGGAGCTTGATTTAGGTGATGCGCGCATCGGTTTCGTGGACGTGCCGGGTCACGAGCGTTTCGTCAAAAACATGCTGGCGGGCGCGCACGGCATAGACGCGGTGGCGCTCGTGATTGCCGCAGATGAAGGCGTCATGCCGCAGACGCGCGAGCACTTCGAGATTACGCGCCTGCTCGATATTCAGCGTGGATTGATAGTTCTGACCAAAACAGATTTGGTCGATGCCGAACTGCTGGAGCTTGTCGAAGCCGAAGCTAAGGAGCTTGTGAAGAATTCATTTCTCGAAGCTGCGCCGATTGTTCCGGTCAGCGCGCGTTCGGGCGCGGGGCTTGACGAGTTAAAGCGTATTCTGCGCGAAGTAGCGATGAGCGTGCCCGCGCGTTCGTCCGAAACCGTAACCAGATTGCCGATTGATCGTGCCTTTACGATGCGCGGCTTCGGCGCGGTCGTGACGGGCACGCTCATTAGCGGAGAAATCCGCGCGGGCGATGAAATGGAGTTGCTGCCCGTTGCCGCGCGTGTGCGCGTGCGCGGGTTGCAGGTGTACGGGCACGCGGTCGAGCGCGCCGTCGCCGGACAGCGCACCGCAGTGAATTTAGGCGGCATTGAAAAAACGCAGCTTGAGCGCGGAATGGTGCTCGCGCCCGCCGGACGCCTCTCTTCCACACAAATGCTGGATGTCGAACTAAACGTGTTGGAGAGCGCCGCTCGTTCTTTGCGCACGCGAGCGCGCGTGCGTGTGCATCACGGTGCGGCGGAAATCCTTGCGCGCGTGCGCGTGCTGGAAGACGCAGGCGAGATTGCGGCGGGCAAAAAGGGTTTCGCGCAACTGCGTCTTGAATCGCCGCTCGTCGCTCTTCCCGGTGATCGTTTTATATTGCGCTCGTATTCGCCTTCGCGCACCATCGCGGGCGGGCAGGTGCTCGATGCTTTTCCCGTCAAACACCGCGGGCGCGAAGCGGGACAGGCGCGCGAGGCATTAAACGAATTGACGAAGGCCGCTCACCACGCGAAGTTTGCTTTTTTTGTCGATGCGGCGGGCGAACAAGGCTTGCGGCGCGCAGACGTTTACGCACGCACGGGCTGGCGCGATGAAGTTTTTGCCGACGCCGCTGGAGAAGCGACACAACGCGGCACTGTGATTGAATCGGACGGCGTGTACATCGGGCGCAAAAATTTTGAAAAATTGGCGGGCGCTGCCGTCGAAGAACTTGTGAATTTTCACAAGCGCGAATCGCTGGCACGCGGATTGGCGCGTGAAACTTTACGCGAGCGCCGCTTCAATTATGCCGCGCCGGAAATTTTCCGCGCCGTACTCGCGCATCTCGAAAGGGAAAAATTGATCGTTGCCGAAAAAGATTTCGTGCGCCACGCCGCGCATGAGTTTTCTCTATCAGCGACGGACGCCGAACTCCTGCGCCGTCTCGAACAAGTTTACAGGGAAGCGGCGCTCGAGCCTCCCGCGTTCGATGAAGCGCTGGCGAGCGTTGCCGCAACGAAGGACACGCGCGCACATAATCGCAAGATTCTACAGTTGCTGATTGATAACAAACAATTGGCGCGCATCAACGATGAATTGTTCTTGCATCGCGATGCGCTTGACCGTCTCGTTCAAAAGCTTCGTGACTACGCCGCGCAGTCCGACGGACGCTTGATCGATGTCGCTGCCTTTAAGGAACTCGCTGGCACGTCGCGCAAATATGCCATTCCGCTGCTTGAATACTTTGACCGTGAACGCGTGACACGCCGTGCCGGAAATCAACGCTTGATTCTTTAATGAGGCATCTCGGCGCAGCCAGCAATTTCGGCACGCAAATATTAAAGTTCGCTTCCCGTTAAGAATATTCTTGCGTTGTGCGGGCGTGTGGCGTTAACATGTGCGCCATACGATTCGCCGTGGCACGCCGCTTTGGAACATTGGATAAAAGCAGCCTGCCCGAAAGAGTTTCCTTCTAAAGTTTCACAGCACACGTTCACCCGGCTTTATTATCGCTATCGTTTCTTAATTCAGAATAACCGCCGGAGGTGCAATATGAAGAACATGATTGGCCCTTTAACTTTGCTGATTGCGATTGTGGCAGCCATTTTTGCCGTCTATGAGTTTTTCCTGTTCGGGTATTCGCCGGGCAGGGAAGGCAACACGAACCATCTTTGGATGGCGATTGTCGCGGCGGTCATCGCGTGCGCGTGCGCGCTGATCTTTTTCGTGCGCCGCGTCAATAAGGAAGAAGAAATTCACATTACATCCTGAACGCGCAGCGCCGCGAGTGGATTTTCCTAAAGCATAGCGGTGGCAGGGCAGGGAATAGTGTGCAACTTTCGATTACTTGCTTCGGGTTGCCGCGAGGATGTGTGTACCGCACACGCGCAATCAAACGAAGCAGCCAGAGAAAAAGCTCTGCAAACTATTCAGTAGGAGAGATCATTGATGCTCATTGCTTTGCCTTCTGCGGCGGTGTTCGCGCAAGTGTACGCGCCGCCCGCTTACATGATCGTGCCGCTCGCGGTGCTGTTAATCGCAGGCGCTGTCGGATCGCTGATCGCGGCGGTGCTCGGATTTTCCAGAGCGCGCGCTTATGGCGCTTCGGCGCGCTGGTTTGCCATTGCCTTTGTGTGCCTCGTCATTTACCACGCACAATGGCTTGTTGCAGGCATCGCGCTCTCGCAGAACAACGCAAACCTTGCGTTCGGTTTGCTGTCATTCTTTAATTTGTTCGTCGTGCTCGCGTCCGTTTGCGCGATCATCGGCTTCGTGCGATTGACGGATTCACGCTGAAACTCTTACCGCCGTTCACGGGCGCTCGACATCACACGCTTCTTTTGACAGGAAAGAAAATCATTTTAATTGCCGCGTTCGCATTCATTGCGGGCGCGGCAATTTTATTTGGAGCGCAAAGCGAAAACAAAAGCGCATCGCGCCGTAACATCAGGCACGATTTTGTAAGTGTACGCGGCAGAGAATTTAGGATTGACGGGCAAGCGTTTCGCTTCGTCGGCGCAAACGTCGCGGTGATGTACAGCGATGAAGAGCGTGCGCGAATGCCGGAAACTTTGCGGCAGGCCGCCGCCGACGGCGTGCGTGTTGTGCGCGTGTGGGCTTCGGGCGAAGGCGGCGCGAACGACATTCATTCAATCGGCACTGACGCGCAGGACTGGCCGCGCACGCACCCGTTTCGCTTTGCGCCGAATGAGTGGAACGAAGAAGAATTCCAGCACCTCGACCGTGTGCTTGCGGAAGCGTCGCGCAATGGTCTGCGCGTCCAACTCTGCCTCGCTAACTGGTGGCGCGACACGGGCGGCGTCACGCAGTATCTGGCGTGGGCGGGCATCACAGACGCCGCAGACGCAAGCGCTCCCTACGGCATCAATGCAGAGCGCGCCGTTGCTTTTTACACCAACGCGGAGACGCGCCGTCTTTACCGTGAACACGTCGCGCGCATCGTTTCACGCCGCAATTCTATGACAGGCGTTTTGTACCGTGACGATCCGACGATTCTCGGCTACGAGTTAATGAACGAAGCGCAGTGCCCGACGGGGCGCGACGACGAGCAGCGGCGCTCGTGGCTCGCTGAGATGAGCGCATACATCAAATCGCTTGACCCATGCCACCTCGTTACGCCCGGCACGTGGAGTTACCGCACGGCCTTCGAGCGGCGCGCGTGGCTCGCGGATCACAGCTTGCCGACAATTGATTACTGCGACGTGCATAACTATCCGCGCGACGATTCGGATGTTTACGTCGATTCGCCCGCCGCGCTTCAGAATTTTATAGACAATCGCGCCGCCGCCGCTTATTCCATCGAAAAGCCACTCGTCTTAGGCGAATTCGGAATGACTCCCGAAGGCTATAACAATTTTTCGCAAACAGAGTGGTACAAAGCTTATTTCGCAGCGGCGGCGCGTGCTTCCGTGAGCGGCGCAATGTTCTGGATATTGACGCCAGACCCGCAACGCGGCTACGGCATCACTTACACAACTCCACGCGACGAAGCCGTGCGCCGCGAGATCAAACAAGCTGCCGCAAACTTCGCCTCGCTCCACAACGCCGAACCAGCATCGCAACTGCTCTACGCGGGACGCCATCTCATCCCGCATCAATTCGCCTTCGCGCGCGCGTTGGATGATCCGGCAACACGTCCCATCACGAATATGCGCGACGACGGCAACACAATTCTTTACCGCTTCGATCCGCAAAACGCGACGCGCGCGCGCTTTGAGAAACTCGGCGGAGGCACGAGCGACAGCGGTTACATCTGGGGCGCAGGCACAGGCTTCATCGAATACACAGTGCCCGCGCGCGATAACCTGCGAACCGTTGGCGAAATTCTTGTCCGTGCGCATTTACAACCCGTGCCGCCGCACGACGCAGAAAATCGCATCGCCTCGACGCGCGTCACGCTCTTCATCAACGGCATGAACTGCGGCTCGCGGCTCGTTCCCGTCGAAGACACGAAACATGCGCTCACGCAAGAGTGGCGCGTGGATTCTCTTCTCCCACGCGCGCAAGCTGCACTCGGCAAACCGCTCTCGATTCGCTTCAGTGTCGAAGTGAATGCAGACAAACCTTTCGGCTTAAATATTTCAGGGTATTCGGAAGATTCAGGCACGCGCGGTGTTGCGCCGGTTGAAGTTGAAATTAAATAAGTGAGAACGAGTAAATTCGTGGTGGGCGATGAAACAAAAATACCCGCGAAGGCATTACATTTCGCGGGTATTTTCGTAGTTTAGCGCGAATCATCAAATCAAGATTCTTTGCCCTCGTATGCTTTGCGCCGTTTGCGGAGCTTAGCCGCCACTCCTGCTATTCCCGTTCCTATAGCGGATTGCAATTGCGTGCATCCGGCGAGTAAGCGGCAGTCAGGCAAGCCTATTCTTTAGCTTTACGCCGGCGAGTCGTCCATGCTGATGAGCACGGACACGGCTGGATTACCGGGATTGCC